>Ga0179593_1684126_pt1 | contig 19174 bp, 23 predicted proteins | sample CZODoug2_1_08_16_FD_185931 | JGI IMG/M metagenome (GOLD analysis project Ga0179593, IMG submission 185931) | Vadose zone soil fungal communities from Angelo Coast Range Reserve, California, USA - CZODoug2_1_08_16fungal (PacBio error correction) | ecosystem: Environmental > Terrestrial > Soil >...
GCGCCTGACCGAAATACCTGAAAACGGTTTCATAGAGTGAGTATCGCCGGGTGAAACGCCGAACGGTCAGGGTCCGCTAAGAGAAAGCGGGCGAAGATCCTGACTATGAGAGGCAAGACCGAGAGGAAAGCAGCGCAAAAAGGCGCGACGAATTAAACAAAAAGTCATCATTGACCGAGATCGGCCTCCAAGGCGGTTTGGTCCACAGGAAGGAAGGGCGACGACCCCAAGAGTGGGAACAAGATTCAGGGAGAAAGATTATATCAAAAAAACGCTTACGATCAACCGTGGTTGGGTATTGATCGGGGGGGGGGCATGCGTGGAAAAAGGCCTGCAAACTGACAACGGGGGCTTGGGGGAAGGCTGTGTGGGGCAGCTTTTGGAAAGACGGAGGTGGGATCGATAGCGAAACCCCTCTGTCCTGAAAAGAGCTGTGATGTGGGGCACCTCAACCCACCCTACTAAAGGGGAGAGGTCACCAAAAAAAAGGAATGCACCAAGGAGGAAATCGCGCACAAAAAAGGAGGGGGGCGGAGGACCGCACTACGGACTTGGGAAGCAAAGCAATCGCGATCTTACGCGTAGAAGCAAGAGCGTGCTAGTCGTCTCTCGGAGAAAGAAGGAGGAAAAGAACCTGGTGACACAAAAGTAGAGCAAAGTCCAAGAGAACGCAAAACTCCAACCTCTTGACAAAATTGTTTGAGGGGAGAAGAGCAAGATCACATGGGTAGGAAACGCCAGGTGGCTATCGGGGAAGAGAACAAACGAAAAAAAAAAAAAAACCAAATAAAAGAAAAAAGGGCCTGCGCAAAAAATCTCGGAGTAAAAAAACGGGGACTGGCTACAGCAGGAATAATTTGTCTAAGATAAGGGGTGACTTGTAGGTCTTGGGAGAGCAGAACAAAAAGTCCAAGAAAAAAGGTGCTCAAAGGGTGCCTCTGAGAGGGGAGAGGGAAAGCTCGGGGGGAGGAAGGAACTTAAAGGGAAATTGCGGCATCGCCGGGCCTTAGAAGCTGTCCGCTACTAAAAAAGGGTGAGGCACACAATGTTTCAAAAAGCTTCACAGGGATACCCAGGGGGAAGGCCTAGGGAAAAGTAATACCGGGGAGGGTGCAGAAACGTCACGAAGGGCAAGAAAAGCAATTCTTTTAAAAAAACACAGCCATATAAGGGAAAAAGGAACGAAAAGGTCACAAGAGGTCGGGGAAAGAGAAAGTAATAGGGGCGAAGTAAGAAAAGAGTGATTCTCTAACAAGGGCAAAGTGCGGCGCGAAAAAAGGAGGGCGCGCCAGATCAAAAACACACGGAGCGATCAAGATTGTATGAGCCGAAAAAGGGGAGAACCTGCATTGAGGAAAGAGGCTGAAAAGAATGGGGGTGGGAAGCTAGGAGAAAAAAAGGGCATTGGGAGTAAGTTACGGGGGGAATTTCCCAGTAAAATGACTCAAAAGTTCTATATGACAGGGCCCTCATCCATCGAGGGTGAACTGAAAAAAAATATGGGAGCAGGTTAGGGAAGCCGTCCAATGGAAGCGGGGGGTTGAATCTAGACGCTCGTTCTTCAGGCCCTTATTTATAGGAAGGAAAATCGCCTACCAGTTCATAAAAAACAACACTGAGGAAAAGAGAGAGGTGCGATCGGCTATAAGCCAAAGCGTGGACAACTCGTTACATTATCAAGACTTGCTTTCCTGAGGGAAATCCTCTTCGAAAGAGAAAGTTCATGAAAAGGAAAAGGGGGGGGAATATGAAAGGCGATGAGCGTCTGAAAAAAACCTGTCTATACCGGGGTTGTTGGGGGGTGGGGGGGGTGGGAAAAGAGGGGGTGGGGTTTCCCACACCCCCCAACCCCACCCCACCCCCACCCAAAAGCAAACAAACACCCCCCCCCCCAGACCACAAAACCCCCACACCCCCCCAAAGCAACACCAAACTCACAAACGCCCCCCCCCACCCTCCCCCAAGACCCCCGCCCCACAACACCCGAAACCCAAACAAAACCAGAACCCCGCCCCAACAAACCACAAACCACCCCCCCCCACGAAGGCCAACCCCCAACAACCCCACCCCTGCCCCGCCCCAACTCCCCCCCCCCCCAAAAACACACCCACCCCACAAACACCACACCCCCCCAACCCGCCACCCCCCCCCACGGTACCCCCCAACGGTGAGCCACGCTTCCGAAGCCCTCCCCTCCCCCCCCCCCTACCGCCCTCCCCCCCCAACCCCCCACCATAAACCCCCCAAAGTTTTTTTGTTTTTTTTTTTTTTTTGTTTTTTTTTCACCACCTCCCAAGCCCCCGCCCCAGGCCGCCACCCCCGAACCACGCCCCCGCCCCCCGACCAAGACCCCCCCCGCCCCCCCCCCCCCCCCCCCCGCCCCAAGCCACCCCTCCCCGCAACAACAGCCACCGCCCCCCCCCGCCCCCCCCCCAGCCCCCCCCCACACCCTCCCGCCTGAACACCACCCGGCGCCCGCCCCCCCCCGCCGCGCCGCCCCCCCTCCCCTCCGCCCACGGGCCCATCCGCCCCCCACCCCGCCCGGCCCCCGCCCCCACCTCCCCGCCGCCAAAACCCCCCCCCCCGCCCCAACCCACCAGCACCCAGCCCCCGCCGCCCCTGAGGGCCCCCGCACCCCCAAACCCCCCCCGGGACCACCACCAAAACCCGCAAACCCCCCCCTCCCCCCCCCAAAACCCGGCCCCCCACCCCACACACACTACCCCAACCCCAGGAAAAAAAAACAGACCCCCCCCCCCCCAAAAATCCCGACCCCCCCGAGAATTTTATTTTTGTTTTGTTTTTTTTTTTTTGTTTTTTTTTTTTAGAAGGTAAAGTGTGTTGGTTAGGGTGGGCCATGGTTGATGGTGTTTGTTTTTTTTTTTAACCCCAACCCCGCGTTACATCCACCCCCCCGAGAAAGGGCCCTCCCCTACCATGATGTTTGTTGGTGTTTGTTTTTTTTGGTTTTGGGTTTTTTTTGGGGGTATGTGTTTTTTTTTGTGTTTTTGTGGTTCTTTTTTGTTTTTTTGTTTTGGGGTTTTGGTTGGGTGGTGTTGTTGTTTTTTTGGAGACGCCCCCCAAGAGGACAGCCCCGCCCCAAAAACCCACACCCCCCGGCCAACGGAAAGACGCCCCCCCCCCCCACACCGCGCACCCCCCCCCCCCCCACCCCCCCCCCCCCCCACGAACTCCGGCGCCTCCCCCAGGCGCCCCCCCCCCCCTACCCGGCCCCGACGCCCTGTGCCCCAAACCACGCGACCCCCACCCCCCCAAATTTTTGTTGTGTGTTGGTTGTGGGGTATGGTTGTTGTTGTGTTTGTCTTAGTGATTGTTGGAGTTGTTGGATTGTTTGTCTAGGGGGAGTTGTGGGTTAAGGAATGGAAGGGGGATTTAACGATGAGGGATGATCCGAGCGAGTGTTTTGTGTGCGGGGTGGTGGGTGTTTTATGAATATATGTCGTTAGGGAACGGGGTTGGGTTGTCGTTGGTGTGATATTTGATGAATATGGAATTCTTGGGGGTAAGAGAGTGTGACTTAGTTGTTTGTGACGAGAAGGAGGTGGGGGGTGTTATCAAGTGTGTGTGTAGAAGTAGTGATATATGAGGGGGGTGGGAACTAGATATTAAGGTCGGCTGGTTTTAGGGTTTGTAATCGGATTGATAGCTGTACTTTAAGGTGAGGTGGGCTTGGACAGGTTCTGAGGGTGTACTAGCAGGATGTAACGTTAGGTTAGCGATGGTGTGAGGTGGAAAACGGAGTATTGGTAGGGAGGTTAATTGGGGGTGCGCCGCACCCTGCCCCCGCCCCCCCCACCCACCCGGCCAACCCGCCCAAAGACCCCCCCACCGCACTCCCCGCCCGGAGCTATACCCAACTCCCCGACCCCCCTCCACCCCCAACCCCCAATACTACCGCCCCCGGAGCCCAACAACCCCCCCCCCTCCCCACCCCCAGCCCCCCCCCCCCAATACTCAACCACCCCCCGACCCCCCCTCCCACCCCACCACCTCGGCGGCCCGGGCTCCACAGACCAAGTCCCGGGGCTGGTCGCCCCCCCCGCCCCCCCCCCCACCCCCCACCCCGTAGGATACAACCATAAAGGACGACATCAAATACCCCCCCACCGCCGGAAAAACCCACACTCCCCCCCAGTACTGCATCAGGTATGCGTCAGGGGGTCGGGGGAAGAAACTTCACCAGCACCCGGAATGACGGCGCCGCAGGAGGGAAGAAAGTAAAAGGGAGGCGCAGTCCAGTACTCAATCACAAGGAAGAAAATCAATCTTTAGGGGGGTCAACTGGATCTTGAAGTTCGCTCCTATGGCAAAGGGTTGGGGAGGATCATCACGAAGAAGAGGGGGGAATTCTTCCAGATGAGAAAGAAAACCTGAAACGCGTCTCTTGGGAGAGGATCACATGGTCGGGTAGAAGGCGTGCCGCGCAACGTAATGGCGGTATTTCGATTTTGTCGGGAAAGGGGAAATTGAAAAAAAACCCCAGGAGGCCCCGCCGAGTCCTAGTGGGAGGTGGACTACATCGGAAAAACCGTCCTTCATCATGAGAAATGGGAAACCGAGGGGAGGGAAAAGACAGCGAAGGGGGAAAGGGCCCGAGGACTTTCTCAAAGGACTGCAAACACAATTCAGAATCACAAGGGTCGACAAATGTATGCAAAGGGGCCTCAGCGAAGTTCGACCTTCGGAGGAAGAAGGGAAAGTAGGCGAAATGGGGGGAGGATAGAAAGAGATGTTACCGAAGGGGGAAAGAAGTTTGGGGAAAGAGGGGAAGAGCAAAACTCACCAGCTGATCTTGCGCGGATTTACCTATGGTGCGAAGGAAAGAAAAGACATTGTTGGGGTTAAGGGAGGATTTAGGGATACAGGGAATTTTGTGTGCGGAAGGGAAAAAGACGGCTTCGCCTATAGAAGGGACCAGTCTCTCGCCTACTATCCGAGGAAAGACGCTTCCCGATCGCAAAGATGCTTTTGAGGAAGGGAAGAACAGATGGCGAAGGGGGGGAAAAAAGGGATAAGCTTTAAACGCTAACAGCGACGGTTTGTGGAAAGGCCGTGGTGTCTGTAAGGGGGGGTGAGAGAAGGGACAACACCAAACTCCTGTAAGGCGGAGGCTCAACCGAAAAGAAAAGATCCACAAAAAAGGGGACAAAACTTCCGGAACGGAACTGGCCCACCCTACATCTGAAAAAAACGGGCAAGAAGATCGTAAAGCAGCGAGAGGGAGAGGAACGGTGAGGGGAGGATCCGAGCGGGGCAAATTTAGAATCGCCACCAGGGGAGCCTAGGGACTGTTCAAGGATGAGGGGCGGTGCCGACGTTGCGGAAGCGCCGAATCGCCTGCGGGCGGGGCGGAAAACGAAAAAGGGAGGGGGGTACCTCTCTCGTCACGGAAGAAGGAAAAGCCGGCTCTTCTAAACACCACCCGTCTAGCTCAAAATAAAGCGAAAAAGGCGAATTCATAGAGGGAAGGGGGAGAAAAAAGACGATGGGACGGAATTGTGGCTGAGAGGAGACTCTATCAAACACCGTGATGAGGAAATCGCAGAGGGCCGTTACCAAACATCCGAACGACCGACATCGTCCGGTTCCCGAAGGGAGTAATTCGACAGGGCTTCGGGAAAAGGAGAGGGAGGCGATCGACGGAAAAAGGGCAAGCCTGTGAAAAGGGAGATTCCGTGCCGGAAACGTTTGAGAAAAGCGCTCCGGGGAAGGCCACTCGCACCAAAGCCAGTCTAATAAGGGAAAATCGGGGGGCTTCCGGCAGTGGGCTAAAGGCGGCCGGGGAAAACCGGATCGTTTGACAGCTGCTGCACGGGTCGGTCGAACTCTCCCCGGAAAAAAAAAAAAGAGCGAGAAAAAGGACGGAGAGGAAGGGGGTTATTGAGCCTTTCAAAATCCTGAAAAAAAACCACTCTGTTGTTAATCTTTTGCAGCAGGGTGGAGGGGCCGTAGAGGGTTTGAAAAGGAAAAAGCGGGAGGACCTATTCGAGGGAAGTTCAGCTGGCGCTCAAAAAAGAGAAGTGATCGGAAAACCTTCTCAAAGAAAGAGCAAAAGCTTCTCACGATCGCGAAAAGAAAGAGTCCTTCACTCAGAGCCAGCCATCAAGAGGAAGATAACAAAGCGGACATGGTCGAATATAGATCAACGAGAGGCGAACACGCTCTCCCAGGTATAGACACGACAGACGTATCAAAAGGACCTGCCAAATAGGATTCACGTGGTTGACGGGGAGATATGCACTGCGAAAGAACCCGACAAACGAGACGCCCCCATATACCCCTCGTCCGGCCTCTCTGACGAAAAAGGAGTCCTCCTCTTAAAAAAACCCTCTTGTAAGAGAAAAGAAGGGAACAATAACGGGTTTGTAGGGAAATATCGAAAAAGAAGGGAAGCCCCTTGCTCCGCTCGGGAGAATCTCCTGGAAAGAAAATAGACCCGTTGGGAAGAGATTATCTGAGAGGAAAAGAAGGAGAAGCTCCAGTCCAAAAGCAGAACATAAAAAACTTTCCCTGTATAGCCCTCCAGTGGGACAGGCGCGGGGAAACAGAAGGGGGGATCTGGCGGGCGGGGGACTGGAGAAAGGGGGCATCGACGAAAGGGGGAGAACTCCTCGTGAAAAAGGTGTCTCTAAGTCCAAAAAAAAAAGCGCCCGCACGAAGGTCTGTGGAGGGGGAAGGTGAGTAATCGGAAGCCGCGGTCGAAACACAAAAAGAGAAAAAAACAAACAACATACCCCTAAGGAAAGACCTAGGGAGGCCTACTGGAGCCGGGGAAAAAAGGAAAAATTGCTGCCACCCCAATTGCTTCTGTAACGTAGAAATCATGGAAGGGGCGAGATCGTCATCAAAAGGCTAAAAAAGTGGAAAAAGAGGGAGAAACCATGACATGTGAGCATCTTCTAGGGATGACAGGGAAGGATAAAATTGGGGGGAAAGGGGGGGGCTACTGCAAGATTGTGCAGATCTACGGCTGCCTGGCGCGATCCTTTCAATCTACCTCGAGGGGGGAGAAAGGGATTTCTCGTATCCCGATCTAGAGAAACAGGAGTAAAATATATATATCTCGATCTTCACTCAAGAGACGGGGAGACCTAAAGAGCAAGTCTCGCAACCTTGGAACACCAGAAAGAGGGGACACAGATTACGGTCGAGGTGAAAGTCTCTGGAGCGTCCACATAAGAAAGAGGGGGACAGTTAAGGGGGAAATGGAAATAAGGGAGAAGGAACGTCACGCAGACTGATGGGAAATTCGAAGGAGAAGCTCGCCCTTCACCGGATGGCGACGTGAAGTCAGTTGGGGAAAATCACACTTCGATGAAGGAAAGAGGACTGCACAAATAAGGAACAGGATATCGAAGGTTTGACAGGGGATGCATGCTTTCTAGAGAAAAAGTTAGGAAACTACACTGGGGGGTTGATAAGATCGGGAGGAAAAGGGGAGGATACGAGGAACACTCAGGAAGGAAAGAGGGAAACTCGGGGCTAATGGGGTCCCGTTTGCAGGGATCTGGAGGCCTCGAGTGGCACTGAGCTTTAGGAGGGGGGCACGGAGTCCATTGAAGAAAGCCTTCCAGCCAGGGGGGGCCTTCCGTTACTCTTTGGAGGGCGACTAAATCGCTCTGAGGGGTCAGGGCACCGTCTAGAAGGGAAACCTAGAAGGGACTTTTCAAAAACTTTGGAGGAAGTCGACGCGCCCCCTGCACCGGCTAGTCCTTTTTTGACCAAAGTCAACCCATCTCCAAAGACAAGAGAGGGGAAAAAAAGTATGGCAGGAGAATTTAGAGGAGGGGGGGGGGGGTTTATCGGCGGGGGAGACTCTCGGAGGTAGCGCCTTGGGGCATCGTTGTCCGGAAAAGGAGAACTTACAAAAAAAGAAGAGGGTTGCTTGTTAAAGGGGGGATCACAAAGGAAAAAAAGTGGGCCGAGAAAGAGAAAGGGCTGGCGTAACCTTGGGAAGGGGGATGGGTGGCACAGGGGAAGGAGAAGGTTTCTAGGAGGAGGGAGATCAGAGGATTTCTCACGGAGAAAGAAAGAAAGAAAGGCCAGGGCGCTCATACGTGTTCCGGACCCTCGAGGGGGAGTTAGGGGGGTGGAGGAGGGGATCTAAAGGGAATCTTTGTCAAAAAGGGGGGGGTTGCCAGTGGAGGAGGGTGCGTTACAAAAACCTGGAAGTCCCTAGAACCCATCCTACGGCCCGCCAACTGAGGAAGAGAACACAAAAAGGTTCAAAGGTAAGAAGGACGGCCGGTACATCTCAATAAAAAACGGGAGAGTGCGACGGTAGAGCCTATCCTCATCTTCAGAGAATCACAAGGGTGGGGGGGGGGGGGGGGGGGGTGGAAGGGGAGGAAAGGGGAGGAGACAGTGAAGGGAGGGGGGGAAAAATTCAGTGAAGTCAATAGAGGGCACGTCTTAATAGAATGATTTTCGCTGCAGGAGAAAAGGGGATAGTTGTTTAACATCGCGGCAGAAGAAAGAGGGGGGACAGCCGAAAGCATCCGACAAGGGAGAAAATAGGGGACAGCATAAACTAGAGGAAACCTACTATGAAGTCGGATCGCAAGTAAGGCATTGGGAGACGCCATGAATAAAAAAAAAGAAAAAAAAAAGAAAAGTATGAAGAGAAAGGGGGGCATCAAAAAATAACCTTTCTATGAGAGGAAAAGAGAACCGATTTCTATTGATCGATGAGAGAGCTCGAGGAGGAGGTGTAGTACGAAAGACAAGAGGCCACGAAGGGAAAACAGGTCGAGGGGAGGAAGGGGAAATGCAAAAAGATACTCTTCTCTCAAGGGAAAAAGGTCTTCTAGGGAGACTGGCCTTCCTTCCACTTAAAAAAAAAGTGCACCAGAAAAGGGCGGAACGAGATCATACTGAATGAAAACAATCGCGGAGAGGGCTTGATCTAAGAAGTTTAATATCGAAGAAAAAAGAATATAGGTTTACGGTTAGGGGGAGAAAGTATGGTTTTCATGCATGCTTTAATAGGGCCTTCCAAAAAGGGGGAGGGTCCCACCAAAAAAAGGGGGTAGCGGGTGGGAAGTCGTTTGAAGGTATAGCGTAAAAAAATAAAAACTGATGGTGTTTGGACTGAACCAAAATACCCGCAATGTAGAACCAAACCGTCCTCTGCTACGAAAGGAGGAAAGATCGCGAGATCGAACAAGGAACTCATCTTGAGCGAAAAAAAAGAAAAAGACGGGGTACAAGAAGGGGATATCCCGGCTATCTAAGGGGGGATATCGAGATCCGATGCCAGGTTATTGGGAAGAATCTCCTGAGGCCTGAAAAAAAAAAACATCTTCGGGATGTGTACCATGATAATCTCCAGATCATCAAGGCACGAGACGTTCCAGCCCAGCAAAGACAGAGTTCTCGAACGAGAGGGAAAATCCGGTCTCCTAGAAAAACATTCCCGCGGAACCAAATCACCGACTTTTCGAAAGAGAGAAATTGATCCAGATAGATCAGGGGGGGGGATATTTTAGAATGAGCAACACCCAAGGAGGGAGAGAGTCCTCTCGAAGGGACCAGACCTACCCTAGAAGGGGGTTAACGGCATCCTAGAGACTCGTGTAAATTGCTCCCAACTGAGAGGAAAGGGGTCCGCGAAAGGAAAAAAGTGGGAAAGAGGACCAGGGTATTTGGGGGGGAAAAGGGGGAATGAACAGAGGGGGGGGGGGGGGGCTCGCGTAATCCGTGCAGGGGACAAGAAAAAGAGCAATAAAAAGAAAAGCGTTTGAAAAGAAAGAATAAAAGACATGCGAATGGGGGAACAAGAGGGGAGAAGGGGTCCCGTTCGGGGAAAGGTCGAATACGAAGAAGCCCAGAATCGAAGTCTCTAACAACACAAAGAAGAGGAAAAAAGGCGTGCAAAAAAGTCCCCCTGAAAAAGAACGAGAACCTGGGAGCCTACTTCCGGAGACGAAGGGGGGGGAGGATCATGGGCACTTGGGCAGGGCTAAGAAGGAAAATCATTGATGGGGATCGTCACAATCGAAACGTGCAGAAAATGCCGAGGGGAATTGTAAAGCCTGAAAAAGACTACAGGAATTAAGAAGGAATGGTCCTCGAAAAAAGTCGACCTGCAAGTATAGAGGGGGGGGACATCCAAGAGGACTAAAATTAGGAGAATTGGGAAAAAGACACTCGGCTCGGGAGCTTTATCTCCGGGTCGCTCTCTAAAAAAGTTGGATCCAAGTCGTCCGAAGTATCGCCCGAGGTGAAGCTTGCATGCCGCAGGGGGGGAAAAAACGAAAGTCGAAGAACTGGCGGAGATCCTTTAGGGAAGGGCGGGTCCAAGTAGCACATGTCATCATAACGTTCCGCGTAGAGGAGGCCTGGAGAACTGGAAAGGATTAAAGGGGTTTTCAAAGAAGGGTGAGATCGGGCACAAAATGTATGGCCCGGGTGGCGATGAGGCGCCTCAAGGGGGGGGGCAAAAAAAGCGCAAAGAATCCCAAAGGAAGCCGGCAAAGAAACGTCGAGGCTAGGGGTATTGTTTTCCGTGGGACTGAGACGAGCACGCTGTAGACGAAAGGGGGGACCACAATCAAGGAGGATTCAAAGGCCCCTCAAAAGAGAAAACGGCGAGATCGATGTCGGTTTCGTTGCACTTTCATCTGGATTATGGCAGTCCAAACAAGGGGGGGTTGAAAAAAAGAAAAAGAGGGAGATGGAAGGAAGGGGGCACCTGAGGGAAGCCAACAAATATCGGGGAAACGCTTTCCAAATACAAGGACTGGGGCTAAAATAAGGAACCGAAAAAGGAGACTAGAGAGGGAAGAAGGAATCAAAAAGAGGGGAAAAACCTTAGAATAAGACCCTCCCAAGGGAGTGAAGTCAACAAGGGGCCGTCCCGGATGCCTTGATGCTAATGCCCGACGAAAAAAAAGGAAGGACTGACAAGGGGCGGATAAACGGGGCGTGGGGAGGGAAAGTCCTGGGAAGTTTAGGGGAGGAGAATAACTAATGGGTGGGAGCGCCTGTTTTTGGGAAAAAGGGGTTACGTACACGATCTGCAGAAGGAACATGCTGAGCTTAAGGGAAAGGGTTGAAGAAAAAACGACTCAATTGGAAACCCTTTGGAAGAGGGAGGGGGGCAGCTATGGGCGTGTCGCCAAGGCAGAGCCGTAAAGAGACGTCCAAAAAAGAACTACTATCACGCGAGGGGAGAGAGCGTAAGAAAGAGCATCACGAGAGTGGCTGGGTACCCTCGCCCTTGTTCGTAAGGCGGGAGGGGGGGGGGGGGCGCGGGGGTAAAAAAGGAGAAGTCGTTGGGGGAAAGGAAGGGGCCTATCAATTATGAAAAAGGGGAAAATCATCCCTCCGAGGAGAAGATACGATCAAGCCCATCTGCGGCTCAGGATCCACACCAAAAGAAGGGTGGGCAAAGCACGGGTAACTTAGCCTTCCAAAAAAGAAAGGACCCCCTAAGAAAAAACCACTTTTTCTGCAGAGGAGGGTAGGGTTGACGCAAAGTCAGCATGTCCCATTAGGGGGCAGAGAGTCGTCTCCGTGAAAGGGGCCCAACGGGGAGGGGGATGCAAGGGAAGGCCTTCAGGTGGGGGAATGCAAAAGGATACTGAACGAGAGGAAGGCGCCAGCTCTCTGGGGAAGAAGTAATGCATGGGGGGGCAGGGGGTGGTCCCTCACGAGGGGGAACCTTTCCAAGTAGAAAATACTCGCCGCGGACAAGAGAAAAAAAAGAAGAGAAAATACTCGGGAAAACGAGAAAGTCGATTCAGTTGATGTCCAAGGGGAGCCCCAGGCGCTGGAGGCGAAAGAGCTCATACTAAACACAAAGAATCTCTCAAAGAAAAGGGTCCGGACCTGCTATCGGGAAGAGAAGGGGTAGGGGCAACTGCAAGAAGGGGCTGCTGGGATGAAGAGCTCTCGAGTGGTATGTTGTTTCGAGCAAAGGGGGAACTCGGAAAGGGGAAAAAAAAAGTGCAAGGCTCAAAGATCTCGGCTAAAAAACCATCGTCACCGCAAGTGACTATGAATCGGCAGAAAATGGAAGTTGGGCCAAAGGAAAAAGGGACAAAAAAGGAAGACCCTTGGAAGGAGGGAGCGCTTCTGTAACCGGAGGGAAGGGAAACTCACTGTTAAGGGTGGTGATTGAGGGGGGCATGATTAGCCCGGGGAATGCAGAAGCCGAAAGATGGGAACCTCAGAGAGGGGGAGGGGGGGCAAAGGGTTTTGATCAGGAGAACACTCCATGTCGAGGTTGGATGCGCTAAACCACCCTAAGAAAAAAAGTGAGAGGAAAACCTAATCTGGGAGGAAAAATCTAGGGGAAAAAGACGCTCCCAATAGACAAAAATGGCGAGGTCAGGCACGACCCGCAGATTTAAAAAAGAAAGAAACGTACGCGGGGAAAGGAGCGTGAGAGTCTGCGCTAAAAACCGTCCAGAGGTCAAGCCTCGAAGGAAGGGCAGAGCACCGAAAATGCAAAAAGGGGCTCCTGCCCCCAAAAATAAAAGGGGGTTCAAACAAAAGAGGGGCATAAAGTGGAACTCCATTGGGAGGAAAAGATGGCAACTGAGCCAAACCAGCATCCTCTAGAGTTCTGCCGAGGGAAGGGGGGGAAACTCCTAAAAAGGAAGGTCACTGAAAAGGGAAGGGGAGAACTTACAAGAAAGTTTTAGAAGAAGAAGGGGGAGATCGTTTTGCAAGAAGGCCTCGCCGGGAAGACAAGTACTCTCGGGTGTCCGGAAGAAGGGGGAGGCGTCCAACCGGTAGTTGAAAAAGGAAGGGAGAGGACTCTGGGGAGGGCCTTAGATGGAAAGAGAAGAAGGATGTAATCACAGCAATTTCCCGCACACAGAAGGGAGTGGGCAGTGCGAGAGGAAAAGGAAGATGGAGGGGGAGTATAGGGGGACTTGACTCCAAAAGAGAAAGAAAAGAACGACGACAACTAGCAGGTCCTCAAATAGATTAAGTGGAAACTACAGGGTGAATTCAAAATAGGTCAAGGTGAGCTCCTCATGAAGAAGAAAGAATCGGCTTAAGAGGGAACACTCTCCCAGAAGGCCGAGCAAGCGGTCTCAACAGAAAAAGTAAATTTCGGGGAAATACCTGGTAACCAAGAAACCGTTCTAGGGCGTCCCAAATGAAATTGGCTAAGAATCACGAAGGGAGGGGGTTAGTGATCCAGAGAAAGACGGAGGCGGCAGCTACTAACAGTTATTAAAGGGAAAACCTGAAGCGGGGAGTTTATGAAGGGAACTTTAGGGGATGCAAGATTGGTCACAAGGAAAAGTGCGCTGGCGATCTTGCAGGAAACAGAGGGTCTCGAAAGTGGGGGGGGCAGGGGAGCTATCACGAAAAGATTGGGAAGGGGGAGAAGAAGAGGAAGGGGCGGTCGGAACGGAAAAGAAAAGAGAAGGAGGAAAATTCAGCGTCTCACTTCGGCTCGCGCTGCACCTAAAAGGTACAAGTGCGCTAAATGAGGAAGAGGGACACCTGTGAACCAGGAGCTTCAGGGGGGGGGGAAAAAGGAACTGAAGGGGGGGAACGCTGCCTCGCGTCGGAAAAAGGCGGAGTGTCGTATAGTTCTCCCTTCAAGAATGATGACGGGAAAGAAAAAGTGAAACTAAAAGGAGAACGGTTCTCCAAATCCGGCCCATAGCCTCAAAAAAAAGGTCTCGAATAGATTGGAAGGATGAGCATGTCTCTCCTTGTCGGGGGGAAGAAGAGGAGGGATGGACTTAGAGAAACATAAGAAAAAAAAGGGCCTTAAAAGAAAAAAGGAGCTGAAGGATGGGGCCGTCAAAGGGGGTGGGGATTTCTAGGGATGGTTGGGGGGGGGCCAACAGAAGGGATAGTGGCGAATTTTTGGCGGGGCAACCGGGAAAAACGAGACCTTCCAGGTTAGCTGAATCCCCTTGGGAAGGTTAAAAGAGGTGCGAAAGGAGGGGTCGAGGACATCTTCCTGATCAGGCCCAGGAGAGGAGACAATTTAAAAAAGAGGAATCAAGGGATGCAAATAAAAAAACCCACAAAAGGGACTCTGGAATCTTGGAAAAAGCTTCCCCGTCTATTGAGAGGTTATTATAATTCAAAAAGAAGAAGAGAGAACCGGTATTCAAGGAGAGGGGAGGGGGGGGAAACAGGTTTATTTCAGGAAGGAAGAGTAAGGGCTGGGGCTGGCGCGTATTCGGATAGAGTGGAGGGGGGGGGGTCGATGTGGGGGGATCCAGTAGGAGTTAAAAGCCACAGGAAGGTTCCATGAGAGCTCTATTAAATATGGTAGAAAAACGAAGAAAAGGGTGTGAAGGACTTTGGGGGAAAGGTCTTTGAGGGCTGAGAGCGTTGTTCCGTCAAGAAATGGAAGCGAACGGGGTCTAATCCTAAAACTTAAGCTACAAAATAGGAGAGGTCGCTACAAAATTTCTGGGGAAGAAAGGTTGTGGAATCCTCGAATGTTCTAAGGGGGGGAATAGGGGAGGAGTTGAAGGCTTAATGCAAGTCGTGGGGGGGAGGAGTACAAGAGTGGGTGGACCGATCAGTTTTCAGGGGGGGGTGAAAAGAGAAAGAAAAAAAAACATCAAAGGAATCCAGTGGGAAAATCAAAAACCCATAAGCAGAGAACTCTGCAAAAAAAAAAAGGAAGGGGGAAAAACGAAGAATGCAAGGAAAGATCATAAAAAGAAAAGGAAAGAAACAAACACTAGAGGGGGGACTCTCTCCTGAACAAGAAACAAACAGAATCACCTCGGGAAACATTTATCCTGTAGATATCCGGAAAGGGGGCCCGATTCATCAAATGTTGGAATAATAAGGCCGAAGGGAAGGCCTAGGGGATGACTGAAGTTTCAAAGGGGGAGAAAGTTGCAGAAAAGGGGTATCTGGTCTCTTGAATGAAACGTCAATGAGGGGGATCTTAAGCTTCCAGGAGGAATCCAAGTATTTTGTCGCTTTCAACAGGGCGTAGCGTTACACATCCGAAAAAGTAGGATGCGAAAGAGGTGATCAATTCCAAGGATTTCTCCCAGTGGGGGGGGGGGGAAAGAAAGTGCTTGCAGAGGGATGTAAAGGAAACCGGGGGGGGGGATCTAAAGGTTCGTATCAGCTAATAAGACAACAACAAACACAAGGAAAAGAGATTACGCGAGGGACTTCGAAAACAAAAAAAAGGACCTTGCTGAGGAGAAAGAAGACGTGGGCAAAGTTACAGAAAGGTGGTCTCTTGATTTGAATGAGCCGAAAAGAAAGGGGCAAGGGGGAGCCACCAGGAACCGAATACAAATGACACGTACTATGTCAAAGGCGATGGCTCCCATAAAAAAAAGGGAGATCTCGGAGCCGCTGCATCAGCAAAAGGAGGAAAACTCCAGCATTCGAGGACGAGAGGCCAAAAAAGGTCAAAAACTGACTGGGGTTGGCTCAAAGGCCGCATCAGGGGCTACAGCCCCGTAGACAGGGACGCAACTTACGGTGACTAAAAACTGCGAACAGCGCGAAGTAGCGGACAACGCTTTACGAGAATGGGAAAGGGGGTAGGGGGGGGTCAGGGGGAATAGTGACAGAGGACCGGAACGTTGTCTTTTTCCAAAGGACTTGGGGGGGGGGGGGGGAGGGGAGGGGGGGGAAGTTGGGAAGGGAAAAAATATGGTGTGGTAACCCATCTAAGAACTAGACTGAATGGGTCTTGCTCTCAACAAAAAGAAACCGCATTGTGAGCAAAAAAAAGAAAAAGGACATAAAACGGGGAAGACGGTGGGCGCACAACTCGAGAGGGAACAATGCTAGGTCCTGGAAGGGCAAAAGGAACGAAAGAAGACTGACAGGAGAGAAGAAAAAGCGTGAGATTCGTTTTTAAAGGGGAGGCGTGAAAGAAGGCCAGTATTCTGGAAGGAAAACGCGCCCCGCAAAAGGTGACCAATCCTCCAAAAAATCCCAGGAAGATTCCGGGGAAAAAGGAAGGCAATCGAAATATCCATCATGGGGGGTAAAAAGGGGGCTATATAGGAGGAGAACAAACTGAAAAAGATCCGAAACCCTCTCCCGACGCGTCCGCAGCACCTCCAAAGCCCTCCTCGGAAAGCCTGGATCCAAAAGGGGGGGAAAAGACGCGGGGACAAAGGGGGGAGAAGATATACCAAAGGAGTTTAATTATGCAAAAACGAGACAGCTCCGCATCGGGGGGAGCCGAACCGAAGTCCACGAGCCAGGGGAAAGGAATACCTTATGAGGAAAATTTCAAAGAAATTATCAGAAGGGAATAAGTTTCGACGCGCTTCCCGGATAGCCGCCAGGGGGGGACCAGGCGCTTTCCGGGAAAAGTCTGGCTGAAAAGGAACCGTTTGGCAAGGGGGAAATCCAAGAATCTTTAGGGGAGGGGATACAGAGACACACTTATCGAAGGCACCTAAGCCCCAGCAGAAGGTCGGAGGAGGGTGAGGAATCGGTAGGGAGGAAAAAACACGGGGGATGCGAAAAAGAGAAGTTCAAAGGGGAGTCTGGGCCGTACGCTCAGTCCCCGAAACAAAAAAGGGATGCGAAAAATTGGGGCTGTGGGAAGGGGGGGTCCGGGGAAATTCTAAGAAAGTTCGCGGCCAATGTCTCCGCAGCGTCGCCATCATTGGGGGAAGGGTCGAAAAACTTGAAAAAATTCGAGAGCTGAAGAAAAAACTCATCAGGATTACTGCAATCTGCAAGACGCCTGAAAACCTTTCTACCTTCGAGGGGCAAAGGGCACGAAGCACGGAAAGAGGAGGTAAAGGTTCAAGAAAAAAAGAAATCAACTCCTTATTGGTAAACCGATCGGAAATAAAAAACAACAACGTAGGAGGGAAAATATAGAAGGCAAAGAGGGGAGATCACTGAAAAAACGAAAGATTCGGGACTGGGGAGAGAAAAGGGAGGGCCGCAAAATGCTTGCAATCTTTCAAGTGGGCTGGGATTGGTGCACCTGTCATCATACTCAGGAAAAGATCAGGTCTGCTGCAGAGAAGGCGGAGACCGCCGAACATTTTTCGCAGCGATTGAGAAGAAAACCATCCCAATTAAGGGAGAGGGGAGATCGGCACAGCGGAATGTGCCGTCGTGCTCTCCGAAGTACAGTCTAGGTCTCCTTTACCTCTTCGCGAGCACGAGCCTAACTTGCCGGGGTCAGAGAAGGGGAGTTGGAGGGGGGACGCCGAACACCTTCTTAGAGAAAGGGCTATACTTTGAGGATGGCGGCCGGGGATACACGATGAGGGGAAAAAAAGTTGTCAAAGACGGATTGCGCAATCGAAAAAAAGTCAATTATTCCAAATCAATGGAGGGGGGGAGAAGGGGATTGGTAAACCTTTCGGCGGAGAGAAAGTCAGGCCTTCCTATATCGTTTAAAACAGATAAGGGGGAGGGAAGACCAAAAAGGAGGTCAGGAAAACCTCATCCTTGTGGGGGGAAGAGCACCCATAATACCCGTATTCTTCGTACGTGATAGCGAAGTAGAACGTCGGTGATGGGGGATGTCTGCGGCCTTAAAGAGGGGGGAGTCGAGGGGGGAATCTCGAGTAGTACCTTTTTTGGGAGAAGCCCGATGCTCAGACGGCTGTACCATGCTTATGAGAGTAGATGGGGGAGGACCCAGACAACAACACGGGGGGGGGGGGAATCGGATCTAGAAAGGGGTCTGGTGGACTCCCAGAGGGTCTTTCTCGAGACTAAGGGACACAACTGTAGAGAATATCACGCAATCGGAGAGTCCCCGGATCGAATGCCCAAGGATGCGGTGGGGCTGCCGTGAAAGCGATCGAAAGGGGGAGCGAGAGGAAGCTGTGTTAAAAAGGAGAGAGGGTTTGTTCAAGGGGGCGTGTTTCGTGGGTTGGGAGCAGGAAAAAAAATCAAGAAAGAGTGAAGGGGGGGGGGGGTTGAACCCCTAAGAGACAACTGAATATCCACACCAAGCATCGGCCGGGGGGGGGGGGGGGAAAGCTCACTGGTCGAGCACCGGCCCTATGACAGGCTGAAAAAAAATACATCAAATGTTCCCAAAGGAAGAGGAGCCAGCTTCGGAGGATTCTCCTATCCGCCGAAGAGAAGAAAAACGGGGAAACTTGCGGAAGGGAAGTTCTGGAAGTTTTAACCGTCAACCGGAAGGAGCTCGTCAATGATGACTGAGGGGGGATGCAGACGGAGGGGAAGGAGCCGATATAGTTCTCTAAGAAAAACTCCCTGCGAAAGGGTGAAGTCTGCAGGGGGGTGAAGAGTTGCTTGAAGCTCGTAGGCTGAACAGCCTCCACTGGCCGTTCATCGAGCCAATCAATCAGAAAGAATATCGGTCTCAAAAAGAAAAAGAATTGGAAAGGGAAGGAAAGGATTCTAGATAATCAAAACAACATATAAGGAGATTCCTCTCGAAGGCCATGGATCTGAGCAAGAACATAGGGGAATCGAGAATAGGTAGGTTTTAAGGCTAGACCGACATATCATTTTGCTGGGGGGGGGGGGGAGAGGAATTCTGAAAGGGTTGGGTCGGGTCAGAGATAGCTTTCTTCAAAAAGAGGCAGAGCCTGGAACGAGGGTCAAACGAATATCCGCTGTACATGGCGCCAAGTAGAGATTCTGCAATTAAGAGCCACGGGAAAAACATCAGGGGGAGCCTGGGAAAAAAGAGAGGGTTTAAAAAAGTCTGAAGACCTTATATCTACAGAAACTTCCCTGTAGCTAAGCAAAGGGGAATGGGAGAGAAAAAGAGCCAAGGCGCACAGGAAATCTGTTTAGGGGGTGAATATTAGGTGGTAAGAATGTCAAAAAGAAGAGAAGGGAACCCGGGAAAAGAGAAAGCGGGGAATTTTGGAATGGGTTGAGCGACGAACCCATCGGGCCTAGAGGGGGAGAGGGCTTAGTTTCAAAAAAGACCGAACAAAGGTTCTCGGACTTCGAATGGACGGAACGACTTTTAACATCAGCTGAGGGAAGGGAGGGGAAACAAAGAAGAAACCGGGGAGGGAAAATCAAATAGGTGACTACAAGCGGAAGGAAAGGGTTCCGAAGCGGAATTAGGTAGCGACGTCCTTAATGGGCGTCCTCTCCTCCTCTGGATGGTGAATAGCGAATCAAATACGAGAGAAAACCCATCCTCGCCATTGGTAAAAGGGCCAAACAATGCTTCTCCCGTTGTGTTAAGAGGGAAAAACTCGCAGCATGGTAATAA
>Ga0179593_1479717_pt1 | contig 19173 bp, 20 predicted proteins | sample CZODoug2_1_08_16_FD_185931 | JGI IMG/M metagenome (GOLD analysis project Ga0179593, IMG submission 185931) | Vadose zone soil fungal communities from Angelo Coast Range Reserve, California, USA - CZODoug2_1_08_16fungal (PacBio error correction) | ecosystem: Environmental > Terrestrial > Soil >...
CAGACGGGTCAGGAAAAGCCGGCGGCTCTCAGAGAGGAGTCTTAAACGCTTGACCTCGAGCACCGGAGGGTGAAGAGGGAGGACAGACCTGAAGGTCCTCCAGGGAAGCAACACGAAAATGCCGACTCACAAGCACTAATAGGAGTTGAAGAAGACTTGTGGAGAAAACCGATCTCAAAAACGAGAGCCGGGATAGTGAAGATCCAACGACGTCATTTGCCCGCTAAGAAGGAGTTGGGGAAAAAAAGCCGAGGGCCCAGAGCGCCGAAAGGACCGATGGATTGCGCTATCAGCAAAAAGAACATGATGAAAGCGAAAAGCAATTACCACCTCAAACCAAGAAAATAGAGGGTCTGAGGATACATAGTAACAACAGTCGGGCGAGCCATAGGGAGCAGGGAGTTGGTCAAGAGTGGGGTGCGGAAACCAAAGGACTTAACGAGCCGAAGAAGGAGAGATCAACGCACCAGAAAAAGAAATGGAAGCCGAAACAGAACGTTGGGGAAGCCGGATGCCTGCTGCAATCCAGAAAAACAGAAAAGTTTGTGAGAGCAAGAGACGGCAAAGGAATCATGGGAGGCTACAACCCAATCAAGCAGGAGAAAGCAAAAACCTGTCCAATGCGCGCGTAGCAGAGGAGGAGAAACTGATGGGGCATTCTGGCGTAAGTAGTGTTGGGAGGGACATGCAATCTCCCGGAGGGACTTTACAGAGTATAAGAGGCCAACTCCTCATACTTAGGGTCTGGGCCGTAAAGGAACATAGCCTTGACGGTGAGTGGAAGGGGGAGGGTGACCATGATCATTTCTACTTCTATCTGGGGAGAAAAAGGATCGCGCTCAAAATCAAAACCTGCCGGAATAAAATAAGGCACAGAACTAGAACGAGAAGAAAAAGTTGTTGCTCTGGTGACAAATCATGCTGATCGAAACACTATAAAAGTCAAAAAAACGGCCGCAGCCAAAACCCCAGAACGTAAAAAACCGGGGAACGCTTGCAGGTTCTGGGAGCAGGGGGTGATGGGGAAGGGGAACGACCCAGAAATCTCACCTATATGGTGATGGCGGGTCAGGTAAGAGATCAAGCTTGTGACGACCACCAAGGAGACAACTAAGACTGGACGGGGAGCTAAAAAAGAAACCGGAAGGATGAAGTTGCAAAGTATCATCGGGAGACTGACTCTTGGCCAATAGCGGTGGAGAAAACTGTGGCAAAGTTTGCGGTGAAACAAATCACTCGGGAGAAAAGAACCCGAAACTGGGTAACGTATTTCAGTACTTCTGCGCAGCGCGGCCACAGCGGGGGATCCAAATGTCAGGCCGAGTAAGACGAAGGGTTTCTTAATCCCTAACAACCCAAAGCCGCCGTCACCAACGGTATCCATAGTCCCTAATTAACCAGTATCAAACAACAGTCGACAATGGAAAACGGCGGAATCCGGGAGAGGGACGCCAAAGTCTAATTGCTGCGAAGGAAAAAGTTTCAACTTGAGTCACCGGAGAGCAGTCACGGCGCCCCACCACGCCAACAAAGAAATGCGGGCGGCGAAGAGAAAGAAAACCGCAAAAGGCAAACTTCCGCGTAGGTGCTGGACTCATAAGCACTCTACCACAAGCGAAATAAACAACAGCGGAGTTGCCACGCCAGGGGTGCAAACTCTAAGGTAGGGGAACTTCGGAGATTCCAATAAGCACCTTGGTAGGGGGAAAGATGAGCGAGTTGAAACTACCAAAAAGAACGAACCAAGCGGCAGATGTTGTTAAAGGAACGAATGGAACATAACGGGGGGGATAGGACACGTAAGTCACTATCAAAGTCTCGATGCAAGATGTTGGTGGCTGGGGCAGGATGGGACGAGTGTACGAGAACGTGTCGGAGCGCTGAAAGTGTGGCCATGTCGTAGCGGCCAAAGGCAGTTGGTTAGGGGAGGAAGCGTGCAATGCGAGTTCATGGGCGACGGCGGGGGATAGCGAAGGAAGAAAAGGGGGGGGAACATGTCCGTTATATTCTAGCAATGAAATGCCGGCCTTGGGTTCAAAGAGCGTTCGCCAAGGGGAAGGACGGTGGGTGCAAAAGGCGCCCAAGAACGGGTAAGGACGGAGACGTCATCCTTTCAACAGACATTTTTCCCGGAGAAAAAAAAAAACAGCGGAAGTATTTAGCGAAATCAAAAAGTGTTTAGAAAGAGGGCCAAAGGCCCAGGGGAATTTCGGGATCCGGAGATCAGAAGAGATTCATGTACAACGAAATCGGAAGAGCGGGCGGGATAGGTACTAGGGGAGAAAGGTACTTGGGAAAAGGCGCGAGTCTTGCACCCCAAGGGTAAGGTTTCATAGGCGGGGACGAGAAAGTCCTCCGGAGCCACATGAAGGAGGACAGCGTCGGACCGGAGACCGGCAATATAACTCGTCTACGGGACCGAGGTGGCGAACGGCCATGAGGGGGCCGTGGGGGTGAGGAGCTAGAAAGATAGGGAAAGAAAGGAGGAAGAGGGCCTTTGAGGAAATTTAAACCGCCACGGTACCGGAAGTACTGGAGGCGGAAATTGGGGGAAAGTTCCACCACAAAAAAAATTGACAGCGGCCGGAAAAGCAAAAGCTGTTGGCTACAAGGGCGGGCGGAAAAGGTCACAGAAAAAGTACGGGGGGTAAATCAGGAGTGTGAGAAAGTCCAGTGGGGCGCATAACAACGCGAATCAAGATCGTAGATCAGGGTTGAGCCGCGCCATCAAAAAATCGAGAGGGCGAACATGGGAGGGGACAATTAAAACTGACTGACGGAGACGCCGTGGTGTTTCAAAAAGGTCGAAATGGGCCACTGGTAAAGAAAATCTGCATGACCAAGCGAAGGATGATGAATCATCGTTGTAAAACGCTTGACATTGAGTCCCGTGTGCGGGGGGGAAGAGTTAGCTTTCGCGTCTACCGCGAAAAGTAATTCGAACAAGCCAAAACGAGTACTCTATCAACAACATAGGAAAGAAGAGGATTTCGCCGTACTTGGCTTCGGAGAAATTAAGCGGACCGCGGAAAAGCACAACTTCAAAGCAAAGGGCGGGATCCTACAATCTGAAAATAAGCAATGTGTGAAGAGAGCTTGGGGAAGGCACGGACAAGCACAAACCGTGCAAAACGTGGAGACACGGTTGAAAAACCAAAAGAGAAGACGAGGCAAGATGGTTGCAACCTTGAAAAAACTAGAATTGGATGGCGGGTCAACCGAGATCAGGGACGGAGCGGGGGGAGGATCACGCCTCGACGGCCAGGACAGGGATGGGAAACGTACGGTGGTCCAGGACAATTCCGAATCCCGAGCTTGGGGGGTCCGCAAAAGCGCGGCTTTGGGCGAGCAGGCAACGGGACAAATGTGGGGGTGGGGTAACAAAAGGAACCCTAAAAAAAAGAACGGATCTGGCAAGGAAACGCAAACCAGGGTCCTCACAGAGGAAGCCCGAACAAAGGGCCGTGGTCGCTAGACTCCAAAGACACACCACAGTAAGACTCGAAACACCCCCCACCCCCAAAACCCACCCCACCCCCCCCACCCCCCGCCGTCTTTCCAAAGGAATGACAAGCGGAATGCGTGACGCAAACGAACTCCGGCAGCCTGCCCGCGATTCGGGTCTTAATGCGGGAATTAAGGACACAACCCCAGGACAGTTGGAAATCATTTTGGGCTCCAGGCATATGGGATTCAAGTTTCAGAACGGGGGGCTCAAGAGGGGGGGGAAAAACAGATCACTCCCGCCGTAGAAAATGAGTGTATAGCTCCAGGTATTTAGGAAAACAGGAGTGACACAGTTAGAGAGGTTGAAAAAAAGGTACTTTCTCTTTTATCGTCGTGTCCCGGATCGCTAGGCGGCTCCGAATACCGGGCATTTTGGGTGGAGACCAGCGAGAAAAAATGGTTGCTTTAGGCTCCCTCATAAGCTTGAACCGAGAAAAATAAAGGGGGGGCGAGGGGGGCTGAACACGGCCTGGAAAAGGGAGGGGGGGAGTTCGCTGTCAAAGGGACCGGGGAACAAAGCTACGGTGGTGGAAAGTGTCCGGAATGGAAAGAGATCAAGGATAAGGAAAAAAAAAAAAGAGGTTCCGGAAGAATCGCGATGGTTCGCAGGAACCAAACGGCCGTTCCCCAGAAATCAGAAAATGCAAAGAGAACGCCCAAACAGAGGCCCATAATGAAAGCACCACCTTACAGCGAGAACCCGGTAGACGACATTGAGCTCATCGCCAGAACAAACCGCTGAAGGCGAATGAAATAAGGGGGCGAAGAAGTCCATAAGATGCGAAAGTTCGGAAGATCTGAAAACATCTGACGCCGTGTGAGAAAAAAAGTCAAGGCGCGGGTGGTGAAAAAAGTGTTCATAATCGTAGAAACGGGGGCGAAATGGCTTATGTTGCATTATATGAACTCAAAAAAATCTCCCTACCCCGTCAAATCGACAAGCGGCATTTAAAAACAAAAAGAGGGGGGTAAAAGGGAGGTGTGGTCGCGGCCGGAGAGAACGACATGTGAATGACGCGGAGGAGAGCCGCCAGAATTTTTTTGTTGTTTGTGTTTTGAGGCGACGGGTGACAGGTAGATCGGGGAAAAAAAGTATCGAGGAAGGCTGTGCAGGAAAGAAAAGGGGGGGGGGCGGCTAAAGGAGAAGCCAATATGACTCAAAATCTTGTCGGGGGCACAAAAACTGTCTAAAAGGGAGGACTCCACGCGGACCGATTACCGGGGTACGGCGCGGCGGGAGGCTGGGCTTTGAGGCTTCTAACAAACCGACTACAAACTCTGACCAAAGATGGGGAAGGACGATGGACCCGAGACTCTCACGGTACAAGGAATTTAAACGGCGCGCTCGGATAGGGAGTCTGGCGATCAAAAGTCAAAACTGGTCAAGGTCCTGGTATCTCAAAGCATTCGCAGATGGGCCCAGTCGCAGCCGAAGGGCAATGAATACTGGGCAAAAAGGGAAAAATAAAGGCTAAGATTTCCTCATGACTGGGGGTTCAAGGCAGGACGATAGAGGAAGAGAGTCCTAGTGCACAGGAAGTTCGGAGCCGGCGCAATCAATTCGAGGGGGGATTTTATAAAGTCAGCCAAAACGACCCTAGAGGGGGAACAGAATTATGCCTTGGAAGGCGAGTGGAGGTTCTTTTTTGTGGCGGGGCGCAGTTTTAAAGGGGGAGTGCTGACGTCGATCCCCGCAAAAAGGGGCAATATGCAAAGTCGCTCGTTGCTAATCTACGCCTTGGATTCTTATCGGAACCGCGGTTTGGGGGGTGGAAGCGCTAGCTATGTTCTTTCCCGATGAGAAGAACAGCGCAAAGAATTGAGAGGACTCTCAAAAAGGCAGAGACCGGGTCTTCAGCGCGTCGCAAAAAAAAGAAATTCTTCTTGAAAAAGCATACTGACTGAAGAGTCAAAAAAAACAGAAGTGACACATTACCACTCCCCTACGCAGAAAGAAAAGGAAATCCGAAGGAACGGAGCGCCTAACCTCGAGGGGGAGGGGAGGGGTAAGTAACATCAGTGGGGGGGACCCATGATCGGGACACAGACTTGAGGGCTGACTTACCAAAAAAGGGTTAACTGGGGGGGGATTATGTTGGGTATCTTCCAGCGCCGGCCTCGACTAATAGGTCTGGTCGCGGGGGTGTGCCGGAAGGGGTCCAACGACTCGGCGTGACGTCGAGCTGGCATCATTTTGCTCCGTGTAAAAATGTGGGGAAAGGGGAAAAAGAAACCAGTCGGTGAGGAGAAGATGGCCAATCAGAAGGGGTAACACATCATGTAGGAATAGACATCGCCGCTAACTGTTGGAGGCAGTGGAGGTCGAGGGATATGTATTTGATGCGGAGGGGGGAAGAAGCATCACGGAATCCTGGAGGGGCTGATGGGGAAATAGGCTCTTGTAGGAAAACCTCGTCTAAGGCGGCGAATCACGGGGGGAAAATAGTTTCTCGCAAAAAAACCTCAAGAAGAGAACTGTGTCTGGGGAGGGTTCGCTCTCACAGCTTAAGAAGATGGGATAGGGGGACCGGGTCAGAGGGGGGGGGGGGGCGGTAAAGGATATACGGAGCGTTCAAAGGGGCACCAAAGTTACAAGCACTCATCCAAATGGCAGGCCGGAAGGGCGCGTGGACAGGGGAAAGGGGGCTACTAGGAATTAGAGCAGCCCGGCCGTTGGAGGACACGACAAAGTGCGAGATAAAAAAAAAACGAAAGGAGGAGGAAAAGAGGAGAAGATAAGCGCACATAGTCGGGGAACGAGTCAATCGGCAGGGGCCATCAACGGGTCTTTGCCCCGTCTCTTTGAGAGGAAAAAAGGACCGCCGGAGAAAAAAGGGGGGAAATCGAACGATAAAGGAAAAAAAGAGAAGAAGACGCTCGAACCGCAAGGGAAAGAGGCCTGTTGGAGACAGCCGGCGAAACCAGAAGCAGAAAACGAAAAGAACAGAGCCGTGTCACTGGGAGTCGAGAGCCAAACCGATAAGGGGAAACGAAAAAAAATTTTGAGGCCGAAAAAAGGATGAGAGGGGGTCCACTCCGAAGAAAAAGCAGTGAGGCCGATTCAAATCCATGAGCCCTCTACCCATGACTCACCCACCGCGAAAAAAAAAAAAAGGGCGAGGGCGATGGTCTAGAAAAGAATACTTATTGTGGTAACAAAAAAAATAGGGCCCCCTACGACGTGATTGACAGTTTTCCGACCGGGGGTGAAAATCAAATGGGGCCGGATAGAACACGAAGGAAGACAAAAGCGCAAAGGGAGCCAAACCGACGCGATGACTGCGAGCGGGCATTAAATAAATCAAAAAACAAAAAAAGGTGACGGAAATTGCGCAAAAATTAACGAAATTCAATGGATGACTGAACCAAAATCACTAGGTAGGAAAGCCTTATTCGAGGTATCGCGCGTTCCTGAGGAGGGGGGGAAGAATGCAGAGGAGGGGGATGGTCAGTGGGGAAAATCCCGATGTCGGTGACGGGATGAATTACAGAGATAAAGCTGGAAAACAAACCGATCATTGTTCGGCGACGCAGGAGGGGGGGGAAAAGAAACAAGCGAGGCGAGAATTGAAAGAGAATGAAAGGTTGCGACGTCGTGCGTATAAGGCGAAAAACATACGCGCAACACAAGAAACAATCAGCATCGCGACAGGTAGCTGAACTTAAAAAGGCACGGTGGGGAATGGTTGGTAACAACTCCAAGGTGAGGGAAATCGACGTCGCACGACCCAGGCCGGGAGAAAAAACGGAAGCCTACCCCGGACTCAACAGAAAAGGCCGGCTAAAGCCAGTTCGGGTTCATGGGAGGTTCGTCGGTGAGGTGATTCGCGAGAAGTAAGGGAAACCGCTAAGGTTGATGGGTGGAAGCATACCGAGAAGCTGGTAGAAAAGAATCTAGGGGGAGGACGCAGATCTGTAAAAGGGAGGGAAAGAAAAAGTAAAGAGAAAAAATCGAAGAGCATGCAAGTCCAGCGGTGCAACAAGGATCAGGCTGATCAGAGCAAACGCGTGGCGAAGGGGGGTTCAGCAGTGCGTCGACTCGCGAAGAGGGAAAAAAGAAGAGCTATGACAATAAAGACGGTGAAAGGAAATCATAATGGTCTTCAATAGCGACAATAATGAGGTGTGAATTAGAAGGGGGGTAGTAAACCACAAATCACATCAACGCCTCCATACAAAAAGTAAAGTCCAAGCTTGTCAAGCCGCGCAGTCGCACGAGGATGCAGAGACGAAGTTCCACTTAAGAGCGACCAAACGACTAAGCAACACTAGAAGAGAAAAAGGGTTACGCTCGGAAAAGAGAATCAAGGCCAAAGGGAACACACGACACACAACTCAATGGGGGGGAGGCGGAAAGAAGAAGAAGCCCAAACTTCTCTTGGCATTAGTGGCGATAACGAGAAAAAACAAAAACAATAAGATACACGCGGAAAAAAATCTTCAAGGACGGAGGGGGTACGATTATATTCGCAAGGTCCCTTTTACTCAAGAGGACGGAGGGGAAACAAGAGAAAAAGCTTTAAAGCAAAAACGGGAGGACAGATGTTTTGCAAAACAGAAGTCAGAAACGCAAATATGAGAAGGTCTATTACTTTCTTTTCAGACAGAGATGTGGGGGCTGGCGGAGAGCGAAAGGTTTTTAGAGGAACGGTCGAGAGGGAAAAGGGGACGGTTGGGGTGCGCCCTGGCGTAAGGCCAAATTCCATTTTGGTGGGGCAATTTTACAATTCAGAGGGGGTGGGAGACGGGAGGGGGAGAGGCGAACATAGGATGTAGTCAAAGAGGAGCATCAATCCGTAGGGTCTAGATACGGGGGAAAGGTTGGGAAGGGGAACATTACAAGTAAGGTCACTGGGTTTGGACAAAACGCGCAAAACGGTTCAAGACGTGTGATCTCTGGGGGGAAAAAAGGGAAGCAAAGTTTGAAGATCAGACCTGGAAATGAAGGAAAGGTAAAGAGCAAAGTTTTTCGAGGGGGGAACGGGCCCAACAAATGAAGGGATTCGGGAAAAAAAGGAGAGAGAAAAGAGAAAATTCGGAACGCACTCGGGCAAACGGGAGGATATTTTTACTAAATTCCGAAAAGGTTCCAACATGAAACGGGGCTGCTGAGAAAAAAAGTGAGTACGTGTGGGCTGGTGTAGTCCACTCTCAGAAGTAAAACCGCGCACCCATCCGGCTAAAGGATGCTCGTAGTGCCGGGCGCCGGCAATAGGGAGAGAAATATGGGATCTGGAAGGGGACGATGAGGCCGCCGGTTATTGCCGGAAGAAGCCAGGATGTTAGGGGACGGACTGGCTGAAGTGAGTTGGAGGAAAATGAAAAGCCCGGAAGTTCCATAATTAAGGGTGAGTTCGGGCACAGTTTGCATCGGAAAAAAACACATGGGACGAGACTTGCTCTCCCAGAGGGCGCTTTGAACCAAAAAACTTCTTAGGTCTTAATTGAAGACCCCGGGGTTTCCTGAAATAAAACAGCGGGGGTTATAAGTAAGGCGACATGCTGAGTAACAAGACGGAAAGGAGAGGCTTCAGTTTTGGGGGGAAGCAAGAAAGACGCAAACATTCGAGCGGAGGGCGCAGAGGGCTTAAACAAGAGAATTCCCAGCCTTGGGGGGGGGCATAAGGTCTCAAAAAATTTGGGGAAAGCTACGGTAGTTGCTTTTCAAAAAGCAGAAGGGAGAACAGAAAAAGGCAAGGGGCGCTTGGACCATTCAACGCTTTGCTTTGAAAAAGTGAGGAAGTCAAAAAAGGGACGAGGGCCTTATGCCAGACCGGTGACTCCATACGTAGAAATAGAGAGAAAAAAGGAGGGAGGAAGAAAAAGGATGAGTTCTGGCTGGCTGCGAAAGTAGCTCCGCTCCATAAAAAGCGAAAAAGTTTAAACTTGAAATCTTTCCTTAACTGGGTCAAGGGACGGAAAGAACTGATGGAAGATGCAAAAAACAGGGAAAGTAAAAGAAGGCATGAAAAAAATACGCATTGCCCAATTGGGAAACTTTGACCACAAAAAGTCTACGAAAAAGCTGGTTCAAAAAAGACTGCGCGAAACGAAGTTCGATTTCAGTCGAAGCACCTTCAAGACTAGATCAAGTGACGGAAGGGGATGCGCCATCAAAACGATTAGAAGGCCAACCCGTGGTCAAAGGTGCGGGACCTGGACTGAACGCGCTTGGTCAACAAAAGCCGCTTTGGGAGGAAGAAAAGCGCGGGTCCATTGTTTTGACCGAGAAAACATGACGCTAGTAACTTACGAGATCGGAACTACCTTTCTGCGGTACAATTTCCGAACGAAGAGGAAAAAACCGGTCGGCCTATAAGGGATTTCTTAGAGCAAAAAAAAAAAGGACAGGCCCGTCAGCGGCACGGTGGCCACAAGTAGGGACATAGGGGAAGTCATCTTGAAGGTCGCCTTTAAAAGAAAGCCTGTCAATGGAACTATCTCTAGGGGGGCGCGGAATTAGATTTTCTCGACAGCAGCCATTAACGAGGAATCGAGACTGGACAGAAAACTAAAGCAGATGTTCCGTTCAACCAGGGCGCCGATGGTAAAAAAAAAAGAACCGCGCGGGACGGGGGTGATCTATACTCGATTAAAAAAGCTCACAGAAGGGGATGGGGGTGGAAGCGGAAACTGGGTTGATTTAGATAGGGAATACGCTTACCGGCCTGGGGATCGGAAAAAAAAAGACGAGCAGTCAATTATTGAGGAACTTACTTGGAACGTTAACTGAGGTGAGAGGGGAAAACGTGACACGTGAATAAATTGAGGAAGATAATTTTGAAAAAGGGCCAGAGTATTAATCAATAGGGGGATTGCAATACAAAAGGGTTGGCCCTTACTGAAACTATTGGGGTGACGCTCCAACCGCCTTCAAACAACATCAATTGAGAAAGGAAAGCCGAAAAATGCCAATTTTAAGGCGAAAAAGCTCAGGAAGTCCAAGAGAGACCACGTTGATCGGAAAAACCTGTCAGGGGGGATACAGCGCATGCCAAACCCCTTAGCCTCTATTCAGGGGGAAAGGGGGTACAGAGAATTGCTTCAAAAGCAAAATAAGATTCGTGTATGCTCTCGGAAAAAAAAGATGAAGGCGATAAAAACGTCTGCTCTGGGTTTAGGGGAAAACCAAGTAGAGCCGTGCAGAAAATGGGAAAAGGGGGCAAGTCTTGATGACCCGCGAGGATGCCGTCAAAAAGGGGGCATCGGCAAAAGCGGAAGGGGAACCAGGGCACGCTGGTGATATGAATGGGCGTGCGCTTCAAGAGGGAGCGGAAACAAAGAAAAAGAGGGGGTTTCTTTCAGGCGCAAGGGGGCCAGCATTTTCGGTTTTTTAGTGGTGGCGGACCGGGTTTGCACTTGATCTCGGTAACCAAAAAGGGGAAAAGAGTCAAGGCTGGGAATTCGACGTGGGTCGCACTAAAAGGAAAGCCAAAGAAAAATCATTGGTCAGCTAATCTATGAAATGCGCAAGAAGGACCAGATTTACAGTGGTGGACGAAGCGGCGGCGAAGAGGATTTTCGAAGTAAAAAATCCATTACCCGAGGCCAACAATCAGGATTTGTCTCGCAGATGGAACGAAGGGAAACAGAAAAAAACGTCCGTTCCACGACTATGGTTCATTGCCGAGTATCTGGACGAAAAATCGCGCGGGCCCGGGAAAGGAAACGAACAAAGGGCGAAACCCGAGATTGGGGGCCCCGGAAAACGCGGCGTACCTGATCCTGCTTGCAACGCTGACGCGGGCAGGATTCGATTGTTTAACCACTCAAGGGAAAAGTGGAAAGGAGGACAAAGCCGCGAGTAACTGGTCGACAAGAGCAGGAGCCGGCGCAGCAGAACAGGGAAACGCGGGCGAAGGACGGCGGTCAGGCCAAAACCACAGGCGCAAGAAATACGCCCGCGAACTTCTAGCAGGTGAAGAGGGTTGGTTGGGTCAGGAGGAGAAACGAAAGAGGGGGAGGGTCGTGACTGCGCGGAAATGGCTGGTAAAAAAAGAGCACAAATGGGTGGGGGGGACGAGCGAGGTCCTAGGTCATCGTCGCGGTTTTTGGTGTTGTGACGAGCGATATAGGGTAGGACAGAAGAGGGAAGCTAAGGCGCAACGCGGTAATCGGAATAGGGAAAGGGAGAGCGCCCCTGCATCAGTGGGACGCGAAAAAAGGGAAAAAAAATTTACTTAGATGGGGACAATGCTTAGAAGAAAAGGTCCTTCAGGGACGTCACAGGACCTCGGGATGAGGACCAAAAACGACGCAAAACTGCAACAGCCAGTAAACGAGAGACCGCGCATGGTTAGGGGGGATGTGGGGGGGGGGAAAAGGCATCCAGGCTGAGGGGGGTTTGGGGGGCGCCGCCATTATCGTGCCGCCGGCTGGAAGAGAGGAACAACAATTGATGGATGTTCTTAGAAAGGGAAAGAGGCCGAAGAGGGAAGAACGGGCGGAAGCAGGCCGGGATTCTGGTGGGTCTAAGGCCGGGGAAAGGATTAAAAAATGATCTGGTGTGTCTTGGCTACGTACCGACAAAGAGTACAGAAAAAAAGAGGCGCTCTCATATTTGAAAGAGACGCGTTGGACCACCATAATGTATAGAGGACACCCCCGGTGGTGGAGCAGGGGGCTCAGAGAGAAGCATTTGGGCATTGGACATGATCGCGCCATCATCAGAAGACGAATGGGAGGGTATAGAGCTAGGGGACCTCAATAGGGGGAAACAAAACTCGTCTTCGCGCGATCCTATCTTCTGCGCTAGAGAAAGGGACTCTATCGGTACTTGGAGCGGTCGACCGAGGGGTCACTCACAAAAAGGAGATACGAGTATAGGGAGGGAGAGCGCTTCATTCTAAGACGGTGAGATGTAGGGAAGGGGGGAACAAAGTTTTTCCTTCTTGAAGTAAATGAAGGGCAGGAACGTTCTCTGGGGCAAGTCTACCGAGACTCGAGGTTCGAGAAGCCGGCTTGGGGGAGCCCGGACTGTGCGGAGATATCAACAAAGGAGGAAAAAAAGGAGGAGGAGATCTCGCAAGACGGTAAAAAAAGAAGCTCTGAAGGACAGGCAGCGAATCGTTCCACCGTCACCACGGGTTTTAGATGAAGTGGCCTAAAAAACTGGGGGGAGACGAAGGCCGAGAAAAAGGGGGGAGAAAATACGAAGAAAAGCGAGAACCGAAAAGAGAAGTAATATGCAAGTTCTTTTTATAGACGAAGGCGAACAAAAGCCCACAGAATCTATCAAGAATTGACGGGCGAGCGCAAACAAAGAGCCTTATTGGCGAGAAAAAAAGGAAGTTGTGAGCAAAGAAGGCCATAAGAGAACGAGCCCGGCAGGGAAAGATGATGGTGCTATCACAAAGCCGGAGTAGGAGACAAGGAAAAAGGACAACAAGCTAAACATTTCGCGGCTAGCAATAATTGGGGGGGGTCACAAGGGGCGACGAGGAAATAGGCGCCGGCCTGGCGAGGTTCTGCAGAGGCACAATTAACTTTTTCGCACAGAAGGGGGAGAAAAGGATCAGCACTTCCGAGGTCAGCGACAACAGAAGCCAATAACGCGCAAAAACGTTAGCAAGCAGAGGGGGATTCCGAATAAAACACAACCAATAAAGTTGGTTAAAGTGCAAGATAGAAGCTTAAGGGGGGGAAACTCGGGAAAACCAAAAAAAACGATTCGGAACCGAGTAACCAAAGAGAGGTATCGCGGAAAAAGTATGGGGTGCAAGGGGAGGGAATTTTACTTGGTCATTTGGGGCAAGAAGAAAGAGTCCTGAAAGCCTGAAATGACAGGTAAGGATAGGCTTTCCAACAGGGGTACTGAGGGGTCGACACTCTTAAAAAAGCAGGCAAGCGAATGAGCTTGCAGGGATTAGGGGGAGAAAGATTGGGGAAAAAGTATTCTTTCCGATTTCGGAAGAAATGAGATCGCGATAGTAACACAAACAACTATAAGCACTCGAGAAAGGCAGAGAAGGACACTAGCGTCCAACTTTTTGGCTGGTTGGGAAAAAAAACCCATAGGGATCGAAGGACAAAAAACAAAAAGACGTCGGCAGACCGCGTCCGAAAGCAAAAGAAAAGTCCCTAGCCGTACAGGCCGCGATCTTTTATTGGCGGGTCGGCCGCACCAGGCGCAAAACAAGAAAGGGTAATTGCAAAAAAAAAATAGAAAGATTGGTACGAACCCAAGAGGAGAGACGACCTCATCTATTTCCTGAGTCTGCAAAGGAAAAGAAATAGAAGAGTCGCGGGACCACCAATCTGCTGATAGAAGAAGAGGGAAAACCAAAAAGACGGGGGGGCTCAGTTTTGGGAGAAAGCGTGCCAGAACGTCTAGAGCCTCCTACTCCCAGACACGGGGAAAGGAATTACAGTACGCTGCGCATCAGGAGTCCAGAGAGAGGGAAACAAATGTCGGAGGTGGGGGGGGGACTTGGGCGGGGGAGTAAGAATCAAGCCCAAGCCCGCCGGGGACGAGCCGTACCCCACTAGAATTTAAAAGAAAAAAAGGAAAAACGTCGCAAACGCTACAGGATTGAAAGATTGACGGCTTAAGCGGAAAAGACAAAACGTCTAGAACAAAATACCAATGGTGTCGAGGAAGTAACCGAGATCAACTCTCACAACACGAAAAGATGACCTTGGGGCATTCCTCATAATAAACGCCCACCTGACGTTATGACCATGGCTATCCATACAGGGCAACCAAGAAGAATATCACAAGAGAGTTGGGACATTCGAGGTGCCGAGGAAGGGAAGGAGGGACATTTATTAATAAATGGGGGAATAAGAACATGGGGTCAAATAGAAAAGAATGAAATACCACAGAAAAGTCACGTTACATCAGAGTGGTTGCAGAAGGAAAATTCAAAATCAAAAAAAACGAAGGAATATACACCTCCGTCGTCGCGGTACCGAAGGAGGATTCCTGGGGTGGGGCTGGAGAGGGAGCGAAAGGGTTACTATAACTTTCTGCTCGGCGGGAAAGTGGTGGGTCCCGTTTAGCATGCCGTCATTGGGGGGGGGAAGGAGGAAAGAGATGGGAATACGAGGGGTGAGAAGAGGGTTTGACGAACAAAATCGCGGGAGTAGCGATGCGAGTTCAATGACCAGGGGCGGGAAGTCGAATACCGAAGGGAAAACCAAAAAGGTAGCCGGGGAAAGCCCCGTCGGCTTTCACTGTGGCCCAAAAAAAAGCCAGACGGTTTCCAGGACAGTATTCCCCAGGGGAAAAAGGGGGATCAAGTTTTTTTCAAGGAAAAGACCGAAGAGTAGGAAAAGTGCTAATCAAAAGGGGTCCTATGGAGCCGACGTAGCAGTGGAGCCGTTCGATTGTAATGGAAAACGGGAACACGCCTCGGCAAACGGGCTGATTGTTCTGGGTAAAGGAAAAAAAGGCTGCTTAAAAACGCTGCAGTACCCCAAGGCGTAGTTTTCATACGGTGTATTGGACGCCAATCTCTTCACTGAGTACGGCGAGTGGCAGCGGTCAATAGCCCTAAACATCCAACGCGGGTCATCGGTTCAACGGGGTGCCGATGAATAGTGGAAGTGGAATGGGGAGGTGCTCTCTTTCAGTAGCAGTCAAAAGGGGGAAGAAATGCTCCATCGAGGTGAGTAGGGTGGAAAGCGAAGCCCGGTCGTGTCCAGAGATGCAGTTTTTAGGAGTTGACAAAAGTTGTGAAGATCTCCCCCACCCATTTGGTACTCGAGGGACGGGAAAGAGGGGGGGTGGCAAAGAGAGATTTTGGAGAACAAAAGGATGGGGAGGTTCTGGTCGAGCAAACGTGGACGGTCGGAAATCCCAAATTGAGAGACAGGACGTGAGGGCCCTCAGACAGAAGTACAATGGGAGCTATTCAAAAACGGGGGGGCACGCCTCAATCAAAATTCGGGGAGCGAGGTAAGCAGGGTCGACCAGCGAGGAGTGAGACTCCTGTGGGGTGGTGTAACTCCAGGGGGGAAAATAGGCTTGAGGATGGTCGGAAAAAAGAAGGGGATGGCAACACCTGCAAAGGACTATCAAATCAATAAATGGAGCCAATGGGTTTTAATTTTAAGAGGGAGCTTGAGGGGGAAGCGCGCCGGAGGAGAGCAGAAAAGGAATCTTCGGAAAAAACAACGGGATAGTATAGTAGAAACTTAGTGCTTAGGTAAAATTACAGGAGGGATTGAAAGGCGGAAAAGGAAAGCAAAAGAGCACTGCCTGAAGGGCAGATCTCAATCCTTGGGATATCAATGAAAGGGGGTGACCGCAACTTTTTGACAAATGAAAAACTCAATCCCTCAAGAGGTGTAGACATTTGAAACACAAAAAGAAAACTGGGGGGAAGGGAGTAGAAGAGTCGAAGAGTGAGGTAAAAGGGGAAATAGGGGGGAGGATGGGAAGAGGGAGGGGGAGGTGAGCAGGGGATGAGATGTAGAAACAAATAAAAAGAACAAAGAAAGAGAAGGACACAAAAAAAAAGAGCAAAGCTGTTGTAGGAAATGGGCGCAAAGAGAGACTAGTGATTGCTTTAGCGGCTCAACCATTAAGCAGCGATCTGGACGTCAAGGCGGATGCCGAACGCAGCGGCGAAAGGAATTCTAAAGGGAGGTCAGAATGCAAGGGGGGAGAAATCCGAACCGACGCTTTGGGTGGTTCGCCAACTCTCTGTGCGATCAGCAGACGTCCAAAGGTTTGGGCCTATCAACACAGGGGGGAACCAGCCTCAAACGCGAATCTCTTTCAAGACCGGGCGGCAGTTGTCCATTAGAACACGAGGAAGCCCGGTGGACGAAAGAGGAGGTAGAAGACTCCCATTCAAAGTCGCAAGGGGGCACGTTCCAACCCGATGGGAAAAAAAAAGGTCAGAGGCATTGCCGGGAAGACCTTCCCCGACACAAGTCAAAGAAAAAGGAGATGGATGGAAACTACTTCAATTGCTCAGAAAATCATGAAAAAAAAAAACATTTACGCACAGGGGGGAAGAACGCCGAGTGCAGGCAGTTTAGGGCAGGGGAAACCGAGCACGAAAAGTAAATTAAGACGTCCCACGGTCGAGAGAAAAAGGGAAGGCCAGTGGGGAGATCTAGAAACGTTTTTCGCTGAGCAAGCAGGGAACCGACCTGTAAGAAAAAAAAAAGGGGGAGATAAACAAAAAGAAACGTTGAAAAAGCAGTGGAGCAAAACAAGGAACAAAAAAAAACGCGAACTGGGAACTTGCAGCAGTTCTCGAATCAGACAAGGTTGCACGGTAAAGAGTTGAATATCAGAAAGGGGGGGGCGTCCCCAAAAAGAGGACACAATGAGAATTGGGGAAGAGTCAGAAGAAAAAAAAAATGGCGGCTAATCAAAGGTAAGGGGCCCAAAAGGAGGAAAGAGAGCGACCCGGTCCGAACCTTCTCCACATAAAAAAAAAAGCTGAATTAGAGAAAAGGCGATCCCTGAGAAGTAAGTTGAGGAGAGAAAGAGAAGATCACGTTAGATGCGCGGCGAAAACGGCCTCGGTTCTCCCGGACTGGGAAAAGGGGGGTGTGACGATCGTACACCGGGCGGATTGGGAGTTGGGATAATAGACCGAGAGTCAAAAAAAACCGATCGGAAAAGGGGGAGCATTTCCCCTGAGCTGGGGGGGGGTGGGTGTCGCGGCAAAGAACACGGACAGACGCGAAGTCTGGACTCTTATTCCTCGGAGCACGCCAACAGGGAGGGGGGGGGAAATGGTGAGAAAAAGGATTGAGCTCGGGGAAATCAAAGCGACCTCGCGCGGGGAAGCGACGGGTATAGCCAACGGAAGAAATTAAAAGGAGCATAAGGGTCGCGGTCAGCGACGAAGCGGCCTTTCGAGGACCAGAGGGAGGGAGGCTCAATACGCGCGGTGCGCTGTAAAACAGTCTTAAAGCTACAACAACGCCGAAAATTTGCCAAGCGCTGGCAGTAGGCGAGACGTGGGTTTTCCGTTCAAAACTGCGGCTCCTCGGGGGTCAGCCGTGCGAGGAAAGGGCGGATAAGGCTAGGGAGGCCAAGGGAAAATTGAACAAAAGGCGCAAAAAGTGGGCCCTCCTCGAGATCAAATGGACGTTGTAACAAATAGGTACCGACGAAGAGAGTTGGCCTATACGGAAGGGGAAGAATACAAAGAGTCAAAGAGAGATGCCTATGGGGGTCTGGCTGAAAATAGAGGGAAAAGCATCGGCGGTGGCTAAGGGGGCGGGTCGTGCCGCCACTCACAAGGGGCTCACCTAAATAAACCGCGAAAAACGGCGAAGAAGGGACCTTGCATGGGGAGGGGAGTGAGGCAGGAGGAGCCGGGGGGCCGCGTTCTTTCTGGCTCGTAAAAAAAAAAAAAGGGGTAACCATATCACAACGGGGTATCGGCTCGGGAAGGCTCAGGATAGGGAGATCGAAAGCAGTGTGGGTGATTTACTATCTAAGGGATCTAGAGGGGGGAGGTAAACAATCAGGTATACGCACGACGGAGCCACGAGTTCACAAGAGGCACGACCGGGAAAGCGCCAAAAGGGAAGTAAGCGACGTCGGGCGAAAAGTCAGTTCTTCTTGGGGGGGGGAAAAAGGAGCCATGTTTCAGACAGCGGAAGAGGGGCAAGGAAAACATTCCAAAGAACGCAACACCAGACTGACATCAAGGAAAAAAATGCCCTAAACGATCCAAAGGGGAACTTGTGGAATGAGAGACAGCTCGGGTGGGGGGGGGGGAGCCGGCAGGAAGAGGGACACTTCATGCAGGCACAAGTTTCTTGGCTGAGGTGTCTTAAGAAGAAGCAATCACGGCTCGCGCTCAGAAAGCTAAGGGGCACACGGCTGCTGGGTAGCGACGGCCGTTCAGGACGAGGTGAAGCTGGGAGGCAAAAATGAAAAAAACGATAACGCCCAAATAGTCGGAGCGATCTTTCCATCGAAGGGTGGGGAAAAAAAGCTATAGAAAGCAGCGAGGTGGGAGAGGGGGCAGGCTAAACGTCTCGGTAAAGGGTGCTGGTGAGAAACATCATCATCTGAACTGGAAGGGAGGGTAACGGCGCCTGGGCCGGCCGGGTCAGGCAGAAAACAAGGAGTCGGTGAGGGAGGCGCATCACTGCGAAGGGCGCTCGGCAGGCCCGAAACGCGGAAACGAGCTGTTGGACTTGGCACGGGGACGCCGAGCGAGAAAACCTCTGCAAATCCGATTAAGCTGGGAGGGAGAGCGGAGTCTGAGGTTGGGGGAGAGCGTTCAGGAGGGTGGAAAAGGGGGGGGGCTACGGACGGCACTTCAGCGACACAGGGAAGTTTGCCCCTGGGCAGAACCAGGCGAAGGATAACTATGGCTATCCGCCATTCGTTGGAGTACCGTCTGTTAGAGATCGCTCAAACAAAACTTAGGAGGGAAAAAAAAAGAGCGAGAAAGAGTTACAAAACAAAAAAAAAAATCAAGATCTCGGTAACCCAGGACCGCGCACCCGGCCACCTGACAGCGGGGAGAAGGCCAAGGAAAAAGAAGGCAGCGAACCGAAGAGTCCGCCTCGACCTCAGATAAGTGTTGACGAGGCTGTTGACAACCAAAAAAAAGCTCAAAGCAAAGAGAGGGTACCGTTAAATCACCACTCGAGAATGGACCGCAAAGATACGACCAAAGATACGGGGGAAAAGAGCGAAGGGATCAATCGGAGAAGGACGCAGAGAAACAAGAAGGT
>Ga0179593_1310622_pt1 | contig 19170 bp, 20 predicted proteins | sample CZODoug2_1_08_16_FD_185931 | JGI IMG/M metagenome (GOLD analysis project Ga0179593, IMG submission 185931) | Vadose zone soil fungal communities from Angelo Coast Range Reserve, California, USA - CZODoug2_1_08_16fungal (PacBio error correction) | ecosystem: Environmental > Terrestrial > Soil >...
AAATAGAAAGACCACCGGAACTCATTCCTCAGGGACATCCCCCTACCCGTGAGGGGAAACCAATTGAATGGGTACGGAAAGAAGGCCGGGAGAAGATGAAGAGCGGGTGTCCCGTATTCGACCACACCTCGTCGCTGGGTGGTATCGGGCGGGTGGGCTCTATCCCGAAAAAAACGATTCAAAGCACTGCGAGGGAGAGACCGGAAAAATTAAAAATGTAACGTCGGAAAGCCGCAAAGTTCTCAGGCGCCGGCACTCGGGAATTCGGGGAAAAAAACAGTGGGGAAGTACCGTCCCACCAGCAGACAGGACCCCCGGTCGTTTCCTCGTGAACAGCCTTCGCGCCCGTCCCATTCAAATAAAAAAACGACCGCGAGGAAGACACGAAGAGGGAACAAAAACACGTATGACCCAAGTAGATGCTATACAAAAGGAAAGATTCTCCTTATTGTCTCTCGGGACGACTAAGACAAACTAGGGTGCCGGAAAAAGAACTTCACGGGGGAGTAGATCAACCAGCACAATTCCTCTCACAACCAGAAGACCATGATAAAGAAGAGTGTGTCGAGAACAAAGGTCCAAGGGGGAAAGAACCACGGCACAGCGACCCAATTGTCTTAAAGAGACACATAATGCAAAAAAACGGGGAAGGTTGATGGGGGGAAAAGGGCGGAAATTCTCCTGGCTATGACTACTCACACAATTCTGGCGGAAAGACGGGGAAAGAGGGAGAGGGGAGAGAGGAAAGGGGGGGGGTGAGAAAGGAAAGTCAAGACAGGAACACTGTCAAAAAAAAGATGACCTCTAGACTGTGAGACACGTGACGTGGGTTGGACCTAGTAGGGGAAAGAAAAAAAACCTTGTCGCACCGATGCAAGCAAAAGGAGCCGAAAGCGGAGAGGTCACAAATGCAAACAACCGAAAAAGGGTGTGAAACGGTTGCAAGAGACCGGAAGTATAACTCCATGAGAAAAGCTCGACGGAAAAAAAACGGGCAAGACCACCTAGTCCTAAAACCGGGCATAAAAAAACACACAAAAAAAACGCTACAACTGACAGGCAGGAAGAAACAGTCGAGCCAAAAACAGTCGGAGAGTGTGAACTGCTCAACAAAGGGAAGAAAACACTCGGATGAAACAGGGCGAGTACTACCAAAAACCAAAGGGCGTCGAGTGAGAAACGGGAAGAAAGCGAGTACAGAACTAGAAAAGTGTACCGGCAAAGTTGCCCCGACTTATCAGGAGGAGAGCGGGACGAGGATCAAGGACACCGAAGCTTGGAAGAGGAGTCCTGAACGATCAGACGCGCGAACCGGAAAGCACAAACTTCCCTAAAAGGCAGACACCCGAAGGTAAGCGGGGGGGAGGGGGAAAACAGTGTAGGAAGTCGGTGAAACTAAAAGAACCGATGTTTGGGGGGAGTTCCCGCAAACGCGAGCGGCGGGGCAACAAGCCGAACCCAAAGGAGGGGGGGGGGGGGGGGGGGGGGGGGGGAGGGAGGGGGGTATGGGGGGGGGGCGGTGGAAAGGGGGGGAGGAGGGAGAAAGATGAAACACTGGGCAGGTGGAGTTGTGCGGGCGGGGAGGGGGGGAAGGGAGGTGGGGAGGGGTAGGGGGTGGGGGGGAGAGGGAGGAGGAGGGACGAGGAGGGGGGAAATGAAAGAAGACCGTGGTGGAGAGGGGAGGGAGACAGTAGGGGGTTGTGGAGTAGCGGGGACGGAAAGCAGGGGGCGAGAGGGGGTGGGAGGGGGGGGGGGGGTGGGGGGTCGTTCAAACGCTCGGGACGGTCCCATTATCTTCGACAAGACGCCGAAAAAGCGTAACTCACAACCCAAACGGGAGGAGAAAAGAAAGAGAGATGCTGGCGATAAATGTTCTAATTTTCATCGGCGCCGCAAGGGGTCTCGGGAGTCGACGCTCGGAGACTCGGCAGAACAACATCAGGTTCGCAAAAGACTGGCCGGGGGAACACGTTGTGGTAAAACGCGACCTGAAACGCGGCGTTACGGACCTCGGGAAATGTTCGTCCAGCGCGGCTGAGGTCAGGACGAGCGGGAAAGCAGCTTCCGTCCGAGCGAAAAACGCGTCAAAACAAAAGGAGAAAGGGGGGGCAACGCCAACCCTGACAGACAAAGGGCCGCGATAGCAGACCCACTCATTGGGAAAAACGGGGACACGCCTGGACCATCCGAGGGAAACTGCTGGCTGTCAAAAGCGGCCCGGCTAGACCTACTTGACCTGAGTGAGGAAGGCGTGAAACGAAAAGGTTCGCCTGCCAGCGGGGAGAATCGGGGGGGGCCGGAGATTTGGTAGCAACAATGTGGGGGACGGGCCGAGCATGTGCACGAAGAGGAGGCCATCAGGCCCGCCGACAAACTCGAATCGCGAAAAAAAAGGGGACCGAACGCGGCCAGTCCACTTGTGGGCCGCGGCGGAAAAACGGCAACGGGGGGGTAGCAACGATACAACAAATCAATAAAATCATCAAACCTATTGGGGAAAAGATCGGGGAAGAAGAATCGGCCGCTAAAACACGGGGGCCCCTCATGGTGAGATAACGATCACAAGAGAACCACACAAAAAAACAGGTGCCAAAACAAGGGGGGGTCTCCGGAAGGACTAATGGGAAAGTCAAATTTGGAAAGCGCGAAACTCACCGACCGAGGGCCATCACCCAGAGGAGGGATACAAAAGGGAACCTGATAGGGATGTAAGGTTGAGTCATCAACTTGAAGTGAGTTTCTTAACCACCAGAAGCTGAAAAAAAAAAACGGAAAGAATGAGGAAAGAGGGACGCAAATACCTCTCCTGGCTCCTCGAAGGGGGGCACAACGTGGGGTGGCAACTTTAAGCAAAATGCCGCCAAGTTTAAAGGGGGACGGCGAGGAAAAAAAAGGAGAAAACGAGGAAACCGACAGTTAAAACACGAAGAAAGGACGGTCAAGGCACTTCTGTAAAAAGAACTTCGTGCGACAACAAAATATTGATGCTTACTGAACAGGTGACGGGGGACCGGAGAGAACCACGACAAGGGTTCGACGCATCCATGGAGGAAAGCCACCCGCAAGATCAAAAGCGACGAGGGATGGTAAAAAGAGCGAAGCCGGACCACCCAGAAAAATAGAAAATCGAATGGAAGGCCGCCAAGGACGCATATCCGAAAAGGTACCCGGTGGAACCGTAATGAGGACTGGGGGGGGAAAGGCGATTTCCCAGGCTCGCTCAAAACAAAAAACGGTATGATAGTATGGACATCGCCCCAGACAACCACCATGTCCAGAGAACTAGCCAGCCTGGTCGTACCCGGGTCTCGATCAGATGGTCAACTGCCCGGAAGGAAGCGGAGATATTTATACGTAGTGGAGATAGGTTTCCATGAAAGACCAACCGAGGGACAGGGGGGAGCTGCTTGGGAAAAGTGCCAAAAACGCGCCTGGATGCCGTCGAACGCCGGGGACAGGTAATCTCCAAGCGAAAAGAAAAAAATGTCGACGGGTGAGGAAAGAAAAACGCCAGTTTACGTGAGCCGCCGGGACTGATGTACAAATTCCCAAATTGACTGGCCCGGCTAAATAAAAACGGGGAACCGAAAAGGGGGCGTTGAAAACTGAGGTTCGACTTGGTCGCAGTCCTCAAAACCACTCAGGGGAGGGCGGGGGGCAAGACCGAGAGGCAAACCCACAACCTCAGCGAGGAAGGGGGCAAAAGAACGAACAAAGGCGATATGCCAGGAAAAAAAAAGCCGACTTGGGTGGGACGAAAAAAAAGCAAACGCACTGGGATTCTATAAACCTTACGCCGAATTCACACGGAACGCACATGACAACAAGAATGGAATGGGCACATCGGTAAGGGAATAGGGCGGACACCTCCAACTAAAAAAAAAAGACACTTAACCCAGAAAACCGCGGGAAGGAGGGGGTGGGGGGCTTGCTCAAACCTGGAACAGCAATACAGCCGGAGGGAAGATAACTCGGGATGCACTACTTGACGAAAAAAAAAGAAGAAATACGGGTGGTAGTCTGGTCAAAACAACCGTGCCGGAGGCAGAAGCGCACAGACACAAGATTCGGCCTGAACTCGTCCGAAAAAAAAAAAGCAAAAATACCCCACGGACAAGAAAGACAAGGGGACATGGCAATCGAGAGAATGCGAATCCTAGTGCTGAACATATAAACCACCCACAAAGGGGCAGACAAGGAAAATCCTTCACCAAAAACTCAAAAGAAAGCACAACGAACATGTCGTCCGAGGAAGTACAACCCATCAGGGTCGGCGGGATCGGGCAAAGTCTGCACAGACGGCACATTCCGCCACAATCGACAGGCACCAGTAGGGCTGTACCAAACCGCCATAGAAAAAACCAAAGGCTCGGAGGTGACTGCTTAGATCAGCCTCCAAGGACCGCTGTGTCGGGGAAGGCCGTTTAAACCATACATCCGGGAGGGGAGAGAGCCGCTAGGAGCGGCACGAAGCTCCTGCACGAGTCCGTCAAGAGACTCGCGCCGGCGGGTCTAAAAGAACCTGGCCCAATCGGGCCTAAACCGAAAAAAAAAACAGCGGGTGTTTGGACAGGAAAACCACTTGAAGGAGGTGCCGGTCGAACAAACTCGGGGGTGGTTCTGCCTCCAAATCGCGGAAAGCGAACCAAGAACACACCCTGACCCCATTCTACCCCAGGGCTGATGACCCCGGTAGTCCAATCAAGATCAAACAACACAAAGGAAGAGGAAAAAAAAAAAAGAAAGTCTGGGGGTATATACGGGGAATATCGTAGGGTCGTAGGGCAGGGGTTTCGGACTTTCATGAGCGAATGGTTATGGCGAAAACCAAACACGGGTCAAAAACGGCACCGAAAGGAGACCGGGGGGACAAAAAGGGACCGGCGTGAAAGCAACCGAGGGGCAGGTGTGAGAGCCGGATATATCAAATCGTGAACCGTAACGCTAATGAGGGCGAGAGCTCGCAGCCCGACCAAGACCGGAGGGCAACGACTGGAAAAGACAAAATTAATGACCGCTGAGACTAGGAAAAAAAAAAACCGCAGAAGGTGGGCGGATAAAACCATGGGAATTTCAAGAGGGGTCGGACCTGAGGCTGGAAGAAGACCAAAGCAACATGGGGAACTCGCGGTTCATTAAAAAAGCCGAAAAAAAAGGGTGACCGGGGGAAAAACAACAACAGTTTTGGGGCTGTGCAGGAGGAGTGTTAAGCAATTGGAAATGCGAGCGGGAAAACCGAGCGGAGGAACATACCGGCTAAAGTCAACGTAAAAATGATCTCGTGATGGCAGGGGTGTTGTGGACCAGAATCAGGAAACCTAACGGGGGACGGAGAGACTTAGACAATACTGATCAACACTAAGCAATAGGAAACAAAAGGGGAAGGGGCGTCTTCGGCGTAAAAAAGAAAAGCCGTAACTCGGCACTCCCGGGCGGGGAGGATGACCAGGGAAGAAGCAAAGGCTCCACAACATCAACACGCACCGAGCACTGGACTGTAAGGCAAGATTGTACGATGTTCCGTTGTCCACAGAGAAAAAAAGTAGTTGGCAATCGACCAAGACAGGGGTCACAACGTGTGCGTCATTGGGCATGGGGATCACAGACACGGGAAGTGCTTTTCGTCAAAAAACCGATCAGTCCAAAGACGAATCGCGCCAGAGGACGCGGACCCGGATCGCGCAAAATCGACGGGTGAGAACGGGTGGGGGTGAGTGGCGAAACCTGGTAATCTCCTGGAAGGACTGGAAAAGGGAAAGCGGGCAACGGACACAAAAGACAAATGAAACGGTGATTCTCACGGACCGGAAAGGAAGGAAACTGCTGTAGGCAGCAAAAACCCGGGGGGGGGAGGGGGGGGGGGGGGCGAGAGAACTGGCAGGATGTACGAAAGGGGCGAATTGATAGAAGCTGCTCGAACATGGAATCCGTTCAACTGCATCCAAGGAGAGGGGAGCCCTGAAAAACAAAAAGACAAAAAAAGAAAACGGGAACTGGTCGGCAACAGGGGCCCGCAGCGGCCCCAAAAGAACGTCTACCGGCTCTAAGGACGGCCGACAGATGGAACAACGATCAAGACAAAATTGAAAGCCGCTGCTCAAAGAAATGAACAGGGGATCAGGGTGAGGGGAAAAAAGTAGATCCAAAACGTGGAGAAATTAAGATATATGTGGAAATCGACGCAAGAGGTACACCATTTAATCATCCGAGGCTCAAATAACCAAAACGGGGGGCACTCAGAGCACGGAAAAACTCAAAACTAGCCGTAGAAAGGAGGTAAAATCTGGGGGTGTGGGGAAGATTTTGATACCCGACCAGCACCTCAGAAGGGGACTCGGGCGTGTGTGGCGATGAACGAGAATAGAAAGGGAAAACGAACGTAGTCAGAGAGCGCCCACGAGTCAAGCGCCAAGACTCGGTACAGCCGGCAGTTTGCGAAGCACCGCCGTGGTCAGAGAATGGGAAGATCCGTCCCTGGCAAGGAAAAGAACCGGAAACACAGTTCATGGGGAAGACGTGACCGCCTTCGGACTCAAAAAACAGTCCAAGAACAATTCGACCGGCGCGACCCACAGGGGAGAGCATACCACCTCGGGATATCGACAGCGGAATGGAAAGGAGAGAATGTAAAAAGGGACTAACCAAATCCTGTTTAAAAAAAGCACTTCACGGGGGAGCGAATCAAAATCAATGCCTGGGAAATACATTCCCTCCAGATGAATGACATGGTTCCCGGTCTGGCGACCAACGCAAAAGCATGAACAATAGGAAATGAACCACTTGATAAAACGGGCCCGGGTGTAGGGTGTATAAGGAAGGCTTCTCTCCGATGCGTTACTGGGGGGGTTCTAGTCGCCTCCATCCAAGGGAGGTGACCAGGTAGGAGGCCGACCCGACTTGAATAAGCCCCCTAAAGCTACGGTCGTTACCACACCGGTGAAGTGCAAAAACCGGAAACCTTTCGGCGCGGTCCCCGTATGAGGGTCCACAATGAAAAATAAGGTCTAATTCTTTGCCGCCGGATGGGACTGAATCGGGTGAAAACGCTCGAACGTCCCACCGTTTACTACAGAACTCCGGAGACAAACAAACACCGTCAAGCTCAAGGCAAAAAAACCCGAACAAAGTGCTTCCGCAGGAAAAAGAACAACACGGCGACCAGGGAGTCAAAATGGCGCTTGTCAAAAAACCAGCAGACAAAATCGGCAGTACACAGTCCGTAGGGGGTAAGGGCAAAAAAGCGAGCGTGTGCGCGGAATCGTAATAAAAAGAAGAAACTCCAAAAGTGGTAAGGGCAAGGCCGTGGCCCCATCCGGATAAGTTCGGCTCGAAAAGCCGCTATCTAGACACAAGCTGTCGGGCAAGAGAAAAGAAATAAAATAACAACGGACAGACAACGTACCAAGTCAGGACAGTCCCGTCATCTCGTTTCCCACAAAAGTAAATAATGAGTAGAAAAAAGGTGGGGGTGGTAAACTGGCAAAACCCGCTCAGGGGGAGGACAACAAAACACAGAAACCCCGAGGCGGTGAAGCCGGAAAGTTGCTAAACGACAACGGTCGAATCGAAAACAAAAAAACGGAGAGTTAGGGAAAATATGAGCTGGCACTCTTGAGAATATACATTGGGGCTATGGCGGGCGCATGGTGTGGGTTGCCGCGGTCGCGATCAGAACAGGAACACAAAAAATGTTTTGCTAACGGCACCGCCTGGTCACTTTGGGGTGCACTGCAGCTGACAAAAAATCAAGTCCAAAATAGACTTCGGTGTGAAACGAGCAAAGGAAAATCTGGAGGGGGGCAAAAATCTACGACAGCTTAGGTGGAAGAGCCGGAGCGGCGAGAGAAGGCAGTCAAAAAAAAAGACAAAAACGGAAAATGAGGGCCATGAGCTCAGAGGGCAATCCGCCGAAAGGAGCGGGGAAATCGGGCAACTGGCTGTCCTAGGGACGAAAATGCGTGGAGGCGGCAAAAGGGAACATAAAAGAATGGGCTCGCTTCTTCCTGCGCCGACATGTAAAAAGTGGCCACGGGATATTGAGTCGGAGTGAGTATGGGTGCTGCCCGGTGGGGACGGTCGAGGAGGGGGGATAAAGGGTCGGTGGACATCCGCTCGTCAAAAAGATCGGCCAGAGGGGTGGACAAAAGACCTGGAAAGGAAAAATGGGTTAAGGCGCTCTCTGCGGAAAGCACGGTGGTAAACGAGACCAACATTGCCGTGGAAATAGGTGAAATGCTTGGCGGTCCAAAACAATGGGTCGGGCATAGGGAATAAAACCTCGGCCAATCCGGGAGGGGAGGAGTAAAGGACGACCAACCAAAACATCACACAAAGCCCGCAGACACTGGTTCGCCTAGGGCCTTTGGTAAAGGTGAATTGGGGCCGCCCAGGAACCGGACCGATGGACCTACCCATAAATTGCAGGGAGCAGGGGACAGGATGTTGGAAATAGGGAGTTTGGTACTTGGGTTTGATCTCATCCAACCGTGGTGCTTTAGGGGGGCAAACCCAAGGAAGATGCGGCAGTCCGGACGATACGCAAAAAAAACGCGAATAACAGCGGGCCTGGGAAAAAGCAAGCAAAAGGATGCAAAGGTGTTCCGAAGGTAACGCACGCCGGATTGAACTGGAAGGAAGAAGTCACGACACTAGAAAAGAATCCGGTCTGACACTGGGAACCAGGAAGAAAATGCTGTAGCATCCAGTAAACCGTGCGGCGAAGGGGGGACACTAAAGGCCTGGGGCGAAGTCAAATGGGTGACATGAACAGAGGCCTGAACAATTAAAGCAAAAAAAAGACTAACGGCCAGGCGCGAAGAGAAGCAAACGCAGAGCCAAATCGAAAGGTGAAGGACTTGGAAGAAATAAAAAACGCCTGCACGACAGTATACGGAAAAAGAATACGCCAAACGTAAAAGAAAAATCGATAACACAGGGGACGAGAGGGATCGCGGATGAGACAGGGGGGTCCAAACTGGTCACCCATCTCTAGACAAAAACGAGAAAAAGAGAAAATGAAATCGCAAAGACGACCCAGTAAACTCAAGCAACAGCCAGCCGGGCAGGGAAACACCCGGTTGCGAGGATCAAGGCATGTTAAAAAAAAGCTTCACAGTAGGAACAGTGCATAGGGAGGGGTTCCCGGGTGGGGACCAAACATCGGGGAGGTGGGGGAGAGTAAATTCGAGGAATCCGAGACTGGAGAAAAGAGACCGGGCTCGTCGCGCTCGTAAAAAAAAGAATGTAGCTCCTGGAAAAAGCAGCCAGGGACAGTTGAGCGACCTTGTGAGAACTGGATTTAAAAGAAGGCAAGGGTCCCCTCAAGCTAAACACGCCCAAGTCTTTTTCGAGGTACGCCTTACTGCCGTCCTCCGTAAGGAAGGAGGGGAACCCGGTAACGTCAAACCAAAACCTGATCGCGAGAGCGCCAGATGTCAGAACCATGCCCGTCGCATCCGGACTGACAAGCGGGGTTTCACCTATCACTTACCACGATTGATATCAACCCATTAGCCAATGAGATACAAAACGACGTAAATGAACACCTGGCTGGGAAATGAGATTCGGACAATACTTCCAAAAAACAACATAGTCAAGGAAAAACCGGAAACCAAGGCGCGGGGTCAAGGGAATGTGGAAAACTTCAGTCAAGGTAAGCTCCAAGAAAGTTCCCGAGTTTCTACGGCCGTATGAAAACTTGCCGGAAAGAAGGGGGGGACACCACTCGCCTGCGACATGTTAGGTGGTAGTCTTTGATACCCGTGAGGGTGAGCAGGCACACCCCTGCTCAGGCCCGTAGTCGTGAGGCCACACTGGGAAATTCCAGAAGTTCGTGCCGAGGATAAATCCTCCCAAGTGCTGAACCACGTTAACCGGTCCAAACCGGAAAACGCAACCAAAGTGCCAAAAAGCCACTCAAAGCTGTCAAAAAAGGACGAACGTCGGACGCCCAAGGGCGGAGCCAGTAGGGACGAGTCGTGCCGCTGCCAAACAACAGGAAAAAAAAAAAACCCGACAGGCCACAGGCGAAGACAAAAACAAATTCAGGCGCGTTGACCGCGGGATCAGAGCAGCACGTGTCCGGGGGGTGCAAAGCCGGGGGAACATCCGATCAAAAAGGCAAAAAACAAGAAAAGATCGGGGGGCACGAAGAATGGTAAGTCAGAGAGTTAACCCATCAGCCGATAAGAACGGAACGAGCAAAAATGCGGCAAAAAGTAGAAAGTAAACGCGCGGTAAAAACGTTGGGCCCAAACGTGTCGAAATCAGTTGCCGTCGAAAAGATGTGGGGGGGTGATGGGTCAGCACACAGGAAGAGGAGAACGAACGAACCCCTGAAGAGGCCATACGAAAGGATCTTCAAAAGAAAAACGAAAAAACAGAGCTCTCTAATCACAAACACAAAGGAAGATCTGGAAAGAACAGGAGAAGAAGGGGCGTCTCTGACAGGGGGTTTCGGGAGGGTTCCGAAGTCTAATCGGAAAAGAACCAAACATCGAAGACGGCAACGCGACTTCGGAAAACGGTGGGACCAACCGCCGGGAAAAAAAAATTCCTGCAAAAAGGTGCAGGGTGCGTCCGACAGGGCTACGGACGCGTTCACGACAGCTGCTGAAGGCTCAAGGGTAAAAGGCCGACCTTAATCCGGCTGGGCAGGAATTAAGGACACAGAGGTTCAAAGGCGAAAAAACTGAAGTTAAGACAATCCTAACTGTACAGGAAGACTGTACGATGCTTGTCAGGATGGCATCGGCCGACTAGGACCGACGCTGCTCTCGGGTCACCTGAAAAAAGAATTTCAAAGGTGCCAGCGGGAGAGGGGGGAGGTGGTGCAGGAGGGCGGAAGGGTGTCGTTCGAGTAAGGGGTCAGCCCTAGGGGGATAGGACAGAATCTCACAAAAATGCTTTACGGTCCTGCAGAGGTGGGGGAGTGCGACGCCGGGCCCAAAACACGGGTTGAAATGCGAAAACGGCACTGTGATAAAAAAGGACGACCAAAAGGAAAACTACAATTTGGGCATTTGGGCAAGGTCGGCCGAAACGAAAACGCCCCTCGGCTGGGAGTACCAGGAAACGCGAAAGCACACATCAACCCGTCACCGAAATGGCAGAAAAGGAAGATGGGGTCACGATGTGACAATTGTGAAATCCAGAGAAAAGTCAACGGGTGCCAGTCGAAACATTACGGGATAATGGCCACTTTGATACGGGATGTTAGAACTCCCCCTTGAAGGGGTAGTTTCGGCACACCCCTGGACGAATCAAAACCGGAAGCCTCGACAGAACGCCAAAGTGGCAGTTAGTAAAAAAAAAAGGTGGATAACAACGGGTGGGGGGCGCGCGGACTCATCAATGCTGGTACTGGTACTCGCGAAGGCGTCAAAAAGACGCAAGAAAGGGGCGGCCTTCTTCGCCTTGAACCGTACGAAACAGAAAGGTACTCCATTAAAAAGGCGGCGACGAGGAACCGGGCGGCGTAAGAATTCACGTGTGACGCGAGACTGACCGTGAGCACATCCAGCGCGTAAGAGGCGCCCACACCGAAAAGAGGACACCGGCGACGAGGGGGGTCTGGAGGACAAACCAGGGTACAACCCGCGAGGACAACAGGGCTCTCCTGGAAAGCTTACGCAAAGAAACGGTTGACGCCGGCTGGGGGGAAGAGCAGATGAGGTACACGGGGGGGGGGGGTTTGGAACAAGGGTTCATTTAAAAAAAGAAAAATCTACAACAACAGGAAGGGGGAAAAGGGAGGGGGCAAACCCGCATGAATGGACTCATCACGGCCAAGCCTGAGGAACCAAGGGACGAGATCAGCGGGACAAGACGGGCGGACGGGAACGGGAGGCCGGTAGACGTCCAGAAGCGGTTGGAAAGATTTGAAAAAGACCACAAAAAAAGAAAATGTTGCTTATTTCGGGTGGCGATATCAAGAGCATGTATGCCGGGGAGAACGGCGTCAGTTTCAAAACCTATAACGTACACAATGGAATGGGGGGGAAATTCCTACATTTTCTCGTAGAAGCCGGTGAGCTGTGGTCATAATGACTGCCTCCCGGCGGACCTGGACCGCAAACGGTTAAGTTTAATAAGTGTACCGACCGTAAGGAAGGGCCCAGTCCACGCCGGGGGGCGTGCAGCCGACCGACTCCACGTTGAGACCCCGGTCGAATGCGCTCCTATCTTCGACGTCTTTACGTCGAAAAGGGGGACATAGCTGAATCCCGTGGTTCCGTAGAAGAATCACGGGGGGAGAAAACCATTCCACAATAATAGTCACAAAAAGGGCCGTCCATGATCCCGACGAAAGTTTCAAAGCAAAATAAAGTCACAGTGCACGAACAAAGTACACAATATGAGACCCAAAAAAGTCAAGACGTTTGACGGGAGGTGGTTATAAGCGTCGTCTCCGTGGGATAAAAAAAAACCAGAAAGTGAGATGAGCCGAGGACCGAAAATCGCCCAACTCAAAGCCGGGTTTCAGACGGTTGGGAGGAGGGGATACCCCTCGGTGACCTGTGGGGGGGGGCCCAACATTCACCAGTGCGGCCGTCCAAAACGTCCACACTTGCAACGGACAGAAAAACTAATTGTCCTTGACCAAACGAGACAAGGACACTAAACTCGGCAAAAATAGCGACACTTCGAAAAACCACACTTTCAGAACCCACCTCCTCCTAAACGCGACATATAACGACAGGCACAACACTTTCAGCCGAAAGGAAAAAAAAAAAAAAGAAAAAAATTGCGGTTCGAGTCGTCCTCTTGAAGACACCGCAGGGCATCAAAAACTATTAAACCGATACACAAAAAAATATTCTCGGGGCGCCTTCAAATAGACCAAAGAACTATTTCCGGGCAAGGGAAATTTAAACTGAGCCTAGCTCTAGCATCATAGACACGAAAGCTTACTGCAGAGAGGACTGAACGATCAGCAGGGCGCCAAAACGGAATGCCAAAAAGAAAGACACGTGCACTCTGGGACACAAACTCGTGGGTAGGGAAGTCGGTGCAACAACGAGAGATTTTCGGTTCCTGGCCAGCGCAACACGCCGAACACCCTTAGCAAAAACGCCTCCATGATCGTACGGACCCCGTCCCAATGCTGAATCAACAGCAAAAAAAATGGAGGAAAATAGGGAAGCGACTGGCGACCAAGGGGATAAGAAAAAATCATGAAGGAACGGCGGCGCAGGGGGGTCTAGAGGGGGGTTCGAAGAAGAAGGGCAAGTAAACATCGTTGGAGCACCGACGCTAAGGGGTGGGGACAAACAAATTCTAAAGGGAAGTTCCGGCACTCGGCAGGGAGTGCTAGGCACGTCGCCGGAAAGATAAGCCAGACTCGCGCCAGACAGCTTATGTGCCGGGAGCTCGCGAAGAGCCGACCGGGATCAAGGATGGTAAAAACTGGTACAAACACCGGGCGGGCCGGACTCCGACAAAGAGATCACCTGCTAAACTCTAGGTGGTGTGTGCGGCGCTGCAACACAGCTGGCCGCAGGGACGCGACAGTCCGAGGGGGCCAAACGAAAAGGAGTATGTGTGTGCAACAGACACAAAAACAAACACACAAACCAAAAAACATAACAACAAACAAGACCAGAGTGTTCGCCAAGCGGAGAGATGTTCGGGAGGGGGGAAGCCCTCGGTGTTAGAGTCGAGCGGGTAACACAAGGGCAAACGGACAACACACTCGGAAGAAAAAGGGCATTGTGGGGAAAGAGGAACACGCCAGGCAAAGACGGGTGAAGATTTGCGCCACGGACATCTTTGTGATAACGAGGAAACAAAACAAAGGGGAAAGGGGGCGGCATAGAAGGTCGGAAATGCTGCAAAAATCGGCCCGTCACGGGATGGAGGAGGAACACAGGAGAAGAAAAGATCTACCAACCACAGCCACGAAACCGCCGTTATCCTGGGAATATTGGTAGGAGGCCGGTGTCGAACCGAACACCGGATGCAAACGGACCACAGTCGGAAGGGATCAGCAAGAAAGTGTGAGTAGGCATTGGGCATGTGAGCAAGCAACCCGTGAATGCTTGTCGGCAACGAGCAGGTCAGTCACCAAACAGGCAGCGCGCCAACGGAAGAAAACCAGATAACGACCAAAAAACCTAGACCAACTTTGGGGAAACGACGCACGGTACGGCGCCGCAGGGAGGGGAATGGGCAAGCTCCGAACAGGGGGCGGACCATAGTCCCGGTGTGCTAAGAAGGGCCACATCAGGCAACGCCTGGGAAATCAGGACACCGGGCGACGAGAAGGAGAAAGGCACGACATTGTTAACTGGGGAGCGACAGGGCTGAAAACTGGCATGACAGACGAGATCTGCAACCAGAAAAGATCAACGAAACGAGGTTCTGGATGGTTCAACAGGGACAACGACAAAGGCAACGAGTCGTAACGTCTCTAAGTCAATCCTGCCATAGGGAACAAGCTGTAGAAAACCAAGGGAAAACAGAAAGAGTCGATTGGACAGGGGGTCAAGCGGGGATATTGAAAAAGATAGCTCAACACACACGAGAGGAAAAGGGGAAGTCTAAAAAGAGGACAACATGACAAAGAGAGAACCAGCCACCACTGTCGAGAAACCTGGTCCAGCTGGCCTACGTAAAAAAAGAAGCCGTAGACGTCGGGGCAATAAGGGCCGGTTTAATTCCGCGCAAAAGCGTCTCTGGTTTCATTGCGGGTGGCGAAGGATCCCGCGCCACTGGAACAAAAAAACGGTATCAAGAGCCCTCAATCTACGAGTGCGACAGGACACCAGTTCACGTCGCCAGAGGTGTCCGGGGTCAGCAAGGTTCCCTGACCTCACAGGCCCCAAACAAGCCCGACGCCCGAAAGTCACAGTGAACGCCTTGACAAGGTAACCGCCCACGTAGCGGACGGACTCCGACTGGGCGCACCCACACGTGGACAAAAAGGAGGGAACGGATCCAGCACTGCTAAGGGAAGATGGTCCCGACTGGAAACTAGCCTCGGGTTTCCGAACAGCCCTGAACGAGGATAACCATGCGCCGAAAAGTCCTTCCATGAGAACTAAGATGTGGCTAGGCACATCCTAAGAGGCGGACCAACGGAACATATACAACATGAGCCCGAACCAGTGCGAGGGGCGGGTGGGGTGAAGGTTTTTAGATGTTCCGTTGGAGGAATGTTGTCTCAAAGCCCTGGGGAGAGTTTCAGGGAAGGAGAATGCCCGAATTGCCAGGGGGACACGCCCAAAGGCCTGACAGACGGGGAGTAGGATAAAAACGTCCGGGAAAAACATATCTCCGAACAAGTCGCATGGCCCCGGAAAAGGCGGTCCACACTGAAAACGGCCACGACTAATTCGGTGAAAGGCCGGGAAATCAAGTAAGAAATTCGTACCCCTCGAAACCGGGCAACAACGGTCAAACCCTCCTCCTAAACCACCGCAAGATCACAAGTGGCACCAATCGAAAAGGAGCACGAGGAAACTGCGAAGAAAGGCAGCGCGTCGGGCCAAGTAGCCAGCAAAAAGTAACGCACCTGAAAGGAAGGCCCAGGCGAGTGCAGTAAAAACCTTCGGCGGGGAGGTGGGAGCCCTATGGAGATTCGAGCACAGATGGTCCGGGGAAAAGGGAAGTTGGCACAAAATGAATCCGGTCGAGCGCGACGGCGAGCTCGTTCCGAAGCCTTTCGTGAGCGTAAAATACGATCAGACAGAACCCGGGCGTTAACACGCCAGTGCATGACGCCGGCGGTCACGCTTGTAAACCCGTGAGGGCAGGTGCATGTCACAAGATGGGGGGGGTGTGCATGTGCCGCACAGCATATACCCGAAAGACCCCCTGGACGCCGCCGTCAGGAAAGGCCTTTCATCCATCTCAAAGGGTCATAGAAAGTACTAAAAAAAACAACACAGGGGGGAACGAGAGGTCGGTGACGACGGGGGAAAAGCAAGCGCAGGGGAAAGGGGGGTCGGCTTGCGCTCGCTGGGCGAAAAACAACCTCAGGGGGGTTTGCAGACGGGCACAGGGCAGAACACTTGGGTGACAACGCGAGGAAAGGCGGGGAAAAGGAAAAACTCGGGGGGCGTGTGCGAAAAAAAACAGTCGGCAAGGAGGGAAAAGCGATTGCTCTCAGCACGACAGAGTCGGGGCCGAAAAAGGCGAGGAAAGAAGTGACGGAGGGCACGGAAGGGACCGGACCAAAGGTTATGCTCCGCTGGCTCCAGAGCCACACAGACGAAAGATGGAAGAGAGAGGGTAGAGAGGGAAAGGTGGGGTAGTAGAGTAGGAGAAGAATTTATGGGGGGGATGGGGAGGGGAGAGGAGAGTGGGGGGAGGGAGATGGATTGAGAGTGAGCAAAACGGAGCTGGGGGAGGGGGAGATGGCGAGAAGAGTGAAGGGGACGGGAAAAGGTTCAAACGGTCACAAGGTTAAGGGAGGGAGGAGAGAAAGGGGAAATGAGGGGGGGGCAAGGAGGGAGGTAAGGGAAAGAACGCGAGAAATAAACGGGGGGAAACGGGAGAATAAGATGGAAGGGAGGGGGGACGCCGGAGTCAGGAGCAATAATAGAGGGTAAGAAGGGGGAGGAAAGAAGAGTGTGCTGAGTAAGGAAACAAGGGTGGTTGAGCTGGATAAGATGGGGATGGAAGAAAGGGGAGGGGTGAGGGAGGGAGCGTAAAGGAAAAGGGATGAGGAGGAAGTGAAGTAAAGAGAGCGGGCGAGAGGGTGAGCGTGAAAGCGAAAACAGTTAATGGAAGGGAGCGGAACCTTCTTTCGGAGGAAGAAAAAAAAGACGAAGCCCGTAAAGGAGACGGTTTCTTCCCTGAGACCTGTGGGAAAAAAACACATAGATGCGTGAACGATCAAGTAAAAAGGAGGCGGTTTCGCAAAAGAGAAGCAAGTAGCAGCAGTAAACGAACACAGTCTGTGGTCTGGGCCGGCATGGACAGCACAGCGGCCGGCCGCACAGGCAAAAAGGTCGAACGGAAAGGGTGTGGATAAACGTAAATAAAAAAGTTCCCTGCAGGCGAGTGGGCCGAGGGACAATTCTGGCATAGGCCGCGGAAAACCACTCCGGGTATCCTAAAGCACATCTACCACAACATCACCAGCGCAACTCGAAGGTCTGGTAAAATGCCAGGAGGTGGGGGTAAATGGCAGGGGGCCGCCCTAAAGAAAGGAGAACCATCAATTCGGAATCTGAGTGTGATAATTGGTGAAGGTGTATAACACCCCGTTAAGTTGTTCGGCAAAACCCCGAGCAGAGCAGAAAACCGGACAATCGCACCCACGGCATCGACGGCCTGGATAGCGCCCGAAAGTAAGTGGGGGAAAAAAGTGGTTCGAAAGGTCCAGGCGAAGGAAGGCGTGGGAATGGACGGCGGGCGAGAAGGGCACCGAGGAAAAAAAAAGATCCGTCGTGAAAAGTCGGGCCGGGGGGGACCCTGGGAGGAAAGCAAAACGAAGTAACATCCAACACCGAGGCGACAGAACTGCAGGATTGTGAAAGAATAGAGGTGCTTCGCGGCGAAGAACATGGAGCGCCGGGCGCTGCATCAAAACGGGAGCGAAGCCACCCGCAAGAGACAAGAGAACAGGGCTATACGGATCACAAGTAAAAACCATAAAAAAGTTCTACCGACAGAGCTTGACGTACACAAATGGAACCACTTATCTGAACCGGTACTCCTGCTTTCTATAGAGGACATTTTGGTCACGGGGCGATGGGGACCAGCTCAAAAAAACAAAACACCAACGGAGGGAGGAGATGGAAGTCGAAACCTCGGAAACACAAAAAAGGTCCAAGGAATAACGAGTCCAACCTGCTTACCACGGGTTCTCGATCACCGTGTCGGGAAGGACGGACAGTCGAAAGCCGGTAAAAGGAAGATGCGTGTTGTCCGTTTAACACGACCCACAAAACCTAGGAGGAGGGGGTGCGAAAAGGGGCCCAGTGCGTGATCCGCGGAATGGATGCCGTCGTAAAGGAGGGTGGAACAGAGAAGATCCGTCATCGAACAAAAATGTCGACCGGAGGAAATTAAACTCAACCGCCGGTGAAGTGTAACAGGGGCTGCCTTCAAAAAACGTGAAGAGGGGACTAAAGGACGAAAACGGTCGGGGGAAAGCAGGTGACCGGCCCCTTACGACCCATTCCACGCCAAACCACGGCAAAAACGTTGAGCAAAAGGAGTGGAACAAACTCATGAACAGGAAAACTGGCTGACCCGGTCGTGCGAAGATGTCAGTTACGGGAAGCGGTGTTTCAGAAAGTCACTGCAACCAACAAGGGGGGATATCAAACTGCCCATGAAAGATCACAAGGGCGCCCGCCATGAACCACCACGTTTGAGGGAAAAAGGGGGGAACTCGTTCCGGTTCTAGGGAGAAGGAAACGGCACATCGACCCAAAGAAATACAGGAGACCAAAAAGTGCGCGGGGGCCGGGGTGTGTGGGAAGGTGGGAGTCTCCTGGTACTTCCGAAGGGCCACGGAAGGGGAACGGAGGTCAGAGGCAGCCCGACTGGCATAGAAACAAAACAGAACCTGGGGAAAGGGGATCGTGTTGGAAAAACACCGAAGGGGCCGGGGCAACGAGCGCCCGGCCACCCAAGGCCCCATCGTTCCACACTGATCCGACCTATTTTCCGGGACCGATTTCAAACTCAAGAGGTTCTTAAGCAGAACCCCGGCACAAAGCACACATCGGCTCCTAACCTCCTCAGTCAAAGCGGGGCAGAAGACTAACACAGGGGGGGGGAGGGCGCGAAGAAACTGAGATCCCGGATCGTCGGCAAGCTTGCCCCAAGAACACAGGACGCAACAAAGAACATCAAAATGCCGATGGGACACGAAACAAATTTAAGTCTCTGACTTTGCGCCTCGGATATCAGCGCCCGAAGCTGTGTGGAGTTCATGCAGGTGTTGACCTCCGAAAGAGGTAGGCCCCCTCCGCAAAAGTATCAGTACCAGACTTAAGATGGCGCAAAAATAGGTCCGTAACTATAAAAGCCGTCAATAAATGGAATCACACCATACAAGAGGGGACATAAGACTCTCACAGAAAAAGGGGGCGTTTGTCCACCAAGGGAGAAGTCCCCGGTGCCACTTGTAAAGTCTGTTTTAAGGGCAAACGCCCAATCTGAATAAAGAAAGCCCCCCCTGACACGTCAGAAGGAGCAGCCAATATGCCA
>Ga0179593_1391247_pt1 | contig 19170 bp, 20 predicted proteins | sample CZODoug2_1_08_16_FD_185931 | JGI IMG/M metagenome (GOLD analysis project Ga0179593, IMG submission 185931) | Vadose zone soil fungal communities from Angelo Coast Range Reserve, California, USA - CZODoug2_1_08_16fungal (PacBio error correction) | ecosystem: Environmental > Terrestrial > Soil >...
GGGATTCGAGCAACGTCCATTCCCACACGCTGTCTTGGGGGGGCTAGCGAAAAACTACGAGAGGCTTGAGAGGGGGGGGAAAATAGAATTTTTACGGGTCATGGAAATTCACTCGCTCGAAAAGCTATCTCCTCAGAGTAATTGGGACAAGACCGAGGTTGTGGTAAAACCCCTCGCACGCGAATGTCACGAATGGTGGAGGAAAGCATTGGAGATTGAGAGGGCTGTGTAAAGTGATTTTAGCTTTCTTCAAAATTATCAGGAAGGGGGAGTCTACTCCAGTACCTTTCACTTCTTTTGGAAACTTAGAAGACTGGGGAAAGGAGGATTATGGGGCCCATTTCCTGGGAAAGGACTCGTTCAAAGAGAGGGTTCAACCCTCTTTCATTAATGAAAAGGTCTTATGATCTAGGAAACCTGATAAAAGGAACTCTGGAACACAAAATTCTCTTTTTTAGAAAAGAAAATTGAGGAGAGAGTCGACCTGAGGAAAGCCCTCTCTCGTTTCCTTGAGGATGACTCTACCTCCTCGCTCATATACACTAACCGAAAAGGTCCAGAAAGTAGGCGCATCCGACGGGGGGCCCTTCTCTGGTGCTTTAATAGGCGACAAAAGACAGAAGGGCACAGCTATATCTGGGTACTAAAAAACTTTTCTCTAACGGAATGAGATGAGGCCTTACTCTTGGGACCTGTGGAAAAGAGGGCTTTGAATGGATCAAACTCTGGCCGAAAGTCCTCTAAAGGGGGTTTTACTTTTAGAGGGGTTATCGACGGTCTTCCCAGTCGTTTCAGAGAACCGATCGGTCTGATAGGATCCTTCTTGCTCAGCGGGCTGCGAAAGGAGGAGAAGGCGCGAAGGGCTGATAGAAAAAAAAAAAGTGGGAGGGGGTGCGCCAGGACAACTATTGTTCCTCTATTTTCCGACACGAAAAATTCTCCCTCTCCCTTCAAACGTACGGGAGCATACATGATCGGGGAAGGATCTTATCCTACCCTCTCTGGGGTAAACAGAAGAGGGGGACGGTGTTGGACTCTGTAGGGTGATCCAGCAAGTAATTCTTGGGAACGTACCCCGAAAAGAACTGGCTCGGGGCGAACAAACTGGCTTAGTCGGGGGAGAACCGCTCTATGCGTGATCGCACAAATAGGGGAAAAGGGACGAGAAAGTGCGAGGGGAAAGAAAAAAAAAAATGTAAAGGTTGCAAAGAAGGAAGAAAGGGAGGGACCGACAGAGATCTAAAAGAAAGTTCAGCTGATAAATCGAGGAATAAATACGGAGACTCCTTAGAGGTAAACATTCCTGATACACGGGACTCGGGAGAGGACGTGGGCGGCTGAGTAGGTCGGGCACATGCGGGGAATTAAAAACCTCTCCCTTCATTGCATACCGGAAAAGTATCTACTCTACAATTTTTAAGAAAAAAGCGCAAAGGAAAGAGTTCTCGGATGGGGGGGGGGGGGAGCAGACGAACCACACAGGGGGAGAAAGCGCACACAAAACTGGACTTTAAGTTACAAGAAACCCGGGGGTCTGGGAGGCGGCCGAGTATTTCGCGGCACGGGGGGGGCGACGCGGTCGGGTGGAGCTGAAAGAAAAAACGGACGAGCGGGGGGTCCCCTCGTATTGCGAAAATGCTGCGTGAGCGGAGAAGGGGGGGAAACGCGGGGGGAAAAGATCGGGAAATGTCGGGGAGAGAGGTCGGAGGGAGGGATCTTGGGCATGCGGATGCGGGCTCTTTCGGCAGAGGGAAAGAAAAAGGTTAGGGGATGCGGGCTAGGCGAGCCGTGGGAAAAAGATCGAGCTGCCGGCTTGAGCGCGCGAGGAAGGGGAGAGCAATCCCGAAGCGAAGGGGGAGAGAGCCTAAAAAGCGGTAACCTGAGGTGAGGACGCAAGACGGGGAATCCATTCTTCCGAAGCGTCTGCCAGCGCGAAATAACCCCGCAAAGAAGGGAATCGGAGAAGGGACGCGAAGAAAAAGCTGGCGGCAAATCTCTTCGACGAGGCTCACCGAGCAACGGGGGGAGAGAGAGAAACAAAACACCGGAATCAAACTGTCGGTGAAGGGGACAGAGAAGGATGGCCAGAAAACTTGGCCGCTCACGGCGCTGCGGGAGAGAGCCGAAATCGTCCTCTCTCTCGGGTCAGATCGAAGGTCGCGGGAAAAAAAGAAACCGCTGCTCGTGAAAGAAAAGCGAGAAAAGAGAGAAAGCCGGGAAGGCGAGGAAGCGCCGATTCAAAAAAATTCGGTTAGGGAAGAGAAAGGGGCATCGAGGAAAAGCAATCGCGCCCACGCCTCGTATAAATAAAAAAGAAAGATAACACGACAGAGCCCTCAGCACCTACATAGCCCTCATAAACAGAGCCCGAAGAAAGAAAGAGACTACCAACATCAAAAAGCCCTCATCCAGAAAGAGGCAAAGAGAATCGGGGCCGAAACGCAATGCAGCATTCGAGGCGAATACATGTTACGCCAAAAGAAGGATGGGTTCTTCGCACAGAGGAACAAACAGAACCCGAGGAGCCCGACACACGAACGAGTGAAGACGAAGCCAAACGTCTCAAATACGTCAAACGCCGCCCGACCCCGGTAGGGAGTTTACCATTTTGGTCGCGGAAAATGACCTTGCTGGCGTGCGGAGCCCCCCATGAAAACTGAAAGAACGAGGGACTGTGAGAACGCTGACAAAACTCGGAGGTAAAAAGGGGAAGAATAACCTTCAGGGTGGGGGTTGGTCACGACGCATGCATCCAGAAAAGAAAAGCAAAGCACGAAGGACGGAAGAGAAACAACGTCTCGGAGGGGCGTGGGAAGAGAAAGGAGGAGCCGTAGAGAGATTAAGGAAACACCCCGCCCGGCGTCAGCTATTGACGAAAAAAGGACCGGAAACTCGTCTCTCCCTTGCCCCGTCAGCTCACCAAGACAGAGCAATAAGAAGAGCCTTATCGGAACTCAGTCTTCCTACGTTGGAGGACAGAAAACGTCATACTGGTTCATAAAAGTCGACAGACTACCAAGGTATTTAACAAAGAAAACATGGTGTCGTACGTAGCATGGGGGAAAACTGGGGGCAATGGAGAAAGAATCAAAAGAACGAAAGCGTTGCCACCACCTCGCACCGGGGAAGAAAAAAAGAAGGGAAGGTCCTAAGATCGCAAACTACAGAGGTCGTCCGGGAGCTCGGGGAAAGGAAAAGAGGACCGGGATTCATTCTGTTACTTCTTAACAACGACCAGATTCGCGATGGGAAAGCAACTCAATGGCGAGCGCAAAAGGTCAGCGGAGACTCCGCTTGGCGCGAAGAGGCAAAAGTAGAAGAAGGTCGATACTGAGCGGGGGGGAAAAATTCTAGTCAAAAGAGGCGGGTCCGAAACCGCAACACATAGGAAGAAATACTCCTGTCGCCCCCAGAGCAGAGAAAGGACCCCGTAGAGAGACAACCAAAAGTGAAACAAATACCAGGGGAGGAGGACAAAATCTTCTTAAAAGCTAACTCCCCTCTACGGGGAGGGTCTTGAAAGACAGACAGAGAAGGAACCATCGAGGGAACTGGGGAGTATTACGTCGAGGGGGGGACTGGTGGGTCCCAGGATGGAGGCGGGGAAGGGAGAAACAGGACAACGCACGTTCGAGCAAGTCGAAAAAACTCTACTCCTCAACAGGGCATGTCTCCCACAGAAAAATTAACTGGCGAAACAAAATTGAATATTGGAGAGGATCAGACAGAGTGCGCGACCTCGCCCGAGCAACACCTACCAGGTGCAGAGGAAGGACGCTGGTCAAACTCCAAAGGGGAGGTCGTCAGGAAAGGGGGCTTCTAAGAATCCGCACCCCGCCTAAGGCGAGAACTCAACAAAGAAAAAAACAAAAGAAGGGGCAAGAAAGTCGACCAGAACCGACCGACGAAGAAGGAGAGCAACGTGAGACAAACCGGGGTCCGAGGGAACTATCTTCCTCTGTGAAACCAAGCAAGGGGACTCAACGGAAGTGTGAGGCGAAGGGCCGTGCGCCTCTCGTGAAATGGAAAGGACTCCGTAACAGGATTTGCCACCGTCAAACGGAAGAGGGGGAAGAGGAGTCGTAAAAAGCACCACATCCTCGTAGGGTCCCCAAAAAAAGACTGGGGGGGCACGGGTCGACCAAAGAGTCGCTCGGGGGCGGTTTGGCAAAGGAGGAGGCCAGGGGGGGAACAATTGGATTTCTCCGGTTTGGGGATTCTGCTCTCCTATGCGTCATGAACTGAGGAATTAGCACCAAGGGAAGCATGAGGGGTACACGCTTGGCGGCCCGAGAAGAAGAAAAAGTCAGAAGGAAACTACTAAGATTACTATCTGTCTAATCTCTGAGGTAGGGGAGGGAGAGCACTTAACGAAAAAGCGCGCACACAAAGAAAACCACGCTTAGCGGAGACAAAAGAAATCCTAAAGAGGGTGTACTGAGACTAAAATCCATCGCCCCCTCTACGGGCAGCGATAGCTGGGGAGCGGAATGGGGGAGTGTGGAAAAGTCGCTACGAGGGGGGATGCTTGGCGTTAAGACTCAAGAAGGGGTGGTTCCTGCGAAGCCGAAAGGAGAGTGGCTCATGGTCCAGTGGCCGAGGCTGGGGGTAAAGGGGGCTCAAACGAACGAATAGAGATCAACAACAACGGAGTAGGAGGGGAAAAATAGAGGGGGAAAGGGAGGAGAAGGGGGACAACCTGGTCAGAAACCACTCAGGGGGAAAGAAAACGGTCCTCTCAAGCACTTACCAGACGTAGGTGAGTGAGGGCAGAAAACCACCACTGAGAACTAGAGGAAAAGAAGGAGCAGGAACTAACGAAGTCACAAGAATCGAGGTCTACTTCTTCTGAATCATATTCAGTGTCAATAAAAGAAACCAAGATGGCGGCGCCGGTAGGTGATCTCCTAGAGGGGAGGGGGGGCGGGGGAGCGCGAAAGTATGATCCTACTAAGAAAAAGGCGATCTGCTGTACTCGCAATATCGCCTCTTCTTCGTAGGGGGGGATCGGGGGGGGGGGAGAAAAAGTCGTGGAGGAAGAGTGAGAAATCGTTTTCTACAAGATGCTGAAAGGGCGGCACCAAAACATAGATCGCCGAGAAGAAAACTGCCCGGGACATCTCTGGCGCAACCGTCGACCAGGGGTGTTGCATAACCAGGGGAAAAAATGACCAGGGAAAGACCCGAGCTCCTCTTTGGGTAGACGCCAAAGGACAGGAAAAAGAACGGGCCAGGTGATCAAGAGGGGGGGGGGGGGGGTGACGAACTCGTCTACGGTTGTGTCAGGGATCATGAAGGGGGCCAGACTGCTCCCGCACCACTCCTACTCCCTTGCTGGCAGAGAAGAGTGGTGGGCAAACCACGCAAAAAGGGTATCAGGGGGGAGAGGACGCTGGAGCTGTGTTTAAACTTCTTTCCACTTAGAGGTGGTTTTCTTGTATCTCTATAGAGAAAGGACAGGGAGGAGGGAACGTTCACGTATTTTTGGTCTAAGGTCGGGAGGAGACGGGAAAGATCGGGAGGGTTGACATTCATTAGGATTTACTCGGACCGGGAGTGCCCAGGGGAACGCTCCCTCTTCTATCAAGTCACCCTGAGGGAAAAGGGCAACTAGGGACCGTGCTCTTTGTGTAGGGAACTTACAGGGGAGGGAGAGACCGAACCAGAGAGCCCTGACGGTTGGCAAGGGAGAGGGTATCGGACGCAAAGAAATCGGGGACACAGCGCCGTACTCAAGAAAAAAGGGTCAAAAAGACCTTTTCTCGGCTTTTTCGGGAGAGGCGAAAAAGGCACTTCCCTCTCTCGAGGGGCGCAAAAGGGAGGGAACGAAGAAGAGGGAGAGAAAGAACACTTCAGGACCTAACTCGGGCCTGGTTTATTCGAAGTGGAACTTGCTCTTCGATTTGCGACTGCTCGTCAAAATGTTGCGGTGAAGGGGAAACGGGTAAGCTTGAGCCGAAACTGAAAAAGAAGGGTGGGGAGAGGAAGAAAGGGCTGAGAGACGGTGCGTGCTCAGCGGAGAGCAAATGGAGGAAGGAAAAAATGGAGATGAAAATGATGAGGGCTCGCAGGGGATCAGAAAGCTGGGGTGGCGCTATTTGAAGGCCGAAAGGTCACCCTCGCCAATGCCCCGATACGACGCAAACCCAGAAAAAGCTGGATCTCGCCGAAACGGAGAATGACCCAATAAAGGGGAAGACGCGGGGCTTGGGGCAAACGCTCGTCTGTGAGGAAAGTGAAAGGAACATGAAACACTGGCGCAAGACACCGATCAGAGGGGAGAGAAGGGTCTTCTTAATCTATTCTTGAGAAGAGAGTTCAGCAACGGGCAGAAAGGGAGAGTCGTTAAACGGGATCCCGTTAGATGGGGGGGGGACATAACTACGAAGACAGGTGATGGCGATTGGGGAGGGAGAGGAAACCTACTTACGACGGACTTTTCTTAACGCTCATCGAAGAAACTACGGCGACTAAACGTCAGGAAAAACCCATAAAGACCTGTTCATGAGGAGGAGACCTTAGGTGGACTAGGCTGGTCTGGCACATAAACTGGATTCAAGAAGTCATCGACAATCAGTCTTCAGGGTCCTACGCGACGGAAAAAAAGGACTGCGAACAGCCGAGGAAGGAGGACAGTGGGGCTCCGCCTCCCGCCCAGGGGGGATCTAAAAAAAAATGTACTGGAAGTCACCCCGGGGCGGACGGCCTGGGAAGGAGAGGGAAAGGATAATGGGGGGTTCTTATTCCAGGAGGTGTGACCGCGTTCTGTTTGCAAGCGGAAAAAAAAGACAAGCGTGTGGTTCCCAGGGGAGTGAAGCCGGGCAGAAGTGAGGGAAGAATGGAGGAAGGGGGCTGCCCCCGAGAAATAGGAGAGGGAGATGGAGGAAATGAGCTGTCTGGAGGACTTTTCGGGGATTGGCTGGGGCTCAGGAGTCGCTCTTTCGGGCGGGGAGGATGACTGGCTCGGAGAGGGGAGGTCTCTAGCGATGCAAATTGGGGGCACTCGATAGGAAAGGGAGGAAGAGGAAGAGAGCCGGTGAGCAAAGAAACCGAAGCTAAGGGAAGAGGGGGACCGGCAGAGAGAAAGGCTTTTCGAGGCCGTCCTTCACCGAAAGTTGCAGGGAGGGCACTCTCCCTCTCTAATCGGGACGCTTAAGAGGAAGGGGCGGAGCAAAAGAGCGCAGGTGAATCACTCCAGAGAAGAACGGAGGGACATTCTTTCGGCGCAAGGATCCCGAGAAAGGTGAGAGATAGAAACAAAAAAGGATGAGGAAACCTAAGGGGATAGCGCAAGGAAGAGATGTGGCTCCGGATAACAACGGAGGTAAAAAACGACAAGTCCGCTACGTCGATCTAAGGAAAAATCGCTAAAAGGGAAATCGTAAAACGCATCACCGGAGTCTTTTGGACGGCGGAAGGGGGAAAAAAGGACATATTCAGACCTAGGAAAAGGGGGAAAAGAGTTCTTACTCTCTCATCAGATCTGCTAAGTAAAGGAAAAGGCCTCGTGACTAGAAACCGAAGCCCGAACGAAAGAAGACGAAAGACAGCATACAGAGGAACGAGAAAGAAGGGAAATCATCAAGACGAATACATAAAAAAACCACAAGATCCTCTAAACCACAGAAACTCTTTTTCCTCCCACTAAATATTCTCAGCAAACATTCTCAGGAGAATAATAAGGGAAAAACACGCATCTTACGTTGGTGGGACTTCGAAGGACAAAAAAAGAACAAGAGGCGTCCTACAAACCCTCACGGCTGGAACGAACTCAAAAATCAGAGGGAGGAGACGGGGGGGGGAAACCCTAGGGGGAGGATACTTCCAAGGAAAAAGGTGTTGACGTTACCTTTGCGGACGGCCCAAAAAAGGCCTCGGGAACGCGTCGCAACAACGAGCGGTCGGGGAGAACCCTGAAAAGGCGCCACATTATGGTCTGAGAGGAGCAAGTCATCCGTCTGGTGCCAAGAAAAAAAAAAAACCTAAACCGAATCCAAACTAAAGGGAACGGGAGAGGTACTGGGGGTCCCTAAGTATAGTCTCTGAGCGCTCCGCAAGCCAGGAAAGCTCTGGACTAGCACCCCTCGTAGAGTCCAATTGCCAGAAAGGTCAAAAAAATGAGGAAAAAGTTGAAGGATAAGGCCCGCCCGGGCAAGGAGAGGGGCAGATGCAAGACTTTGCACACCGCCTGACTGGTGCGCCCCTTCGCGAAGCAGGGTGAGGACATCGGAGAAAAAAAGTGAGTGTTTCGGGGGGAGTCCGCTGCATGTGGGGGTGTGGAATGGGGGGGAGGGGGCTACTAAAGAAAAAAACGGGGCAAACTCGAGGGCAAAACAATAACCAGTCGAATGCCTCTCCAGGGAAGCCGTCTCAGAGGGGGAATCTGCAGAAAAGGGGAAATTCCGAGGGGTTTACGGGGGAGGAAAGGGAAAATATCGGACAAAAAAACGTTAAGGAGAGGAGAAAGCATTTGAAGAGCAAACAGGACGAGGGCGCGAAGGGGGGGAAGAACTAGACACGCGATCATTCATCAGCACGCTTGCAACCGCATTCTCCCTCCTCGCCTCCTGCAAAGAAACGAGGAGGAAGACGTAGCCCCTCGCATAATCACAGGAAAGTCGAAGAGAAAAAACACGGCCAAGGGAAGCCTAATGTCTATAAACCGAGGAGGAGGAGCTTCGGGCCTGCAAGCTCGTGTTTCAAAAAAGGGGGGGGGCAACATCTCATTAAAAACAGAGGAGAAACGATAAGGGGGACCGGTCAGTGAAAATCAGTGGGAATGGTCTATTGAAGCCCGCGCCGCGGAGAGCAGGAAACTCACTCAAAATTGAAAAGGAGAAAAAACAGAGAAGGTGCACCGGGGAGGGCAGGGGCCCCGGCGATTAGAGCCAAGGGAGGGAATCGAAAACGGGAAGCCCAAGCCAGGGCCGATGACCGACCGCCATGCCTGGCCAAACTCAACGCGAGGGGGTGAATAACGACGCCGGAGGAGACCAAAAAAACTCAAGCCCTCTCTTAGCTCTCTACAAGAAAACCCCTTCCAGATCATGGACAGAACTTCGAAACTGACCTCACCACAGACGACGACCGCGAAAAAATGCGAAAAAAACCTCTCCTCAAAGATTGCCTCTTTTCCCCAAAACGGGAGGAAGGCTCCTTACATGGGGAGGAGGAAGGTAACGGGCTACGCGCTGAAAGGAAAAGGAAACCGGAAAGTCGTTGAACCAACGGAGAAGAATCGTTACAGTCTTCGCAAAACAGCCCGCACTAAGGTTGGAAGAAAATGGTCAATCCAGGGGAGGAAGCGTGTCGCCAATGGGAGGCAGGGGGAAATGGGGGGGGGGGGTATACATTGGAAAAGGGCGAAGCATCACGCCGATTGCGTCACAGTTAGGGAGGGATCTATGAAAGGGAAGCAAAGGAAGAAAGGTTTATACACCCTCTTTTTCAGACCGAGAAAGGAAGATGCGGAGAAGAAGCGTCGGACTCCGCGGAGAGGGCGCGCGTCGCCCTCGCGCATGCGGTCGATCACACGTTAAGAACAGCGCAGCACCCCACAAACCTCCTCTCGGAGATAACCTACCAGACAAAAAAGCGGGGTAAAACAGCCTTCTCAGAGGAACAAAACCGATCCTAGAGTCGCGATACCGTGAGGGAACAAGCGCTCCAGTGAGGGAACTGAAAGAGGATAAAAGGGGGACGACGTGTGTGTTCGGGGAATAACAGAAATTAGGAAGAGGAGGGCTCAGGGGGTGGCAAACTGAGGATTGTGGGGTTACCATGTGCAGGGTCAAAAAAACGAAAAAGAGAAGAAACAAAACAAGGGGTAAGGAAAAAGAGAGAAGATGTCACCGGGAATGTGGGCGCAAGCACTTTGAGCCAACCAGCGGAGGACACCACGGCTTCAGGAAAGAAGAGCAGGGGGTCTTAACCCCATTCGAAGCGGGAGAGACTTCATCCTAATGGAGTGCTACTTGAAAAAGGGGAAACGGGAGATTAGAAAAACTCCGGCTCGCTTTCAACAGCTCTTGGGCGTCGATCATAAGGAGAGTCTACACCCTTCGGAAGGGGACTGTAGAGTCAGAGGCTTTGGGGCGGGTGCGAGCGTGGTCTGCACGTGGCTTGGAAACTACGACTCTGCAGAGAGGGGGGACTGACCGCGTCACGAGGCTGGGACAGGCACTTCTCACGCTCGCAATCTTGAGCCCAGGAGGGCTGCAACCTGAAAGTTCGGAAAGCACATCGAAAGGAAACGAATAGGAGATCTACGTCATCAAAAGGGACACAGAAGGGAGGGAATAACCACATGGGAAACGCATGGACCTGAAAAGGCGCAAGGGGGTCCGACTCCCACGGAAAGAAAGAGGGTTTGAGAGAGCGCGTCGACGATTAACGGGAGACGGTGGGGAAAATCAGAATGGGAGACTGGGGTAGGGCAATACAAACGGGGCGCTGGCCGAAAGGATGCAAGAACCAGGACGCCGGTTCAACCTAGGACGAGGTAGTTCGGGCGGTGGGGAGGAAGCAGGTGTCCGCGGAACGCTGGGAGAGGACTACATCTGACACAGGAGGAGGGAATGTGAGGTTATCTCTCCTCGAGGAGTTCGTGCAGGGAAGACGGAACTTTGTTTGGTCCACGGCGGGAGGCGAAGGGAACGCGCGGGTATTGGCCCGATGGGGGCGGAGAGAGGAACCTTGGGGAGGGGCGGCCCCTCGGACGAGTGCCAACCGCTCACTTAAGAAAAATCCGGGCACAGGCAACCGTTACCGTGAAACTGGGTAGAACCCTGCCCTTGGAGGAGCGTCAAGAAACGGGAGAGCTCGCGGCTCGGTGGGAACAGGGGGGGGCGCAGATGAAAGCATTTCACCGGGAAAAAGAGAAGGTCCCTCCGAGAAATCCTGCCCTTCGCTGCGTGTCGAGCGAAAAAGCTCGGAACCGAAGCGGGGCTCGAGCTGGGGAGAACTGCGGGGCTCGCCAAAGGCCATGATCTGCGGCAAGGAAAAGGGCCGGGGGAGAGAGGGGGAACGCGCGAGAAGCTGGGCGCGCGGGGCGAGAGGGGACTGGAAAAAAAACGAAAGGTTGAGAGAAAGACGGGCTGCTCTACGGTTCAGGAGAACATCGAGACAAGCGGGAAGAGTGCGAGAAAGAGGAATGCCTCGCCATGGGAGGTCTAAAGAGAGGAAAAGATGTTGTCAATTTTGGACCAACCTCACCCTCAGGAGAAGGGGGGATCCAGAAACTGCTATCGAGCGACATCTATCTTCGGCGGGGAGCAATGAAAAGAGGTTGGGGAAAGACCTGGGAGGAGGGGGGAAACCTGAGAGGAGGGGGGAAGAAAAGGGAAAAACATGACACACACTTCGCTACCATCCGAACCGGGGAAAGGAGAGGGGATCTATGGGGGGAAAAAGAGAGTTCGCACGCTATGCTGTCCTTCTGCAAAATTCCATCCTGTAAAGATCTTGCTGAACGTGAAGAAAGACAAAGAGGGGGGGTTGCGCATTACGAAAAAGGACTTTCCAGTTGATCGGAAGAGGAGAGATGAAAAGAGCGGGAAAAGGGGAGGGGACTAAACAATGGGGCTAAAAGATACCATCACAACGTGCTCCCGCGCTCTGCCGTCTAGGCTAGTCGTTGTCGTGCAAAGACTTGAGGATCCGCTCGACCAAGTCAGGCAATTCTGTCGGGGATCCGACGCAAGTGGGGGGACAGGGAAGCGCACAAACCGGGTGAAGAAAACATTTTTTCGGAACCGAAAAAAGGTCATCGGAGGAAAACGACCATACCCGGGCGGGCGCACGGGACGAGAGGAACGAGGAGTGGGGGAGTTCGGACGCAAGGTGGGGGGAAGAGGAAGGCAGGGGCGGTGGCGCTGGCGCCGGACCCACAGAACGGCGTGGAAGAGTAGGAGAAGAGGAATGAGGCGGTGCCTTGGTTTCTTCGGGAGGGCTCTGGCGATGCGGAGAGGGAATGGAAGGATGAGCTCTGTCGTGATGCGGAGGGGACGGGAAGCGGTAGAGTGTGGGTCGGGATCTGGATCTGTCAGGGGGAGGAGGGAGCTGTCGGATTCGGGACTAGGGGGGGCCGTGGGCCTAGAGGTACTGCCCTGAGACCGTTCGAAAGAAACAGCAACGTTGTCGCGGCATCCACGCGCGGGTGTTCTCGACCACAGGAAAAAACGGTGCTGCGTTTGGTAAACGCGGGAACATAGCAGAGAGGGAAGGGGAATGAAGAGGAAAGCAAGGGGGAAAAAGACAGCGCAGGGTCAAAAAGGGAGCGGACTCCACGACGTCCTCTTCTGCTGCGTCCGGAGCGGGAGAGAGACTCAACACGGGAAGCAAAGAGAGAGATCACGAAAAGGACTAGGTGAATAAGGCGGCCGGGGGAAAGAAAGATGGGGCCGAACGCGTGAGCGCTTCCCGGCAAGAGCAACATCGCGCGGGGAGGGCATAGACGATCAGGACAGCGGTACCCAGATCTCTAGTGAGAAACAAAGGATCCCTCTTCTGACGGCCCGGGGGAACAGAAGGCGACCGCCGGGAGCGAGGAACCGGCGAAAGATGAAAAAAGGGAGACTGCGGTGCTCGAACCGGGAGAGGAGTCAAGAGCTAATCACCCAAGAAGATAGGAAAAGAAGAAGAAGCAGGCATACGCATCAAACCCCTCGAAGAACCTATCCCGAGTCCAATACATATCCCGCAATCCTCCATTCCAAAGGGAACCTGGAATAAGAAGAGGACAGACATAAAGAAAAGACCTCAACCGCCGGGGCAGAAAAAGGGAGCAGAGTCACCGAAGATTCAGCTGCTCAATACTATGTAAAACCTAAAGACGTGTGGAAGAAAGCGCACAAAAACTAACCAACGCCCCGGGGGAAAGAAAAGAAGAGTCGGCCACTTCCCTGTGCGGTCGTCCATTAGTGGGGGGGAACAGAAGAACTTTTTTCGGCGGTCCCCAAAATCCGAACGGGGAAGAGGGGCGGGGGGGCGCGTTCTTACCAGTAAACAGTAGGAAAAGTGAGACTAAAGGAGGAATCTGAGCTCCTCCGTCTGTGACCCTAACTACTAAAAGGCCTTATCATCTTCTATGCTTTGGGGAGAAGTATCAAAGCAGGGAGGATCGGGGAGGGAAGGAGGCTCGCAACGCCCGGCAGACAGCGGGGGCCGAAGCACTCATAGAACAAGGAACGATTCTGCAACCATAGCCGGGATTCCGTTCCGCGCCTTATCGGGGACCATGCTTCAAGACGTTGAGGAAAAAGGGGGACAGGGGAAGCTGTTCGCCCCTTCTGAAACGACGACGGGAGAATCGGGATCAGTGGGTTCGGAAGGGAAGGAGGGGGGGGGGGTTGGCGCACTCATCCCCACTAAGCGGGGAAAAAACCAGGCACCGCGACGGAAACAACAGAGGGGGAGGAGAGAAACGCTTAGAAGAAGATCCAGAGTTCCGCCTTCGGGGATGGGGGAAAGGGGGGGGAGGGGGAGAAAGGCATTCAGGGAGGGGTGAAGTGCTATTCGGAAACTCTTTTCCTGATGAATCAATAAGCATTGCAAGAACCTCAAGGGGAGCGGCGGAGGAAAAAGAAGGGAGGGACGGCATCACCAGAAAGTAGTATAAAGGAGGGCAGCAACGGGGGGAAAATCCTCGCCTCCTCTCCCAAGAACCAAACAAGAAGTCTCAAGAAGCATCCTTCGAGACACCCCCGTCCCGTCTGAACGCACGAGTTGGACCCGCGAGTCGTGACTCGCGCCCCGCAGAGAGGAATAGAGGGGGCTAAAGCGGAAAAAGAAACGCTCAGAACCGTCGGAGTCTGCCTGAGCGGCGATGTGCAAAGGGGAAATCTCGGGGGTCGAAGGTCTTAAACAAAAGAGGAATCGAGCAGTAATCTCACGAGGTCGTTCGAACAGAGAGGGGGCAACGAGTTGCACGTTGCCAGCGGGGAGGAGGGAAAGACAGCCTCTGCGCGGCCGAGAAACGCGGGACGCAAAACACGCCCAGGTGCCTGAGCCCTCAGAAAGACTTGGGGGCCCAGCGGGAAATAGGACTCCATCAGGGCTACCAACGTGCAAATGCACGTCCACAAAGAAGAGAAGTCTAAGACCAACCGGTGCAAACGTCGACCCGCCCCACAGGAAGCAAAGACCGCGCAGCGACGGCTCAACGCAAAGCCGATCAAGAGGGGGGAAGGGGCGGGGGTGGACCCGTCGGCGCGACAGGAAGGTGGGTGGGAGAGGTGACGGTAGCCGGCACGGCCAGTGGCAGGACGTCACCTTAGTGACAACAAGTCGAAAAGATCTATGAGGACGATCAAACACACAAACGGCGGCCTGGCGTCGAAAAAAAAATAGGAGCAGGTGGGGAGGGGGTGCCCATGGGGCCGGCAAAGGGGAACATGGGTGGTAGGCCGACACCGTGGCGAGGTCAAAAGGGGGTGATGCGCAGAGACCGATTATGACGAAAACTGGCTAATGAATGCAGAAAATTTCATGGACACTCTGCTGCCAGAGGTCTAATAACGGGACGCCAGCTCGATCGACCGCCAGAAATCTTGCGAGCGTTCGCCCTCGTCAAATGGGAAGTAGCGGTCAAAGACACGCCTAACAAGCGCGGAAGCAACACCGGAAAAAACGCCCACGGAAATCGGCCGCCGCCAGGGGGGGGGGGGCTGCTCGACCAACCTTCTTCTCGCGAAAACTCCGGGCGAATCGAGCAGCGTCCAGACGGGCGGGGCGTGCAAAGAAGGGGAAAGTCTTGACAACCTTGGGGTTGTTCAGAACTCCCTTCAAGGTCGAGGGAGGAATGGTCAATCTCTACGTGAAGGACGGGGGGGTTTTGTATGAACCATGTTGCTGGAAAAACAAAATATACAAAAAAAAAAACAGAGCGGATGGTATGATGTAAAGAGAGAGGAAACGGAGCGCACCAGGGCCACCCCGCCTCTTCACCACGGGCGAGGAGACAATGACTCCGCACGGAGGGCTTGCAGAACCACCAAGGCGACAGCGGATCCTCGACGGCCGAACTTCGGGGAGAAAGGGTTCAAAAAACATCAGAACGAGCCGGCCCAATCTTGACTGAGAAAGAAAAGGGGATGTATCATTGGGCAAACCCCAAGGGGGGGGGAGAAGCATGTGGCGGTGTACAGAAATTGGGGAGGTGGACAGACGAATTGTGCCTCTACACCGTGCGAAGGGCGACCGCGTCAATATCGGACCAACAGCTAGAATGAGGTCCGACGCATCTTCTTCAAAGCGTTCTAAGCTCTAACCGACGGACCCTTCTACTACGGAGGAATACCTTCAAACAACCATCTGCTTCGCAGTCAAACCTTCGGAACGGGGGGGAGGGGAAGCCACCCAGCACAAATGCCCAGGGGGGGAAAGGGAAAAAGCGCCGAGGGGTTGTCGACGCCCAAGGGGCGTCCCAAGCTTGGAACGGAGGGGGTGCTCTAAAACTACGATGCCGGGCCTTCTAGGGGGGAGAGGCCCATGGCCAAGAGAGTCTCCCCACCTAGGGACTGAAACCCTTAGGAACGCTCCTATGGTGGGGGGGGGGGACAACGGGAATTTCATCTTCTGGGTACCAAAAGAATGCTCGCTGATGGGGAGGTGGGAGTTCTTGAATACGTGAGGGGCAAACGGAGGCGTCCGTTTGTTTGGGTAAGAGAAGGAAAGAGGGTAGGTTTTCACTTACTTTGGTGGGGAAAAAAAATTGCAGTCAGGGGGAGAAGAGGTTTGCCTTAAAAAAGGAAGGCGGATTTCCTCTGAACTGGATGGGGGAGTCCAAAGGAGGACGTTGCCTCCCGCGGGCTGGCTAATCCGACCGGAGGGGCAAAAGGAAAATTCTGGGTGGACAAGTGAGAGTCTACCTTCTCGACAGAGGAGCGGGGGGGGACTACTCGACAATCGCCGAGGGCCAGAATAGAGGTCACGAAAGGGCGCCGTTCCTCCTCGGAGAAGAAGAAGTGCCGAGACATGGCGGTCGCACTCTCTGACAAGAAATCTCGGGGACTCTCACGAAGTTCCGAAGGTCCATGTGCTGCTCAAGGAAGGGAAGGATCGTCGGACGTTCTGAAAATGGAGGGTCCGAACGCGGATAGACAGAGGGGGGCTTGGCGCAGGCTGAGGCCGGGAGGAAGAAGAAAAATCGTGATGCTCTCTACTTCTTATGTCAGCGCGTCGCAATTCGGAGAACTAGGGCGATAGGGATCAACTACCACTCGGTGTCCGCGATGGTGCAGGGCAAGGAAAGGGACCCTACGTAAGGAAGCCCGCTGGAAAGAACAAGCACGAAAAGAAAGAGGAGGCGGCGCAGAGAGCCTCCTCTCTGCAAGGGTGTTACCCAAGACGAGGGGAGGAGCAAAAAGACCGACAAGAACAGAACACACTTCTCTGGGGAGAGGGGACTAACCGGAGGCAGCGGTGCGCAGGGGAGAATGCGGTGTTCAGTCAACGGAAAGCCTGTCGAGAAAATGACGCGGGAAAACCGGTCATCTTTGGAACTCAAAACGACAGAAGTGCTGTCATGGAAAGGGAAAATCGCCCCTAGCTACTCGGAGGAAAATATCAGAGGGGGAAAACGACGGCTCTCAATTGAGAAAAACGAGGAGAAACGGGGGTTGCTGTCTCAGGCTCAACGAAAGAGTCGTCGGGCTTCCTGATAAAAACCCTTCAGGCGCATGGATCAGGGGGGGATATAGGACCGGACGCGCACCTCTGGGATCCGGAGGAAGGGGGGGGGCTCCGCCTCCAGCCCAGGAGAAAACCAAGGAGAAAGTAAGAGGGACCCGCTGGGGGCGGTGGGGGGGGGCACATGACTTGTCAGAAGAGGTCAGACAATCACAAGACCTAGGGGGCTAAAGATGTTGCGGTTTTTGCGCTGCGCAAACACAAATTTGTTTCACCTCGTTGAGAATCTATGGCCTGCTGTTATCGAATTGTTGCGCCCCGAGGGAAGGAGGGCTCTGGAGGGATGCGGGCTCGGTCGGGATGCGTGCTATGTCAGGGAGTTAAGGGATCTGTCAGGGGGGGGAGGGATCAGGTTGCTCTTTGGGATGCGTCGGGATGAGTATCTGGTCGGATGACTCTCTAGGCCTTTGTCCTCTAATAGGAAGGGTCAGGAAGAGGAGGCGAAGACGGGAAGAGAGCCCCTCCGCGCCCGTTGAATGACGGCGCAGGAAATCTCCTCCACGCGCCGGAATCTGGAAGCAGTCCTTCAACCGAGCAATCACTGCGTTGCCCATGCCGGACAAAACCGAAAAGTCACTCCCGGCGAAGGTTGTGAGCGCCTTAATTCTCCTCACTGAGGAAATCGATGCGGCCGCGTCTTGAAAGAAGTTGAAGAACTGCGCAGAAAAAACAACAACTGAGTAGTATGACAGAGAGAACAAAAGCTCGGTGACGGGAGAACGAAAGTGTAGCTCTTAAAAAAGGCTGCCGATTCAAAACAAAGTCTGAGATCTACCGTCCTTCTCTCCTCTCCTAAGGAGAGAATAGGGCAAAAACAATCAGCACCGCTGCTAACTGAGAGACGGTCTCCGAACATAATTCTACAGGCAGGAAAGACAGGAGACGATTCCTGACTGGCGGGTCTCGTCCTCTCGAAACCCTAAAATGCTAGCCGCCGATGATCCCTAGAAGAGAGCCAGCGCATCAAGACATAGCCAACCTACCGAAGACCCCGCATAAAGACGAGCCGAACCTTGGGGGGGGGTCAAAAGAGCAATCCAGAAAAGAAAGAAGGAAAACTCAAAAAAACCAGCGGCCGGGGGTCAAGCCAACAAAGAAAAAGACCCGGGAAGAAATTACGCGTCGTCAATAAGAGAACACGCATCGTCCTTGTGGGGAAAAGGAGCAGCGCAAAGAACGCGTGCAGCAGAAAAAAAGCACGGCGTTCATCTAATTTCGGCGGAAAAGGAAAAAATCAAAAACTGGCCAGTACTTTTGGTTGTGGGACCGGGCAGGTCCTTGGAAGGAACAAACGGCAAAAGGGAGAGAGGGACTGGGCTCGGCGATAACTGTCAAAAAAAGGCTTGATCAACCCTGGGAGATGCTAACCATGCTCTTGGAAAGACCACAAGACGGAAAGACGTCTAGCCGCAGGACCGCAAAGGGAAGTCTAGCTGGTACTCCGGGGGGAATTAGTTCGACCAGGATTGTCTGGAGAAGGAGACGGCGCCGCAAACGAAAGCGCCTCGGGGCATCCGCAGTCAATCAAAAGGCCATGCCAAGGAAAAACGTTCTGCACCATATGAAGGTTACGCCTCTCCTTCTTCTACAAAGAAAAGAGGGGTCGAAGAAAAAGAGGGAGGGGGGCAAACTCAACAAAGGAGAAAGAAAAAAGCAGTGTCTGGACACATCTATCACTAAATGCTGGAAAAGACGCTGAGCAGTCTTTGAGACCTCCCAGACTGGAGGGAAACACGCACCGCGGAGCACGAGAACGAAAGTGCCGCCGAAAGAGGAGCCGTCGGGCTCGAAAGGGCAGAGGCCAGTCAAGGCAGGAGGAGGGCCGGGTAGGAACACATAGCTTACAAAGGGAGGTAGGGGGCCCTGCGAAGAGACGGGGTGGGCATAGACGAAGACTGCATCAACGAATGAAAAAACGTTTCTATCACCCTCTTCAGAACACGAGCGGGGAAGGAAAGGGGGGTCAAAAAGAGACCGTCCTCGACGCCCTCTCCACCACAACCCGGAGCGCCGGAGGGGACCCGAGAAAAGAAGAAGTCCCAAGACACCCTTTCCGTACGGAGAAGACCATTGCGGCGGGAGACAAGCTGCGGAGGAAATCCGCGAAAAGGCGATCTCTGGGGGTGGGGGGAAAAAAAAAAGGACGACAGAGGTGCAAGACCGGCAAAGCATTAATCTCCGAGAGGGGACTACGCGGAGTTCCCTACGATGGGGCTAAATTCGAGGGAGGAATACGGACCACCTCTCCAAAGGAAATAGCAGGACTACGAGCTTCCAGGCAGGGGACACCACAGTAGCAAGGTGAAACACTAGCCTTTCCAACTAAACTTGAGTATGGAAGAAGAAGAGATCGGCTCTCACGAGGGGACTCAAACCTCCCCAGGTGACAGGAAGGAAAAAAAATGCCAGGTTGTCCAACCTCCCCAAAGTTCAAGACCCCACGGCGACCACATAAAAACGTCGAAGAGATGCCGGTCGTCT
>Ga0179593_1534470_pt1 | contig 19170 bp, 26 predicted proteins | sample CZODoug2_1_08_16_FD_185931 | JGI IMG/M metagenome (GOLD analysis project Ga0179593, IMG submission 185931) | Vadose zone soil fungal communities from Angelo Coast Range Reserve, California, USA - CZODoug2_1_08_16fungal (PacBio error correction) | ecosystem: Environmental > Terrestrial > Soil >...
AGGGGGAAATTACCATTCGGGCTGGGAAAGAGCGAATCACCAAAAAGGGAAGTGGGAGCATGAGAAGAAAAGCGGAGCAGTTTTTCCAAGAGAAGTTGCGGCCTAAACCGTGCGCTAAGCACAAGGAACAATTTTCGGAAGGCCGAAAAAGGAAATCTGTGTGCTAGGGACGCCGTCAGAGAAAGAGTCGCCGGATTACAGGTCATTCCGGGGGGGGAGGAAAGAGCGCAAATGGAACAAAAGGGAAGGGGCTTGGGGAGGAGCTGGAATATCCACTAACCGAAGAAACAAAGCCAATTGGCTGCGGGGAAAAAAGAGGAGGGACCTATAACCCGAAGGAAAGAAAGGCATATAGAGAAGAAAATAGAATTTTGATTTTAATCAAGTACTCTTTCTCTAGGAGGAATGTGGTGAATGAGGAATAAAGAAAGAAGAAAAAGAAGAGGACGGGGTAAAAACTGTGAAAGGAAGAAAGTATCTTTGGCGAGATCGCAACCGATAGTGAAAGAGACCTGATGCACTTGGGAAACGTTAGGGCTAAGGGGGAGAACCGGCGCGGAGGTAGGGAGTGACTAATCTCACTAATGGAAACGAAGAAGTGGAGAGGGATAAGAACAAGCGCGGCAAGCAGGCTCGTCATCGTTCGGGGGACCGGGATAGAGGCGCGCTGCCCTCCGTAAAGAAGAGAAGGACCTATGAGAAAGACTTAGAGCATTCGCCGGGGAGGGAGGAAATTGGGGCATGAATAAAGAATAAAAGTTCAACAAAAAGAAGGGGTTGGGATATCCGCGCAAAGGTAGAGAGACAGCTAACAACTGGGCAGCAGAAGTGTGCGTCGAAATTTTAAAAGAAAATTGGAGAAAAGGTAGAGAAGTACTGTGTTATTCAATAGAAAAGACGTCAAAATCGGATGGCTAGGACGAACGAAGAGTCAAAGACGCGGCCAGGGGGAAAGTTAAGAACTGCGACGACTTTGTGTGACCAAAAAGAAAAAGAGTGGAGGAAAAAAAAGGGCGGTCCGGAAAGAAAAGATGAGACAATCGAGGGGGATGATCATGCAAAGAGGAAGGCGACTTTAACCTGGGGAAATAAAAACGAAGGGGGGAGCAAAGAGTCACGAGCAAGGAGGGCGGCGAGAAAGAGACTCTCGAAATTAATGGTGGGGTGACATTAGACTATAATAAGAAAAGAAGTGACACTCTAAGCGCTCTGGGGAGAATCGAAAGAGACAACTATCCGAGGAAAGAGCCAAAAAGGGTTTCAATACCGTTCTCCACCAGGGCACGGAAGCGCGGGCGTCAAGTGCGAGGGGGAGAAAGGAAAGAGAGGATTATAAGGAGGGGAACATACAGTTACCGGGACGTGCTAACGTTGTGATGCGATCAAGCGGCAAGACGGGAAACGATAATTTTAGGGAGTTGGAACGATAAGGGAAGAGATATGGAAGAAACGAGTTTGGGGAAATGGATCTTAATTCGTCGCTCAATCCCCCCTTTGAGGAAAGTTCTGAGTCCTTAGGGGAGGAAAGAGGGGTACGAGTAGAGAAAGACATTAGTTGTTTCACATTTGGTCTGGCCAAGGCAAAGGACAGGCTCAAGGCGCGGATAGAGAGGAAGAGAAGCAAGAGACAAATCACGGTGGTTAAGACCAATCCAGAACTCAAAAACAAAGCCAAGTGGCAAGGAAGTGAATAACAGGGTCGGGCGGAGGAAGGTAGAAAGGACGGAAAAAGAAGGGAGAGGCAAGGGCAAAAACACGGTCAAGAATGGGGTAAGGAGACAAGAAGTAGGACGCATGGGGTAAACCACGCGTCAAACGGAAAGGGATCAATCGGGGGAAAACGGGGGTTGGAGCAAACTACAAATTGCAACAAGTTCCGCCGGTAAGAGGAACGGTAAAAGTAGAAAGCGGTAAAGGACAGGGGGTTGAAACAGCTTGCGTCTCTTCGTAAGGGGCGATGCGCGATAGTGGGGAAGGAAGGAGAGTTGCTATGAGACGCAGCGATCGGATCGGATCCTATAGCAGGAGGGTAAGCTTGTGCGGCAAAGAAAAGGACGAAGTTGTTCAAAGGCCGAAAACAGGGAAAAGAAACGAGGAAGACGCCTTATCATTCAACTAAAGCGGCTGAAGCAAGGAGAGAGAAGAGGCCCAAGCGAAATACGGGAAAAGGAGGAAGGAGCGAAATTTCCGTCTTCGTGCAGGGGTGAGCCACCATACCCCCAACAAAGAACCATAGGAGAATCAACATATGAGGGGGGAAGAATAAATATCATGGAAAGGGGGGGACAGAGGTACGCTTGCGACATAACCAAAATCAAACAATTCCACTGAAACAAAAGATTTTTATGGTTCTTTCCAAAGAAGGGGAAATCTAAGAACCACAAAGGGGAGAGGGATCACTCCTTGGAAGAGATGAAAGGATACACTCTTTGTGTTTCAGGGAAGGGCGGGTTTGTGGATTTTGTAGTGTGAAGTCGACCGGAAGGGGGAAAAGAAGGCAAGGAGGAATGCAAGTGAGGTACTATGGAGGTTCAGGGAAAAGAGACAAAAGGGGGGGGTAGAAGGGGGAGGCTACTATTTAGAGAAAGGCAAGAAGACGGCGCAGGTCGGGCCAAAAAGGGAAGTGAAAAAAATTGGGGCCGAAAAGAGTATTGCGTAAGGTGTGTCAAGTTGACTGGCTCACGAAAGGAGAAAAATCGGGCGCTGTTTAGGGGGGAAGAAAGAAAGGGAAGGTGGGGACCATATGGAAGAGACGAACCCGCTGTTCCGTCTCAGAGGCCTCTAAATAAAGTCGAAGATCGCAGTGGTCCATCCTCCTGCAAACAAGCGAGCAAGATACGGCGCGCCAAGTCTTCGCAAGAAGAGACGGGGGGAAAAAGGGAAGAAGATGACTTAAGGTCGCGAAGGGAGTCGTGAGGGGGCTTGGTTCGTGTAAGATTGGTATGCAAACACTTAGCAACAAAAAGTGCGCAACCATACAATTTTAAGCCGGGCGGAGGAAAAGGAAAGAAAAGACGGGAAGAAGGAAGGCAGTTCTTCCCCAAAAGATACCGGGGGGAAAAGCAAAATTTGGACACATTAAGGGAAACGTAGAGCAGCAGAGATGAGGGTCAAACCGGAACAAACTTAATGGCAAAAGAGGGGGAAATTGTAACGGGGGGGAAGGGGAAGATATTGGCTTCACCAAAAACGTGGGCAATAGGCCCGGGAGGGTAAAGGCACGTAAGCCAAGAAACAGCTGAATAAGGGAAAAAGACGAAGGTGCAAAAAGAAGAGGAGTATGGCGGCCTAAATGTTAAACAAAGAGACTTGGTGGGATGCTCATCTCCTCACCAACAAGTTGGGGTGCAGAATGATGAGAAAAGAAATTCTAGAGAAAATGAAAGGGTCGAGAAGATGCGATCGGAAAAGCGAAAAGGGGGGAAAAAAACACAGTTAGTAGGAAAAAGCGAACCGGTCCCTTGAAAAAACAGAGGTGCGAGATGAGCACGGATCTGAGAAACCGAAAGGGAAAGTAGCAAAACGTAGAAATGTTGGGACCGGAGAAGAGGAGAGGGGCTAGAAAACTTTGAAATCATCCCCAAATGGCAACCACCATAGAAGAAAGACTTAGGCTAGGGCAAAGTCTTTTTATGGACGGAGGCACAACTTATGCAGGAAGGGGGATACGGCCCACTCGGAGGTTTCGTCCGCCTCATCGTCGAGGAGTGGTGAAATAAGTAAGGCGATTTAAAAAGTAGGAAAAAATGAAGAGAAAAAGGGGGAGCTAGGCAGAGGAAGTGGGCAGACACTAAGTTCCCTTATCAAATTCAAGTAGCGAGAGGGTAAGAATATCAAAGAGGAAGGGGACGATTGCGGCTCAAGGTAGAACCAAGAGAAAGAATCAAAGGGGCGAAAGAGGTTGCAAGAGTAGTCAAAAGTCCTATTAACTCAGGTAGGGAGACAGGGAAGATAGGGCCAAAATGGAAGGATAACGGGGAAAAATAGTCACTCCCATGACTTGGAGAGAATAAAAGGCTTATAAGAGATTAAGGATTCGGGCGAAAAAAAATCAAGGGTGGGAGGAGGGGAAAGGTGTTCTCTGTCGCGCAGCAAAGGTCGCGTATAATTTTGGAAAAGGCACGGGGGACATTCACACTTTGGGGATTCACGACACGGAAGAAACAAAACACCGGCGATCACAGTCAAATGAGCGACCAAGTCATAAAAAAATACCCGAAAAAAAAATTCGAGAATGCAGGCGACCCAAAAAAAGCGGTCTCAGAAAAGAAAGAGCCTATGAGCGAACTAAAGAAGCGCGCGCTTGCAAGGGAGAAAAGAAGAGAAAGGTTATCCTTCAAATCAAAATCGGGGTTCAGGGAAATGGAGCCAGTGAAAATCCAAACGCGAGAAACTCGCGAACGGCGAAGAAAGAGATACACGTAAAGAAGCATTTCAAATGGAGCTCCAAAGATACAAAGTTGTGGAGAGTGTTCAGTCTAGGCTTTAAAATGGGAAGCACATGCTTCAGGAAATAGAGGCGAGGGGTAAAAGGGGATCCAAAAACAATCAAGGTCTTTAGATTCCAAAAGGGCGGTCCTAAGGTCAGCAAATGCTTCCGCAAAAGACAAAACGGACAGGAAAGCTGGGATTGCTCAGAGGGGCTTTACAAAGAAGAGCCCTACCGTCTGGGACTTTGGCGAGAACATGCAGGGGGGGGAAGAACCTGACTGAACACCGATCAAAATGGGAAAGAAAGAAGAAAAAGTACACAAGAAGGGAACAAAAAAAACGAAAGCCAAAATTCGTCGACGAACCTAGAGGCGTAACTCACTGGGAAAAGACTAAAAATCGATGCAATAATCGGAGAAACCAGACTGCTCTCGTGGAAAAGAAGACAGTAAAGAACAAAAAAAACTGATCTCCCAAGCATGGTATAGGGGGGAGAGCAAGAAGACAACTATTATGGGAAAAAGAGGAAGTCTATTACAACCTGTGCGTACACGCTCGTCTAAATATAGGAGTTCCCTTCACGCGAGCAAAGTTATCACCGATGGTCGGGGGAAATGCGAAGGGAGAGAGAAGAACACTTCGGTTGGAAGGAGATGGCTGGGCAACTTGATTGTCCTGAAAAAGGCAGTCGCTCCGCATCCAAACAGCAATTCAAAGAAACTGACGGGCGAAGCGGGACAAGCATGGAGGCAACCGGAGCTGCCGATGGGACGAGAGGGGAGGGGGGTCAGGGGAAGACACGTAGATGGATAAAAGGAAGTGAAGGTGATATTTCATAAAAAGGGGGAGAACACAGTGTGGTGACACAGACAAGAAACCTACCCAAACTGTTTCGAGAACTTGCGCGCAAAAACCGGGGGGGAAGGAAGAGAAGGGGCAGGGGGTACCGGAAAGAAGGCAGCGCTGACGAGGAAATATTCGAGCGTTTTCACCTTCTGGGTCGGGGAAGGAAGAAGCATTGCGTGGGGTGACAAGAAGAAGAAAAAGCCAAAAAGGAAGACGCTCAAAAGGAAGAGAAAAACAAGGAAAGGACAAGTCAACTACGATGGGACTGACCGAAATCAGAGAACGCAAGGCGAGACGAACGAGAAAATGTATCATGCAGAGTGATTGCCTGAGGTCGTTTAATAACAAAGAAGGGAGGGAAGCAAACTATTAGAGAAAAGTCGACAAAATTGGAAAGGAACATAAGCAAAAAGGCGGGAAGGCAGAGTATAATGGACGGAACTTTTTAGCAACCATTCGGAAATTGAGAGGGAAATTAAAGGAGACAGGATTCCAAAAAAAGCGGAAATGAGATGACGACCGGCTCGGAAAGAAGACCGTGACTTCCTCCTGGACACTAAGGTGGAGGCGAAAGAGCTAAAATGTGGCCAGGATGGAGGAAAGGGCGTGCAGTAAAGATGCGACAAAGGAAAGGAAGAGGGGAAGAGTCGGGGGGCTGAATTGAAACGGGATAAGGAAATTTTCCTCCTCCTTTTCGAAAAATAAGGGACGGATGGCAAGAGTTTTACGAGATGATTTTTTTGAACAAGAGCGCAAGGCCCACCGGTCTCTATCACGCTGGGAGAGAAGAGGGGGGGGAAGAGACTTCAAACGGAAGAGAAGAAGTTTTCAAGGAGGACAACCTCACTCTCTGAGAGAGGAGATACGAGGTGGACTATGCCGGAAAAGCTAGGGAAAATAGTGATCAGCCCATCAGAGCGTGAAAAATACTTTCTACTTTGGGGGCGGGGAGGGGGGATTTATGACATCTTCAAGAAAAAGGCGAAAGCGTATTTGTGTGAAAAAAAAAGCTATGCGTCCGCTACGGATTTGACGGTCAGAAAACGGAAGGAGAGAATTCCGCGAAGGATACTTCTAGAACTTGGTACAAAAAAAGAGGAAAAGAGGGATGCTAAAAGTGGGGTTTACAGGAGGGGAAGAGGTGCAGGATTCCTCTATGTCTCATGCGAAATAAGAGGCAGGGAACATAAAAACGAGGAAGAGCAACAGTACACAAGACATAAGGGCACAAAACAGCCCCAAGGTCCGGACGAGGAGGAAAGGCATGGATCGTTTCGGGAGAAGGAGTTGACGGGAAGTCAACAAAAATAGGAAGATAAAAAAGAAATGTGAAAGAATGCAGTAACTGCAAGGGGCCACAAGGCAAAATTGAAAAGTATCTGCGTCTAAGGGTCGGCAGCATAACTGTGGAGTGGAAAAAAAAGACGAGGGCAAAAGTGAAGCCGGAAGAACAGGGGTGCGGAAAAGGACGAAAGCCCGGTTCATCAGAAAGGGAACGAATGCTGAGGGGGACTGGGGCGTCTCAAGAAGAATTAGGGAAGCGAGGGGGACGGAGAGAGCAAGGAGCATCGAAAAGGCAGAGAAAGAAGGGGCCTGACAGCGGGTGCGAAGAAAAAAAAAATCAAAGAAGGTTGGAAAAAGGAAAAGAAAACAATAACGAAAGAAAAACGGGGCGAAAAAAAAGCATCCGACAGACACAAGAGAAGAAAAAAATCCTCGATTCGGAGGGGCAACGTGCGGCGCACGTTTCCGAGGAAGACTTGCAGGAGATCTCGAATAGTAGCCACCAACCCAACAACCCGCCCCAATTTCATTAATGCACCTGGGAAAATCAGATTGTGAATTTCAGAAATTCATTGACAAACTTACAAAGCCTAATAAACAAGGGGGTTTAGAGATTTTCATTTGACCTCAAAAGGGGGGAGGGAGACGCCACCAAAAACAAGAGGAGTAAAAAAAAGGAACCGGAGTTTGAAGAAATGAATTTACTCTTGTCACAGGAAAAGGGGAAGGAGGGGGGGGTACCAAGTCCGGTGAAATCAAGCCAAGGGGCGCTATGATATTCATGGGGAGGAGTAGGGGGTTGGGGGAGGGGAAGGAGAAAAAAAGATCACTTAATCAGAAAGAGAGGAGGAGAACGGTGAGAAGGATTGGAGTCATATAGTAGAAGCACGGTGTGTCCGATTCCCTACGGGAGAAGCCAAGAGAAGGACGTCGGCATTTTGGAGAAGGTGGAAAAGAAGAAAGACGATAAGGTCAGGGGAGGCCCCGTGGGCCGCCAAAGAGTGAAAAACAGGCGAAGGGAATTCAAAGAAAGAGCAACGCAAAGGGCCTCCAATCAAAGACAAATATAGACGGGAAGCCGGGCCGCATGACAGGGGCACCGAATAGACCTTGAACAAGAGGGAGAGGAAGAAGGGAAAAAAGGGGAGGGAATCGGGGAGGTTTTGGGAAACACAAACACACCTTACTCAAAGTACGAATACAGTGCCAGGCGTGGACAAGACGAAGGACTCACCGCTGCAGCACATTCAGCAGGGAAGCGATCATTGGGGCGAACAAAATTAGAAAGAGAAAGAAAAAAAAGGAAAAAAAAAAGGGAGAAGAGAGGGAACAAGCGTCAGAAAACCGACCGAAATAGCAAAAAGGGGGATTGCTGTTTGGGCAGAAATTGTCAAATGTAAGAAAGGTGTCAGTGAGGCATCGAGAGGGCGGCCCGCCAAGAGAAATGGCTGAAAGGACGGAGTGAAAGGGGGCCCCCCCACCAAAAACATCGATTTGAGAAGGTCTCCATCTCCCGAGGGAAAAAAGGAAAAGGTCAGTCGTGGGGAGGGAGGGAAGAAAGGCTAGGGACAGAGTGCAAGGGGAGGAATTAGGCGCCCGGAAGCGTAAAAAGCCGGAAGAAGAAGGAAAACGACGAAACCGAGGAAACATACCCATTATCGAATAGACAGAATTCGGAAAAAGGATCGAAAGCAAGAGTTTGGTTCACGCAGGGTTAGTCTAAAGAACTCTTGGCATACACGATCTCGCAAAGAGGAAAAAGAGGGCAGGGCAGGAAAGGGCCGCGCCCGAGAAGAGGAGGGGCATTCTGGGGAAGCCACTAATTAGGAAAGGCGCGAACTCCGGAAAGAGGCTCTTTTAACCGAAAAGTAAACACGGGATAGCAAGGGAGGCCGGGGAAAAAAATCAATGAAGTCAGGAAAACCAGCAAAAAGGCCAGGCGAACACGGGCGGACAAGGGGATAAAGAAAAAGGAGGGTGAAAAGTCGCAACGGTCATTTACGAAAGCGATTGGGGGGCTTAAGCAGATGGAGAGAAAGGTAGCAAAGTTCTGCACATCAGAGGCGTAAAAAACAGGTGACCGCTGCAAGGGCCAAGCTCGAGCAAAAGCCTGCAAAGCGAGAATCAGAAAAAAAGGCATAGGATGTAAACAGAGAAAAAAATCCACTATGAGAAGGGGGTCCGAGGACTTAGAGAGGAAAAAAAGCACTCCTGCGCGTGGCGTTGTAGCTGTACGGATGAACAAAATACAAAATCGGAGAGTTGTGGGAACAATCCTTCAAGTGGTAAACAAAAGACTTAAGTTCACAAACTGAGGAGAAGGGAGAAGGGGAACAAGGTAAAAAACGAAAAGGTCTCTCTCGGGCGATCGAAATCGAACGAAAAAGCCAGAGAACTGGGATAGTCGTCACCAGCAAAGAAGGGGAAGGTACAATTAGGGAGAAAAAGCGGGACGGCGCGACAATCAGGCAGGGGTTGGTCTTATGATGGAAAAGAAGGCGCCAGAAGGAGCAAGATAGACGACGAGGTGAAAAAAAGTGCAGGATAAAGGCAAAGAAAAATTATGCAAAGGACAAAAGTGGTGACAACCGGGAAAGGGAGACTTGAAAAAGTCAAAACAATGCATGCTCTGAAGGACAAAGATGATGGGCTGGGGAAACTAACTCAAGTGACCATACACGCGTGAGGGCAGGAAGAAGAAGGGAACGGGACCAAAGGGGGAGGACGACGGGAAAGGGGAGAGACACACACTGGAAGAAAAAAGAGCTCACCGCAATTATTGAAGAAAAGTGATCAGGAAAAGCTGGAACGAAGAGAAAAAGGGGCTAAATTCCAAGAGGAGGTTAGAAGCCAAACGGAGGACGGAAGGACGACGCACTATGTCCCAGTGTGCGTGCGCCCAAAGAAGAGAAAAAATAGAACAGTCTTTTGTGGCGATACACGAGGAGGTAGCCGAAAGGAGGGGGAAAAGGAGTGAAGCCAGACATGGGGTCTCGAAAACAAAACGTGGAGGGAAAAATGTCATGGAATTGAACAAGAGGAAGGAAAAAAAGCATGGCGGCGTGCCTCAAGAGGGGATGCAAAAAAGTTGTGATATTTTAAGTCGGGGATGCGTCGATACCTGAAGGGGAGGGGGCCTAATTTGAGGAAAATGGAACACGCCATGGCCAGATCGCCAAAAGTCTACATGGGAAGGAATACTGCGCATCAAAGACTGGCGGGCAAAGGGAAAGGGGGGCGGGTGAATCTTGGAAAACAAAGACCGCGCAAGATGCCCAAAATTTCCTCGGGAAAAGGAGCGGGACCTAGCCAAGCGGGGGGCTCCCAAGAGTTGGGGAAATTGGGGGGGTGGAGGCAAGGAACCACTCATGGCAATCGATGACAAGATCATGTGATAGAGGAAAGTATGTCTCGGAACAGGACCACACTGGATTTGAGGAACGTGCAAAAAAGGAATTGAACGGCCCGGTTTTACCGTGAGCGCGAAGCTAACAAAAAAAGGAGGGAGAAATTGAATTTGGAAAAGGGGACAATAAACCATAACGAAAAGAGCGGCAAACAGGAGAAAAGAGAAAGTGCGTTGACTGAAAAGACAGAAGCAGCTTCACGAAGGATTCGCAGGGAATCTGAGCTGGGCAAAGGGAAGGAATGGGAGAAGTAAATTTGCTAGGAAAGGAGTGAAAAAAAAAAAATAGTGGTAACAGAAAAAAAGTGATGAACAAATATCAGGCAAAGCGCATACGACCGCCGGGGATAGCAAGATTGCACTTTAGGCTAGGGTGGAGGGGGCACAAGAAACTTCTTGGAATGGGAAAGAGTTGGGAATTCTACCGAATAGGGAGAGTCGAGGGCAGGGGATCTACCTAACAGGAGACCAAAGGAAGACGGAAGAAGCCAGCGAAGTCAAAGACGTTCTTTGGGAACAAATTGGGCATCCGAACTTGGAAGGTAAAAATCGGGGGCTTCAAGATAGGCGCGGAAGGTCGGTCGCTGATCATGCAAAAGAAAACATGGAACTGGGGGAGCGGAAATCGGTAGGGAAGGAGAGGGAGTGTCGCAGGAGACGATGAAGGATTCACAATCGAATTGGATGAGGAAAAGCATGGGGACTGTCCACAAAAAAAAGGAGGAAAAAAGAAAGTCGAGTCTCTGAGCTGGAAAAGCGAAAACTAAAGGGGCCGGAGAGGAGAGGCGGCAAGAGGACAGTGAGAAACGGTAAGCTCAACAAAGAAGGGAAGTAAGCAGAGACTAGGAGAAACTACATATCCTGATCGATGGATCCGGAGCGTTCGATCAACAGAGAGGGAAAAAAAGTCTGGCATTGGTCAAAATGCATCGTAGAAGAAGGTACGACTGGGGGTGGATGTGGAAGACAACGATCATGGGGAAAGGGGAGAGTCAATTACTAGGAGGGGGATCCGGCCTTCTTCCGCCCTTGGGAAAGGGCTGGATAGAGATGGAGGCAATCCAGACGGTGACGGAGATAGAAAGAGGATGGGGAGTGTTAGTAAATTATTGAAGAAGAGGGGAGATTTATTCTTAGCGGCATAGACTAGGGGGAAAAAACCAAAAAAGGCAGGTTTAAAAGAAGTAAGCTACAAAAACAGACAGGAAAGGGGTCCTTAAGGGGTCATTCGCGCAACTTACAGTAGACAGCAAGTGTGAGAAACCACAAGAAGAGGGGGGGGGACGTTAGACAGCTGAAGACTCCTTTTCCAAAAAAAAGGCAAGGAATCTACCTTGAGGGACACTAAGGGGAAAGAGGGGGATGGGGAGAGAAAAAAAGAAACAAGTTCCCAATTGAGCAAAAACACGGGGAAAGGGTAGGCGCCAGGTTGTAAAGCGGCGGCGTCTCTGGACGGAGGAAAAAGGGGGGGTATGGTTTCTGCGGCTCGGCAGAGCGCTTGACGGGGAAGAGCCAGAGAAAGAGACGACATCATGGGCGGCCGGGGAAGAAAAGTATGCATAGTGACGGCCGAGACCAGGGAAAAAATCACAACGCGGGAGGGGAAGGTCTCAGAAGACAAAAAGCGGACTAGACAGGGCATGGGCGCCAACTGCGGGCACGAGTAAAAAGAGACATATGGCCTTCTTCTTAGGAGAGAGAAACCTACCCCACCCCGCACATTTGGAAGGGAAGGGATAGCGGAGAAGTGGAAGAGGAAGTGGATTGCAAATAAAATTTCAAAGACGTGCGAAAAATACAAAAATCAGGAGAGAAGACAGCAGCACCCAAGATGGGCCTCGGGAAGAGTGGAGAACAAAACACTGTAGTAGAATAAGCCTTACCTTTGAGAGAACATAGAAGGATAGGGAGCAAGAGGAGGTAACTATATGAGGGATTATGTGGATATTGGACCGAAATTCCTGAAAGAAAAAAATTAAGTTTCATCGGAAGGAAAAGGGGATGAACCGGCCCAGAATGATGGGAGGTAGGAGTGTTGGGGGGGCTACTATTAGGACTACTTGATAAAGACTATGAAGAGGAAGGGAGCAGACGGAGTAGCACATCTGTGGCCGAATTCGAAACGGCACAACGCAGTTTGTGGTCGAGAGCTACGAAAGAGAAGGCCGTAAGAGAGAGAATATTTGGCTCGGCACGGAACGAAGTCTGAGGCAAGACCAGCAAACGACTTGGAAAGCTCCAAAGAAGGACGCATGCCCGAGAAATACAAGAAGCAAAAGAAAGGGGGCCTCAAAAGCTGCCAAGGCTAAAAGCAAATGCGACTGCCCGCAAAAGAAGGTGGGGAAGTCGCGAGGAAAAACCAAAAGCGACGCAGGACAGAAACCAGGGGGATCAAGTAATTAGGCGTAAAAAGAGAAATCGTTTCATGTTTTGGAGAAGAGAACAACAGGTCAGGCGGAGCGTATAGGGTAGTACGAGCGTGGAACAAGTCCTAATAAAGAGAAGCGTCATGATGAAAGAAGTGAAAAAAAACCAAGGTGCCGCACAAGAAAAGATTGGACGCAATAAAAGAGAACCTGTATGGAAAAAGAAGGAAAAGGAGGGGGTTTAGCTTTATGGGGGGGGGGGACGGGCAAAAAAAAAAAAGGAAGGTCTCAAAATTCAATCTTGACGTGAGGGAACAGCAGATCGAAGGAGGTCAAAACCAACTATGGGCCACAGATACAATGGGGAACAATCTTTGGGGATCATCATCTACAGTCACTAAGATTTGGGGGGAGGGTCAAAAGGGGAGAATCATAGGAAGAATTCAAATGACATAGAAAGAAAAGGAGAAGGCAACACCATGAAAAGGAACCCAAGTCCCGTTTCAACATCAATGTGAGGAAAAATCGTCAGAAGAGAAAAAAGCGGATAAGTCAACGCATTTTGTCCGCTGCATAGGGGAAGCAAAAGGTTCAGCAGAAACATCTCGCACAGACCGCCAGCATAGCCGCACGAAAAAGGTGACGTGGCAATTTGCAAGACAATAAGCGCGAAGAGGGGGAAAGACAGACATGGAATTCGGCCTACCTAACGAGAGAAAGAATCACGATGGCAGAGGGGGGGAGATGGAGAAAGAAAATCAATAACATTGAAGATAGGAAATCAGGGGAAAAAGGCCTGCTCGACAAAAGAGGCTGGGGCATACACTGGAAGTTAATCAAGTCGCACGAAGATCGGGTGAGCAGCCGATTGGGGGCGGAAGAGGGGGGACCACCTACAAAATTCTGAAAAAACAATTTGCAGAGACGGAGGAAAGGAGACAGGCGGTAACCCGGGAAAGAGTAAAGATCAAGTAGAGGACCGGAGAGAGCGCGATCAACAATAAAGAAGGGAAGGGAGTGGTCGACAGCTCTTAGAAGACACGAAGAGGTGAGAATGACGAAAAAGAAAGGCCCGAACAGGAGGATGAGGATGTTCATCTGTCGCTCTGGCAAGGGAAAAAGGGGGAAGAAAAAATCCATCGTTGGGGAGAGAAAAAAAAAAAAAAGTGATTCCGAAAAGGAAAAAATCAAAAGGCGGAACAAAGGGCGCAAAGATAGATGAAATGACACAAAAGGGCACCGAGAAAAAGAAGGTTCAGTCAGCACAACACGATTACGCGTCTGCTACCGTCCGAAGAGAAGGAAAAAAAAGCCGGGGGGGAATTATAATCAGGGGTCAACGCACTTTAGGGATTGCAGTGAAGGGTGGGAGAAAACTCCTTGAACGAAAAGAAGATGGGGGGTTCTCTCGGCGGAAAAAAGTGCAACATTGTCGAAAGAGGTGGGTGAACCTAAAAAAGGGTTGAAGAACACACATGTCAGGGGGATGGACAGAGGGATATCCACGAAAAGAAAAGTCAAGGCACTGATATCAAAAAGGATTGGAATAGAGGGACATCCAGAAAAGGGCGGGGGATTATAGCCATGGGCTGCATAGGTGAAAGAATCCAGAGGAAAAAAAGAGCAGAGGGGAGGAAAGGAAAGAGAAGCAGGGGGAAAACGACCCACAAAGGACGCCGGAAGAACACGAAAGGAGGGTAAAAAATTAATCACTTATCGCAACAGCGGCGAACCGGCAACCGGAGAAGAAGAACAAGAATGGACAGAGCCAAAAATTGTACATGTAGAAGCGCACGGGGAGGGATCCCAAAAGGGGGAGAACTGGATGAAAGGACAATGGGCTCCGGAGAAATGAGCGGGGGAACGCGAGAAGGGAACCGCCTAAAAGTATCTGTTTACTAGAAGCAATCGATGGTTAATACTCGGAAAAAAGAAGCGAGAGTGAGGGGGGAGAGATACTAATTAACATTCTGGGAGAACCAAAAGCTTGGAATGCAGGGCTGGGCCGGGGACTCAGATATCAGATTTGTACAACCGAGGGAGGATAGGGCTGAGCAGACGCTATCCGCGAGGTAAAAAAAGACAGGGTGCAGGGGCGGAAATGAGATTGCATGGAACAAAAACACATGCCGGTCGAAGACTACTGTGAACAAGGCGAAAGAGGACACGAAAAATTAAGGAAAGGGGGGGCGCGTGGGTAAACTAAAAGGATGTATGGATAGACAAGGGAGGACCGGGGCGTCGAAACGGAAGGAAAAGCGTTAAAGGGAAAAAAAAAAAAAAGAAGGAGAGAAGGTTCAAGGATAGCTGAGGAGAAAGAAGGGGGATAAGGAAGACCAATTTTTGGGGGGGAAAGAGTAACCAAGACCGGCAGATAGTAAAAAAAACAAGAAGAAGAAAGTTTACTCAACAAAACATAAGTGGTGAAACGGAAAAAGCGTAATACAACATTAACATTTTACCACACGGGTTTGGGAAATCAAGAGGAAACGCATCTTACGTAAATAAATAAAAGATAAAATTACACTGAGGAAGAACAAAAAGGATCGCGGCGAATTACGCTGGGCACTTCGGGTGCACAGCCTAACAAACCATGGGGGTCAGTATTGAGGAACAAGAGACGGGAAATCCAGGAATTATCTCCAGGAGGAAGTAGGGGCGGGGTAAAACGAGGAGAAAATATTGCGGGAAAAGAATTACAACCGAAAAGGAGGGGGACAAATGTGAAAAAACTAGTATCGTTCAGCAGGGAGTGACGTGAGGCTAAAACATACCGGGGAAGTTGGAAACTAGGGATAATGATCAAGAATCCAAATCAGTTAAAAAGAAGGAGAGCACGTCAAACACACAATAAGATTTGGAAGAAAAGAAAAGTGCAGAGGAGGAGGGCAACAAATCAGGGCGACCAAAGCTAAAAGGACGGCGCGTGGAAGGGAGCTGTTTTTGTAAGAGGTCGCCAGAAAAGGTAACTAATCACAAAAGAAATGGAAAAAATAAAATAGAGGGGGTCTAAGAAGAAGATCAAGAGGATGAGGGGGTAGAGGACTACCAGGGCTCAGGGTGAAAAGGGGGGGGGGTAGTACGAAAGGGGGAGATGGGAAGACTAAGTGAAGAATAAGCGAAGGCGGAAGGGACTTTAGTGGAAAGAAAAACTTCGAAATTTGTTCACAGAAAAGGGAAGGGATCTATGGCGGAGATAAAAGTGGGGGATACAAAAAGACAGAGTAGAGACTATAGCAGAGAAACATAGCATTAACAGATGGGGAGAAACTGAACCAAGGGTGAGAGGCCTACCGTTAGGCAGCAAAAAAGGAAGGCAAGGTCTTGGCCAAAGATGGGGGGGAGGATTGGGAATCGGGGGACGGATCGAAGAACAAAACAAAAAAAAGAGGAAAAAGCATGCGCTATAAAGGGCGATCGAAAGACGAATGTAGAAGTGGAAAAGGCGGGGTAAAAATAGGCTCAATCCGTCCAAAGAAAGAGGAGGGGGAAGGGTGGGACGGTCAATGGAAAATTTTGAGGGAGGGATCAACGATCGATCCCATCATGCTTACAGAATAAACAAATGGGGATACGTTTTGCTTGGCGGTTTTATACGGAAAGAAGGGAGGAGAAAGAATATTTTAAAGAGGGTTTGAAAGGGGAGTAGGGGGTAAGTAAGAAAGAAGGACAGCATATAGCTTAAAAGAGCAGGAAAAAACCCAATTGCATTCTTTCTTCGGGAAAGTGTTTGTAAGCCAACATGAAAGAAAAGGTGTCTGAGAAGAAAAAATTAGATGGGTATTGGAGGCCAGGGGTTGAAAAAACTAGATGAGCGGCGGGGCGTCGAAAGACGTTTTGAGAAAGCCGGGACTGGAAACATCCAAAAAACTAGGAACATGAATGGGGAGGTCGAGGCACAATGAAGAGTTGAACGTCAAGTGGTGGGGGGCCAGGGAGCCGGAGACTACTTTTACATCGGGGGCTTAAACGGGGAAAGAGAGGGCAAATTGGTGAAGGAACTTGACTTTGGAGAGAAAAAAAGGGAGGGGACAAAGTTCAGGCCGGAGAAACGGGAATGAAAAGATATTCTGGTGACATCGAAAGTGCTGTTGGCTATTAGGGGAAGGCTGATGGCGTCTTCTTCAATTAATCATCGGGGGGAAAGAGAAATTATCAGGGAGAGATCGCCACTGAGAAAGGAGGGGGGTCAACAAGCTATCTGTCACGACTCGTTCGAAGCAGGGAAACTTAAACAAAGAACGGGAATCAATCCTCTATTCGGAAAGGAAAATCAAGGAGGAAGTCCTGCGGAAATTGCGGCGTCTTCGTAGAAGAGGGAGTCACCTACCCCCAAAACCCAGTCAAAATAATTTCGCTATAAATGTCGGAAAGAGGGAGAATTACTTTCTATCCCAAAATCAAGAAGGCTGAAGGAGCAAAAAAGTGAAAAAAAGATGGAGAAAGTTCATTTTCAGGAAAGTTGATATAGAGACAAAGAGGGAGTTTAAAAGGAGATCTCAAGGGAATTGGTGGGGAGAGGAATTTTAACTCTGGTGTGTGAAAGAAGGGGGAGGCTCGTTCTGATTGGGATCAAGAAGAGATTTAAATCGTTCAAATTTAATTAGGGGGAATTGCCCTGGGGCGTATGGGGATATTCTAAATTGTAGAGGGGGGGGAGGGGTATTCTGCTAAGCTATATCTCTAAGAATAGGGGGTCGCGGGGGAAAAGAGAAAGTAAGCAAAAGGGGAATACTATGAGTACGAAAGAAAAAGAGGGGGGGTGTCAGGTGTACTTCGCGAAGACAAAAAAGGAAGAAGGAAAGTAGGGGGGGAGGAGCAGGGCCGGGGAAACTAAGGGGGGAGTCGGTCAACCGTGGACAAGCAAAAACGTCTGTTTCCTGCTACTCTCTCGCAAAGAGCGGGAAAGGGCCAAATTGCCGCCTCCTGCCAGCGAAAGTCGGACAGCCCAAAGCAGAGAGGAGGGGAAAGAGAAAAAAAATCAAAAAGTAACTTTCCCTGGGGGGAGGGCCGAGACTTTGGGGATGGAGGGAAAGTTGTGCCGCCCACAGGGGAGGAAAGGAAACAGATACAAGGGAACCAGAAGGGGGAGCACGAGGTGCCGAGAATAACGAGATCACCGGAGAGGGGAACGGGGAGGAGAAGTTGAGAAAAAAAACTTTTTTCCAAAAAAAGAAGGTGATCGAAGACCCTGAAAAGGGGAGCCTGCCGTGGGGGGGTGGGGGGATCTTAAGTAGGGGTTCAAAAGAAGGGAAAGGAGGGTAGTGTAACTCAGGAAAAGTGCCCCGCGCAAGCCGCAATAAAAAAACTAAGCCGAAGGGGAAAAAAAAATAAATTTGGAGAAAAGGACGTAAAAAATCCTTCAGGGTATGGGGGCTTAAAAAAAGTCTAGCAGAAAGGCAGGGAAAGAGGAAGATCCCGGAAATACAAATTGAAAAACAGTGTCTCTTCGGAAAGACGAGAAAGGAGGAAAACAAACAAATATCGGGAACCACCGCGAGTGCGTTCAAAACCAACCCAAGCAGCAGAGAAGGATCAAAGATTAAGGGGTCACGCGAAAAGGAAGGGGAGGAGAAATAAAGGGAGCCGGAAAAGGGCGACGTCATAGTCACACCCTAGGGAGGGCCCAAGCAAAAAGGGTTTATTTGAGCAAGCGCAGAATTAGGGAAGCTGCACACGGGGGTAGCAAAACTCGCGGGAAAGGGGGAAGCCGAGCGCAGGAGATATATCATAGAGGGAAGAGGGGGGTACAAAGCATAAAAAAGAAGTAGATAGAAAGCAAGGAACCTCTCTCAGCACACTGCTTCAAGACCACGAGTTAGAATAATCAGTTCAAGGGGCACGGTCAGGGGGAGGGAAGGAAGAGAGGATCTGGATCTTTCAATCAGAGGGTAGAAAAAGTGAGACATGTCAAACAAATGAAGAAGAGTTACTAGCCCACATGACGTATAGGAAAGAAAGGAAGGGTGGACAGTGAAAAGTGAGCTTCCTTCTTCTTGAAAGAAAGCAAAATCAATGACGAAGCACTCGTAAAGGGGGGAGACGAAAGCTAATCCAACACGTGATGCTAAAGTGAAGTTTTTAGCTGTCAATAATCGGATGTGGGGTGGGCGGGCTATTTGGAAAAGAAGAGGGTTAGGAAAAAAGCTAAACGGGAAATTTGAAGTCAATCGATCAAACATCAAAAACTACAAAAGATCGCTCTATCGTCAAGAAAAACTGAAGGGACTGTTCAGCGCTCCCAGAAAAAAGAGTAAGCCAATCCCGAGTAGGACTCTCCGAGAAAAGTGCCGAGGGATTGGGTGGCCTTCCAACATCGGTTACTGATTATTGAGAGTAGAAAGATCACAAAGCCGGCCGGAAGCACTAAGTGCATCATTTCAAGTCAGAAGAGGGTGCGACGACAAGCTGAAGAAAATTGTGGTACCTCCGCGGGGAGAAAGGGGAAGGGATCAGAAAAAACGGTCATCTGGTGGGAAGGGGGAGTGATGGAGGCGACACAAAGGTCTTGGTAGAAAAGGACTGTTCAGCACAGGGAAGAAGATTCAAAACATAGAAGGGAAAAGGCTGTTCTTGTCTTCCCGGGAAAGAAAGAAAACCGTAGGAGGGGTGGGGTAGGGGGGGCGAAAAGTATCAAGAAAAGGTAATACAGAATACCGACAAGAAAAGGAGCGGGTCAGAATCCAAAAGAAAAGTAGGCTCCAGAAAATGGTCCGGGAGGTATCGCGAAGAAGAAAAGGGAGAGATAAAATCCGGACAACATCGGTTGGGGGGGGGGAAAACTATCCTCAGCGAACTCCGGTCCAAGCTAGGGGGAGTCTGCAAGGCAAGGAATCT
>Ga0179593_1302531_pt1 | contig 19169 bp, 31 predicted proteins | sample CZODoug2_1_08_16_FD_185931 | JGI IMG/M metagenome (GOLD analysis project Ga0179593, IMG submission 185931) | Vadose zone soil fungal communities from Angelo Coast Range Reserve, California, USA - CZODoug2_1_08_16fungal (PacBio error correction) | ecosystem: Environmental > Terrestrial > Soil >...
CCAGGCTAAGGAAAGGGGAGCCGGTTGGGGAAAACGAACGGGGGGAGCCAGCGAATGTGTGCATAATATAGGAGGTCACGCGATGAACGATATTTGGGGGGGGACGAATCCGAACATTAGTTGCTACAAAGTCAAAGAAGTGGGGGAGGAACTACCTGCTGAGCCAGAGTACATTCTTTTTGGTGGGGCAGGGTGTTTGGCAGAAAGAAGAAAAAGCAGTTTGCAAAGATGGGAGGTCAGTTTTGATGGTGTGTGGAGTCGAAGGGGAGAATAAAATTTGGGGTGTCGTCTTAGAAGACCGTGCAAGCGCAGAGCCAGAAGGAGGGAAAACGACCTAAACTTCAGTTTGATATGCGGGCAAAAACAGGTTGGAATGGCAATTAGGGGGGGGGACAGAAGGGAGGTAAACAGCAGAAGACCGGTTTTCTGCAAGGGGAAGGGGGAATAACAGAGGAACAGACAAAAGGGGGGGAAGGCAGAAGGGGGGCTAAAAAAGTCGGGGGGTGGTGTAGCCCGCCGGGGAGGAAGCGGCTTATGTGAGTTAAAAGAAAGGGGGGAGGTTTGGGCTTACTGGCTGCACGAGGACGGAATGAAACAAACGCAAGGAAAGACCGCAGGGGGGACACAGAAGGGGAAGGAACTTGGGGGAAGGAGGGAAAAAAGGTCAGGCGGCGTTTATGTAGGAAGTGCGGCAAAAGAGGGCCTAACTGCAAAGACAGGTGGTGGAAACAAACTACTGACTGAACTGAGTGAGGAAGGAAGGAAAAGGGGCACGGACGGAAGGGCAAGCCCCTAAACCTAAAACAAAAAAAACTTAAAAGACGGCAGAAAGGGGGGGGCGCAAAATGCTGCTCCCCCCAAAATGATGCCACGTTTTGCGGCATGTGTAGAAAAGGTGATTTACTTTGGAGTTTGGAAACGGTCGGAGGTTTATACCTGGGGCTCACTCAAAATGAGAGCGCCCAGAATAGGGGACCAGGAGGGATTGTGGGGAAAAAAAGTTGTGTGAAAAGACGTCTCATCGGTGACAACAGATTTTTTGAAACTTTAGGGAGACTGGTTCCATCCAGTTGAAGAAAAACGGAGTGGGGGAGTCACAGGGGAACGGCAAAGGACAATCGGTTTGCACAATAATGGGAAAGGGTGGAAAATCTTCGCAACGCCCCAGGGGCTCATCGTGACCTAATGGAGGACAAACTTCGCCGTGGATTTGGAAAGAGGCAGGGGGTCCGGAATTCGAACGAAAGGTGTACGACGATGGGGGAAAAGAAACTTGAAAAAGAGTATGGATTGGGCTGGTGGAGCGAAAACAAATTGAGGAATACAAAACCACTTTAATGGAATCGAACGCGGGAATTCCCCACATTGGGGAAGACGTAGTGAGTCTGGGGACGAAAAAGATGTGACACGGGTGGGAATCATTTCACCACGCGCCAGGACGAACACGTATTGTTCTTGGAAGGGAGGGGCCCCGGCCCGGCCAAAACGAAAAAAAGAAATTTGACGCACCAATAAGAGTTTCTGTCGGTCGTCAGCAAAGACAAGGGGGTACATCTCCGATTCCGTGTAACGGAGAATTCTACGGGCCAAGAAAACAACTATGGATAGCCGCGGGGGGAAAGGAAAAGGCGGGGGGGGGGCTGTCGAACTTCCCAAAGGCAGGAAGGTTGCTGGTGACAAAACACACGAATGCGAGATAAGGGTTGTTGTTCTGGGAGGAATCAACTCTTACCTGGGAGGGGGGAAGTAAAGGAAGAACTTGGGGAAGCGGAAAGAACGGTGTTGCAGAAAAAATTTCCGAGAGTTGGCGAAAAATGCAGAGTGAAAATGGGAAAAGGGGGATTCACAAGAAAAGCAGCCGGCTTGACCAGACGCATTGGTGGTCGGGCCACACGAAAAATTTAGAGACTGCCCGTTTACAGGCAAGAAACCCTTTTTTTCCCGACGCAATTCGCTTTGTGTTTAAAAAAGTAAAAAACTGGTCGGCTGTGCCGTTCAACCTTGGTGGAAGAAGATTTTTGAGACCCAAGGGAAAAAGAAAAGGTAACACGAGACGGAAAAAAAATTTGGGAAAAAGGGTTTCAAAGTCGCAACGCAAGCACCTGGCTGGAGAAAGGAATGGAAGAACGGTGAAAAAGGAGAACTGCCTAATGGAAAAATTAATGGAAGGGGGAGAGTGAAATTGACCGCTCGCTTGGGGCAAGGCGCGAAGGGGAAGGAAAAATGTTGAGCTTGTTGAAAAACAAGTTTTTCAACTGACCAAAGCATGATGGGCAGCGCAAAGTGGGGGGATCAAAAAGCGTCGGGACAAAAAACTGGAAACAAAAATGTTTCGGGTGGCCCGAAACGCCCAAGAATGTAGGGATTACCCGGTGCCCGTAAATAAATACGGCGCGGAAAAAAAAAAGATCTTCATAATGTGATTGGAACAAAGCAATCGGCGTCATGAGTCGAGCGTTTGGCTATTTAAATCAGGAGCGAGCGAAAAAGAAGAAGGGAGGGGACCCAACAGGGGTGGTTGTTCGTAAAAAACCGGAAAAAAAACCGGGTGCAGCAAAGAAAACAAATGGGAATGGGTATTGGGAGACCTGTGATCTGAAGTGGAAGGGGGATAGCCAAAAGACAGGGGGGGCCAACGCAGCAAAACGGGGGACAAATTAACCACATGACACAACAACAAGACAATTGGTTTTTTTGGGGGAGGGAAAAAAGAAAAACGGACCGCGGAGGGAGAAAAAAAACTGCGTAGGTGCACCAAAACTCAAAAACGCACTTGAAAATCTGTGGTTTTCGTGTGGGAGGGGAAAATAAATGCGGCCCCCAGGAAAAAGAAACCATCAAACGAGGGAAAGGATAAGAAGTCGGTTAAATCTTCGCGGCAAAAGGGGTGCCAGTACAAAGCCCTCGCCCGGACCAAAGGGAATCAAACGTGAGGATTTGTGTTGTTATCAGGGAACTGTTTACAATTTTGAAGGGGGGGGAAGCTCACCTTGCAAAACCTCTTTCAAAACAACGGAAATTTAAAAAGGAAGGACGTGCATTACGACAAAAACAACCAAAAACAACAAAAACCGACTAACCACACATACAAACCCATACAGTTGGGGATATATATAACATATGAAGATAAACATCACAAAACGAAAACCAAAAGAGAAATACACAAAAAAAGAAAAAAACTCCCAACAAACCAAAAGCGATCAGAAAGTCACTAATAGCGGGACTCAAAACAGACGGGGAAGAACATGGGAGCGGAACAAACACGTCGGGTCATGAAGGGTTGTTTTGTGGGGGGGTGAGAAGGGGGGACCACCTGAATTGTGGGGGCCGTGGGAGGTTCACACAAAGGAAAGTTTTCCAGGGAGGTCAACGGCCAAGGCTAGATGTGAAAGTTTCCGGGGGGATGTCTGCCCAAACGCAGGAACGTGAAAGTTGAACATGTTAAATTAAATGGGGTTTTGGCCGGCATCCAAAGAGGCGATGTTCCAAGAGGAGACATCTATGTAAAAACAAAGGGCATGGCCAGCTCGTGGCCAAAAAGGGACGCTCAAAAGCAGCAAGTTAATTTTGCAAACATTGGGAATGCAAAACAGTCGGCATGTAGGGGGACAACAGGAACTTTTAAGCAAGGGAAAAAGGGGAGTCTGCAAAATAGGTGTTTATCATGAGGAATGGCAATTCCGCCGAAAAAACGACACATTACCCATGGACTCCGCCTAGGGCAGAGCATATTGTTGGAAGACCGAAAAGATACAAAAGGTGGTACGGGCCGCGGGAAAAAAATCCGTAGGGATGGGCTGTGCAAGGAACACAACACAAAAAACCGGGAAAAATGGAAAAAGACGCCACAAAAAAATCTTGTGGTGTTGGGAAAAAAAGGGTTTATTTTATGTTTCGTAAGACGCGGAATGGGAGGGAAAATGGGGGAACGGGGGGGGGGTCAACTAAAATCATGGGGGGTCCTGGTAATAAATGCCTGGTAGTGTGTAAAAGGTCGACACAGAAAGGCCCGACCGTGCAAAAAAAGATGGGGGGGGGTGGTGGGGGACCAATTGTGTTTTGGGAAATGATCCGGGACAAATCTGGAGGATTGGTGGCTAACTCATGAAAATTCGGGAGTTTGAGGAATTTGAGAGCAGGCGCCGTGTACTCAAGTGGGGAGAAAAAAGCCAACAAATGGGGAACGTAACTGGAATTACGTCAGACGGTTTGTGGGAGGGTCGCCAGACACTCAAAAACCGATGGACAGAGGAAAAAAATCAACTATATAAAAAAAACAACAAAGGAAATGATTATTAAAATATAGGGGGCGGCTGGGCGGTTTATGTGGATGCAACAAATAAACAACAAAACGGCATCACGGAAAAGTTAACAGGCAAGCGAGGTCATTGGGTTCCAAGTTGCCGAAAAAGAAACGTGGGTCCAAAACCGGCGCCTAAAAAATGTCCGCAACTCCAAGGTCCAAGCGGCCCCTCAAAGGTCCAACTCCAGAGGGGAATAACCTCGGCCCCCCAAAAGGACCAAAAGGTGGCGGAAAGGACCATCGGGGGAGAAATCCAGGCACAGGAGCAAAATGGAACGGGAGGCAAAAGAACCCAATGGTGCATTGAAACATTCCGCACGACCAAGTAAAAACTATAAAAGGGAAAGAAAACAACAAATATTTTGGGCGCAGGGGGTCTAAATTTGAAACCAATGACGGGCGGAAGCCAGAAAGAGGGAGGGGGGGGGTCCACCCACGCCGGCCATTTAAGTCTCACAGGGGAAGCCAGATGGTAAAAGTGAGAACTCATGACCCCGGCCATGCGAAAGGGGGGAAAAGTAAAAACGTTTAAATTTGGAATGAAAGACCGAGAAAAAAAAATTATAAAAGAGGTGACCAAGTGAAGAAAACGCCGGGGGGGAGGACAAACACTGAAAATTTGTCACAGGGGCTTCAAGGGGGGGGAAAGCGAAAAGAAGTCCTGGTGGACAAAGGGTAACAGTACCTCTCACAGTGGAACGAAAATTGGCTCGCCTCCGTTCCGCGTGAAAAAAATTCCGTCCATCAAATGAAAAAAGCAAAAAAGAAACGAAAAAAAAAAAAAAAGCCACGGGCCAGAAATGTGAAAAGATCGCAACATCCTAAGAATAAAATGACCGTGTTTGAAAGAAAAAAACAAAAGCTCACGAATTCAAGGTGGGGAAGGACCGAGGTGAAAGGAAAAGGTCACGAATAACTAAGGACCAAACGATCATCACGAGCCAAGGCGCTTGGGGACGGCGACGCGCCTTCGAGGGTGGCGGGTCTGAAATCAAAAGAAAAAGAGGGGGGGGGAGGGGGCTTTGTGGATCAAACTGGGCTTAACAGAAAACCCACACACAATACATCATACTCATGGGCCACGCACAAGGAGTGCAACACACACAAGACAACACAAAAAAAAAAAAAAAGGGGAATACAAAGGCCTAAGGTAGAGAAAAAAAAACCCACCAATATGAACGGTTGTGCAAGACGGAACTAAGCCGGGTTTGGGCGGCAAATGGGAAAACAGAGGGGGGGGGGGAAAGGGGTATTTCACAAGAAGTAATGCAAGAATTAAAGTTGGGGCAGGAAAAAAAAGAAGGTTTAGCCCGAAGTTTCAAGATGTTGAGGTGGCCAGCGAGCGAACTGGGCCCCGCTGGCAAAAAAAACGGGGACCAAGAAAAGCGAATGATTCTGCGGTGAAAACTGTACTCCCAAGGCGCAAAGTGGGAACAAAGGGAAGGGGGGCGAAAAGTACCTGAAGCATCAACCTGCGTCCAATTGCAAAAGGGGGGTAAGTTTCAAAAAAAAACAGACGGGAAAAACGGCAACGGACCAAAAAAAAACTGTGGGGCCAGGGCAGTCTCGGATGAACGATGCGCTCAACATCGATTTCAAACTCCAATAAGGGAAACTGTTACGAGGGGGAAGAAAGATTGCAAAAAAAAAAATGAGGGCTCAAAGATACCAGCGAAAAAGGGGGTGAAATCCTAACATCGGTCCGTTTTGGAAGGAAAGAAAAATGTTTCACATCACAAAAAAGCGAAAATAACGGGAACGGGGTGGGGCCCTACCTCCCAACGCGCGAAGAAAAATGGGTATTTGAACAAAAATCTGAGACAATCTCCACATTAATTTGAAATTAAGGGGGCGCCCATTAAAGACATCACGCAAACGAAGCGGTGAGAAAAGAGGGCATTGAAACCCATCAGTGAAAAAAAGGCAAATGACGTACGGAGGACCATAACAAAGATTTCCCATTTCAAAAAAAAATAAAAAAGTTTGCAGCCTGAATCCCACGGCCCAAGAAACGGAAAGCTGACGGAGGAAGGGGAAGGGGGACAGTATTCGTGGCGCACCGAAGGTCAGGGGGAAAAGGGGGCAGCCAAAAAACTAAGTGGGGGGACAAAGAACACGACGCGCGAAGGACAAAAAGCGAAGTAAAGCGAGTCAATAGAGGGGCCGCCGGCGCACACTGGGGGGGGGGAGAAAGACCGGCAAAGTTGGAAAAATGAACTCCCAAGTCGTCGCAAAGGTAAAAAACTCCGCAAATCCGCCAAAAATCTTTCCGGCTGGGGACGCAAAATGATCTAAGAAGAAGGGAAAGGAGGCAGAAAAAAACAAAACTGAAAACATCAAACACGATAAATATGACCCGGCCGGGGAAAAAAAAAAAGAACGGAACTGGAGTCCGGGGGGAATGCACATGTACATTTAAGGGGGGGAAATTCGACAAGGAAAAAATATTTCACCCCTTGTCTTACAGGTGGGGGGTACTAGACTAAGTATAACCGTGAAATAGGCGAATTGACATGTCTGGAATACTACTAAAGAAAAGGGGGATAGAAGGGGATAAGAGGGGCGGAGGCGTGGCAGACCTACGGAAAACTAACGTCTGTTTTCGCACCGGTAAAAAAACCGGCGAAATGCTTTCCACAAAAAACGGAAAAAAGGTATTTGCTAGAGCAGAAATACGAACCGATAAAGTGGTGGGGGGCATTGACCGCGCACAGGGGCTCTGCCACTTGCAAAATTTGGGGGGGAAAAACGGATTGACTAAATTGAGAAAAAAGAAAAAGGACATCAGGAAACGTGGGAGGAAAAACATCCCGGGGCGAGACCCAATGGGAAAAAAAGGCGAATAAAACCGGGAAAAAAGCCTTCCCAAGAAAAGGAAATAAGGCCCAATCTAGGGTGGGCCTGAAAAAAATATTACAATGAAAAAGTAGGCACCGAGGTCATGGGCGCCCGGAACCGAGAAAGCAGGCTCTGGTTTGACAAGGAAGAAAAAAATGAATGGAAAAAAAAGGGGTGTCACACCTGATGGCGAACAAAGAGGGTCAAAAACCCACGTCGGACAAAATCCACAAGCTGGGATTCCAAGGAGGAGAATCCTGGAGCCTCCTATTTATCTACGCGAAAGCCAGAAAAGACCAAGGGGGGAAATGCCAAAAAAAAAAAGCCGAAAAAAAGCCCATTCTTGTTGGGACTTGTAAGGGGCTAGACATAAAAAGAAACGACAAAAAAGAGGAGGGCACAGGTTTCAGTTGGTTGGGGAAAGGGAGGGAAGGGGGACACTGAAGGGGGCCGGCCACTTTTTCAAAGAAAGAGGACCGCCGCAGTCACCACTCCAGAGAGTCTGGGGGGAAGAAGGGTAAATCCACCTGTCTTGGTGAAAAGTTAATGCCCGAAGGAAATTTTTTGTTTTTTTTTCCAAGAACAAACTACGAAAAACGGAACCCAGCCGCCAACCCTAGCCCTTAAGGCGAAAATGGAAGGAGGGGGATCGTCCGCCGTCATCCCCGCCAGGTGAAAACCCCCGCCGAGGGACGGCCACAAAAATGTGGCCCATGGAGGAAATAAGACACGAGGCCGCAGCAATACAACCCCAAAATATGGTTTTGCAAAAAAAACACAAAAGGGGCGACACGCTGGGGGTTTTGGCCTCTGAGGCACATCAGCCAAGGGGAAAAAGAGGGAACACGGGAGGCAGCAACGGTGGAAAGCGGGCACACAGAGTCATGGCGGATGAAGGAGCAAAGGCGAAAAACCCAATTCACAAAAAAGGAACCGGCCGGCGGGCCAGTCGTTAAAGGCAAAATACTGGCAAGGGGAAAAAGACAAAAAAGTCTTAAGGTAATGCACACTCATAAAAAGCTTGGTACCTGGAGGGGGGGAAGAGACGCAAAAGCCCAAAATCCCCCTAAAAAAAAGAGGGATTCAACTCTGTTGACAGAGCAACCTCACTTGCGAAGCGGAGAAACAGCATTCAGGCCATCAGACCTTGGGAAGGGAAAAAAGCGAGGAGGAAAAAAGGGGAAAAGGGGGCAGAACACCGCCGAAAGGAGGAAAATCAGAGACCAAAAAAAAAAAGAGATAAGAGTATTCATGTCGGAATTAAAGTCAGACAGGTTGGGGAAAGGGCCCGGAATTCGCGCAGAAAAGGAGAGGGGGGGGGACCTATAGATGGAAATGTTCGAAAGGGAGGGTGGGTTGGGTATCAGGCAAAAGTGAAAGGCTCTAAAAAAGGCAAAAAAAGGGAAGATCCTAACCTGGGCTGAAAGCTGGCGGGGGGGGGAAAAAAAAGAGTTTTTGCTTTTTTGAAACGGGGCATTAGGGACAAGGGCACTTTTGGGGTGGACTGGGGTTTTTGCCATCTGAAGACGGTGTGCAAGTCCATGAAGAAGTGGGTGTCAGGAGGGGGGGGAAAGGGAAAGCGCCAAATCAAGAAAGGCAGACCCCCGAGCTTAAAAAAAGGTGATAGGGCGGGGAGGTTTCTGCTGGGAGCAGAATTACGATGAATGAAGGGGGGGACGCCACCCGGCTTAAAAAAGCGCAGGAAAAAAGGGGAAAGGGGTCGTCTTGGTGAAAGACAACAGCAAGCGCGGACAGTGCGGAAAAAATGATTGTTGGTGGGTTGGAGGGAGCAGGCAGGAAAAAAGGCAAAATTTTCTGGTCAGTCCTTGGTGACCAGGGTTGGGGGAAGGAAAAGCGCGGCCCTCTGCTGGGGAAGACAACAGGACGGAAAAGCTTCAAAAGCAGGGCTATTTTGAGGTAGGGGACGTCAAGCGGGGATGGGGGTTAATGGAAAGGAAGTCAGGCAATAACGGGCCATCACAATGCAAAGAACCGGGGGAAGGAAAAAGGAAAAGGACAAAAGACTTTCCTTGGGGAAAGACGGATAGAGATTGAAAAAATGGGTCCGGGGGAGGTTAAGGCCCTCACAAGGCCAGACACGGAAAACTGAAAAACTTTTGCAACCGCTATGGGGAAAGCAGAAAATAGGGGGAGACAATACAAGGATATAAAGGGACTTTGGTAAAACGGCCCATGGTGTGTAGGGGTCATTTCTTGGGGAGTGAAGGGCAGAGGGATACTCAAACGGAAGCCTAAAAGGAGCGCCGGAAGAGGAAGAACGGGTAAGGATGGAAAGGGTGCCGGATGGGGGCCACAAGGTTACAAAAAATGTTGTTGGGGGGCAACGTCATGCCGCAAAAACACTGGAAATCCCATTGAGAAAAAGGGAGGGGGGGGGCTGAACGGGTCGCGGAAAAGGCACGAAGTGAACATAACTGGAAGTGAATGGAAAGATGGCCGCAAGGACCCCTCATTGCCGAGATAAAAAGGAAGCCAGGGGGGGGGGGGGGGAAAAGTGGATGGTGAAATTTATTATGGAAGTAGGCCCAAAAAACAAAAATTTGGCACGACAAAGGGGCGCGAAGGGTTCGGGGGATGTCCTTGGCTTGGGGGGGAGTAAAAGAAGACCCAATGTAAGTGGGGGTGAGACTCAAAAAGCAACTTATGAAACCATTGGATCGACGGTCGGGGATGCCACGGAAAATAGGTGTCAGGGTTTGTGGTAAGGGGGTGAGGCCAAAGCACCGGAGGAAAAACGATGTGGGAACCGGGGTTGAAAGGAAAGGGCTGACCGGCCGCCCTCAAACGAACCACGCAGGGGGGGTGGGGGGGGAACGAAAGACCTTGTCAGTTGATTTACGTTCGGTAAGCACAACGGATCGAGAGAAGATTAAGAAGGGCCATCGAAGCTCCCCCCTTCACAAAAAGGGGAGTCACGGAGGGGGGGGGAAAAAATAAGGAATTGAAATTCGGGGGTTAAACCACCCACGCAGGGGAAAAGGGGGACAATGACCCCTAAAAATGAGTGTTCTGGTTGAGGGGGGGTCTTCCACTTTGAATACGAAGGAGGTCGTTGAAGTAGCCATTAACGCTGCGTGGAAGGGAAGGGGAAAAAAGCGGTGAGATATTTTCCGAAACTTGGGAAATCGTAAAACGCGGAAAAAAAAGAAAGGGGAGGGTTCCATCCCATCTAGGAGATTCCGCAAACCCTGGCTGGGCCAAAGGGGACACGAGAGGGAAAAGCGCTTTCCAAAAGGTGCGCGTTGAGAGGTGGTCCACGTAAGAAGAACACTGGGTCAGGAGGGGGGGCAAGGTCAAGGGGGTTGACATAAGATTGAGGTTCGCTACGGCCAAGCGCAAAAGGGGTAAAGAGAGTAAGCTTTCAAACAACGTTGTCAAATCCATAAAAGGAACGTCAGCAGAACAAAAAAAAAAGGGGGTTGTGGAGACTGAAATGGAAGCGTGGGGAGGCCCGCGGGGCCAGGGGGGCACTGGCAAAAATTGTACTGAAAAAGTTGGGCATAATGGGAAAACCAACAAAGCAAGGAGGGTGGAAGGTCAACGGGGAAGGAAAAATGCAAAGAAATGTTGAGCCGTTTGTGGTTTTTTTGTTGTTTTGTGATGTTTTGTGTTTTTTTGTGGTGTGTTTTTTTTTATTTTTTTGTTTTTGTTTTGTTTGTTGTTTTTGGTTGTTATGTTTTTTTGTTTGGTGGTTTGTGGTTTTGTTGTGTCTTTTTTTTTGCGGTTGGGGTAACAGGAATAGGGGGGGGGGAGTGGGGAAGGGTAGGAGTAAGGGGGAAGGGAAATAGGTGTGGGGGTGAGAGCGAGGGTGGTGCGTTAGGAGATAAGTTGGAATTAGTTAAGAGGTAGGGGAGGCAAGTTTCTTTAAAACCAGCATGGGAACGTTGCCTTGAAAGGGGGTAGGGAAGGGCATAAAAAAATGAAGTCTGAAAACTACCATGGAAAACATTTTAGGGGAGGTCCGGAAAACACATGTAGGATTTCAACTGTGGGGCAAAACACTTTGTCGTAGTACTTACGAGAGATGACCCTTTCAGGAGTGTAGGGGTGGGAAAAGAGGACGAAAAAAACTTACAGTCGACACCGGTTGGTCGGTAATTGGGGGCATATGGGGGGAGCAGGAATCACAGAGCAGAATAGGCCCCAGGGGTTGTGCGGCAGCCCAGATTTGAGCGACTAAACACTGGGAAAATGGAAAATGTTAAAGTCCAAAAGAGGCGGGAAAAGTGGGAACGGAGCGTCCCAAACCAGGGGGTCCACTCAAAAAATCACGGGTTCATCAAGGGGAAAAAAATCGAAAGGGAATTTGTCAGATCGGTGGGGGGGTCCGAACCCGACCAAAGCCCCTCACACAGAAAAGGGGCGGACAATTAATGGGAAACCAGAGACACCATCGTGTGAAAAAAGATTTGGTTTTTATCCGTGGGGATGTTTTTGGTGAGTAATAAACGGGGTACGGCCAAAGAAGACATCCAGCTCAATTCGGGGGAAAGGCACTTCGGTGAGAATCTTCGCAGAAAATGCCGCCACAGAACCACGAGAAGGAGAAGGTATTATTCAAAAACCTTCCACAGGGTTTTTGGTAAAAGACTTGATAAAAGGGGGCCTGGTGGGGTAGTAATAACATTGAAAGCAAGGTGTTTCAAAACTGGGCCAAGAAACGGTCGGGACAGGGGGGCATTTGGTTTCCCAAATGATGGAAAAAAAACGCCCGAAATATTGTTGGGTGGAGTGGAAAAGACAAAAACCAAAAGAAGGTACGCGCCAAGAAAGAAAGAAAGGGGGGGGGATGGTTAATCTTACAAGGAAGGTCACAGAATCCCTATGCAAAATGCAGGAAAAAAACAGTCGGTCAATACCAATGGTTTCAAGGAAGGGGAAAAGGAAATGTTGGGGGTCGTGTCACAAGAAGGGTCCAAGGAAAACCTGTTCAAAAACGGCCCATGAGCAAAGGGGGACCCATGGTCTTGTAATAGAACCCCTGCGTGAACCTGTGGATTGGGTAAAAAAAGGGTTGGAAACGGAAGGTGGTGTCCAACAAAACCGGGGACGCGTCCCGAAGACAGGGTGTGACCAACTCCTGTCACAGAAGGGGAGGGATTCCGTTAAAGGGCCTAGAGTTGGGAAAAAACCGCCATCCGCAGTGGTAATTGGTGGGGGTAAAAAAAAGAAGACCCCAGTAGTAGGAATTCTTTTTCCTTGTTCCCACGTCTTGGTAGATTCGAACAATTTTGTGGGGGGACTTCGTCAAGGCAGGACGCCGAAAACCGCCCCATTGGATTCCCTTTCGCACACAATTGAAAAAAAGGGGGGCAAAAAAGGCGGGGAAGACAAAATATTTTTGTGAAATCAAAAAAACAACGGGGGAAGCAGACACATATTTGGGGAACAATGGGGCCATGTGAAAACCAAGAACAGTCGAGGCACTTCCGCCGAAAACAAATTGGTAACCTATGCCAAGCCGACCTCAACAAAATATTTTGTGGTTGGGGGGTCCAAAGGGGGTACAGTGGTGGGTAGAAAAAGGGAGAGGAAGGTGGAAAATCAAAACCAAGGTGGGGGAAAAATGCCAGAAATGGTTGGGGGTGGGGTGGGAATCAAGGGGGCCGGGAGGGGGTTCCAAAAAAAAACGGGTGTAAAGGGGACAAGGCTGCTCCCAGCTTGTGTGTCCATAAAGGGTGGGGGGCAATTTTTCGGCCTCTGGATGGGGGTTAGGGGAGCAACCTCAACGGGGGGAATCAGTAGTGGAGGGGGAATGAGTAAAGACAGGCGCCTTAATAAAAGGGCTCAAAGGACAGGGAACAAATTAAAAATACTCTTGACTTGTAATTGGGAGAGGAGGCCCAGGCGTTTGGGTGGCAAACTCCATCAAGAAAGAAAATCACCCAAAATTCTCCACATCTCACTCACCCAAAAAAAAAAAAAAAAAAAAAAAAAAACGAAAAGTAAAAAAAACAACACGGAGGAGGAGATGGCGTCGTGGAGGGGGGGATTATTCTCAAAAGACCAAAAAAAACTTCGGTAAATGGGGCACGCTTGTGTTTTTTTTCACATGTTTCGGGGAAAGGAGACCACCTTTGATCCACTCGGGAATCCCCTAAATAAAACGCCACTCAAAAAGGGGGAAAAGAATGCCTCAGGAGAACAGCACCATGATAAAAAACAGCACAAAAAAAAGAAATGGACCACAACAAATTTGGTCAAAAAAAAAAAAGCAAGGCAGGGGGAAAGACCCGGTGGGGGCCATTAGGACACTTCCTGTGCATACCACAAAAAGAAGGGCAAGTTTACATGCAAAACCGAACACTTTAAGGAAAAATAACTAAAAAACCACACAAATGGTGATGCTGAAAGAGGGTTGGCCATTGAGGGGACGGAAAGCCGCGGGCTTGGGGTAAGCTGAAGGGAAAAAAAACCAATGGGTCGACCAACACAGGTGGTCAAAGGGACACTCAGGAAATGCACCGTCCAGGCGCAAAAGGGGGAGGGGGGAGGGTGTCAGCGATGCGTCCCTACGGCCAAAAAAAACATTGTCTGGAATGGAAAAAAAGAGAAACTAAGGGGGGGGGGACAAAACACTGGGGGGGAAAAAAGGACACAGGCCGTGGGAGCGGAAAACTACAGCCATGTCCCGGGAAAAAGAAAATTAAAAAAAAAAACGTGCCCGTAAGTGACTCCCGACGGACGCACTAAAAAACAGGGAAGGTCTAGGAAAAAAATAAAAAGGACCCCCCTCAAAAAAATTTAAGAGAAATAAACGAAAGGGGCAAGACTCTCTCAAAAAACTAAAAGACGGAAAAAAGAAAGTTTTGAAAAAAAAAATAAAGGCGCAACGAGAAAAAAAAATTGGTGGGAATGAAAAAACACTTTTAAGGGGGCACCCCAATGGGACTCAAGGGACTGATTTGGGGATCAGGAGGCTCAACCTACAATCCGCTTGAAACGAAAATACGCCGAACAAAGGCCGGGTTTTGCGGGGGTGGGGATGAAACTCAAGTAAAAAAACAAGAGGTAGGGCACGTGGCTGGTGTGGGGGATCCTGGGGACAACGAGGGGGAAGGGGGGAAAAAAGCAAAACGCACGTGAAAATGTGCCGCAAAGAAGGGATTGAACACAGGAGGAATGCAAAAAAAGAATGCAAAAAAGGGGTGGGTGGAGGTCAACACTAACAAACCCAAAAAAAAAGATGAAAGGGGGCATTCATCGGAGGAAACCGGCGAGGGTGTGGGTCAAAAAGTCCGCGAATATTCTAAAGGAAGATGGGAGTGATTCAAGAGGTGGAGGGGGGATCCAAACGTTTATACAACAAACCTACAATGAGGGGGGTAAATCGTGTTTTTGGAAAAAAATAAGAAGAAAGAAAGCAGGCCGTGTGAGGAGGGAAAAAGGCGAGTGAAAAGGTCTGCGAAAGACTGGGGGATAAAAAAAGCAAGAGGTAACATTTAGTGCTATCAACTGCAAACTTCAAATCCCAGCCTCCGAAGTTCAAGGGGGGGTTTTCGTTTACGACAACTTCGTGGGCAGAAAGAAACAAAAACAAACCTTTGTTAAAAAACCCGACTAAAACAAATTTCAAAAAAGAAAACTCACGCTAATGGAAATAAGACAAAGCGCGCGTCGCGAAAAAGATTGCACATAAAGGAAAAAGAAAATGATTCGGGGGGGGAGACCAGGGTATTTACTAAAAAGGGGGTGAATTCCCTAAAGAGGAAACGTTGTTCAGGGGGGGGAAGTAAAGGAAAAAGGGAAAGCACGCACGAAAAAAGGTCTGTTTTCCTGCAAGGGGAGAAAGCACAAAAGCAAGAAGCCTTTCACCTAATGGAGTCCAATAAAGCAGGGGAGAAAACAACTAAAAAAAAAGGGATTTGGGGCAATGGGAAAAACGTCGCGCAAGACAAAGAGAAAGCGATCTGGGTAAAGTAACAGCGCACAAATTGCCATACGGAAGGGAAAAAGGGGGGAGGAAAGCTGTCTGAAAAATAAATCTTCAAAATTGCAATCTTAAGACGCAAAAGGGGGACTGAGGCACCGGCGAGAAAAACGGGGGAAAAGCTGAAGATAGTTTGAAAAAGGAGGCGGATGCACGCCGAAAAATCGTATGAAAAAAAAGGAAGGAAAAGCCGAAAACTTCGAGAGTTATACGACTGAGCAATTAACGGAGGGACAAGAAGCGGAACAAAAATAGGGTACGTGGAAACGAAAACGATTGATCGCGCCAGGAAAGGGCATGGGGGATGAACTCCAAATAAGGAGGCAGGTCAAGGGCCCGTCATCAACCCTAAGAAAGGTAAAATTCAAATAGAGACAAAACACACGAACAGGGTGAGGCAAAAAGGGGTTACGGACGAAAACTAAAACGCGAGTCGTATGAAGGGGGAAAGACAAGCAAAAATCACAGGTAAAAAGGAGGTAAAAAAGTCCATGTACAGCCGTGGAGGGCGACAAGCCAAGAATATGTGTAACCACGGAGGGGCGATCACGAAGAGGTTAGGCGGAACTAGAGTGGAAAAAGGCAGATGTCTATTTGGACTGGTCTTTGTGCTACGGACTAATAAGGAAGGTGGGGAAACAGATATTGAACAACGAGACGACGGAAGAAAACATAAGGAAAAAGACCAACATATTTTTCGCCAAGGGGGAGAGGAGAATGATGAACCAAACCCCTACAACCTGGGGGCTATCCATGAAAGTTAGAGATCAGGTGGGAAAAAAACAAGGTACAACGACGCATGAGGCTTAAATGCAGGTCTACACAGGAAAAATTGAACTAACAAGCAAATAGGCATTAAACTTTCAAGATCGCAAAACCAAGAGGGTAAAGAAAAAAAAATGGGAGGAGATAAGCCAAGAAGTTAAATCCGGACTGATTGAGAACAATGTGTAATTTAGACGGGCGCCAATGAAGGAGTGAAAAGGAGGCACAAAGATTCATGGGGCTCGAACGACCAGAAGAACCTCCAACGGGTCGGAAAAATGGTTTTGTGGCCAACGAAAGAAAGTGGGGGAAAAATCTGTTTGGGCACCGAGAAAGGGGAGCCCCGCTGGTAAAAAAAAGTCCCGGACATAAGCCAAGACGGGGGGGGAACGATAGTTCCGGCAAAAAAAACACAACTGGCGACGTAAGGATCTGTGGCTAAACCCCAATCGAAAGACGGAAAAGCCAGAAAAGGCAAACCGAACCACTGGAAATCCCTAAAACCTAAAAGAGATATGGGGTTGCAAACTTGTGTATTGAAACGGACCAAAAAAGGAAAAGAAAAAAGTTGGGGGAATCAGTTTGTAGGGGGTAGGGGAGGGACCCTGTCAAAAACTCCAGGAAATTGGGACTCAGAGTTCTCAGAGCTGCCGCTAGCTGTGGACCTGGGGTGAAAATGGGGGGTCCACCTGTTTTGGAGGGGGGGAGGGGAAAGTAGAAGAATGAAAGGTCCACCGCCGCGACAGGAATCACAAAAAAAAACCTAGAATTGCTTCTCGATAATTCAAAGGTCATTCGGGGATCAAACGCCCGAGGAACCACTATGAGGGTAAAACAAAGGGTACAAGGGAAAAAAGCCGAAGGAAACAGGGAAGGGAGCCAATGAAAAAACCCCAAAAATGGGCGGAAAAAAAAAACAAAAAAGATTCAAAAAACTCACTGATGGGGGGAGAGACTGATTAACATACATTAAAATGGGACTAAATAAAACGCTCAACAGGGTGGGAAGTCGGGAGCACACGGGGAATTTATCGATATCTCACCAGACACAAGAGAAAAAAAGATGAAAAATGATACTCGTCAGTCAGGGACTAGGGAGGGGGATGGGAAAAGTAAGGCACTGTTAAAAGTCTGAAAAGGAAAAGGAACAAACAGAATAAAAAAAACTTTCCCTTATGGCAAGAGATCAAAAGAAAAAAAAGGGATCAACCTCCACCAAAGGAGGGTCGCCAGTTGACATTGGAACAGCACAAATTGGACGAAGGAGAAACAAGACAAAAAATCTGCATCGCCAAAAGAACAATATATAGGGCAACAAAACAAAAAAAGGGTCCAAGGAGAAACACCGAATGCCGGGGAAGGAGGGAAAAGGAGCTAGCAAAACAAAAGGAGGGAAGGGAAGGAAAAAAAAAGATATATTTCATTCTGCAGGACGGTTTTTTAAGCCGGGGGAAAATTCTCAAGCAAAAAGGAAAAAAAGTGGGGGGGGGGGAATATTATTGAAAAAAGGTAGAAAATTACCAAAAAAATCTTGACTTGGGGGGGGAAAGAAGGCAGGTCACAAAGTTATTTTGAGCAGAGAAATAAGGGAAAGACCTGGCAAAAAAAAGAGGAGTGGAAGATTTTTTTTTTGGTATTGGGGGGCCGGTGTGGGGGGGTTGACGATGGCAGCAAGGGGGAAAGGGAAATTCTTTCAACAGGGGGCACAAGCGGTGATAAAAAGAGGACTGGGGAATAGAGGGTCAACGCAAGAGAAATCAAATCATGCCAAAATCAGGGAGAGTGGGGTGGTGACAAGATTTGGGAACTGGGGAGCAGTAAACCAGGGGGAACCGGGAGTGACAAAACACCGCGACGAACAACGGATTTTTTCGTAAGGGGAAGGAAATAAAAGGACAAAAAATAATCAATTGGGGAGGGGGGTGAAAAAATTTGGGTGGGGGGGGGGGGAAAACCTGCAAAAGGAAGAACGTTTCATAAAAAGGTAATGGTTGGTAACCCGTAACACACTCAGGGCCGGAGGAAGGGGGGGGGAGGGGAAAAAAAACGACAGGCGAAAACTGCAGAAGGAGAGGGAAAGGGATTGACTTTCAAGCAAAGGCTTTATGTATTCATGCCGGCATAAAAAAAAAAACAAGACAAAAGGCAAAAAAAAGTGGGGGGGGGGAGGGAAAAAAAGGAGGAAAGAATGACGGAAGGGCGGTATAGAAGGAAAAGAAAGGGAAGGACGGGAAGGCCAATGCCAGTCAGAAGGTATCAAAGGGTGAAGAGAAGGGGGTCAAACAAAGCAAGGCTGGAGAAACTACAAGGAACAAAAGTGAGGCAAGGGGCGCAAAGGGGGGGAGGTGTTGACTTGTTGGGCTGTAAATTCGTAGAAGGGAATACTCAAAGAGGCGGCCAAAAAGGAAAAGAGCGACAAATGATAGTACAAATCGTTGATTGTCTGGGAAGGGTGGGGGGACCAGAGTTGTCTCCAAACAGGGGACAAAACAAAAAAAGGGGGAAAAACGTCATGCCAAGGGGGAAAAAAGCAATTGAGCAACTTGGGGAAGGGAACGTCTGTCGTCTCCAAAGAGGAAAGAAGAGGAGGGAAGCGGTCGAAGCACAGAAAATAAAAGTCAATTTTTGGAACCGATGGCAGGGGGCCAACCGAATAGGAGCGGGGACCCCAGACAAAGCCCCGGACGGAAAGGAACCCGAGCAGAACAAGAAAAATCAAGGCTAAATAAACACCACAACATGTCACAACAACGAGAACCAGGAAAACAGATCATTATTGCGGGCAGAGTTCTCAAGAGGGAAAACAAAAAAAAGAGAGCTAAAAAGCAAAAAACAAAAAAAAAAGGAAAATGCAACAAGCCCCGGGAAAAAAAGGACAACCTTCATAAACCCCGTCACCGTAACAACGGGAGCGACCCGGGCAAAACTCGATAACAAGGAGGGGAAGGGGCAAACCACGGAAAGGAAAGAACCTCGCACGGGGATGTGGCTTCTAACAACGCGGAAAACTCGGTGAAGAAAAAAGAACAAAGGGTACAAACTTGGAGAGAAAAAACCAAGGGGTCACGGGAAACCCAGACACACCTTCTGGTGTCCAAAGGAAAGGGACGTCTATAAAAAAAAACCTCGAAACAGGAAAAGAACGTTACGATGAAAAAAAAAAAATACAGGGAAGAGTGACCCACCTGACGAGAACCATCCAAGGCAGGGCAACGACGCGGAAGGGGGTCTGGGAACACGATGCCGAAGGGGGAAAAAAAAAAAACGAAAAACCAAAAAAGACCTCCAAGGGGAGATAACCTTCCAAACGGA
>Ga0179593_1356652_pt1 | contig 19169 bp, 24 predicted proteins | sample CZODoug2_1_08_16_FD_185931 | JGI IMG/M metagenome (GOLD analysis project Ga0179593, IMG submission 185931) | Vadose zone soil fungal communities from Angelo Coast Range Reserve, California, USA - CZODoug2_1_08_16fungal (PacBio error correction) | ecosystem: Environmental > Terrestrial > Soil >...
AAGAACGGACGGAAAAAAAAAGAAAAAAGGAGGAGCGTAATTGTGGATGGCTCCATGGTGGTGGCGGAAAAAAGGAAAGACTCGTTGTGCTGTGGGTCAAAAAAAGGTATCGGGGAGTTGGTGCGGTGTTTTGACTTGGATGCGTTGGAAAAAGAAGTGTGAGGGACTTCGAAAGATTTCAGGAAAAGCGGAGGAAGCGAAAGGGAGGGAGGGGAAAAAAATAGAAGAGGGAAGATATCACGAAGGACAAAGGCACTGAGGGAGGGGTAAGTGACATGATGGTGGAATGCAAGAAGAGAGGATATCAAGATGGACCGAAAGTCAAAAACTGCGGCAGGGACTGCAGATGGTGCTGAAAAAGAAAAGGATAAGGCAAAAGGGGACGCAGTTGATCGTGAAATGAAACCGTACCAAGGAGGTCCGTCCTGATCGGAGAACGGGGAGGAAGAAAAAATGGGTAGCTTCTGTTGGAAAGGGACCGGGGAAGAAGGGAGATGACTTTGGGAGCACAAAAGAGACAAAGGAGTTGGAGTCTCTGGTACACGAATCAGGGCGCAACGACCAAGAGAGAAAGGTTGGCTCTCCTTCTTGGACTTAGAGGAAGAAAAGGCCCTTTAGGGGGAAATACGGAGGAGGTAAGGGGTGCAGACGAGGAATTCAAGGGGAGAGATTACCTCGTAAGCGGAAAGGGGGACCAATCAAAGGGGGGGAAAGCCCTAAAATTCCGGTAGGGGGAGGAAGTGAACCTAGGAGTAACGGTTTTGGGGAAGGTTTAAGAGAAAGGGAAAGAAAAAAGTTGGTTTGGTTTTTTCTTCAGCGAGACTACGGGGAGAGGGATGCAAGATAAATCCAGAAAAAAAAAAAGGGGATTTAGAAAAGCCTACTGAGTTCCTGGTTGGCCAATTTAAAAGGGTGCTGGGGAGGAGGAAGAAAAACCAAATGATATGAGGAAGGTGATGGAACCAGAGGGGGGAATTGACTATCACAGGAGAAGAGGGGGGGGGGAGGGGAAAAGTGTCTACAATGAAGAAAAGCGGCGGACTAACACCATTATAAACAAAGGTTTGCAATCAAGACAGAACCACCCGAGATGACGATATGGGGGGGGGAGGAAAGAAGTTCTAGAACTTCATTAGAAGAGAAGGTAAGGGGGGGATACTTTCAAGGAGGGGGGGGATCGATTTGAAGTGGGGGAGGAAAAAAAGGGGGGGGAAGGAGGTGTACTCTCATAGATCACGTCCGAATTGGAAAATAGGGAAAAAGAAGATAGTGTTCGACGTAAGAAGGTAGTCTACGGAGGGGGGTCCGAGGGAGGGGGAAAAAAGAAGGGGAATTGTGGTGGGAACTTGGAACCAAAAAACGGTGAGAAGAGGGTCGTGTAGGGGTAGTTCGTGGAAGAAATTGAAGGTGATTGTGGCTCAGGTAAGGGGAAAGAGAAAGGGGGAAAACCGAGGAGACAATCTGTCGCCGACGACTGTACGAGAAAGAGAAGCATTACGCTCTATATGAAAAGGATGGAGGGAAATCCCCTGACCGTGGGGGCCAAGTTTTACGGGTTATTGCTATTGGAAGAGGTGGGGGAGAGAAGGGTGGGATCAGAGGAAAGAAGGGGACGAGGTTGGAAGTATTTGGGGGGGAGGGGGGTGTGGGTTAACTCGCGCGGGGGGGGAAACGTCTACGACAATTAATTCAGAAAGATGGCGGGGAGTCCAAAATAGGGAAAAATAAGGAGCGCTGTTGGTACTGCATGTGGCGCAAAAGGGGATTGATTCGGCCGCTGACCCCCGGTCTAGGGCTTAGTATGGCCCGAATGAAAAAAACTAAGGGAGTCTGTTTAAATAGGAGGATTTGGGGCGTGTTGGTAAAACAGCATTGGGGAAGGGGGAAGGAGATGTGGTGGGGAAGAACACCATAGGGGGTGTTCTCAAAAATGGGGAAAGGGTCGAAAGGGAGAAACTCGGAGGGGTGCCGAACCAAAGAAGAAGTGTCAACATTCTTGGGTGGAAGGGAAGGCCCGGACAGAGAAGGAACCTCCATACGGGGGGGAAAAACCAATCAGCTCAAAAGAGGCCTGAGACGGGGGGACATCGTAGAGCAGGAATTAAAAATCCGGCTATCATTAGAAGCGAAGCGAAGGAGGGTCCCCCGAAGGTGGGGTTGGCAAAAAGCTTGGTGTGGGAGAGCGAAAAAAAGCGTAATTAACGCGCTAAAACAAAACGCCAGATATATGGCTGAAGGTAGGGGGAGAAAGGAATTTAAAAAAGATAGAAGTTGCAGTTAGAGGGGGAAAAATATAAAGGAGAGCCAACGGGAAAGTTGCCAAAGTATTCACCAGGGGAATGTCACCTACTCAGGAGAAAAAGAAGACGATGAGGGTTCAATTGGAAGGACTAGAAGGGAACAAGAAGATGTAAGGAGAAGCGGGAAAAAACATGAGGGTTGGATAGAGGACGTCAGTCAGAATTAATAAAGGGGAGAACAAATGATCAGATATTACGAAAGAGTAATAGCCTATAATTATACCATGGGGTATATGGTTGTAAAAAAATGATCGACCTTCTCACTTTTTATTTTCCTCCAAAAGTCCCAACTGAGACCACAAGATTTGGGCCAGGGGGGGGGGGGGGGGCAGTCTAGGAATTTTAAAGACTAAGAGACTGAAGTGGAATTTGGGAAGGGTCTAATGCTGAGAAGAAACCCAACGGGGGGAAAAAATAGAGTATCGAAGACTGATCCACCACTAAAATCAAAGATGCTGGGGCCGGCTTTGAAATCCTGAGGTAAAAAATACTCACTGCAGTTTTCGAAGGGGGGGCTTTCTTTATAGCCACGAAGAGTCGACCCAGTAAAATACAACATATGAAAAGGAGGGAAAAGCGCTCGTCAATTAAGTAACGGGAAGGAGGGGGGTGACTAAGGGACTAAGAAGATTTCGGGGAGCGGTTTCCTCTCGAGAAAAACTCGGTTGAGAAGAAGGTCCTGAAAAAAGGAAAGAGGAGGGAGGGCCGGAAAGGAATATTTGATCATAATCTTTAATGAAGGGGAAAGTCACGGGACCTCTAGCCTGGGGAAATCCTTCGTCAACTTTGGAAGAGGGGAGGGGAAAAAAGCGGATCTTCGGGCACGATAAAAGGCAACGGGGTAAGGTTCAAGAATAAAGCCCAGGCAGGAAATAATAGCTTGAAGAAATGTGGAAAGGGAGGTGAAGAAAATGGGACTCGGCCAAACGCATAAACAGGGGAAAAAAAGTCCATGAGAAAAATTCCTTGAGGAAATGGGAATGGACGAAAAGAGACAAGTAAGGTCAAGTTCATGCGAAAAGGGAGAGACGCAGGAAGGTTATATAAGATGGGCAAGTATGGCACTTCATAGGATCGGGGTCGAGGGGAAAAAACATAAAACAACTGGGGAAAGGGAACTGGTTTGTTTGAGTGGAAAAGGGACTCAAGGGAAAGGGAGCAGGATAAGAAAGGTTGTCTGATAGAAAAAAGATGAAGGGTGTGAGGAAATAGCTCCGATAACAAAATACAGGCAGGTTAAAAAAGGAAAGGGGAGGAAAAAATGCAATTCTTGAGAGTTTCATCGCGGGAATACCCGCCTCGAAGTCTTCACGGAAACCCAAAAAAGGAATAAAGGAGGGAGAGTTCGTTGAACGAAAAGAGGGAGGGAAACTTGGATTTGCCAGAAATAGGGGGGTAGATCAAAGACACTGGATGGGAAAGTGGGTAGAAGCGGGAGGGCGAGGGACGTTTGCAAAACCAAAAGGAGGGGGAACCTCCTGGGGAAGGGGGTAGAGGGTGTGGGGAATCAAAGCCATGAAAAAAAAGTCACAAAATAAGGCCAAAGACAGAATCCCCCGGAAAATTCAACAGGGGAAGGAAGTAGAAGGAAAGTGGATGCCGGTCTGGTAATGGATGAACGTGTCTTGGGAGGCCAACTCATAGTAGTCAATGAAACGATTGAAGGTCTGGGGTGGAAAACAGTGGAAGGGCAAAAAGATTAGAACTAAGAAGCTAGAAAATCACATGGCAGTCGGGCAAGCACGCCTCCCCCAAACGAACCAAGGATGAGAGAAAAGGGGGGGGGGGGTCATTTCAGAAAAAAAAAGAGTTGTGAGACAGGCATTGTCGCGAAAAGCCGGGCACGCAGTAACTTCTCTGAAATACTAAGGAAAGGGGAGGGGTTGAAAAAACGGAGGAGGTGGATAGAAATCGTCGTAAGAGGGAGGAACAGTTGAAGACTCAAAACTGAAAAAAGGAAGGAAGACTGGGCTGGATTAAACAATTGGGACTTCGGAGGAAAAAAAGGAGAAAAGGAAGAGGAGGTGCGGCCTGACATCACAAGCGGGGGGATGAGGAATCAATCACTGTTTTTGTTGGGAGGGGGTTAGCCTTTACCTTTCTTGAAATGATAGGCGGGTGGGGACAAGAGAAAAAAAGTCGACACTGTGAGCATGGTAAGAGGGAGAATAAGAGGGAAAAAAGCTGAGGGATGGGTAGCGAAGACTTCACGAACTGAGAAGGGGATCAAAAACCTACCAAGTGAGGAAGTTAGGAGAAAGGTGGCTTGACCCAAGAGGGTAGGATAATAGAGAAACAGTGGACACGTGACGAACTGATAACCAAATTGGGTATAAGGAAAGGGAAAACAAGAAAGAATAGCGTAGAAAGAAGGGGAGAGGTTCAGCGAAGGAAAATTTGGAGATATGTAAAGTAAGAAATTCTCGGGAATGGAAAATCGCTGAAATGCAGCCTAGTTAGAAAAAAAAAGTTCCCGGCCTTGGAGAAAACCGGGCTGGCCGCAAGAAAAGGGAGAGTCACCCACGTCGATGGGTCACGATTAGCTGAGCAATAGATGAGTCAAGGACTACTCAGGGGACAGGTTTCGCGAGAGAAACAAGAGAAGATCTACGGACAGTCCCTGTTTCCACTCGACAAGGACGTGATATGCGGGCGAATGAAGTTCCAGGGGGGGGTCATAAAAAGAGCTTAGGAAAGGGTAAAGACCTATACTGAGGTCCCGACGGACAATGGGGGCAGGCTATGGGAATACAGAACCCAATGATTCAGTTGCCTGGAAAGGGAAAAAAGAAGTCAGGGTTGTGTGAATTGAGAGTGATCCTCATGACGGATAGATTGGGTCTTTTCATTGTCACGCAAGGGGGGGGGACTTAAAAATGACGGACAAATAAGGCACAGCAAAAGCGTGGACGGGGTGAATTCTATCGCAGGGTCATAAAACGAGAAGGTTGGTGGCCGGATTAACTAAGGGAGGAAGATTCAAAATTTGAAATCTGGAGCCGGAAAGGTAGGGGAGAAAAGGTGGTTCCTGAACAAAGGAAAGGGGGGCTTGTCCCACAAGGAAAGAATCAAGGGGTGAATTTCTTCAGCGCAACAAGGGTCACCGATCTAAGGAAGGGGGGGAAGAGGAGGGGAACTGGGCAGGAAAGACTCCAATACCTAACTCAAATTTTTTGGGTGGCGGGGGAAGGGGGGGGGGGGAGGATTGTCATGACCGATTAGCGTAACGAGAAAAAACCCATATTATTGAGGGGGAAAATATATGAAAAGCAGGGATAAAACGGCTAAAAATGGAAAAGAAAAAATGGATCAGGAAACGGATGTGGGTGGGAGCGAGTCAAGCAGGGAAAAATTCCCATGAAGGTTCGAGATTAAAGGTGGAAATGTTGTAGGGAATACGGCTACTGGAGAAGGTACCGGGGGACGAGGGAAGAGAAAAGGGATTGAATCGAAAACTTTGAGGCTGATTCGAAGAAAAGGAGGTCCTTAGTTAGGAGGGGAGCATCTAAGCGGGAACAGCTAATAAAACTCCAGGTTGGGGTTGGAAATCAATGGTTAATAAAGCCCGAGGGAAATGAAATCACGAAAGAGTAGATGAGTCACAGAAGGAAAAGAACGCTAAGTCCCAAAAAAAACTGGTGCAGAGTAAGCCATTAGAGGTGAGGAGGTAAAAGAGTCGGGTCCAATGTAGAAGATTATCGAAACCGGGTGACAAAAAGCAGCGGTTGTCACGGGGAAGTCGACTACTGGGAAAGGGAGGTCCAAAATGGACAAAAGGCTGGTTTAACTGCGGGAGGTCCGGGAAAAAAAAAGCTAATCTTGGGGAGGATCAAGCTGAAAAAGGGCAGGTTAGTCATTTGGAAATATCTATGGCGAGGGGCTCACGGAAAGGAATTTGGTATGGGACACTGGGGAAGTGTTCAGTAACGCGGGACGTAAAGCGAAAAATGCTTGTTCTAACCAAATTCTAGGTGAGAGATGGGGACAAAGGGGGAGAGTGACCAGCGTACGGAAAAAAGGCGTAACAATAGACCCAGGGGGGATGACCGAATTCTTGGTCTTTCTAAGATAAGGTGACGGGGGTTGCTAAATGATAAACAAGTTGGGGAAAAGGAAAGACGTGAATAGGACGGGAAACCAGCGTACCGAGAGAAGGAAAAAGGGTTAAGGTCTCAAAAAGGGAACTGGACTCAAGGTTCGTACCTGTGGTACACAAAGTTAGAGAATGGGGGATGTCGGCGGTATACGAAGCCATGAAGAGGAAAGGTTCAGATTTTCAGAGGAAGAAAAAGAGAAAGATCTGGGCCAACTAGCCAGGGATAGAAAGGGGTGGTGCAGAAAAGGAATACCCTGAAAGCAATTTGAGGGGGATATAGTAACAAGAAACACAAATCACAAAAGAGAGCGATAGAAGTTGGGTCAGAGGGGAACCTTCGGAAGACTGGCAGGGAGTTAAGTGGGTTCGAATAGTCGTTTCAATTTCCTTTGCAGTCGATGGGAAGGTAGGCTGAATTCAAATCAAAGGTAAAAAAGGAGATGGAGGAACGGGAAGAATTGGCAACAAAAAGAGGGGGGGTCTGGTTCAGAAGGTACAAGCAGGATGGGCGACGTCGGTCTAGAAGGGGGGAATGAGAACCACGAATGGTAGGACGTTATGAAATGTGGAACACAAAGTTACATTTAAAAGGAAAGGGTTTTGGGAAGGCGGAGTGAAGAATTTGAAAGGTGGGGAACTAGAAGCGTGGGGGACAGAGAATTTAAGAACCCACGAAGGAAACGTCATAAAGACGGACTGGCTATGGAATAGAAGGGCAGCATTGTATCTAGAGAAAGGTCACAACATAAGGAAGACTCCAAGTTTAACAAGGGAAAAGGGTTGATTCAGAGGGGGGAAGGAGTGGGGGAGACTGTGGTCAGCGATGGGGATTACAAATCGCCAAAAAGGGGGAGGGGGGGGCGCCTTAAGGGGGCTGGGGGGGGAAAATAGCAAGGATAAAGCTATAATCAGGGGTAAGCTGGCTTGAGAGAAAAAAAAAATGTAAGGCAAATCCAAGGGAAAAAAGGGTGTTAAGAGCAAAGGGGGGAAAAAAACGAAGGGTTTCTCTTACGGCTAGGGTCCGGAAAACTTGGCTATGGGGTTTCCAAATTAAAAGAAGAAAGACGTAGGAGGGGAAAGCGCCCTATGGGACTGTAGCAACTGGGAAGACTGAGTTTGAACGCTGCTGGTTTTGGGAAAAACCTGGGGGAAGCGACAGGACGGGGCTTCGGGAAAGGGGATACATGCGAGGGGGGACAGGGAAACTCAAAAAAAAGAAAGGTAAGGAGGGAGAAGGGAGGACAGGCGGGTTTTGGGGCCTAACGATGACCGAAGGCAAGAATGGAAAAGCCTGGTTCGAACTACGAAAAGGAAGATCCCTTGAAAGGAGAAGAAATGGGTTATGGAGGGGAAAGGTAGAAGCTAACGTCGGGAAGGGGTCGTGAATTTGGGGCCAGATCATTGGATTATGGGCGAGGCGTCCAAAGAGGGAAAGTATCATAGACAAAAGTAGGGAAAGAAGTTATTGGGAAAAAAAAAAGGCCGAGTTAATTTAAAACGTAGGAGGGTAAGGTGTGTAAGAGGAAAGATCAGCGTTTCATAAACACAGAAGGAAAACGGTGTAAGGGAGAACGGGGAGGGAAATACTTAGTACGAATACAGAGGAGTTATTAAAGGAGGCTCTAAGGTAAAGAAAAGAATTGGACCGGGATAAAGAAAATGAAGAAAATGAAGGGTTGGAATCGAGGGAATGCAAAGTCACGGGGAAAGGGGATTTCAAATAAAATCAAAAATCTCGATCTTGGAGCCCAGGGAAAAGACTATCATGAAGACGGGGGGGGTGTTGGGGATGGGGGCACGGGCTAAAGGTAGAGAATGTTAGGATAGCCTCAAATTCAAACTGGGAAAAGAACCCAAGGGGTTAATTAGGCTACAAGGGGGGGGAAAACAAATAATCAATGAAAAAAGAGGAAAGTGGGTGTGGGATTCCGGCGTCGGAGAAAGGCTCTCAACAAAAACAAAGAGAGTTAAAATAGGAAAAAAACCAGTCCTTCGAGGTTAGGGGTCTTGAAAAAGAAGTAAGCTATAAGGAACCATATTGGTCAGAATTGGGGGAGTGAGGAAATAACAGTATAAAAACAGAAGAAAAGTCAAGTACAAGGCACTTGTAATGAATAGGCGCTGACTTCGGGAGTCAAGAGGCGAGCTGTAGGTTTACGGAAAGGGGGGGTGCTTAGGGGCGCTTGGGAACGAGGAAAAAAGGAATTTAAATTCGGAAATCCTTCATAGTCACGTGCGTGAAGGCGGGAGAATAGCTTTGGGACCAAATCTTTATTTAGAAGAAGTTTACACTCCCAAAAAAAAAATAAGAAGGGGAAGAAAGGAGGAAGGGGGGGACCTGGCGGGAAAGGTATTAGGGCCAGAGAACCGGACTTAAATCCGTTTTCAAAGAAAGGCCAGGTATAAGATCGTGAAAGGGGGTAGCGCGGGGGAAGTGAAGGGAACGAAACAGAAAGGACCACATGGAGGCTATGGGAAAAAAAAGTAAAGCAGTGCGAGGGACCAGGAGTAAAAATCCAGGATAAAGGAGCTCCAAATGCTCGATTAGAAGGGGGGAGGAAAAGGAACCAGATGGCAAAATGGTGGGGACGACTGATCGGACAGGGAAAGCAGATAAATACTGGAACGAAGTGAAGATCACCTTGTTTGTGGGGGGGAAGGGAAAGTAAAAAGGGACAGTTGGTAGACCATGGAAAAAAAGATTTCTAAAGAACCCCCCTCGGATGGGGATCAAAAAAAAGAGAAACTCATAAAGAAAGCTTGATGAACAAGGAAAATAGGCGATGAAAGAGCACTTATTGATCGGGGAGTACACCTCCCGAAAAAAGTTGCGGAAAAGGGAAAAAGGACTATCAAAAGGCGGAGAATTGCATTGGGGCCTTAAACCAGCGAGGGAAATTGGATTGGACTAACAGGGGGGGTGCTCACTCCGGAGTGTGGGGAAAGGCGTTTATAGATCGTTTAAGGAGGAGATGAGGAACCACCAACACAAAGACCGGAGAAAAAAAGGGGGGGGGAAAACTTGGGGGAGGGTTGGGTAAGAAATATCAAGAAACCCACTCCGGGAAAAGACGAACGCTAACAAACAACCTGTGAAAGAAGTCAAGGAAGACGGGTGTATTAAGGGGAGAGGATGCGTATCCTTTACGAGTATATTTCTCTAAGGAGGCAGAAGGAAAGTGAGCTTACGTGGTAAATGTAGCTCTTCTACCTCCGAATAAAGGCAATGCAGTCCATCACGAGAAAAACAACCATAAGAGAAAGGCTAACGGGTGTTGGTAAGGGACAATGATCCTTAGTTTTCCTACGTAAATTGGAAAAAAAAAAAAGAAAAAAAACAGCGTAAGCATAAGGAGGACTTCGAGAAAAAAAGAAAAAGTAAGAGTGTCTTTTGAAAAAAGGAGGATGAGAGCCAAACGCGTCGTAAATATTCGAACTTTTAACAGAATGAGAGACTATTCACTAGGGGACTATTACGACAATGGGGGAACCTAGAGAAAGAGGAAGGGGAGAACTAGTAGAAATGGAGGGGAGAGTGACAATCTCGAGCAGGCTCGTGGTTAGATGGGCTTGCAGGGGAACGTTGGTGGGTTGATAAGTTAACCTTTTCTTGATTATCGGGGGAAATGGGGAAAAAGACCCATTAGAAAGGAAAAAGTGTGAGGAGGAAAGCGCGGGGGTCCTAGAAAGCTGAAAAATCAGGGAAGATTGGTAGAAACGGCCAGTGAAGAGAAAACAAACACTTGTCTCAACCCCATAGAGCCAGTAAAAGGGGGGGGTGAGTCCCGGTGGGAGGGGCCCCGGGGTGGAGGGGAAAAAAAAAAAGAAGGGAGGAGCAGTTCACCGGGAGCATATGAAAAAAAAGTGGGGAATATAAACATCCTACGGGAAGATTCGCCGACTTATATTTCTGGGGATAAATTGGACTGGGGGGGGGGAGGAGGTCTTCCCGAGAAAGAGCGTCTAACATATTGAAAATCAGGGAAAGAGCAAAAGGACAAATAACGGGGTATAAACCATAATGGGAAGAAAAGCGAAAGGTAATGACGGGAAGGAAGACGAATATAGAAAAAACTTCTATTCCTTGAGCTCCAGGAGAAGGGATTTAGTTACAAGGAGACCGGGTCAAATTCCTTTTTAGCTGGGCTGATCAACCATATCAGCTCGAAAGGAACAGCCTTACCAAACAAAGAAGGAATATCATTGAGGAGCTGAAATTTCCCCGTAGTGTCACAATCGAAAAAGGAAAAGCGAGTAATTGGTACGTCTGTCAAAGTAGAGCCGAAAAGTTCCGGAAATCTGGAAAGAAAAACATCTTCATGAAGTAGTGATCTGATCAAGGTTGGGGACGGGACAGGACAAGAGGCCGGGGGAATGCTGGGCATTTCCCTTAGGGAGGATAAGGACGGGGGGACTTCAGTAGCTTTGGAGCTTTTGCGAGAGAGGAAGGGTACGCGAGTTTCAAGAATGACTGGGGGATAGTCGGGTCACCGAGTATCGGAAATAGAGAGAAGTTCGGGGGGTCACAGATTTAAGAGTTGAAAAGGAAAGGCATCAAAGGAGCAGGGGAGTTAATCGGCAAAAAGAGAAAAGACTAGAGCGACATGGCAGGGGGGAGGAATCTTAAGAGCTACCCAATCGGGAAACTAACGGAAGGGGGGTCGTACGGGGGAGGAAAAGTATTATAGGAGCATCCTCAAAAAAAGGGTATAGTAAAGAAGAGAGATAATTGAGAAGACAATAGACAACGGTAACCAAGAAACAACATGAATGTCGAGTATGGGGAGAGTTGAAAGCAAAAAAACGCAAGCCCATGAACTGGGAAAAGTGGGAAAGAGTGATTCGGTTTTACTAAAGCATAAGGGTCTTTGATGACTGTTCCAATGTCAAGAAGAGGAATTTGAAAAAAAACAGTATAGACGCGAGGGAGAAGGCAGTGCTCTAAACGAGAGATCGGACAAGGAAAGCGAAAGAAACGCCAAAGAAACTGAAGGGGGGGGGGGGGTCATGGTGGAGTAAGGACCGTAGACCTTGAAATCAAGTAGATATCCTCTTCAAAGGGGGGGGCCTCGTCGACACTGATCACGCGCAAGCCTTAGGGGGGATGCTTGAAAAAGGCGTAATTCAAAATATTCAATCTTTATCTTAGAAACATGAAGACCGTAAATTGGAATGGACCTTCTCTTCCGCCTACTTTGGGGGGGCCGCAGCGAGGAAAGCTTGGGTGGACACGGAGAGGAAAAAGACTCTTTTTATCAAGCAAAGCAAAGGTGCAGGGGGGAGGGAAAGGGGGGGACAACTAACTTTATGAGGCTCACTGATCTACGTTGGGGCCTGAGTTTGGTGCCGTGGGGGCGAAAGGAGTCCAAGGATGGTGGGCGAAAGTTCTTAAGGTCTCGCTGAAAATTGGAAGAGCGAAGACGGGACTACTTTAATGGAGAACGAAAATTTTTGCCCGAGTCCGTCAGGGGAGTAAGTAGTAGCACAATTTTGTACTCTAATTTACATTGTTTCCATCGGAGAAAAGGGGGAGAGGAACTGCCAGGGATGTAAAGAAAGGAGGTAAGATGAATTGAAAGAAAAAAAGGAAAGATGGAAAGGAAGGTGGGTTGGGAAAAACAGAGAATACCTTTATTTCTGGTGCGGGGGGAGATAGAAACCTTAGAAACTTTGTCCAAGATTTCAGATGATCACTGATATATCGGACAATCCATGGTGCTCGGGTGTGAAAAGGAAATAGAAAAATCAGGGGAAAGGATCACAACGTAGGGAAATTGTCGGACAAGGAAGAAAAAAAAAACGAGCTCTAGGGAGGGGGGGAGGAACTCTCAGGGAGGGAGAAATGGCAGTGGTGATTAAAGGTGAAGAAAGTATAGGGCCAAGGAATCGGGTGGAAATTGGCTTAAAATTTAAGAAGATGGCAGAAAAAAAGGGGGACTTCCAAGGGTTCAACTAGCATAGGGGGGAGGGGGGAGAGAGTTAACAGGGAAGGATGCGTGCTGGTCCCAGAGTAAACCAATGTCGACAAGACGGAATTGAATGAAGTAAAGGAAAAAAAAACCTTAGAGAAGAGATTAAGCCGGGGAAAGCTTCTTGACGAGGGGAATTGGAAAAAGAAGTAGAAAGGAGGGTCCCTAAATGTGGGAACGAAAAGGGAAAACGTCCTCGGCAGGGAAAACTACCTGTAGAGAGAGTACTAAGGCAAGAAAAAGGCTCAGAGAAAGGGAATACAAATATAGACTTGAGCTGGAAAAGGGTCAAAAAGTTTTAGGGGGGTTGCTAGGAGGGAAGGGGGGCGGGAGGGGTTTGAAGATGTGGGGTCATGATTGGAAATTAAAAACAATAGAAGGTCTGTTGTTTCAGACAGGGGGGGAGGGGGGGTTAACGAACGCTCGAACGTAAGACGAAAAGGAAAGGGCCAGAAATGGCGTGATCGAAAAAAAAAAGATTTAAGGGTCAATCCAAAAGGTGAGAGGATGTAACGGCCAGGTAAAAGAGCCGAAGGGGTCAAGAAACTCTAGTTTAGGACGCAGTTCTATTTAGTAAGATGAAAGAAAAAATCTGGGTGGGGGGGATATATAGTTCAGGTTTTGCCTAAGCTGGGATATTATGTTTCCCAGAAGGTGGGGAAGAACAAAAAATAGTGGGGGGAAAAAAAATTCTGAGGAAATGTTAGAAATAAGGAGCGAACCTCACCAAAAAGGTCGATCAAGGACGTTCAAGTTAGGGAGTCCGCTGCCTTAACGGGAGACGTCGAAGGCCAATACTTGGGCCCATATTTAATACTGACATCGATGGTCGAGGAAGTGGGGACGGAAGCTCGAAGGGATCAGGAATGATCCTTCGCAGAGAAGAAGGGGTGAGCCGGAATTGGTTGACGAATTTGGTTTGTGTCCCATGAGAAGGAGAAAAAAAAACTGTACCAAGAAACAATAGGGAAAGAGGGTCCACACTAGGTATGGAGTAATTTAACCAAGGTCTAAGTTTGGTGAACGGGTTGGATAAAAAAAAAAGAAAAGCGTTGAAAATTGAGAAGAAAGCAGGAAAAAAAGATTGTCCGGAAAGAAGGAAGTAATAGAGGGGGTGAGAAGTAGTAAAAGGAACAGATTAGGGTATGAAACCGAGATTCGAGAAGGAAAGAGAAGGATGTAAAATTAGCAAAGATACGAGGAGTCGAGATAGTAGTCAGAAAAAGCTGGATCAAGACTCAAAGAGGCGAAGAAGGTAAAAAATAAGTCCCTAATGAAGAAAGGAGGAGGATTGAGAGGGGGTTTGGGACGGTAATTAAGAAAAGGGTATGAAAAGCACAAAAAGGTTCTCAGACTTTGGGGCCATAGGAGAAGGGATTTTCAAAAAAAAAGGAAGGGCAGAACAAAGGGTTTGTTATCCTTCTTCGGGTGGAGATCTCAAACACCTGAGGAGGGGAAAGTGGAGATAGGAGAAGGCGAACAAGTCAAAGAGGGCTGGCGGAGGAAAGGATTAATCAGAGTCGAAACCAGCTGGGTAGATGGAAGTGGGAGGAGGGGAATAATACCGTTTAGAAGGAAAGCTCCCTTGGAGACCAACCGAGACAAGAGCCTAGATGGAATTCCTTCGGAGAAAGAATCTACGAGAGGGAGGAAAATAAAAGTTGTCTACATCGCTGGAAGGCTAATGGCCTCTATTAAAAAAACCCTTCAGGTATAGGTGATGAGACCTCTGGAGGGGATTGGAAAGGAGCGACTTTGAATGACAAGGAGTGCAGTCTGGCTGACGTGTTAACCAGAGAAAGGATAATGTCTCAAAGGGGAAAGTCAGGGGACGAATAGGGAAAAAACGGACTATCAGTCAAACTTATCATCCAGGGTCAGAAAAAGAAATACTATTGATAATGTGTCAGAGAGGGGGGGGGAGATTGAGGGCGAGGTGGACTCAACTGGATCACGCAAGAACAAAATTTTCAAAAAAAAATGAAGGGACAAGGAAGGGTCGATTAGACGGGAAAAGAGGTAAGGAATACAGAAGTGCTCTAGAAAGAGGGGTCGAAAGTCCAAGGTGACAAGTAAGTTGCCGGTATGAGGCCATATTCTGACAGAAACCGCCTGGATGATCGTCAATTGTTTGTGGAGGGAAAGTCATGAAGGGAGAAAATTTAAAAAGGGGGGAGGGGATACCAACAAGAGGGGGGGGGCTCAAAGAGAAAGAGAAACTTGAAAAGGAAGCGGTAGCGGATTAACAGAACATCAAGGATTGAGGGGAAATGGTGGAAGGAGCTTTAAATACTCAGGACATAGAAAAAGGGCGGTAAGCCACTGGGGAAGGAAGGGCCCCAGCGGACATAAGTCGGTACCAGCGAGAAGGGCCTCAAGACTTTGGGGGAGATCACTCAAAAGACAGTAAAGTGTAAAGAGATCGGTGGACCAGTTAGCGCGGAAGTTAACCAAGACCCAGCAAAGACGGAGAAAAAAGCCGGAAGTTTGTATGGGGGTTGTTAATAAATCCATGAGGATCTGCAACCAACGACAGGGAAAATACAGAACAACTGAAAAGGGGAACGGAAAGGAAGGTCGACTTTGATTCCTTCTAGACGGGGGGGAGGAATATCGGGGATCGATCAAGGAAAATGCTGCATGAAGATGGCTTTTAACTGGGGGGACAAAAAGGGTATACGGACACCTCTGAGAGGCAATTCACAACACCAAAAAACTAAGCAACTTACCAAACCAGACCCGAACCAGGGGGGGGGGAAGTAGGGGTATCTCAAAGGTTGGTTCATTTCATACCAGGGGGCAAAAGTGTTTGGTTAAAGATGGAGAATGGCCTGAACCCCAGATTCGCAGGAAGTCTAATGACGAGACCAAAGAGTAAAGTGGAGGTACACTTCTTAGGATACAAAAAAAAAGGATAAAGAGGAGTAAACTTCAAACTCCTTATAGAATGACAAAAGAATAAAAACTAGTAGGGAAACTGGATGACGCTAAAGTTATACGAGAAGGAGAGTGGACAATTAACAAGATCGGAAAGCTCGGTGTGTGTGTGGGTGTGACTGGATTGTCAAACTGTGTGTAACGGAGTTAGATCAAAAAGCAACTAGGGGTTGATTTTGCCTGTCGGTATATTGTTTGCATACGAGGGGGCAACCAAATCGCGAAAGTCTCGTTCAGCTCGTGATAGGAGTAGCATCTGAACAAGGGAAGGAAATAGTTTCGAATCGCCGAAACTACCTGACTGGCTCAAAGGAAGACCCATTATGAAGGGGGGGGGATAAATGGGGCGTCAAAGATTGGGAGAGAGTGAATAAATCGTAGAGGGTCAAAGTATCTAAGGCGGAAAACCAAAATGTGGAGCAGGCTATTAAAAAAAGGAGAATCGAGCGCCCAAAGAAAGTGGTTCGTCCAAAAAAGGGGGTGGGCTAATCTAGTAAGAGGGGTCGCTCCCTGTAAAATCAGCGATCGCGCCGGAGTGACCAGAATTGACCGCCTTGGAGACAAAAGCAGAACCAGGAGGATCGAAAAGGAATTTGGGCCGTATCCTCGAGAAATTTATGGGGCACAATTCTAACCTAAATGGAAGTGTTCGAGAAGTATCACAAGATAGGCCGGAAGCTACCGGAGAAACGGGAGAAAAGACCAAGCACTTTCGCATTGGGGAAACAGAACTCAACCCGAGGTACCGCGAGTGAAAAGAGAAGGGAAAAGTGGGAGTAGGCAAGAAAATAACGCTGCCGGTAAAGCACCTCATATGTTAGAGGAACATCTTCCTTATGGGGGGGGGAAGGGAGTTGTGTGGTCCGGGATCTGGAAAAAAGTCCGAGTATAGGCGTGACTTGGCAGGGGTAAATACTCTGACCTTCAAATCATTCAATCTGCGTTGGGGGATAGGGTTAGTCAGGGAGCAGTGCTATCTCGGTTGTGTAATGGACTGAGGATAGGTTCATGGGGGGGGAACTTGCTTTAAGACTTCTAGTAAAGAACGGAGGGGGGAGAGTCCTAAGGGGTCTTCAAGAAAAAGAAGAAAAAGTCTGCGAAGGGTCAAAAGACAGGAAGAGCTTGAAATCTCAGAATTAATGTGGGAAAGCTGTCCCTATAGGGGGCTAAAAGGACTAGGACCTAGATATGGTTTTTGACTGGGGGGGGGGGGGGAGCAGTACGAGGATCAACAACAACGGAAGGAAAAGAGATAATGTTATACAACTTCCTCAAAGGTAAAGAAAAAAAAATTGATCTCGGGCATCTTTGGAGATTAGAAAGCACAGGATGAAAGTGCCGGGGTCGAGATTAAGGTAAGGAGGGGGCGAAAAGGAATGGGGATGTCCTGTACATATCAAAAGTTTGGGGAGGGGGAAGTTCTGAGAGATTTCGAGACTCGGAAAGAAAAGAATAAGAAGTTAGGTCTGGGGACAAACACAGGGGAGCTACAAGTATCTCACGAAAAAAGCCAAAGGAACTTGATATTTTAAAATGCAGGGGTAAGCCGTAGGGTAAAAAAGGAGCACTCAGTCAGTAGGGATGGAGAAGTCTCAGAAAAAAAACCTGGGTCAATCAAAAAAAAAAATCACCTAGCAATGCAAAGTTGTGAAGAGGGGGGGGGACAAGAATCCCAGAGGAAAAGCCAGTATCGGGAAAGGACAGAAAAAAGGTTGAAGTCCGAGCGGGAAAGGGGAAAGGAGAGCATCAAAAGAAAGGTTCTGGGGGAAGGGGCACGGGGACGCGGAGGAAGCTGAGCTGGGGATCAACAGCAAGTAAAGGGGTCAGTCAATTTAAAATAGCGTGGCTCGTAGCTCAAAGAGAAAGTTGCCGTGAAAGTTCGAAAAGGAGGGAGGAATGAAAATGGACCATTTCTTTTTCAGAGAAAAGGTGATAGTAGGAAGTTAACGAGGAAAAGTGCGAGACATAGGGGGACTTTTTGAGAAGAAAAAGCCTATCGAAGGGGGAGAGCGATCCGGGGGGGTGACGCGAATTGGGGGAAATTTTGGGGGCAGCAGAAGACGGGGCTAGAGGGAGAAGACAATCCTAAGGGAGAAAAAAGGGGGGGGAAACGCCTCCCTGGAGAATGCTTTTGATGCCCATTTAGCAGGGAGGGAGGGAATTCGGGAGAAAAACCCCAGTATATGAATTGGGAGAGGGTTCAATTTCAAAGCGATGCACTAGCTTTAGAAGAACAGGCTGGGGGGAAAACACCGCGCCATGCCTCAATCAAGAAATTATAAAAGGTGGCGGAAGAACATCTGAAGAGATGGGGTCGGGAGCACTCTCCGTCGGATAAGGAAAGAGGAAGAATTGGAATGTTCCCAGGGGACGTAGGAAAGGGGGACTGAAAAACCTATATTGACTACTCGGGAGAGAGGGAAGAGTTTACCAAAGAAGGGGTCAGGGTGAGAGAAGTACGGGTCGACGGCGGGGGACGACATGCCGCGACGACTTCTTTAGGCGGGTTATGCAAAAGTCTGACTAATCCGGTGGGGGGGAGGGGCGTTCGGGGAAAAGGGGAAATTGGTGATTGGCAGAGAAAGGGGGAGGGAGCTACTTGAAAGAGGGAGTTGAAAAAGGAAAGACCGATCATTAGGAAGAATAGAACAGATGCGTCCCTTACTCTCAGGAGATCAAAGTAAATAGACTTATCTTGAAAACAGGGGGAAACAAAGGTTGGGGAGGGGGGGGAGTTCGGAGGGCGGAGGGGGGTGTCAATCAATTGGAGAAACAACATCGGGAAGCACTGGCTCCTCAATATTTTTGGGGGGGGGTGAACGCACTTGCAAAGGGAGAATACCAATGAAATGTAGAAGATGGTGTTGAAAAAGAGTAGGGTAAGTCTCGCTTGGGGTAAGGGCCAAATGACAAATAAAGAAGGCTCGTGAGAGTGAACTCTTGCCTGTCGATGTAATTAGGGACAAGGAATAAGAAAGAAGGGAGGAGGGGAATCAGGATATATTTACGGTTTTGGGCAGATGGGAATCTGAGTTTTCCGCTGCTGGAAAAAAATCACGGGGTGAAAGCGGGGAAAGACTTGAAAAGCGGAGAAACAATTATCTGGTCACTAACGTTCCAAAGTGAGGGGAGGGGCCGGGGCACTACTTCAAAAATCCATATGAACACGAGAATCAACAAAGAGGGTTGCGGAGGAGGCGCCATAGGACCGGGAGGAAGTTCGGAGATCGGATTTATCCGCATTTGAAATTTAGCATCGGCCCCGAAGGAAAACCTTTTCTAGGGGAATGGTGGAAAAAAAAAAAGCTTATGGTTCTCACGGCGGTCCACGCGTAAAGGAGTCACATAGATTCAATCTATAGGGACATCAATGGACTGTATAGGGGACGGTAAAAACAGAAAGATCCAAGGTCCAAAAAAACTGCCAATTGCAGGGGGAGGGATAAGGATATAGGGGGGGGAGGAAGTAACAAAAGATAAGTGGGAAAAGAGAATCGAAGGAATAATTTACCTTATAAGAAATGAAGGTTTAAGGGGGGGGGTAAATTAGCGAGAAAAGTGAGTGATCAAATGGAAAAATAGACTCGGAACTCCAGATACTAAAGGTACGGTGGAGGGGGGGGGGTTTTTCTTGGGGACAAGGAGGAAATAACTGGGTAGTTAGCCAAAAAAGTCCCACTGGAGGACAGATGAGGAACCGTGTGTTCAAAAAAAGGGTGATCAGAATAAATCAAAAAACAACGGAGGAGGAAAAATATAAGAAGAGGTAATGATACCAATAAAAGGAAGGATGCAGGCAGTCAGTTGAAATAAGAAGATCCTGGGCTCAGAGTTTACTTGGGCGGGGAAATACCAGTAACGGGGGGG
>Ga0179593_1475660_pt1 | contig 19169 bp, 14 predicted proteins | sample CZODoug2_1_08_16_FD_185931 | JGI IMG/M metagenome (GOLD analysis project Ga0179593, IMG submission 185931) | Vadose zone soil fungal communities from Angelo Coast Range Reserve, California, USA - CZODoug2_1_08_16fungal (PacBio error correction) | ecosystem: Environmental > Terrestrial > Soil >...
ACAGAAAGGAACTAGCAAAGAAACCAAGGAAAAAAATTAAAAATTCGATATCAAAACTATTTCTTCATGGTCTTCATATAAGCGAGGAGAATGGGGGGCCCAATCGCTCGGGGACAAGTCAAGGGGAAGGGGGGAGTGTCAAAAATAAGGACAAACCCGGCCATGATTCACCTCGTTTTAGCTGGGTAATCAAATTCGATTGCAAAAAAGCGGAGTCGGAGGCAGCTAGAGGTTTCAAAGGGGAAAGCCAAATACGCTCTAGAGTCCGGGTTGAAAATCAGGAACCATGGACGAGGGGAGCGGGAGAAGGAATTGGATCGGGGGAGGGGAAGAACAGCAAGGACGGAGCTGGAGGTAGCAAGTGTCCCACAAGGACGGAAGGCACACATTCCATTTTTTCAATCTCTCTTTAACGAGACGGGAGAGGGAAAGACTCGGGTGGCGACGCATAAGGGGGTATAAAAAACGCGATAGTCAAAACAGGGATAACAGACTGATAAAGAGGGATCCCCAGAGGAAAAAAGTGAAACCCTCCGTCCGAAAGAAAATCCCAGTCGGGTACCTCGCGTGGCCGCCCCAAAGATAGGTCAGGGGGTGCGACTGCAAAGCGAAAGAGAGTGAACTCATCGAAAGAGGGTTGGGGGGGAGACTTTCCTCGCCGGCAAAAGCCGATCCATAATTGACAAAAGTCTTGCACGGCGAGGGCTTCACAAAGCGGGAGGCAAAGGCAAAGGAATCGTCAACGAGCAAGAGGGGTTTCGGTGCTCAAGCTAGCTGGAAGCACTTACATTCGATCGAATGAGAACTTGCAAGAACAACTGGACGACCGATAGAAATCGGTAGAAAGACTGTCGAAAAAGCTCATCCGAAGAAACAGCAGGGAGTTTATCCGTAGCCTAGCTTCCAAGCCGGCAGTTAAACAAGGAAGGGTACACAGGCGAGCGGAAAAGAAGGGAAAAAAAAGAAGGGACATGAGCGCGCCCGCGGGAACGCCGGGGACCTACAAACCCAAGCAAGGCCAGGGGTTGCTCACTTGGTGTACGAACGTCGCGAATGGGGATGAAAAGGTGCAGAGGCCAGCAGTGAAAAGCAGTTGAGAAAATAGCCAAGAGTTCAGGCGGAGTCTTCTATTACTGGCCGTACGGCGACGAGCTTTAACAAGGTGACCAAAAACATCCAGGCATGACAGGTAGGTCGAAGGAAAGCGGTCCACAAAGGAGCAGGCGTTTTCAACCAAAAGAGTCCGTTTACGGAAGTTATCTGTCCCTCCTTTTTAACAAAGGAGTCAGCAAAAGTGGTGTCGAGGAAAAGGAGCAAAACAGACGCGCCGGAGGAGGCAAGAAAAGCTCTCTAACTGAAGATGAGGTAATCACGTCGGAGCGGAGAATTTGCAGGGAAAAAAAAAGAACTAAGCGCTCACGCCTAGTCTTCGGACTGACGGCGTATCTGACTAAAAAGTGGGGGGTCTAACATAGAAGAGATACGCCCGGAACGAACGGAGGGCTCGGAGGGGCCGTAGTAACGCCAGCACATGCTACGCCTCGCCGAACGTGCGGACAAGGATAGAAAGGGATACGTCTCGCCAACCTGGTCTGAAAAAGTTGCTGCCAACGACACACACTTTGCTTGAAGCCTGCGGGAAAAGGGAACCAAGGGGCGACGATCCACTGGAGACAGAGGCCGCCGGGGGAAACGGTGCGACCTGCTGTTCTCATTCGACTTCGACAGAGAGTCATTTGGTCGAAAACGTCGGGGAACGGGGAAAGCTAAAAGCCCAGGTAAAATGACTGCCTCTAACTCCACCGCGCGGAAATGAACTGCCTCCACTGCGTTCACGGATGCGGACATGGAAGGAAAAAAGCGGGGGTCTCAAAGCGAACATTGGAGTCCACCCAGGCGGTTGGGATCCCTCTCACGACGTTCTTCCTCCGTGAGGTATTTTCCGCATCATGCAAGCTCCTGGTCCAGCCAATTGCCTGCTGCCGAGTGAACCCTGGGAAACGCGGGCTCAACTGCGCTGGGAAGCGGGGGGACGAAAATTCGAGTCGCAGTCTTTCGGACATGCTATCCGGAGTCGTGTCAGAAAACGCTTGCAAGTGCTAGACCTGATACAAAAGTAGAGAGAATCGACACCTCAGTCCCTGATCAGGCCTGAGGACCGAAACGATGGTCGCTCAGAGGGACGACCGGCTCTCAGACTGACAAAGCTGGAAGATCGAGGGGGGGGGTCTAAAAAGGCGTCGACCTTGGCAGAGGCCTTCTGCGAACGTGACAAAATAGCAAACAAAGGGGGGAGATCGCTGTCACCCAACATTCAGGGGGTCCTGACGGCAGGGGAAAAGAAAATCGGGCTGCTGAAAAAACTCTCGCCAAACAGCGGGGACGGGTAATGGGGGTCGGCGATCGGACCGAAGAAGCTGGGGGTCTCCTAGTGGAATAGTGTGCCCTGGGGTCTCTATCGTCTCTACATAACAAAGGCCGGGAACCTCCGTCGAGGCGCCTGCGAGGGCAGAAGGGCCAAAAAGGACGTAAATGCCTTTGTTCAGGGAAGAGGTTTTTAAACAGGCTACGGCCCGAAAAAAAAATGCTTGAAGCCGAGAAACGAGGAAGAAAAGGAAGGAGAGGAGAATACGCACGGTTACACGGAAGAGGTCTTGAAACGAGCACTGGGGGCGAGAGGGTCTTTCCCTTTTGCCGCTGAACGGCAACCGAGAGGTCAAGGGGTGCCACGTGAGCAAGAGAAAAAGAGGGGATGGACAAGGGGCCTATGGGTTGGTACGGTATATTCGACTCCGGGTCCGACGAGTAAAGGCAGAAGGTTCAGTATCACTGAAAGTCTGCTCAATGATATAAGAAGAAAAAAACTGATCCGGATATCGAAGAAAAGGGATAAAAACAAGGGGGAAGGGCGGGAGGGTCCGTCTGGTACTCGATCAACCAACAAATGGTCTTTGAAGAAGAGATCCCGCACACTCACTCCGACACCCATGTCGCCCATGAAAGGAAGAGAGGCATGAGTAATTGAGCGATAAGTTAAGAAGGAAGAAGAAAGAGGGGCAGAAAGGGGCCGATACTTTGGCATCTCCAGGAAAACAAAAAGGTTCCAGACACTGATTCATGTCGCGGCCACAATACCACGGCAGCCGTAGCGTTGAACAAAAAAAAGAAAAAAGAAAAAGATAACATAAGGCAGACTCGGTGTCCAGAACATACGCGGGGGACCAATGAGAGGGGAGGGGAAGAAGATCTATTTATCTTGAAAACCAAGTTCTAGTGCAGCACGGCAACATACTGGAAGCAGTTCGACTGGAAGTGGCCAGATCGCCTGAGAATAGAGGCGGGAAGCCAGAAGGAGGTTAGGGGGATCATTAAGAAGTGGAGAGAAGCGAAGAGTGTACAGATCCGCTGCTCTCCTAAGGTAGGAACCCCTCCCCGCCAGCTCGGTTGTGAATCAAGAGGGTCAGCCGAAATCTAAAAAGTGGAGGCATCGACAGCGATTAATAGGATTTCCAGTCGAGCGGCCATCTGGGTGCGATGGCTTTCAATCCAGGCCAAAACTCGAAAAGACGGGTCGAAGAAATGTGGAATAAGGGTCACGGAGAGAGGTCTCAAGAGGGGGCGGGACGGATCAGGTCGTCCAGAGAGGGAACAGTCTTCTCCTCCTCTAGGACGAGGGGAAAAGGAAGAGAGCGGAGATTGGGATAAGGAAAAAGAAGGGGGAGCATTGAGCAAATGAAATATCTTTGAGAGCAAAAGACGAACTCTGCACGCAGTTGATCAGACTCTCCGCGCGACCAGGGCCCAAGGAAAAACACCTTGCGGAAAAGGCTAGCGTGCAAGGCAAGGGGTAATACCAGGGGCTCTCGACCTTGGGGAAATCAAGACTACGCAAACGCCGGACTCCTGCGAACACAGAGTCCTTGATGATTGGGGAAAAAAGCCAGAATCGTGAACAGCAAGTGAGACATAAGAGAAGTAGCCTTCTCTTATTGGAGACTAAATTTCAACTGGTGCGACTCGGACGGTCAACCGACGGACATCCGGACCGACAGAATGAGTAGAATGTCAAAGAAGAAGGGAAAAAGGGCGCAGAGGGGGTTCCAACCGGCTGGGACTTGACCGGGAAGGGGATAGGAGAACGAAGGGGATCTATCAAACGTTTCTATCGGCACAACCGACGAAGAAGGGAGGAGACTCGAACTCGAGGCGGACAGCACGAAAGCTAGAGAAGAAAGGGAGGAGCCGGAGGGGGGGAAAACAGGAAGAAAGAAGAGCATAAAGGGTTCGGGAACTCATAGAGGAATCCAACAAACAGTAGAGAAAAAAATTATAGGAAAAAAGAGCCGACGGGAAAAGCTGCGGGACTCTGGGGAAATCCGGCTCAATCACCTGATAAGCCTCGCGAAGATGTAAAGAAGGGAGAGGGAAAAGAGAAGGAGGGAACCGTTCTTAGTTTCGGCAGGGAAAGAAGCAGGAAGGAGTGCCTGGGAGGCCTTTTCCTCTGCAACATTGCTTCTACTGCTGCAACGCCCCTAGGCATATCCACGGAGGACCAAGGAACGCCGTTTAAAGAAAGACGAAAGGGATTGGAAGGCGGCAAATGACGACGCCGGATTGAGGAAAGGGGAGTGGCTCTTCTTGTTACCTCTAACAATCGGAAAGGCTTAAGAGGAAACCGAAAAAATCCTTAAAGAATGTGCGATCGGGAAGCAAGATTGGAAAAAGACTGCATGGGGGGAAGGTGACCGTTACAAAGCCGGTGTCGAGCTACCGTACCGGGTGAGGAAACAAACGTTTTGCGGTTGAGTCTGACTGGGAAGAAGGAGCAAGAGCAAATAAGGGGAGGGAGGGTAACCCATGAAGGTGACAAAGGAGCAATGGGTAACGAAAGGGTCTTCTGAGGAACCGCGTAAACCTTTGTACTTCTTCACTCAGGCGCTGCTGCGATTTGCGGAGAAGGGGGAAAACTTTCGGATGAGATAAGCCGGAAAGGAAAAGGGGTCAGAAATTGGGGCAATTCTCCTGGGTAAAAACCTTAGAAAAGACTATGCCTAACCCTTCTCGACTGCGTCCGGATTTAGATGGACGAACCTGGAGAGCCAGGAGCAAGAGGAAAGAAAGTTCATTTAAATCGTACGACATATTGCGTTTTCGAAACCCCACATTCAATCCAAAATCACTGAGGGATTACGCTTCGTCCTGACGGCTAAAGGAGGGGACGGGGGTGCGAGACGCGCTTGCGGATCACATGGGCTGGCTGGGATGGAGCTATCTGGAAGCAGTCAGAAGTGGGAAGGCCGCTGGAAGTCAAGGGGAGGTTGCTAGCGATTCTTAAAAACTTCATGAGAACGACGCTCTGTCATAATCCGCCTGGGACCGCGAAGGAGGGCCCCAAGGAAAGGAAAAGGGAAAGGAAGGGGGCAAGAGGTTGATTTCTAAGAACGCCAAAGTGAGGGGACTCACATCCTCGAGCCAATTGACTACCCAACAGCTCAAACCGCCGCAGGAAATGGGTAAAGTAAGCTGAAGGGGGACTTGGAAAACCGTAGTACCTAAAGGACTTGTCAACCCAAGGGGGGTTTTTTGCGGCAATTTTTTCAACCTTACTTCTTCATAAACTATTGAAAGGGGTGTCCATCGAAGAGAATTAGAAAGAGGGGGAGGAGGAGGAAGAAGGGTTTGTTCAAGAAGAAGAAGACCGGCCCGGCGGCTTACAAAAAGTGATTAAATCTGCCCTTATCCCAATTACGAAATCCGCTTATCCGCCTCGTAGGAGAAAGGGGGGAATGGGAGAGGGGGGGGGTGTCCGGCAGGGATAACTAAACAAAGGGAGAAAGAGAGAGAGAAAATGAAAGCCGACCCTCCTCCATACCGACGATCGATGCGGTCATAGAATTGATCCGATATGAAAAAGATAATGGCAAGAAGAATGAAAAAGGGCAGGTCCTACTTCTGTCTGATCCAGGAACACCCCTCGGGTCAGACTATTGGAGATCGAGTCTCTTCAAAAAATCGCAAGAAGAAGGGGGTTGGGAAAACAGGGAAAAAGAAGCGCTCCCTCAAGTCGAACGCGTTCAAGAACCAAAAAAACGAAGGAGTAGTGAATCAGAAAAGTGGAGGCTGTGCAAATAATCAGCACTGTCGGAGTATCACGGTTGAAAAAAAAGGCGGGAAGGGAGAAAGGGAAAAGTTAGAAGGGAATGTTTCACGTCAACTCGGTCAAACACTTCGGACGACGGTTCGCTGCATTCGGTGTAAGACTAATAGACAACCGGGGGAAGACGGAACGTAAAGAGGGCGAAGAAAGTGAAGGAGGGGGAAACGAGAGCAGACATAACAAAAAAATGGGGGGGCCGCACTGACAAGCAACGCGAAATCTTGGATAACATGAAAGAAGAGGCTTCGGGAAGAGCCTAAGTCTGGTTTAGAGGACGGGGAAGAAGCCGGAAAGAAGAAACCATCTGTAGACGGGAACCCAAAAAAAAACAGTTAGAAAGCGCGCTTCTCACAGAGATCGCTCTGGAAGTGCAAAGTCACTCGTAGGGAAAAAAAGCGCCGGCCTGCTCCAAGCGCAGCGGTAGAAAAGGAAAGACGACGGACGGAAAGGCGTGTGTAGGCACTGTCAGCTAAAAAACGATTCCCTGACAAGAATCACAACTAAAGCGGACCTCTGTCGGTCCCAGCCATTTTTAAAAACTGAGGCCTGTCTGACACAAAAATAGGGAAGGAAGTAAAAGGAGGAACAGGAAAGTGGGGCAGTGGACAGGGTAATCCTCCATGTGCGAGTCTGAACTGCCTTACCTAAAGCCGGAACCGGCAATGGGTACTCCCTGTCTCCGCACGTCTCAGGAAAGGAAAAACTGTTTAAAACATGGTCAAAGTCACAGCGGGAAAGAAGGGGAGAGATAAGAAGGAGGCCGGAGAGAGGGGGGAGGGAGAGGAATAAAAAGTTCTTCATGTCGTGACGAGCGTCCTGTAAGAAGGGCGCAGCCAGTCCGGCAGAATGGGCTTCGTCCGCCTCTGAAGTCGTCATCTTTTCCAACCATGGGAAGTCAAATGCATTGTATCGGATACCCGGAGGGGGGAAAAAAGGGAAAGCGAAGGGAAAAAAGTGGGGGAAGAGGAACGTAAGGACAACGTACGCCTCCTTCTGCGTCACGGTCTCTCGCTCGAATCGGAAAAAACTCGATTCTAAAAGGGTGGCTCCTTCTTCCCTCCATGGCCCGCAGTCCTGCTTTCTTCACAGATAGAGAGCAACACCAACAAAGTATGGGGGGGGGAAAAGAGGAAGTAAGGAAGGAAGAAGAAACTTCATGGAGTCTTTCAAAAATGTCGTTGGCCGAGCAAGGGCCGCCTCTAAAAAAAAAAAAAATATCGTCTTCTCAAACCGGAAGGGCGGCGTTCCACGTAGGCCGTGGTGAGGACACACGTTTGATGGGAGAATGGAGGTAAACTGGAAAGAGTGCCTATCCACTCTTCCTGCCCCGTTTGGAAGGCAACCTTCTTGTGCGCGGAGGGCTTGAGCTCCATCTGGCTCCCTTCGCCTTCCTGAATGGGGTAAGCCTAGAGAAACCAATTCTAAATTTACCGCTTCCTGACGCCTGACCACAAACTTGGCGATGCCGAAAGAATGTTCCACGCTGCATCCTTGAAGGTTCACAATCAAGGGGAGCAAGACGCGACCGTGCGGGGGAGTGGGGGAAAAAGAGTTTGAGGGGTGGTGGGTAAGGCTTTCCTCCTTTCTGATCATAACCCCACTGGAAAAAAATGAAAAAAGGCACTCCCGAGCAATTGCAACTTCTGGCAAGGGGGGAGAGCGGGAGAAAAAGGGACCTTCAAAAGGGGGGAGGAGGGAAAGAGAGAAAAGGGCGAAAGTGGAGAAAAGTGGAAAGGAGAACGAGAAGAAAAGGAAGGTCCAGTTTTGCTCCAATTTGCAGGGTTCTCCTGATCCAGGGGAACTTGAGAGCGAGAAGGTCTAACTCCGAACTGGAGACGGAAGGACACCAAATGGTAGTCTTTGACTACCTTCGGAAAAGGCCGTCGGAGAAGGCGCGAAGGGGGGAGGGAAAAGGGAGACGACAGGATGGAGTCGGATGCAGGCGGGGGGGGGACATCTCCACCACAACTTCTCGGGACTGGAAACCTATTCTCCGGAAAACCGGAGAACGGCGACCGCAGATTTTCTTCTTACCAAAGCTGGACGAACAAAGGCTTTTACAAACTTTCTGTCCTATCTTTCCATCTAGGGGGAGAAGACGGACAGGGGAAAAGGGGGGGAAGAGAGGCTGAGAACTTAAGGGCATGCGATAACCTCACTTGCTCGACGTCTGGTTAAAAGTAGAGGGAAAAAGCTTGAAAACAGTTCCCATGACGGAAAGGAAAAAAGGGGGTTGTTCCGGTCCGAAATTTTTTCATTGAGCCCTCGAAGAGGCTGTTCTCCACGCTACCTCAGGCAAAGGTACTGCGCGCCTACCAGAAGAAGTCACAGGAAGGTCCAAGCAGGAGGGAGGAAAACGAGACCGACTGTCTTTATCCCCCAAAAACTTGGCTGTCCGGGGTTCAAACAAGTCTACTCAGTGCAGGATGTCAAGGTGGCCCAGCGAAATGAACTCAAGAGGAATCGGAAATTTTTTTGAAAGCGAACCGCACGGACGCCCGGCGCCGGCAGATGTTCAGGGAAGAAGATCACTCTGCTCAGACGCCGGGAGGGATCCTAGATCGCATCGGAGCAGGTCCTGGGCGAGGGGGAGCGTGTACACGTGCAGCTAGAGAAAAAAAAAAAGGAGGAGAAAAGAGGTCCCCACAACGCCGACGGAACCCATGTGAGAGATACTTATCATCGTGGGGAGGAAAAATACGTCTAGTACTGAAGAAGGGACGGGACCGCAAGGGGGAAGACGGCGTGGAAGAGGAAAGAAAAAATTCGGCACATGAAATTCAGACCTTATCGTCCTGGAAAAAAAAGCAAACCACATACTAGAGGAATAACCGTACGTGAAAAAAAGGGGGCAGCCAAAGACGCTCAAAAAGAGCGTAAGAGGGTGGGAAAGAACAGACGCACGGAACTCTTCCTTCGGCGCTACACCGAGTAGGGGGTATCTTTTATAACGGAACGGAAGGCGAGTCTTACTGGGCAACGAGGATTAAAAACGTGAGGTGGAAGGGAAGTGGGGGCCAGCGTACGCCTACGGGACAAATCGGGCGTAGTCGATTAAAGGGGCTGCCAAAGTGCTCGAAAATTGAAGCCTTACTAGAATTGCCTGAAACAAATTACCCCACTATCTGGGAAGGGGCCTAAAACCACAAAAGGGTGAACGCAGTAAGAAAACGCGAAAGAGGGGGGAGTCAGACAGGGGATCAGGCCGATCGTGCACGTCGAAGAAGAAATAGTTGGGGGATGCCTGGTCCGCCGACCGTAAAAAGAAACGCCATCAGGAACAAAGGTGCATGGGACAGGAGGAGCTCGAATATTCTTTTCAACGACAGGGGGGGAAAATCGAGACTTCTGGGGCTTGGGGTAATCCGACCACAATCTACTGAAGGTGAAGAATCGGAAGCTGCTAAATGGGGGGGGGGGGTATAAGGAAATGGAAAGAGGTTCGTCAACTGGACTTCCAACGGTGTTCGACAAATTGAGCGACCGCTCGAAAAGAGCGCTGAAAGCGCATTGGACAGAAGGAACCGATCAACGAAGCGGGAAAGAAACAGTGCGACAGGCTGAACACTTCCATGGTGGATCCTCCGTGATTTGGCGGGGCGAAGGAAACGGAATCGAAATACACAGCAAACGGTTGGACTCACTTCGGACTCACGTCCGTCCGGGAACTGGCAAAAGGTCAAGGCGCAGCGTGAAGAAGGGTGCGAATCGCCATAGGTCCGGGAGAGTCGGCGGGTACGGGTAGCCTTCGTCAAATGTCGGCGACTAGAGCAAAGAAAAAAAGACGCAAAAAGCAGGCAGATCATTTCTAGTCATTTCGTCAACTCCAGGGGAGGGCATAGGGAAACTCGGTCCTTTGAAAGCATTGATAAAAAGAAGGGTCGGGGTGAACTAGCAGAGAAGCAACTTGTCGGACTGCAATCAACTTACTCCTCGGTTCTAATACTAAGATAAGATGACGTCTTTCTAAGCTGGCCATTGCGGTACATTTTCTGCTACTCTGAAAGGCAGGTCAGCAAAAGGCATTCTGCCTGCATGACTGCCGAAGGGAGGGGAGAGAGAACACAAAAAACGGAGGAGGAAAGGAAAGAGAGAAGACCTGGAGCTAACCTCTTCATGCCTTTCTTAACTAATAGCAAGGGGGCAAAGGAGAAACTCAGCCAAGATTACTACCTCCTTCTATGATAGGGGGAGGACGGCTTAGAAGACTGCCTGGGAAGGATGAAGGTTCACTCAACAAACTGCGGGTGGTAACATTTCTTAGACGGGGAAACCTTCTTTCTCTATCCTGCTGACCACGGCGCCGCCTGGTTGCCCAAGATGACTCAAAGGCGTGGGCCGCGTCGAGTCCGACGAAAAGGAGGAGGAAAGGGAGTTGAGGAACAGTCGGGAACGTGGGAAACTAGACAAAATGCCGCCACGAAAAGAAAAACGTCTCCTCTAAATGGCGTCGTCTCGCACAATGTTCACTCAAGGCCTTTCCTTTGACGGGCCATCTGTTAAGAAAAGGGAGAGACCGGGGAGGAAAGGCAGTGATGAAAAAAGGAGTTTGAGGGTTGTTGGACAGGTCACGCAAGGGCTGCGGGCCAATCACGAGGATCCCCCCAGTTCCTGCAAAATACGGACTGGCCCTAGGGGGAGGAGGGAAGACTGGCTCCTGTGTAAGGCGAGCTAGACTAAAAACAGTCAAGGCGCGTCGATTCTTAGGGGGTCAGAAATTGTGAAACTCTACCTATTAAAATATCGAGGAATTTAGCCGATGGAAGTGAGAATGGATACAGGAAGGAGGCGGAGTCAAAAAACAACTTCTACCGCGAAGGCGGAGAACTTAATAAATAGGTTCTCTCTCGTACCGTGCTCTCCCTGGCGATGGATAGATCGCTAGGTGCGAAAAGAGTAGATATAGAGGAGGACAGGGGCGGAGGCCAGACATCAAAGACTACGAACCTAGTCCTTACGGGGACCTTATCTTACAACCTACAAGCAAAGTTGGACGAAACGGGAAAAAGAGGCGGAAAAACTAGGGTGCTGATTTTATTTCTTCGATCCTCCTGTCGTAGGGGGGGCTCCTAGGATAGGAAAGGAGCCAGGTTTCTACGGAGAGAGAATTAAGGTGAAGGCCTCTCCTAGAAAAAAGCGCGACGAGTTGGGACAAGAGAGACAAACTGGCCAATTTCAAAACTTCAGTTTAGTCCGAAGGTGGAAACCAGCTGTCTCCGGGGGGACTTGGGGACTCCTCTAAAGGAAGAAGCCAACGGAATGAAGACGCAGAAAATCAAAGAAGGGGGAAGTCCGCGGGTTAGAAAAAAATGGAACCTATAACTTTGGGTATCGCGTACTTTGGGTCCGTTTTGAACCAGAGCTGAAGAAGGAAGAGGGGGGGAAAGCTAGCGAAGAGAAAGCCTAACATGGCAGGCCGAGGGTTGGTTCATTGGTATATCTAAACTCCGCACCGTCGCCGGGAGGTATCCTCGAAGGAAAATAAGCCACCTCTTATCACGTAGTCAAGGTCGAAAGGGGGTTCGGGGGCGTCGGGAAGGCGTAGGGATCTAGCGAAAAAAAACAGGGAAGGTAATCCTCAGGACACTTCTCCCGACGCCGACCCATTCTCGATATAGAGTATAGGGCATGGAGGTAATGGAGGAGATAAGGTGACTAGACGGAAAGGAACGAGCCGACGCCCCGGGCAAGGACTGTTCCCACACTCCATGACACAAAAAGGGAGGAAATAGGAAGCAGCGGGAACAACGCTTACCTCGGAGTCACCTTATTCTTTAAAAAAAAAACAGACAGAACAGAACGCTCAGAAAGAAGGGAGAGGGTCCACAAAAGAAGAAAGGAACCAGGGATGCGGGCTGGTAGCGCTAAAGGGGGGGAGGGGAAAGGGGAGTTCACACACGGCGTCTCGCGTATCACTTCAGAAACAGGGGAACCGTTCATTCTTAATGAATGTGGGCCAGCTTCCCGGAATCAGGAGGAGGGGGAACAGAGAGGGAGGTACGCAGTTGGGTAGAGAGGGGAAGAGAAAAAGGGTTCAGGGGAAGGAAATCAAACATTAAACCATAGCGTCTAGGAGAGTGACCGAAAACGACCCATCTTGTTTGACGCAGCTTTGGGGGGGACGAAAAGCGAACTCATGGCGGGGAGGAAGCTCGGGACGAGAAGTCGGCGGAAAGGGGAAGAGAAAGGAACCTGTTTTTCTGCGTTAGCGCCAATAAAAAACATCATTTCGACGCCCAGGAACAACTTCGCGCTTCACATCGATGCAAGAAGGGAGGCGAGCAGGGAAAAATCAGGCGGGGAGGGAAGGCCTCAAAAGAAAAAAAAGACGGGAACGGGAAGGAGGAGAGGAGGTTGTATCATCACTTCTTAAACTGTACTTCCCGTAAAGGGGGTCTACAGGGGAAGGCATCCTCTGAAACGAAGGCGCTACAGCGGCAAAGGGGAGAGTCTAGGAAGGGGAGGCTGCCAAAGGGGACCAGCGGCAGCCAAAGGGGTTGAAACATTCTAGCTGACCTTTGTGTGAATCCCCAGGGGGGGATGCAAAAAAGAAAACCAGAGGAAAGCTTACCCTGACCACCACTCCTTTGGTTTACCTCAAGCGGGAACTCACAGGGTCGAGTACTTGATAAGAGTGGGAAGGGAAAGACAGCAGAGTGACAGCAAGGGCAGACGGCATCGCAATGATTCTCGGTCTGCCTGGGGGCGGCGGGGAAGGTCTTAAGAGAGGGAAGAACCCACGAGACATCACCAGGCCCATCATTTCGTCGATAGCCCACTTCCACAAGGGCAGATCCGGGGACAAAAGGCCGGACGTGACCAAGAGGGGGGGGAGAGTAAAATCAACTCCTTTCGGGAAAACTCAAAAGTCAAGAAAAAGGGGGTAGAAATCAAGGCACGCCAGAAGGATCTGGCTAAGACAGGCAGATCAGCGGGGTACGGTTTTCAGAACGGAAGAAAGGGGGGTCATGTGCGGAAAGGGGGGGTCAACGGGCCGGCATAAAGCATCCTGAATTTCTTCTACTTCGAATCTCGACACAACGTAGTATGAAAATACAGGTCTCCTAACTGCATCTCAGGGAGGATCACTTTCTTTACGACGAAAGAAGGGGACCGACGTCTTGGAAGCCTCAGGATAGAGGAAGTGAAAAAAAAGGGACCGAAAAAGGAGGAGAAAAGTGGGGAACGGTGAATCCACTGGGTACTTTCACACAGTTCGCGATCCCTGAAAGGCCACTCCTTTGGGCAAACGTCTCCCGGACTTGGTTACTCTCAGGGAAGAAGTCGACGAAAGAGTCGGCCTGGAATGGCGAAGAGGGGACCGTTGTGAAACACCGAGTCTTCAGGCCGACCTGGTTACCTCCACTGTGAAACGACTCCGAAGACGCCAAGAAAAGGGGATCCGGACAAACGCAACCTGCTGTTTCCCCTGCTGACTGGAAAGAGAGGGGTAAAGCAGACAGGGAAGGGGCAGTTATCACAAAAGGGAAGTGTTGGAAACGGTGTAGTACGGCGTAAGCACGTTCTACATCAGGAATCACGCCCATGGGCGCAACTCTCCTGGGGGAAACAGGGTTCTGACAATGCACTGGCCCGTTTAACTCGTCTAAGAAAGGGGCTCAACTACGGCGGCTGGGAAGCGCGTTCTATGGGCAACAGGACATTGCGCGGGGTGCTATCGGGAATGTTCGAAGCGTGCAAGTGCTTAAAACCTGAACTTCGAGATTGTCCGTGGAACTAACCTTGCGGGGGCAGAAGGGGAGGAAAGCCAAGAAGGGGGTCTCTCTCGGTAAAGGATCTCACAAGAAAGGGAACGCTGGAGAAGCGCAGGGCAGAACGGGAAAAACGAGGAATGGATAGGATGGAAGGAGGGACTGAAGGGGGTGGCATACATTTGCTCTCTAACGCTGAGTCTACGAGTACTGAGAGGAAGACCGAAAGGTTAGAGCGCGGGAAAAAAAGCGAGGTCAAAAACTGTGAGGTGAGTTATTATAGCCGGGGGGGATCCTGTCTGTGGAATCATTCACAAATTGGGACGACAAGGTCAATCTAAGGGGTAAGTGAGCTAAACCGTTCAGGAAAAGCGACTGCTTTTCTGACAAGAGGAAGCTTTTCCCACAGGAAAGAGAAAAAAACGGTTAAGTAAGAGGGTGTTGAGTGAAAGGGGACCAAAGGCCCACCGACTAGAAATCGAGGGAACACTAAAGGGAGGGCCTACAAACAGTAAAGGGGACAAGCTCAAACGGAATTGGCTGGAAACTAGGCAGTAGACCGGGAGGGGAGACGAGTATTTGTGAGGGCCTTTGTGAAAACCGCTACGGCTGACCGGCTTTTCAGATTCCCTTTCTCAGCTAACATCTGGATGGAATGGGCATGTCCTAGTGGGGTCATTGAATCAAGGGAAAGGAAGGGACGGAAAGGGATCGTAAGGAGAGGGGGGCAGTGAAAGAGAAGATAGGCTACAATTGGAAGACAGGAATCTTATATATCGATCTGGCTACAGGGGAATGGGAGACTTGGAGATGGGTGCGGGAGATAAAAAAACAAAAAGGAGGAGGCGCAGAAAGAGAGAATCCAGAAAGGAAACTCTCAAGGAAAAAGCCGTCAAAGGAAAAAAGGTCCGAACTTCTATAATCTTTTGCGTAATTGAGCAATCCGGACGAGGATACAAAGAGGAAGGAAGAAAGGCGGCAAACAGTTCGATCTACAACTGGAACAACAAAAGCTGAAAAAGGAAACATGCAGACCGGAGGGAGCCAAAAAGGGAACGATGGACAAAAAACAACTGGGACCCGGTCTTCCATCCTTATCTTTTAACACCGGAGAAAAAAAAGGGGGAGCAAAGAGAGGACTACGTGACACAGAAACTAATCGGGACGACCAGTGAAGGAGGATGGGAGGGAAAAAAACCGTGGGCTTCGAGTGAGAGGAACAATCACTGGAGGCGACTAAATCACTTGCAAAGTTCGTAAGGGAACTTTGAGGGAAAAGGGGAAGTGGGCCCAGAGGGCGACCTATTCAACTCTGAGGTTCTAGCCATATCTGAGAAGAAGGCAGTGTAAGACGCGAGCGCTAACCTTGGGAGCCGGGACTAGATCTACGATTAAAGAGAGCCGACCAAACGGAAACACAGCGTTTAGCCTCTTGTAATCCGAGCAAGACTGGAGGGAGGAAAGCATCAGGGAGAAGGATCGTCGTGCACGGGAGAAGAAAGGATTGGGGCTGTTCTTCCTCTGTAACCAATCAGATGCATCATGTAGAAAGACAGGTTCCTTCACTTCGATCTTGATCCAGCGGCGGTCAGACAAGGTCGTAAACGAGCGGGAAACGGGAAGGGAAGCACGGCCTTCAGAACAAGACGAAGGATTATAAAAAATCAACGTAATTTTTCGGCCGTACCCGGTGCAGCGGCGACCTGACTTCCAAGAGGGGAGAGGTTCAGACGAAACTACCAAGATCTAACAGTCGTGGAGCCGTCCGCCGAGGAAAAAGGCCAAGGCAGCACACCTGGGGCGGAAGGCGAGCGTTGCAATGGTTGTAAAAATCCTCAAGTAAATTGGAGGAGGATCCGCCCTGGAGGGGAACGCCGAAGAAAGGGACAAAACCGCCTGGGTGGATCAAGGAGGGGAAAGCACGGTCCAAGTCCTTTATTTCAAACCAGTCCTCAGCGTGAACATAAGTGGAAGAGAGCCATTCGTAAATACGCGGTCGAGGGAAGCCTTTTCGGTTCCAAGGTCGACGAGCGGTCCCCAACGAAAAAAGACGGAAGAAAAGGCAACGACAGCATGCGTGCCAAACGGACAACGAAGGGTCGCCTAGGGGTTGGGGACAACTAACCGTTTGTAGAGGGGCAGAAGGGGGAGGGGGGACCGAAGGAGCACTTGGTAGATTGCCATCAACTGGCAAGCCTCCGGGGGAGGGAGGGGGGAGAAAAAGGTCGAGCTATCCTCGACTGGAGACAGCAATCAACGGAAAGCAATCGGAGAAAACGTTCCCGGACCAGGCGCAGAAGGCAAGGACCAGTCTCTACTTCCGTATCGAGATCACAAACCTGATGAGAGAGATATAGAAAGGAGGAAGAACTGCAGGCGATTCGGGAAGCAGCAGAACGCCGGCGTAAGCAGGATAAGCGATCCACTTGCGAAAGGTGAAGCGAGGAGAAAAGGCTTCGCGAGAAAGGAAAGACCGTTGATGCCGGGTCCGAGAAAAGGGGAGGTCGCCTTTCTTCTCCCCTTCCCTGCCGTCCACTGCCCTAATTTTAACGGAAGGCGCCCGTCTAAGCTGCAAGGGAAGGTACTCCATCAGGTCGAGGCGTAACGGGGGAGGAACCGGGTGGACCGCTCGGAAGAAGAAACTCAACGGCAGGAACTCGACGCCTCCTGCTAACTACTGTCTGTATGAACACCTGCTGTTATCTGCTGGGCGGAAGGCACAAGCGGTTTCATCAAGGGACGAAAGGGTCTAACTGAAGGGATCAAACAGCGTTTTGATGGTAGGTGAAGGCAGGGGTCACCCTTTAAGCATCGCCCATAACAACTGTGATTTCAGCCAAGTCCTGGAATCTCGCATTGTCGCAAGTGGATGTCTGTAAGCTCCAGGTGGAGCGAAGAGAGGGATCAACGGCAAAGGAAAGAAGTTAACGGCCAAGTCCGGGCGGGAAATGTATCAATTGACCATTGGGGGAGGCCCGCGGGGAAAGCTAACTGATACACAACTTCGATCTCGGTTCAGAACCGAAGATTGGGAACCGGCGTCAGCCACAGACTTTCGGCTAAGGGAAGAATATAGGGCCTGCCGCCGCTTGGAGGCGCGAAAGGGCAAATTCGACATGATGGGCTTCCGGGAGGTTCCTTTGATTGGCTCCAACCCACTACTGGAGATAGAACTTTCCTCCGTCGACTGCATTCCTGATTATAAAAATCCAGAGTGAGCGGGACGAGGAAAATATGAGGACACGAAGACCTGCTGGTAACTGAAAAGAGGGAGACTCTCTAAGTCAGCATAGGGGGGTGTGAAGGAGGTGGAGTGCCGTCGGAAAAAATGTGTCCTATCTCAAATTCCGGAATCGCAGGAACCCTCTGGAGGAAGCCGCCGAGTGAAAAGAGGAAGAAAGTGGTCACTTCCATCTGAACTGGGACCAAGGGGGGGAATGACTAGGTGGTGGAGGCTACGCCACGCGACCGCCTGTTCTGTGTACTGAAGAGCTAAAGAAAACGGAGGGAGCCTACCAGACGAGGAAAGGGGTCAAGTCCGAAGTTGAAAGAGGGAAATGGGAGCCTTGCTGGGCGTCGGTAACTTTCAGCCGTCTGAGAAAGGGGGGGCGCGATGACATCGAAACAAAGTGGCATGTCATGGAGAGGGGGGTGACGTTATATCTAAACCAAGACACGCCCGCGGCGTCCGGACGCGATGGGAAGGAAGCGTAAGAGCTGCTCATAGCAGTCCTCTCCTCTTAGCCCGTAAAGGGGGGGGTGACGGGGGGAGGAGGGAAGTGTCCGTGGATTCTCACACAAACGGAGAATGAAAAAAGAAAGAGAAAAAACGGAACAAGAAAGACCGCCTAAGGAAAAAGGGGCAGAGAAAAAGGATACGGAGTGGCGTAGGGAAAAAGATCAAACCTTGAAGTGGGATACTTCATCCGGACGCAAGCCGGTAAGGAGATTTCGATACGAAAAACATCGGAAAGAGAAGAACGCTGTGCGCTGAGAATGCGGGGGAGGGACAACGCGAACCTCGCGGCATAAGGATTCTTTTTAACTCGACATAAAAAGGAACGAAAGACAGCAAGTTCGTAAACCGCGGTAAAGAAAACCTCAGAGGTCGTGAAAAATGACGGCGGCTGGGAGTCCAGAGAAAAAGTAGGGAGGGAGAGTAGCGTGAGAAAGCCATCTTGGGCTTTCTATGTACAGCTTAAATGGTGAAGTTTTCGCGGGGGAAGTGCCAGAGGAAATCAGTCAAATCGGCGCTGAGGAACATAGCTTTCTTCATTACTATGTGTATAGACGCGACAAAATTCGCAGGAATCACTGAGGGCGAAACCCAGAAAGGGACGGCTTCCAAACTGACCACAGACGAAACAAAACCGGGGAAAGGCCGCGAAATAAAAATCTTGTTCCTACTCTCAGGACGAATCAGTTCTGGAAAAGGCATAGCCCGCTGGTGGGATCAAGAAAACGCCGGGGAAATCAGGACAATCATGCGGATTTCAGAATAGAGCTTCTGCCAAACGGTTCAGTTAGGAGCCAGGGTCGTCCACGAGAGAACCAAGGAAAATAAAACACAGGCAGGAAAACTTGGGGAGGTATACGGACCTCTCGGAATCTTTTTATCAGAGAAGTGAAACGGAGCCACTTGACTTCAGGAGAGCCTCTTTCAAAAGGCTGACAGAAAAAAAAGCTCGAAAAAAGCAAAAGAGGGTCGTTAAGCGATAAGTCTCGTAGCGCTTAGTCAAAGCGGCAAGAAGACATGGAGAGGCGCTGGGGGGGCAAGACCTTTGGGAAATCCTCACGTGAGGTGGGGCTGAGGCCAGAAGAAAGGTGAAAAGCCCGGAAACGAAAGAAACCTACAACACACCACAGGTGTGTTGAAGTCAGGTCAAGAAAAACTTTCTCTGGCCGGTGAAAAAGATTGTGGACACGGTAAAAGAAGCAAGCGGGAAAAAGGAAAAGAATCGCAAGTCGTAGGGACGGCGGGTTATATCCTTTTCTTTCAATTTCGGAGAAAAAGGGGGGCCACCAAAGGTAAAGAAAGGTTCTAACCAGAAGGACGAAGGGAGTGAGAAATTAACGCCGAAAAAAAACCGGCTCTCGGGGGGGGGAAAAAGGAGCCGGCCCCTTCCGCCCATAAAGGGTCTTAGAAAAGGAGACGCAAAGGTGTCAGAGGCTTCAGCAGGCACTCCGCAGAGGACTTCTAATACTGAGTCTCGAAGCAGCGGAGGTAAGAAACGTTAGAAGCAAAGGGGAAAAGTCGGAAGTTCCCACATCAAGAAGCGCTACCTGACTTACCAAGGAGA
>Ga0179593_1320029_pt1 | contig 19166 bp, 24 predicted proteins | sample CZODoug2_1_08_16_FD_185931 | JGI IMG/M metagenome (GOLD analysis project Ga0179593, IMG submission 185931) | Vadose zone soil fungal communities from Angelo Coast Range Reserve, California, USA - CZODoug2_1_08_16fungal (PacBio error correction) | ecosystem: Environmental > Terrestrial > Soil >...
TGTTTCAGTAGGAGGTGAAGGGGGGAAAGGAAAGGCGGCTGTTCAAAAAAAGAATCAACAAACACTTGTCAGCTCTAAAATATTTAAAAAAGACAGTGGAAGGTTGGGGGTTGGTGGGAAAGGAAACAAACAGGGAATAAAAATACCTTCACGGTCCGTTCTCGAAGTTGTCCACTCACAAACAAAAAAAAAATCTAAGAAGGAAAAAGAAAAACATAATACGTGGGTTTACAAAAGTCCTAGGGGTTATATCATCTTTTGACAGAACGTCAGAAAAAGAAAGAAGAGTTAAAAAAAGGGGATCAAAGGGACAACCCAGGTAAGGGGGGGGTGTAGTCCATTGGGAGGGGTTCATGCAAATTGGCCAATTGTGCCAGAAGAAAAGAAACAGTAGGAGCATAAGTACAGGGTGTGGGGGGGTTGGAAGAAAATCAAATAAAAAGGTAAGAAGGCCAAAAAAAGATCCCTTGAAAACGGGAAATGGTGTGGATTGCGCAAAATCTGGTCCACAGAGGTGTAGTGGCAGAGGACGCACGGCATCCTCCAGTAAATCAGCGGGCGTATAAAGGGCTCATAGAAGAGAAAAACCGGCCGCCCGTCACGCGGGGGGGGGAAAAAAAGAATTTCGGGGTTGCCACCCGCCACAAACGAAGATGTAAAAAAATGCTACCAGCTACCGCCAACAAAGTTCGGGGGAAAACATGTATCAGACAAGCAAACCTCCGCGCCGTGATGAAAGAAGGAAGGCCAGAGCCTACGCTACACTCTTCAACGCGACCTCCGCAGCCCCTTGTCCTAAATGTGGGAAGAAAACTGGCGGTTAGCCTAGAAGAAGGAAAAAAGAGGGGAATTTATTTAAAGAGGTAGAATCTGGAAGCAGGAAAAAGCGTCCCACAATCCAAAGATAGAAAAAAGCGACGGGAGGGGGGTCAAAAGCCGTAAAATCAAGGGGGAAAAAAAAACGCAAAGAGCGGATTAGTGAACTTGGTCCATGGCCCGTGGCTGGCCAGAACCAGGGTGTCCGGAAATGCTGGAAGGGGACATGGTCGAGGGGAAAAGGAAATATGACGCGTGGGGTCCGGGGTCCTCATCGAGCCAACGGGATGGTTGGGACTCCGAAAGAAAAATTGGACAGAAAACCTCAAGAAAACAATTTTTTATGTGGAAAAGGGACTTCGGAATTTGGCCACCAGAAGTTTCTTCCTTACTCACGAAAACCAACCGAAAAGAAAACACAAAAGCAGTTTGGGGTCATACAGGTTGAAAAAGAGAAAGGACATCCGCAACCAGCTTACGCGGTCAGCTAACTGGGGTGTTGAGAAAGGGTGGGCGAGCATTGGAGGGGAGGCTCGCAGACAGACACGCCAAGATGGGAAAAAAGCCTAAGCGCCGTTTTGGAGAGAAGAAAAAGAAACCAGCTAGCAAGAAAACCTGAGGGACAAGGGCACTGAAAAACAAGGTTCACCGAAGCAACCCTTCAAAAGTAAAAAGAAATGAGAAAAAGTTCCGACGCAAGTTCGAAAAAGGAAACGGAGAAAAATAAGGAGGAGCGGGACGGGGAAAAAAGAAAAAGAAGGGGGGGGCTTCTTGCCTTCATGGTCAAGGTCTTTTTCTAACCATACGTGTCAAAGAAAGAACCGGAGAAAAAGGGGAAGCAGGTCAAGGGGGAAAAAAGATGAAAGGAAAGCCTTTTCTGGTTGACTGTCATCCAGCAGGGGGCAGAATTGCGTCCCTCAGAAAGAGCAGGGGGTACCGAAATCGTACCCTTAATGCCAGTGAAGTACTTTTGTAGGTAATGAAGTCAAGGGGGGGCAAGGAAAGAAGGAAGAAACTACAACGGGCTGTAAGAATACGGGGATCGAAATAAAAAAACACTCGCAAAATGAAATATGGGGGGGGGGAAGGGGAGGAATGAAGAAAAGAATCCGGAAAAAAGTAGCGTGACTCACAAACCAACCATTAGCGCAAGAAGCCAGTGGCCGAGCTGGAGGCGGCCGTCCGAAACGGGGGGGAAATAAAAAAAAAAGAAGGGGGGAAGCTAGGGGGCCAAATGGGAAAAGTGCCGCCTAATTCCAAGGTAAACAGGGGATGTTAATAAGGGCGGCACGACTCACGAGAAAAAATACGCGGGGCTAGGAAGGAGGATGGAGAAAAAAACTTGACAAATCACCGTCTTGACAAACTTCCCTCACGACCTTTCCAAAGCAAAGGACGCAAAAGTTTGGGGGACCTCTCTCCTTGCCAAAAAGGAAGAGCACAACCAGGGGAAAAATTGGGAGGAGGGGGGAAAAAAAGATGGGGGGAGAGGGAGGCCCGTTGAAACTCCTGGGTGTCCTGCGTCCAGGATCCGGACTGAAGACATATTAGAGCTAGCTCAACGTCATTGGGGAAACCTGCACAAGCACAGCGAAAGAAAAAAAAAAAAAGAAGGGAGGGGACGTGAGGTAAAGAGATAAAATCTGTAATAGTGAGGCAAGGTGTCCCCTAATGTGGGGAAAAAGGAGGCACGGAGGGAGGGGGGGGACCATTAGGTTTTGTCTGGCGGGTCACGGGGTTTGGCCCAAAAATTGGCGAAGCGAGGCGCAGGGGGGGGGGGGGCGGCCTTAGCTCAAACCTCTTAGTACGAAAAAAAACGCCTAAGGGAAAGGGTCAGGCACGACAAACATGGGGGAAAAGGAAAGAAAGGGGGGGACAGGATTAGAGGGATGGGGTGGCAAGACGTATTTGCAAAAACTTGTGTTAAAAAAAGTAACACACACGAGAGGGGCAAGACAAGCAAGAAACTGACCTGACGAGACCGCAATGGGGCGACCTAGGGGGGAAGGGGGGGGAAGAAAAAGGGAAGTAAGCCAAGGGAGGAGTTTCGAGACGCCAGGCATAACTGGGGGCGCAAACTAAAAGGGAAACCTGTACGACACCGATAAAAGAGAAAAACCAGCCAAGACAAAAAGAAAAGGGTGGGAGAGATGTTGGAAGAGAACCCAAGTAAGGTTGCATCTGCAGAACAGCGAAACCCTTTGATGGCGCTCGGATGGTTCGAAGAAAAAAAAAAAGAAAAAAAGAAACAAGTCACGAAGGAGGGAGAAACTTCTCGGGGGGGACTTGACAGCCATGGAATAATGGCTTGAGTACGAGGGTTGACTGCCAAAGGCAAAGGGGAGGAAAAAAAAAATAGCAAAAAAATGGCCGGACGAAAGCTTTGGGGAACAAGTTTTTGAAGATTCTGCAGTAATAACCTGGGAAATTCAAACTAAATTCCATACTAATGTTTTCAAGAGGAAGGGGGGGGGTGGAATCCCAGGTTCACGGAGACGGTCGTTGCACTCGAAATCCACCATGGAAAGGGGAGGAAACCGCCGAAAAGGAATTCATAAGAAATTTCAAAAAAATTGGAGAGAAAGAATCCCAGAAAAGAAAGATGGAAAAAATGCTACCCGAAAAAGGATTGGGAACATGAGCGCCAGAACTAGTTCACATGCACCACTAAAGACGAACTATTTATCAAAATGAAAACCATAAAACGCGAAGTGACCATAAACCCATGAGAAAAAAGGGGGGACAACCAGGACGACACGTTTCAAAACGGAAATGGGCAGTAGGGGAGATGGGGGAGGAACACTCCCAATATACAAATTGGACAGAGACAGAATGAAAAAGCAAAGGCACCACAACTCGGCACAGAAAGTGGGGAAAGCTACAAACGAACTACTTCGGGCTGCCGCACGAGACACGACTAAACTGTAAAGACAACACAGTAAAAAAAAACGAAGAGAGAGAGAGAAAAAAAAAACAATTTGGTCGACATGGGACTGAAAACAGGGAAGGGTCCGAACTCATAAGGGGAAAATGATCTCTACTGGCCAAATACATGCCCAACCCAAATTGGCATCCCCTCAAAACCACAAAAAAAGAGAGGAGAAAAAGGGGGGCTTGATACTTGCGCGTGGCAAGGAGAAAAATTTATTGGAGATTTTTTTGTTTTAAAAAAAGGCGGAAGGGCAGTTGGAAGGTCCGGGAACAGACCAATGTGGGGAGACATGGTGGGTGGGGGACTGTTTCGACTGAAACCAAGGAAAAAGCGTAGTGTTGTGGGTGGAGCAAAACTCAGTAGAAACGCAAGGGGAGTTTCCTGTGGGTGTAAAAATGCTGTCCGCCAACTTTCTGGTGAAGATGTGGGTGCACGAAGGCAGGGCAGGATGCCTGGACGAAGTCAACTCGGCCAAATCGCGAAAGGGGAAACGGTGTTTACTAAGCGGTGTGAGAGAGTTATCAGAAAATAGCTATCCGGACTGGACAAGCCTAGATAGAATTGCAAGACTTAAAAATTTTTGAATCACTTGACGAAAAGTCACTTTCAAACGTCGTGACCCTTTGAAAGGGGGGATGCTCAATCGACAGGGGAGGTCACGGCCAAATGCATTAGGGTTGAACGTACAGGTGTATAACGAGTCCCCCAATCATACGCGGAAGAAAGAGGGGGATGAAGCATGGGGAATGCGGAGGATGACGGGCTTTGGGGGTTTTGCACGGCCAGGAACAGACTGATGCGAGGTGAGGTAGGCAAGCATGTTATGGGTTAAGGCAATCGGTGGCAAGGAATGGATCCCAGGGCGTGGGGGGGCCGAACACCGGGGGGCCCAAGAGGAACTTATCCCCGAAGAAATAAAAATTGCTCAAGTGAAAATCGCAATCGACAAGAAAAGGGAATAGGCGCTTTGGGGTCGGGGTCGCAGTTCAGGGGAAAAAAAGACATTGTAAGACTTTGCGGAAAAGCTTGTCTAACTGGGAAAGGGAAGAATTACCTAGGGGAAAGCAGCTGTGCACTGGCAAAAAACAACGCCGAAAAAGATTCAAGTGAAGAGACTGGGTCTACGGGCGGTCAAGTGGGGCCGAGTGTAGTGTCGAGTACACCTCTGGGCCCGTTTGACCTTTTTTAAGGTAGTAGAAAACCGGAACCACATACCATCCCCAGGGGCAACCGCCAGAGAAAATGAAAAGGGGACCTGGGGCTTGGGTTGTATGAAACATTCAGAACAAAAAATTAGTGCGGGTCGGAGTCAGCTTAGCCTTTTGGGGACGGAGAACGAAGGGTAGCGGAAGATGGTAGTAGACCTGAAGGTCCGCATAGATATTAAAGTGAGCCAACCAAACAACGAGGTTTGAGGTCTTGCGGAAAGCAGTGGGGAGCCTCCTTCCCAATGAATTGGCGTGGTGGGGGGGGGGGAAGACATAAAAAACGAAATCCTCAAAAAAAAGATAAAAAAAAAAAGTATGGCCTACTGGCTTTTGGAAAAAAGTTGGGGTGGGGACCCCGAGTGCTAGGAAGAAGGGGGAGTTCAGCGAAGGGTCCCGATCGAGCCTCAGCTAACTAAAATTGAAATAGCAACACAGGAACCAAAGGGGGGGAAAAAAGCAGCTGGAGAACGGCACCAGCCACACGGGTTGGCAACTAGACCACGCAAAAATCCCGAAAACAGTCACATGGGAAATGCCAGTGAATCAACCGCCCTGCCAAAACTTTCCGATCAGCGACCCTTAACCCAACAACGCCTCAAAGCCCTTCCAGCTCGCCGAACGCAAAACCCCCCGCCCTTTGCCGGCCGATGGGGGGCAGCCCCAACGGGCCTTTCGATATCGATAGCATAAAAAAAAAGTCCAAAGAGATTCGGGGGTGAGAAGGACCAAAGGGAAAAGGGGGGGGGGGGGGGGGGGGGGCAAAAGCCAAAGATCGCAAACAAATTAGTCCTGTTCAAGCAATCTTTAACAGGGGGTCGCACGAATAGGGAGGGGTGGGAAAAAAATGAGGGCAAAAGACCTTCAAAAAGAATGGATTGGGGGGGACCGCCTTAAATTGAAAAGTTCGACAAGACGAGGAAAGAGTTGGGTCGGAAAGACAAAGATGCCGAAAAGATGAAAAGTATGGTGGGGGACGAAAACTCGGCAGAATAAAACATAAAGACCAAGGGAGGACTGGGGGGGGGGGGAATTTCAAGGAGGGCGTGGCCCATACCAGATCTTTTCTCTAAAAAACATGCTGTGAATAGAGGTTGCTCGGGACGACAAAAAGAGAACAGAATGAGAAAGGAAGTAGTTGGGAGCACGGTATACGTCTCCCTTCAACAAGATTTCTGAGGAAGGGGGGGGTCATGTCACCAAAAGACGTATCAAGGGCCAATATGAAAGGTTGTTATCGGTTCGGCTGCAAGCACTCAGAAGAAAAAAGAATAAATTCAAGGCTACCGGCAGAGGAACGAGGGGAAAAAAGAAAGAAAGAAGGGGCTGTGGACAGGTCGCATGGGCTTCAGAAGAGGCATTGGCAAGGCAAAGCGGTTGGGGGAAAGTGCGGATAAGAAATAAAAAAGAGGACCGTGAGGAAAGGGACGTGGCGGGTGGACCAAAAAACCGAGCAAATGCATCTGGAGTTAAAAGGGGTCACATAGAGGGAGACTAAGAGTCCACCCAAACCGGTATTCCAAACTAGAACGCGGCATGCTTTAATTTCATTTTGGGTCGTGTAAAAGGAAATTTTGGTGTAGACGAAATGAAGAAAAGAAAGAAGGAAAAGGACATAAGGTTGAGGTTCTGACCAAGGAGGATCCACCAACGAGAATAGGGAGAAAATGGTCGATCCCTTCCAACTCTCGCACTTTGGGTCTTCCAAAAAGAAAGAGGGGGGAGAAACGCCAGTAAGGTTGGAATAGGCGGGGTACGGCGGAAGAAAGTATGAAACAGCCAGTTTAAGAGAGGAAAAGAATGCATAGTTGGTGATCAACCCCTAAGTCCCCAAAGAAAGAGGGGGTATTGATTTTGTAAAAAGGCAGAGCTCGCGAAAAAAAAGAAGGGATTCTATGGGATAACAAAACGCAGAGATCGTCTGGAGGAAATCGAAAAAAAAGTTGTCAGAAAAGGGCTTGGCATGAGTTATTGGCGGGAACATCGACAAAAAACGCGCGGGACACCAAATGTTTAAAAGGAGGAAAAAAGATGTTGAAACAAACCCGGGATGTGAAGGTGGAGGTTGCGACAGCAGGTTAGTCCTATAAAGTCTTCCATCCGGGAAAAAAAGAAGCAGGAGTAATGAGATAGGGGGAAAGATAAACACGGAGGGGGCGCCCCTGACGCCACGGCTTGAGCGAGTACTTAGAGAGGAAAACTTGTTCACGGAGAGGGCAGGGGTGAGGGGGGAGGGACATGGGCAAAAAACTAAGTGGGGGTTCCGGCCACTGGGGTGCAAGTGTGGGGTTGTCCGGCCAATCGAGGGGGAACACCGTGAATAAGCTTAAACGAGGGGCGGGAGGAGAAAGGGTTAGGTAACAAGAGCGAAGGACGACGTATGAAGACAGGAGGGAGAAAACTAAAGCAGAGCAGAAAGACCATGTTCTTGAGGGGTGGCAAGATTGCCCCACGCGGGAAGGGGGAGAGAAAACCAACAACAAAACGAAAATGGGGGCAAATCAAAAAAACAACACAATCCTGGACCTCAGAAAGGGAGACCTATCTTTTTTTGTGAGAGTCCAAATTTTGCGTAACGACATAACCCTTGAGACCATGAGAAAGAAACCTCGCGCCGGGTGACCAAAAAAAAGGAACGACACAAAGACGCGAACAAAACCAGAACAAAGTTTTGGTCAACAACGTGGTAATAGCAAAGAAAAAAAGGACAGTAAAATTTTTTCATATTGAGAGAAAGGTGAGGGAAAAAGGAAAGGACTGGTTAGGTGGGGTAAGGGAAACGACCCCTGAAACCACCGCACGAAAAAAAACATAGGGGAGAATAAGAAACTTGTACATACTCGACGGAAAGGAGGAAAGTACGAAAAGGGGGGACTTTTGAAAAAAAAAAAAATTTTGCGCACGAGGTGTGAAGCTCGCACGATAGGAACATTCTAAACTTTTCGTCACAACAAAACTGGGGCTGAAGTCGTGAACATGGAAGGAAAAAGACATACCCAGGACATCGACGAGAATGTGACAGAATGAAAGGGTCAATGGAATAAAAAAACGCGTGCTAAAAAGAAGGGCCTGGTGGAAAAACAACTAAAGCCGCCGGTTTGTGTAGGCTCTAGAAAAAGGGAACCAAAAGACGTCTGGGAAGCAAAAACAGATAAAATGGCGGAAAAAACGGGGAAAAAAGCATCAGGGGAGATCTTAACGAAGGCCAATCTGCACAAACCCGTTTGGGCAATGAATGACCGCATCACCTAATAAGGGAGGGGGAAGCATATGAAACCAGAGGGTCCACAGGAGGAAAGGGGCCTGTTGTTGGACGCACCAAAAGGAAATTGGGACGTTCAGGGAGATGTGGGACCAGATGGACGAGGAAGGAGAAAAAAGTCAAAAAAGAAAAAGGCACACAATGACCAGGGGAGGACCCGCTGGAATTAAGAAACGAGCAAAAGCGAAAAGAGGGACTACCAGGGTTTTTTAGTCTCATCAACCCTCAAAGAACGAAAACGAACGGAAACGAGAAAGGAAGAAGAGAAAGGCGCAAAAGAAACGTTTCAAAGAAAACTAAGCTCACAATTGGAAAAATGAAGGAACCAAAGTAAAAAACCAAAGGAAAAGCGTAAATCACACCGAATTTATCGAAAAAATAAAAAGGTTCACAAGGAAAAGACGCATGCCAAAAAGCCAACGCAGAAGACAAAACTTATAGAAAAAAACGTGAAAAGCGAAAAGGCTTATCCTTAGGGAATGGGAAACAAAATACCGTCAGTAAGGAGAAAAAAGGTGAAACAAAAAAAAACGGGGACTGAGGGAGGAAGTGCGGTCTTCAGGTGCACGAAACAATTTTCTGGAAAAAAAGTTTGTGGGGACTCGCATGTTGATGAAGGGGAAGGGACGACAGTAAAAGGGGAGGTTGTAGCGACGTCAAGGGAACATCGACGCAAACAAAAAGAAGGGAGGAGTGACAGGGTAAGGGTGATACGTTTTGTGAAGGGAACCACGGGAGCGCCTTTGAACGCAGAAAAAGGCCGCTGCACTTTCCAAAGGGAACAGGGGAACGCGGTCATAGCAAAACTCGATCAACGGGGAAAAAGAGGGGGAGGGGGTAGAGAACAAAGAGGGACCATCAATGGTCAGCCAGAAAAAAAAAAACTAGGGGGTCAGATACTACTTTCCAGGGTAAAAGGGGGTGAAAGGAGAATGCCATAAAGGAAGTAGGTAATTAAACGAACCGGGGAAGGGGTACATAACCTATGCAGATAGGAGGTTTATTGTCCGAAGAAGAGGAAAAAATCGGGAGGGGAAGAGTATGTGCCCTATAACAAGAAGGCCGCGGAATGCAAAGGCGTTATCATGGGGTTAACATTAGTTAGCCGTGGAAGGAATGGGAAAGGATCGTTGAAAAACATTGGAAAAAGCAGGAAACGTCGTATTGTACAAGCCATCAAGCGTGGGAATAGGGAAAAAAGGAGAAATGTGGAGAAAAAAGAAAAAACGAAAGGAGGAACTACAAACATTAACAAAAAGTAAAATCTTAAACAGCAGCAACGGGACTGGAATGCCGCTGAAAAAGTGAGAAGGTAAAGAAAAAAGGGTTGTAAAACCGGGGGAGGGAAAAGAGGGAGAAGGGGACAGACGAAATCAAAGGTGAAAAAGCTTTCTTGGCAAAAACAAGATGGGAGGAAAAGGAAGAAAAATTGAGGGGGGAAAGACATGGAAAAGTCGAGTAAAAGTACAGCGATTGGAGGAGTCCCATCACGTTGAGGGGGAGGGTGGTGAATGGGGTCGGTGTAAGAAAAAAATTCAATAGAAGACCATCACTCCCGGGGGAGGTCCCAAAGGGAAGGACATTGCAAAGGCCAAGGAATTGGGGGGGGGACCAAAAGGGCAATACAACCAAGCGGTCTTTCTTGAGGCGTGATGAGAAGGGGTGAAACAGGACGAAAAAAAACAAATAAAAAAAACAAACAAAACACGTTTTTTGGGAACAGGACCGAGGGGTTATCGAATACATGGGTTTAAGAAAAACTTCCTACAATGAGAGTCTGATGTAGCTCAAAAAACCCAACGAGGTAGTGGCTGGGAATGCAGGGAGAGGCCTTGAAGTACAAGGGGTTCTGGGGCTCAAAAGGCCAAATTCAAGGGGTGGGGGGGAGCGCAAAATAAAAAAAAGAGGGGAACATCAAAGTACCCAAAAAAATAAAAAACAGTCAAGAAAAACCATGCCTTATTTTGCAAGCCTCAGGAGTGAGCCAAGAGGTTTGGGGGTCTAAAGAGAGTAACTTCCAGGCAGCAAGTTTAGCGCACGACACCTCGGAACACGAAGATGGATAGAGGAACAAGCCGCAAAAACCGGGCTTCTCCATTGGTCAAACGACGCTGGATAGGACACCAGCCAAAAAACCCTCGTTTGAAGAAGGAACTCAACAGCAGCTCCCTCCTTGCAAGAGCTTAGTTGGAACAAAAGTGAATCACAGGAGGGAAAGGGTCCCCGAGGAAGGGGGGTGGGGGTACGTGAGGGGTGCGAGGAACCCTACTCTAGAAGAGTCCGCCAGTCGACGTTGTGGAAGGCGGGACTAGGGGGAACAGGGGGGAGGGAAGAACACATATATCCATCTCATTAGGGGGAACCGAAGTATCTTTTATGCCAAAATCGGGAAGACCTGACCAATAGGACCCAAAAAACATAAGAAGGAACACTACAAAGGAAAGGGGGGTGGCTCAGATATTTCATTGGGCATTGGCCAACTCCAGGGGAAGATTTAGGGGAGAAAAAATTCTGCAGGATTTGCATGACAATAATAAAAGGCGTGTGGGGCGAAAATCAAAACGATTGGAAAGAAAAAAACCACTTATAGTTAGCAAGCATCCAATCTAAGGAAGTAGAGCAAAAATTTGAAGTGTCTTAGGGTGCGGGAGTCAAGGGAGGGGAAAAAGGCATAAGGTCTTTAGAGCCTTCACAGATAGATCAAAACAAAAAGGGTAGTACAAGGACTTTTCCCGAGAAACCGAACAGCAGAGGGAAAATTCGAGGGAGACGGGGGGTTAGCACGAGAAGGAGGGGGGGACGGCAACCGTTAACAATAGGGGGTCTGGCAAAAAAAGAAAATTTAGATTTCTGGCCCCGGGGGTTGTGAATAGGAGCAACCAACGAGATCCAAAAACCTAAGGAAGGGGATTTTCGGGTATGATTTCACCGGGGGAAGCATGGAAACCTCATGGCAAAGTACAAAAGAACGGAAAAAGTACAATGACTGACGGCCGAGGAGGAAGGCCCAGCTCCACTAGGAAGGAGATTCGAACTCAAGCATTCTTAGCGTCAGGGGTTTCGCGTGTACGTAAAAAAAGATAGAGCAATAAAAGAGATAACAGGCACTGGAACTTCGTTGACCGGCCAAAACCAGATCAGCCAAAACCTGCAAGTCAAAGGAAGGAAACAGGAAAAAGGGAGTGCATAAAATAGAAATCTGGGTATGAGGATATGGGGGACCCCTACGAAGGACACGGACTGGAAAATGAAATGTACCCGGGGAAAGGGTGCGGGGGCCAGGACCGTGGAAGGAAATAGACAACATTGCCGGGCACGGGCTTGGTATAGAAAAGCCTTTGGGAAAGCAAGAGACAAGGAGTAAGGGGGGACCCCCAAGATAAATATTGGAGGAAGAGGGGATGTAAAGGAAGGAAACCGAAAAGGAACCCCTAACAAGAGTGTAAAAACCAGTAGTCTCCGCCAAAAAGGTTTGAACGTCCTTTGATGGAAGAGGAATGAGAAAAGAGAAAAACGAGACTGTGGGGGGATACTGGAGAGAAGGGACTATTCATCGTGTGGCCCTCAAAAAAGGGCCGCGGGGGGGAACAATAAAAAACGGGTTTAGGTTATGTTAAGGTCGTCCTAAGAGCAGCACTACTTGCATAGCTAGGGAAATGGGAGTGCGAAACCACCAGGCATAATCAGGCATGAAAAAGAAAACAAGAAAAAAATGGTCCTTACCTGTTTTACCAAGAAGAAGGACAAGAGTATTGGAATGGCAACAATGGAGGGTCATCGTCAGGTGAACATATCGGCGAGCCAAAAAGGGACAAAGGGGGGGAAGACTGTTGCACAACATAGGCGGAATTTGGCGATGGGGAGTGGGGAAAAAATCCTTTAGGGGGGCCTGCTTCCAAAGAGAGACACTTGGTAAAGACAGTGCCTCTTGACTTCTAGCGAACAAAAAAAAAAAATGGGGGGGGGGGGGGCTGGACCCCAAATATAAGCAAAAGTTTCCACATGCTTTACTTTTAGTCAGAAGGACGAGGGAAAAAGAAGGCAGCTGGGTAAGGGGTCAGAACAAATGGGGATACAAGACTTTTTTTGGGGGGGCCGGGCGGCCGCTGGGCGGAAGGGGGCAAAGGCTTGGTGGAGGTGAAAGTGTCCTCCAATCTTTGCCCAACCCTTGTGAAGGCGGAAGGCGAGGGTACCGGGAGAGAAAATGGTTAGGTAAAACAAAAGACGGATCCTAACGGAGGGCGACGTATAAAGCAAAAAAAGATGATGCGAGGGAAAAGCAAAACCGCAAGGATTTGAGAAAGGAGACGGTGTTGTGGAAGGAAAGGTAAAACTTGGGTTTATTCGGCTCAACAAAAAACCAAAATAAAGGGGAAAAAAAAGACCCGAAAAAAAACTTTGCCACTTGGGGGAAGCAGGAGAAAACCAAAATGGTTCGCGGGTGGGGGGGGGGGACCCTTTGGAGCAAAAGAAGAATGAAGATTGACTTGGCATGGGAGGGACTTGTGAAAAAGGGCTAACATGGCGCATGAAAAAGGGACAGGGAAAAAAACTGGGAACCAAGACTAGTAGGAGCCAGGCAACCGCGCAAAGAGAGGGGGGGGGACCAAATGGGGGAAACAAAAAGAAGTCAAAAGGGCCACAATGGTCATGAGAGCCAACTTGAGAAGAAAAGGTGGATTGCAGGGCCGGTTGGTTCGAACGACAACGCCTACAAAATAAAGAAGATCGAGAAAACAGAAACTACACGAGGGGAGCAACGATCACAGGGTAAAGAAGGACTGGGAGGGGAAAAACCAGATTTTGTTTAGCAGAGAGGGTTGCACGGAAGAAAAATGAAAGAAGGAAGGGGGATAAAAGAATGGACAAGGTGGAAAACGAATACCTGGGGGTAAAGAAGACTTCTATGGACAGTTACCAAGGAATGCAAGCGGAAACTGGGCATGGTAAAATGCGAGTTAAGAAGGGGGGGGAGGGGCACTTGGTGGGCGCTGGTCTAAGGAACGTGGGTGGGTGGTACACCCGAACGCCCAAGGAGGAAAAAAAACCGATGAAAAAAAAAAAAGGAAATAAACGAAAGTGTACCTACCCATGGAGGACAAAAACGAATCAGCGGAATGGTGGCCCCGGTCACCCTCAAGGGAACGCCGACAAGAAAAAAAAGCGAAGGAAAATGACCGCGGCTCGAGAGCCCGGCTATGTAAGACCAATGAGAAACTGCCGGGACACCATCGAATTGAAAGGGGACAAGAAAAAAAAAGGAGGGGCGGGCAATAAAGAAGGACTTTTCAAAATTGTAAAATAACAAATGAAAAAAAAGGAAAAAAATCAAGGACAAGTGGGGAAAAGACCATTATTGGAAGAAAAAAGCTAAAGGGACACCCGATCAGACACCCAGGACCCGAGAAATTCGAAAAAGCAAAAGGGACACTTCCGGAGTGACAAAACAGAGAAAAAAGAAATTGTTAAGTAAACATCAAACCGAACAGAACGAAAAGAAAAACTCGCACTAAAGGGGCAACAAAAAGGAAAAAACGCGAAATGAGAAAAAAAGGAAACAAGGACAACATTGGACAATCACCCCTCTCATAAAGCGGAAAACCAAAACAAAAAAACAAATTGGGTCAGAAAGGGAGAAAAAAAACGGGAAGAAAAAAGAAAAGTCGAACTAAGCAAAAGGGAAATTATCGTACCAATCAATTTCGAGAGAAAACTCTTTACACGGCAACAAGGAAGCAGACGGAGAGGAATGAAGGAAAAAACAAACCACAGGGAAAGGAAGGAAACGGAGCTCGGCCTTTGATCCGGTTGGGCGTTGAAGGAAGATGCCCCAGAGAAGATGAGATGTTGAAGACTGAGTGGAAAGTGGAGGGGGGGGATGGAGGGGGAAAATGCGAACCCATTGGGGTTTGGGGGTTGTCGCCGGGCGGGTGGAAAGGGTGCCAGGGGCGACAGAAGGGAAAGTTGAAGAGAGAGGGGGATCGGGTTGGAAACGCAGAGTATCTGTAAGTTTCCTTGAGTGTACTTTAACACGGGACTGGGTGTAGAGAGGGGGGCAGCAAAAGGAAGAGAGGAGGAGGGAGAGGGGGGTCACAACGGAAACCCCAGCGGGTTTAAAAAGGCGTGAAAGAGAAAAAAAAGCGTGGGTGGGGATAGGCCCAAGAGAGGCAACAGAACAGGGGGTCAAAAACCCACTTGGAACGAATCGAAGTCGAAAAAGGGGGGCAGCGACCGCAAAAAGAAGGGCCCTTGAACGGGGGAGGAAAGAACAGGCGAGGATGGGTGATGAGCCAGAAGATCGCGAATGTTGGGGGGACCGTATCGGGAGGAAATAATGTTTATAGGCGACAAGAATACTGAGGGGAAAAGGGCCAGGAGGGGGCATTGGGGTTGGGAAGAGTTATTGGTTCCATTGCCGGAAATGACATTGAAAAATAAAGTTGTGAGACAAAAAAGGGGCAGGAAAAAAAAGGTCTGGGTAAATGTACCGCAGTAAAAACTGGGGTCCTGGAACACAGGTGGCTGGGGCTGGGCCGAACAAAAAAAAAGAAACCGGGGGAAGACCGAAAGCGGAACAACATTGAAAATGGCAACATTTCGTGAACAGCATAATTGCCCATCGGACCGGACAAGGGAGAGGTAAAAGGAAGGACAGATGGGTGGTAAGAAAGGGGAGTGAAAAGGAAAAAAGGATCGATCCTCCTTGGCACGCGTGGAGTAAAAAAACCCGAGCCAGGGCATGAACCTTGGGCGAAAGGCGGCTTGAAGAAAAAACAATTTAGAAAAAGGGCACACGACCCGTTAGGGTGAAGTGGGGAGCGGCAGTCAAAGCCTGCCAAAAGAAGAGAAGACCAAAATCACAAAGACACCGGTCGTACTCCCCCAAATCAAAGAGGGAAACCCTGGATTGGGGGGGGGGAACCAATTTTCTCAAACATTCAGACCATGGCGAACAGGGGGTTGTGAGGGGAGAGGGGGGGGTTGAGGAGTACCTTTGGGGCCTAGGATCGAGTGGTTCACAGGAACGTCGCGAAACAAAAAAAAAGGGGACGGGAATGGGACGAAGAAGGGAAAACAAATCCGAGGTCCACCATGTCCGCGACAAAGGGAAGGGGGGGTGTGATTGGGCTCAACTAACAATATTAGGGGGGGGAAGCAGCATAAAAAAAAAAAAAAGAGGCAAACAAGGGCAAAAAAACACAAAGAGAATCCTGCAAAAAGAAAAAAACTTGGATTTGCCCTGCGAAAGATTGCGTGTAAAGCAGCCGGTCGGAATGCCGAAGGGGAAAAGGGATTAGGGGACCCCTAAGAGGGAAAAATACATCCATCCGCCAGCCTGAAGACAAGTGGAAAAGAAGAAAAGATGAGCCAGAAAAAAAAAAAACCCAAAGCTCATGGGCCAAACTCCACTCTCAAAAAAGAAAGTACAAAACTTAGGGTGAGGAATTTACAAAGCTGAAATCCAGAAAGACTCAGACGTAAATATAAGCCCCTGTCTCGCTAACCGATAACGACTCTCCCGATCCGCCTCCAGACCCGTTTAAACTCACAGAATTTCAACCCACTGGAAAGTTGAGACTCTAGGTTAATTACTACAGCATTGGAAGGGCATTTTATTATGGTATTGAATTGAGTGGCCTTAAGGGGAGGACCTGTACAGGAAGGGACTCGCTCCTCCAAATATAGTAAAGACGAGCGCCAAAATATCCGTAGGGTTGCACAAAAAAGCCGAACTCGGGGGTGACAGCTGTTCTCCCGCAGTGATCTTGGACTTGGCAAATGGCGATGCGGCAAAGGCCAGGGGAACTAAGGGGGGGGAAGCAACTTGGGCAGGTGAGGGAACAAGGTCGTCGTAGGGCCAGACCAGACGAAATTACGCGTGCTCAAACCGGGGGGGGGAGGGGGGGCAAGATCAAAGAGACGAATTTTAGGAAAAAGAAGCCAAGGCGCCAACCAGGTACACCGAAAAAAAGAAAAAACCGTGTAGTTGTGACTGGGTGGGACTTCAAACTTCAAAAAGTAAAACTTCCCCAATCAAGGTGGGGAAAACCTTTCCAGGACTAAACAGGGGATCCAAAAAACTTATTGTCATCGCTCGACGGGCAAAAAAAAAAAAAACAAGAGAGGCACAAAGGAACAAGTAGAGCACATGGGGGTTTTGTGGGGGAAATCACACGTGCAAAGGAGGGGGAAAAACATAGCAAGGGTAAAGGAAATCGATCCCGAAAACAAAAGGATAGGAACCTGGTTTGATCGATAAGAAACCGCCTATCCAACCAAGCAACTATGACCGTGAAATGGTGCGAGTTTCCCCTTTCACCAAGGCAAAGAAGTGCAAGACCGGCAGGGCCGAGGTGAGAAACAAAAAGAAGAAAGGAGGGACGGGTCTGAGAAACAGGCTGATTCGTCGGTGTTGCCGTCGCTGGGTGGACCATTCGGGAATCCCAGAGCGATAGGGGGGAAAAGTGCCGAAGGGAAGCTGGAGAGGCACAAAAAGGGTAACCTGTTTTTCTGTAGGATCGTCCGACACTCAAACGGAGGAGCTGGTGCAAGAGGACACAGGGAAAGGGAAGTAAAAAATTGGAATTACCTTTTTTACAGGTTTACTGAGCTTTTGGGAAGAACCGGGAAAGCCGCAATGTGAAATTGGCGGATAAGACGTATGGGAGGGAGACAAAAAAACAGGGGCCGGACCAGAAGGCTGTGGCGGAAGTACACGGCGCGCCTACAGGCGTACGACCACGGGGGGAGCAACAAAAGAGAGAACGACTTCCAAGGGTGGTTTGGCGTGGGCATTAAAGTCTAAGACCCGATAGGGGACCTAAAACGCAGGTTTGGAGAGGTAAAGACTGAGACTGGTGGCCATCTGCCAGAAGTCAAAAGAAATAACCGGGGGGTTGGGAAGTAGGGGTCTGCTTAGTCTCAGGGAAAACTACACAGTTCCCATCGGGATCGGGGGTGCTACAGGAAACCAACACGCGGGCCCATCAGTTCGGGGGGAGGGGGGGCAAAACAGAGGAACCTTTGTCGAAAAGGTGGCAATGAATGATTGACGACCTTCGGGGCCCATGACCAAGGAAAGTTCAGGAGAACAGCAAACAAAGGTTTCAAAATTCTGGGTCGTGGAAAAAAACCGATAAGTTTGAGGGGAAGGCCGGGTACAGCAGGTGTGGGAAAGGATTCTAACTGGGATCAACAAGAGGGGATCTCGGCATAAAGTAAGGGGACGGGGACCACCAAATCTAAATGGCAAAGGCGTTGCTGAGAGGGTACTTAGGCCACCGGAGTCGACCCTGACGGGGGACGGAGGAAGGACCTGAGGGGAAAGGGAGGCATGGGGCCCCGGAAGGAAGTCAAGCTTCTTTTGGTATCCCCCGAGGGGGGGGAAAGGAAAAAAGCGGAGGGGGGGACCCCTGGGAAGAAAAGTCTGGGAGGACAAGGGGGCGGCTTATCCTTTAGGTCCGAGCAAACAGGCGAGGCGATTAGCACGAAACAAAAAATGGAAAGTAAAAGAGGGGCAAAATAAAAAGGAAACGGGGGGAAAAAAGTGATTTGGACTTTTGGGGGGGCAAAGGGAGGGTTGAACGTTTTGCGGCATCCCAAAAAACAAAACACAAAACGAATATAATTGACACGAAGAACACAGAAAACCTTGGGCAACAGCGACAAAACCGTCACTGTAAGAGGACAGGCAGAGTGGGGGCCCTTGGGGAGCCAATGGGTCCACCCCTACGCGGGAGAGTGACTTTCAGGTCCGTTCTACCTGACAAACGAGGACGGTTGTACCACAAAGGGATCGCAAAACACACCGCGCCATAAGAAGTTATCAAAATTTTTGGGGAAGGAAACCCAAAAGCAAAGCATGTTGAGAAAATCTGACCGACAAACTGGATGTGCGGCCGTCGGGGGGGGGGGTGTGTGTAGGAAGAGAACGCCCGCACAAACACACACACGAAAGATGAACCTGCGACGCGGGAAAAGGACTAACGAGAAAGTGCGCAAAGTTTTCGGCATTAGGTCGGTCAATTGACAAAGCATGATTCTCCAAGAAACTCGTGGAACGGGATAAAAATAGGGCTCAAATGTGTGGAAAGTAGAGGATTTTGTCAAAGCAAAACGTTCACTTAAAACAATTCGAAATTTCCTTTACTTTAGCAAAGGAGGCCCGGACAAAGGAGTGCACGATTGGAAGGAGAAGGGGGGAAGGAGGGAAGGGATATTTGAACTCGGGGGGCATTTGGACCAAAAGGACAAAAGGCCCCTGGACCAAGGGTAGGGCAACGTTGAATAGTTCAAAAACAGAACATGAAAGGCATCAAACGTCAAGCAAAAATGGCGGGGGAAAAACGGCAAAACAAGCAGGAAATGCTATTCCTACCCAGACCGGGGGAAGGCAAAGCGGATGAAGGGACTCGGCCTGAATAGATACCAGGGGCAATCAATCTTCCTTAAAAACAGAAATCGAAAAGGAAGAAATAGAAAAGCAAACGGAGGGGGGTTCAAAAGAGAAACAACGAAAATGTCGGTGGGAGAACCTGCGAATGTTGAAAAAAAAATCCTCCTGAACCACTTTAGTCGTAACGGAACAGTCCTAGGGGTACGAACCATGATGCTTGAATGAGAGAGACCCCTGGAAAAATGATAATAACCCGCGTCATAGCTGCCCCTCCACGCCGGCCTCAGGAGCTCGAGGAAGGAAAAGGCAGCACAGGCGAAACAGAGCCAAGTGAAGTGAAACGAAAAATGGGAACCCCAAAATAACTAAACCGAAAATAAAGCTCCTGAGGAAAAAAGTAAAACTCAATAGACACGAATTACTCGCCATGGAAACCTTAAACCCGAGCAGGTCGTAAAACCCCGACCCGATTACGAACATGAGGAAAAAAACACAACGAAATCAGGACTCAGACAAAGATTCTCAGAATTTTCGCGGAAATAAGCATGACAACAC
>Ga0179593_1599525_pt1 | contig 19166 bp, 14 predicted proteins | sample CZODoug2_1_08_16_FD_185931 | JGI IMG/M metagenome (GOLD analysis project Ga0179593, IMG submission 185931) | Vadose zone soil fungal communities from Angelo Coast Range Reserve, California, USA - CZODoug2_1_08_16fungal (PacBio error correction) | ecosystem: Environmental > Terrestrial > Soil >...
CTCGGTGTCGCTTCACGAGACCGGGGGAGGTCCTGAGAAGAGTAAACGTCAAAAAGCGAGAAAAGGGATAAATTGAAGCGATACCTCCGTACCACAAAAAAGGAGGGAAAAGAGCACGAAAGAAAAACAAGAAAATCAATTAGACGACGGAAAAAAGAAAAAGACGAGGTCCAAAAAAAATCTCGATCATAATCGGACATACTATGATACAATCGTTCAGAAGGGGTCAAGGATCAGTCCAGCACACCACTCTCACCTGGGGTCTCGGGAAAAAAAGTGACCTGACTCCGAATCCAGACGCCAAAATCTCCAAGGGGAGTAATATCGAAGGGAATCTAAAGGGGAGGGGAAAAAAGGGGTGAGGGGGCAGTTAAAAACAAAAAGAAACCGGTTTTCATGAGGGGAAACGGAAGACCGGAATTTTGGCGTAGAGGGCAGGGTGAAGAATGAGTCACGCTTCGGCATGATCCTGTCCACCAGGGCGGTAGAGAATGGCAAACCTGGGGCAGAAGAGCAGTCGTTTACCGCCTGGGAGTCAACTTATTGAGGACAGAAGGGGGGAAGTACACAAAAACGGTCACCAAAAAGCATTAGAAGGTATAATTATACTCAACAGGATGGGAAAATCCGGCCTGAGTCAAAGGAGAAAATACACTCACTGGAAGGTAAGAAGCACGAAGACTTTTTGGTCCTCCCCAGTCATACCCGCAGCTCCAGGATGATAAAAGGGACCACCTTATAAAAGGTCCATCGGATGGGGGGGGATGCACACCGAGGGGGGCAAAACAAAAGACATTTTTTAGTTCATGGCGAGTTCGATCAAGGGGGAACGAACAAAAGCCATAAAATTCCGGATTTCATCCATCTAGAAGGGGGATAAGAAGAAAGACTCTTCAATTCTTTATTTCGGTGCTCACCAAAAAAAAAAAAACGAAGGGGCAAAAACCATAAAACTGGAGGCAGGGGTGGGCGCGGAACAACGAAAGTGTTGAAGAAGAGGGGGCTTCGTTGAAAGTTTGGTCTATCGGAAACCGAGGACGCGAGATATGCCGGGAGAAGGAAACAAATCCGTACGTGGAGGAAGTCCATACAAGGGACGGCGTAAAGGTGCGGGGGGGAAGGGGGGGCCAGGTAGGTTGATTATAGACATGAAAAGACCGGTGAAAATGGCGCGTGATGGAGAAAACTGAGGGTCATCACTGAAGAACATATTGCTAGAAACGACGTCGCGCTAAGCGACACAACTAATGGTCTTGCCCTAGAATCTGGAAGGAAGCTTGACGATAGCTCCGTAGAAAGTCAAAAATACAGAACAGAATCACTCTACTTTGAACCGGGCATCTTCCTGTTCGGGGTTCTAACGGGAAAGAGCACTGAGTCTCCTTTAATTTAAGGAGAGAGGCGTAAATCTAAATGTGGGGTACCCTGTAGGGTCTTCGGTCAGAGGAAGGGTACGGGAGATCCCAGTTCTAGCTGGTGCGGCCTAAATCCTTCCTTCTGTTTCGATTGCGAAATGGAGAAGATGGGTCACTCTGTATTCCTTCCATCGGGGCAGAACCTGCTTCTTTCTCGATTTGGAAAGTATGGGGAGTATTCGAAATGTCACGGCAAGATCGCGTGTGCGGGACCAGAGAAGCAACTCACTGAAGCTAGCGGCTCCAAAGGTAAATCTACAACGGCCCAAGAACGATGGCGCAACGTAAAAAAAAAAAAAACTGAAACAACAGTTTTTGGGATTCTTGTCGGCAGCCGACAATAGGCGGTCGTTCAGGAGGGGGGGAAAGCTTGAAGGGGTGAAGATGAAGAGAGACGCAGGCCCGGGTAAATTTCTAGGGTTTCTCTTGCAAAAAAGAAGGGGGGAAATGACGGGCTAAAAATTGACGGGGGAGAAAAAAAGGAGGTACACACACCTCTCGTTGGGGCCGGGGACGGGAAAACAAGCGCCTAGAGGGGAAAAGTACCTCAAGCCAAAGAGGGAAAAAGACTCATATTTAAGGAACAGTGACACCAAAGGGTAAAACAAAAAAAATTTACTTAAACATACAAGGGCAAGCAAGGGGGGAGGACGTATGTTCGAGGAAAGGTAAATAGGATAACCGGCGGAAAAAAAATTTATCATTGGCAGTAAGGATGGAAAAAAAAATGCGGCGCACTCAAGGGGGAAAAAAGGGACGGGCTCGAGACAGCAAGGGGGGAAAAAGACGACAGGCTCGAATAACGAGTTGGAGGTGTTCCTGTGGTGGCCAGAATGAAGGAATCGGAATGCGGAGGATGACAACAAAAAAAAGTGAAAGATAGTGCTACGCCCGGACCCCAAAAAAAAAACCCAAACCCCCCCCCCCTTTGTCGAAAAGGGGGGGGTTTGACGAACAAAACCCCTGCGGCTAGCGGGGCGAAAACAGGATGAATAGGGGCTGATTCTGAGCAAACGACGTCGCTGGTTCCGGGGGAGGGGGGATAAGCCGTTCGACCTACAGAATTTGTGTCAAAACCGTCAAACACTTCAAAGCACACAAGGAGAAAAACCCCGGACCGAAAAAGGATTCCGAAATCTCTGATCTACAAGGACGAAAGCTATGGGGGGGTAAAGTCCATTTTCCGGAGTCCAGGGACTGAAGCCAATCCCTTTAGATAGTAGGATGGATCTTTCTTTTCTCCTTTGTTCAAAGCAGTAAGGGTGAGTGACGCATAGCCGGGGGAACGGCGACGGCCACCGATTGGGAGTAACCGGAAGAACGGGCTGGTCGTCGGCCCTCTACATCGACGTAAAGCGAATCGTAAGCGCGAGAAAGAATCGGCGGCCACGGAGACTGGAATGAAGTGCAAGGCCTTCTCTACGCGCGGCAAAAAGAGGAAACAATGTGCTGAAGGTGGTTTGGAAGGACATCAGCACTCGGAGGAGCAGAAAACGCCCTGCTGTCGAGGAAAGGGGGGAATGGTGCCTGCCGGCAATATCAGGGGCACAGCAGCAGCGGGGGGCTCTATTGACAGATTACAGGCACGGCTAGGTCAAACGAGGGGAAAAGTAAAACGGGGGGGAAGCCTTAATCGCCGCAAGATTAAGAAAGGGGGAAAAATGCGGGGCAAAATTTATTCGGAAGAACGGAGGAAAATCGGAAAAAAGGGAGGGGAAGGTTTGCGTTATCGAAGGTATTGATGCAAATAGATGGCTAAACCACTTCTTGCGAAAAGAACTTAATTGTATGGTAGTGGGGGTGCTCTCTTGCTTCTTCGGAGAGGGAAAAAGAAGGGTCAAGAGAATGGTGGGAACTCAGCGTTGAAAAGCTCCTTCGTTGGGTTGGGGAGACTGGGGGAGACCTTTTATAGAGCATAAGACTTCGGAGGTTTGAGCGTTGGAGCACTTCTAAACGGGGGACAAAAAAAAATGGCAATCCGTCTTCTCTATTGCGGAAGTACCAAGGGGGGATCGTATCCACTCCTTTACCACAGTGGAAAAGAAAGCTAAAGCGTGTATTGGTGTACAAGGAAGGACGCTCATGCGGTGAAGCTCCCGACGACCGAGCAAAATTGGTATGGGGAAAGTCAGCGACGAGAGCAACGAGGCGACGGACGGGATGACTTCCACCCTAGCGGGGCCGTTGCTCAGGTGCCGGGAGCTAAAGGCGAGGAAGATGACGTAAGGGTGGGGGGCACAGCTGTCTCGCTCTCAAACACGAGGAGGGAGGGAAGCCGGGTTTTATGGCATATGGAATAGGAAGGAAAAGGGGTAGCCCTTCCTGAAATAGTTCGCAGCTCACGGAAGCCACCCATAAAAGCATGGTTGGGCTGAAGGAGGGTCGACCTAGTAAAGGAAAGGGCCTTATTATCAAACCCGGTAGGTCACGAGCTTCCTTGTACACACGGGGAAACACGCGGAGAAAAGGGAACGAAAACCTCTATGAGTGCCACCTCTTGCCGTGGGGGACACTCAATCGATACTGCCGCACAGTTCAAGAAGTGGGTTGCTGTAGATAGAAAAGAAATTTCATCCCCCCCATTGTAAGATGTCAGAAGAAGCTCCGAAAAAAAAAGTGACGACGCCCTATCAGCTTGAAGGTGCAGAATAAGAAAAGTCGGACAGAACGATAGCATCCGGGGAGAGTCATCTCAAAGCTGTTGTCCGCCCAGTTGTACCTTGTTGATAAGGGAGGAAGAATCCCCAGGCAGCAAAAGAAATTTCGAGAGCGGGGGGGGGAGAAGGTTCGCCGGACAAGCACAGTGGGGTCCAAGACGATAGGGTTTCGAGCAGCGATAAAAAAAAAGGGAACTGTTAATCCCTCGGGGGTCAGGGAGGGAGGCGCTTCACAAAAGTGCGATCGACAAAGACGATCCTCACGCTGTAAGGATAGGACTAACTGCAAAATCACGTCGGAGGAAGAGGGGCTCCAAAAAAAGAAATTAAGGTGTTTTTTTGGTTTCTGATTAAAAAGTTCGGGTAAAGAAGCAAAACGCCCTTCAGAGTTTCATTCCGCATAGGGCCGGCAGAGAGGAGAGGTACGGAGACACCCTTACCTTTCAGGAAGTGGAATCTCGCCAGAAAAAATGGGAGGAGACGCTCTTTCGGCCCAAAAAAAGAAAATTTTCCAGTCCTAACCGGTGCAGAGGAGTAAAAATGCGATTCCGGACAATCCGTCATGCCAAGCTAAAAAAAAAAAAAAGAAGCAGTTTCATCTACGCCTCGATAGAAAAAGTCGATGGGCTGTAACGCCTGCGAAGGGGGAGTAAAAAAGAGGGGGGACGTAAGAAACGTATCCAGGGAAGACGGGTGGGCGGAACGCTGCTGAGGGAAAAGAAAAGGTTCCCCGAGAGTGTAGAGCCAAAACCAGAAAACGCCCAACACCGGAACACCGGGAGAGCGGAAAAAAAAGAAAAGACAGTACTTCAATCGCCGACAAAGAGGGGCCGGGCTAAAAAACGGGAAAACAAGGGCGAGCAGGAAAATAGCGTATAAGGGAGAATCCTCACCCTGCACGTCCGAAACGGTGTGGAACACCCACAGGGAAAAAACGCTTGCAAAAAGGTTGAAAAGAGAGGAAATTACCCGCCGGCGAAATTGCGCCTCGCCCTTCGAGAACTGGGGGAGGACCGATCGAAGTTTTGCATCGCCTTCGACTGCGCCCGAGGCCGTAAAATAAGGGGGAAAGTCCTAATCTCCATGGCTGGGCAAAGATTGTCAAACGGTTCATCAGGAAAAGAGCTTGGGTGCTGAAGGAAGGCGCCGATTGCGTGGATAGAAGCGACCACGGGCTCATCGATGGGGACGAATCAAGGAGGTCTCCTCGGATGTTGCGGAACGCCAAGAAGTTGTCCGAACTCTTAATCAGGTCCTAGATTAGGGGGGAAACTCGTAAAAATTTCAATAACACTCGACACGCGGCACCCGTCAAATAACGACGGTCATAAAAGCCAAAGAGAGAAAGGAAACGTACTGCAAAGCCGGCAATTCTCGAATAAAAAAAACGTCATGGCTTCGCCGGAAGAGCTCGAGGTGGAGGACTGTGAAATTCGGTAGCCTGTCAACCGCGTGGGGTAGAGGAGAAAAGGGAAATAGCAAAAGAATGACATCGAAGTCCAGGACGGGGAAGGGGATTCAACGAACACATCTAGAAGCGAATTCGGAGATGCGGTGCTAATCGATGCAACATCATTGAAAGCGAATGCGATGACATAACGATTCCAAAAGGAGATACACCGGAATGAACACACAGTTCTCGGCCATCCGACAATGGGGGGAGAAGGAAAAATAGCGCGCGACCGAAGAACCCGAAGAAGAAAAGAAACAACTGTCATGATGGAGGGATAGAAAGACGAAACACGATGAAGAACGGTGCTAATGGGGGGAGGGCCAAAAAAAAAAATCCCCCTTTCTGCGAGGGGCGGGGAGGCCAGTTATGAGTGGGGCGTCGGATGGGAGGGGAGTATAATCGAGACTGCGGAAGATCCTTCAGTGAGAAACATACCGGTGCAGGCCAGGGAACGGCATCGTCTGGAGAAAGAGGGTTGGGGAAGAAGATTGGATGGCGGGGGGGACACAGGCTGTCGTATGGATGAACTCAACCTAAGGGAAGAGGCGCAAAAAACCAAGGAAAAGCAAGGGTCGGCGCGCCGGTGACGAGCGGGGGAGGGCCATTCGCACCGCAGACGCCGGCGAGGGGGTGGAGGGGAGACACTGAAAAAACAGCTTCCATCGTATGTTTTGCGTGCACAAAGTGCTCCCAAACGCTATTTCGGGAGGGGTGCTGGCGCGGGAGAGCAGGTTGCCAAAATAATAAAGAATGCCGGGCGTGGATACGCAACAAAGGAGAGATCAATTGGTCAGGACAAAACAAAAGGCAAAACGAACTCGCCATGCAAAAGACAGAACCTGGAGCCGGGGCCGGGAAGTTTGGGGGAAAGCAATCAGGGCGCTGTTCGTGCAAGGGGTTCCTGAGTAAAGACCGGCGGCAGTATGCGAATTGAACAAACCCTCCGTACGTGACCGGACGGAAAGGGGGGGGGCTGGGGGGGTCAGTCGTCGGCCTGTTCTGGGACTCTGATGCGGGTAGGAGGAACAGATGCGCGCGGTGACCGTGCTGAATAGCGTGACTTGAGGCGTTAAATCACATAAGAAACGACTGAAGCCGCGAGGTTCCAGGGCACGGCGACGGGCCGAGATGGGCTGTCGGGGGTTCTACGAGGAGACGAAGAAGGCGAGAGAACTTCTCACGAAAAAGCCCAAGAGCGGTCAGAACCCCGTGAGGTGTGGCAACTCCAGAATCGGGGGGACGTTCGGGACGAATCGAAGACGCGGTGGTCCTAGGTCGCTGGGTTCGGGGGAAGAGGATGACGACTCAAAAAAGGGAAAATGTTCGAGCAGGTTGCTGGCCGGACCCGGGACATACGCGTAAACGACTGGGGATCGGTTGTAGACTGTATTCGATTAAGTCCGATCTAATAAAAAAAGGTAAAAGGTCGGCAAAAAGAGAATTCTTTTGGTTCTCTTCCAATCGGGGTAGAGGGTATTTCAAGAGGTTCCTCAGCTGCTTGCTCATCGGTGTGACACTCTTCAAACCGGTGCACCCGCCCTCCTCTCTTCCCAGACGCCGAGAATCCCAATCGTAGCTCAAGATCTAAGCTTTTCCAAGACCGCCCGGGGGTTGGGGCAGAGTAGGTGCCGGCAGAGCACGTTGTCGACGGAAATGCAGGCTTGAAAGGGAGAGTAAAAATGAAGTACGTGGGAATCGACAGATGCCCAGGGTATTGGGGGGGGCTCTTGCCCTGGTTGGTTGCAATCAATGAAGATCCAAGCGTGAATCACGGGGGCGGGGGGAGGCGGTTGCGGCACGCACCGCGGAGATCGACGTCTGAAAGTAACGACATAGATGGATGGAATCGGAAAAAAAAAATCCTTACGGAGGGCCGTATTGGGGGGGGAAAATACCAAGCTATAGACAAAGAAAACCGTGATGAATTCCCCTTACTGTTCAAAGCCAGGGATCGAATGGTCAAAAAAAAAACCGATCCCCTGGAAAGGTTTATCATGCAGAAGGCTAAAAACTAGGGGAGAAAAAAAATGCGATACCAAAGTAAAGACGGGCTGGGAAAACCGGGGAGAAGGCGAACATCGGATCTCCGAACAGAGGGGTCAAGGAGTATTTGAACTGTCAAAATAAACTCATCATGAATGTGGGCAAAAGCGTAAGAGAGACCAGTCAAAATCGTTGGCCGACGATCAAAAGGGCTTCGAAAGATTTAGGCGGCGGGGGCGAGGGATATCGGGGGCTGAAAAGGGCGAGATCGCGCTGGTTCCGGGGGTTGTTCCACGGTGAAAGACTGACAATGCCGGTAGGGTTCAAAAACGGGGGAACCGAGCGGCGGAGGAAAAGGCGCAGTCTCAAGGGTACATGGAATGCAAGGGTTCCCCAGGGATCGCGGAGTCTCGAACCTGTATCGAGGAGGAGGCGGTCGTGTCTCTTTTAAGACTTCGTACGGGGACGGGAAAACTGGGCCGTATCCGGCATACGAGGGAGGACGCTAGGATTGCGAAAAGTACGACCTAGAGGAAGGAAATAGCTGCGATGGCAGTTCAAGTGCGGAGCCGTCGCACTTACGAAGGAGGATTTCCTCGCGAATGGTCTTCGGTCAAAGAAATCTTCGCGGCAGATCATGAGAAAAACTTAACTGGGTCGGGGGGTCGGTTGACTGGTGCGGCCCCGTGGTCACTAATGCGAACCGCTCAACAAAGGGGACTCATGGCTCGAGCATTAGGGGTTAATGTGTGCCGGGCGGCAAATATCTAGAAGGGATTGGGCTTCGAGCACTGCCGAAGGGGGGGGATCCCCCTGCCCGCGAAGAAAAAAACGGGAGGAGTTCTGGACTCCCTTTGGCAGGGGACATCAGCTGGCAACCGATTCAAAGCGAGAATAAAAAAGCGGGGTGGTGTGCTGGACGGCTGGAACCGGAGCTCGAAATGCGACACTGCAGGTGTCTTGAGAGCTGCAAAGCCGGGGCACAATGACGAAACACACACGGGAACAGTTCGGAGAAAAAATTGAGGAGTGATCTTTATTACGCTATGGGGCATACCGTCTTGCTACGATAAAAGTCTTGGGAAGCCGTGAAAAGTAAAACAAGTGTAATCAAGGACTGTTGTGGTGCGTCTCAGGGAGAGATGAGGGGTGGGGATGAACGTTATACCCTTTGTTTTTAGCCTAAGGCGAGGGAGATGAGTTTCCATAAACTAAAAACACTGGGGGAAAATAGGTGAAAAATGGGAGTACAAGTAGGTTATAAGCCAGCAGTTAAGAGGGAAACCTTTCCTTAGGTAATCTGGGACCCGGGGAAGAGCTCGGAACAGGCTACCGACGGGTGAAGCCGGTTTACATGGGGGGAAAAAGTCGATGCAAACAGAAACGGGTTAGGGTGCTGAAGGAGGGGGACCTAGCGAACATAACAAAGTGTTTTCAGGGTGCCGATCGACATAAAAATTAATGGTTGCGGGATCTTGACTAGCAAACAAAAACAACGTATGAGACTCAAGGGAAAAATGAAAAAAAGTAAAGGGTCAGTTAAAGCTGTCAAAGGGGAAAGCACTTCCGCGTCCTCTGTACAAGGGCAACTGCTTCAGCCCCAAGAACTGATGTGTGAGGTATCAATGGCCGGGAAAAAGCTGGAAAAGAAAGGGCTTCGCACCAAGCCTGTCTGAGGGGAAATTACGAAGAGCAGGCCCCAGAGGATGTTTTCCAACAAGAAAGGAAGGGCCGCCAACCCGAGGGGCACCGCCAAACTAGGTCAAGTGATAGAAGAGGTTCATCACCCCGCAGACGTTAGGCAAAGGGGGGGGAAAAGGCTCGCACACCAAGGGGCGATCGAGGGACGCCCGAGACTTGGGTGTTGAAGGGGCAGAGGCATCAGCGGACGCAGCGGACATGGGGAAAAGAGTAACCCTGTGCTATGTGACGCAGAAGGGAGGTGCATCTAGGATGGAGCTAAAAAAAATCAATGAGCAAAACGTAGCAAGTGCCGAGCGATGCAAAGAAATGTCACATGTCCCGCCGTCGAATAGGGGATCGCAGGAAAGGTAAAAATGCCAAGGACTGACAGAAAGTAAGGAATCGGGGAGAGCGCAGTGAATCATGTGGTAATGATGTCACATCCGAGAGGCCAGATAGATGCACCACCAAGAACGGGAGGACTGTCAGAAAAAATCAGAGAAAGGGAATCCTCGTGCAAGGCTACCGCCAAAAACCCGAGGCATCATGGCAAAACGGGGGCTCAGGGAAGGGGACAGGGAAATCATTTCAGGACGTCCGAAAAACGGAAGGAAGAACGAAGTCCGAAGCCCTGGAGGACCGGGATCTGAGTCCTCGACTGTGTAACATAAAACCCATAAAGAAGAACTGGGATAAAAAGAGATTCCTGCATCCACCGGCATCCCTAGAAATCGTAAAAGCGCCTGGAGCCTCCTAGATTCACAGTGCGGACGGGAGCGAGGAAAAAAAAAAAAAGTAGGGGGCCGTACGCGTTGCCACGTTGACAACGGGGAAATCCTGCCGCGTGATGGGATAAGTTTGAAAGGGCAGCAGGGGGGCAAGGGGGAACCTGCACCACGCAGTAGGAACAGATAGGAAAATCCAGAAAGACAGGAATGCTAGTCCCAAGACGAAACGCCCGGGTAATAGCCCAATAGTTCGAAACACTTAAAAAAGACGGGGACCCCGTTGATCAGCCCTCATCCGCAAAAAAAGAAAGGGATTTCTTGGAGGCAACCACCCACGCATTCAAAATGGGAGACTGGTCGATGACCCCGCGGGGAGACTTGCGCCAGGCCAAGAAGGAAATGAGCCCTCGCATGGGGGGCATAGATAGGAATGTCGCCTAGGGACGAGTTGATAAAAGGGATAGGATCCAGGTTCATGGAAAGGAAAGGGTACTGTGCAGTCACGCCATCGAAAAGGGAAAAAAGGCTCAATTTATTAATCCTCCGAGCGTTCATAGCTGCAGAAGGCCCACGGGGCGCCCACCCTACCTCCTCGAGGCATTGCGAAGCCGGAAAAGTGTGAACGCTGGGCAGTCATAACCTATTAAGGAAACGCACTGTAAGAAATCGAACAAGGAAACCTGAGAAGAATTGTCACGACATGAGGAAAAGCAGGGAAAAAAAAAAGGGAGGACGAAGGAAGTCGGCGGCAGGAAACCAGAAAAAAAAAGAGGTGGAAAGCATCAGGACAAAATCGGCAGCCTAGTTTTTGCCTCTAAGGGTAAATGGCCGCTCTTTATTATGCGGGACCAAAATCGTCAACGCACGGCTAGATACAAGATACCTCGCGTACCGCGGGACAGCGTCAAGAAACAGGGGCTATGGTAGGCGGCGCGGAATAAAAAGGAGAGACTCTCAACATTAGAGAAACGTCACCAATTCCAGAAGGTGGATCCCGCCGTCAGGAAATGGGGAAACCGGAAGCAGGGGAAACTTCAGCTGGTCTCGAAAGGGGCACCAGAAAGAAAAGACACCGAGGCTGAGGCCGCTAGTCACGTTCACGGAGAATGGCTCAGAGGTAGGAAAACACACCCCCGTTTCGAAAGGGGGTAGAGTGAAGAAAAAACGGTGTCGGAAGAAATGTAGGAGGGGAGTTCATTCCGGGATGGAAGATGCAGATCGTTCCCCCAGTGATTCGGGCACAAAGGGGAGAAAGAAATGTCGGCGAGAGTGGCCATAGGTAAGAACACGTGATTAACTAGAAAGGGAAAAACCTTACGTTTTGAAGCACGAGCCGTCCCGAGAGAGAGACTGTAACGAACCAACGCGAGGGAAAAAACACCAGGCCGCCGGACAAAACAAGACATCATGAAGAAAGAGGGAAAAAAAATTGGAAGCCATTCGCATACCGCAGCACATTCCGTGAAATAACAGAATATGGGGGGGGGGAGGGGGAGTGGGGGTCCGGAAGGCTCCGGGAGTATGTGGGGGCTCGCAACCGGGCCATAAAGAATTCCGCGGAGAGATCTCACAACAACCAAGGGGATTATAGGAAAGAAAAAAATCATTCGGTCAGGTCAGAAAACCTGCGCTAAAAAGCCTAACCACCGGAGGGAAAAGGGGGGTTCCAACGACGTGTTGTGAAAAAAATCCGCTTGATAAAGTTCTAAAAGTCACCCCCGACGGCTGTGCTGGAGGTATAAAAACAAAAAGGAAAGGAGGCCGACTGTTCCAGGTCTGGGACGGGGTGCGGCGCGGTGCAGTATCAGAGCAGGAAATTGAAAAACGCTGTGACCGGCTCGGAACAACCGACGTAAGGGGGAAGAACGGGGAAGATGAAAGAACGAGGTAAAAGGCTGAAAACGTCGCAAGGGGAAACTGGGGGGATCTGCCGCAGCTGACGGATATGGCGTCCTGCCAAAAAAATGACAAGTCACGTTCAATTGCAACAGCACAGAATTCAAAGGAAAAGGACCTGGGGTGGCAAACTCCAATGGGGAACCAAGGGCAGGAAAGTCTCGATCGATACGGAAAAATCCAGGTCGTGGATTTCCGGCGCGGGCCACTACCATTCAAGGGGGGTGAGGCAGAACAGTACAACCGGAGGATCACGACCTGTGCAGTACTCGTGTGAATGCCGGGGGGGGAGCCGTATTCCTGCGGCACGAGCTAAAAAAAGAAAAGCCATGCCTTTGCGGACCGATGGTGGGGACCGGAAGAGATACAAAGGTAGTTGTCATCGGGTTGACCGAGTGATCGCAAGGGAAAGCGAAGCTCAAAGTCAATCGCGGAAAGGCCATCAAAAAAAGGAAAAAGGATTCTGCGCAGGGAAAAAAAAATGGAAAGTCAGGAATGCTTGTCGGGAAGCCGACGGGGAAACGGTTTCGTTGCGAGCTGATCTATGAGGGGAAGGAGTCGGATGCAAGGCTGAAGCAGCCAGGGAGCGGTCGCTCTGCCCGGTCTGTCCTCACTCTGAAAATCGAGCAAACAGGAATCACTCGTGGCGGAGGGGGAAGTAAATCAAAAAAAATTCGGAGGGCCTTTGAGACGTCGATTTAACGCTCCAAGAAATGCATTACAAAGATGGGGACCACACCTGGTATAAATAGAAGGGGACGAAAAAAAGGCTAGGGGGCATTCAACCGTAGAAAAATATGAGATAAGGGGTAAGGCTCGTGGGCCACCAATGCGAGGCGGCACTCAAGTGACAAAGGACGAAAGCAAAACCAAGAGGCGATCTCTTCATCAAAAAAAAATACATAAGCGCGGACCGTGTTCTGCTCAACCTAGGATCGGGGGCCCAACAGTCTGATCAAAAATCAAAAGGAACTGTATGGGGAAGGTACGCGGCTTCGCGCCGGAATTAAAGCGGGAAAGAGCGGGCGAGCCGCCTTGAAATGAAGTGGTGGGTAGGGCGGAGATCGCCTGGTAAGGGGGTTGTGTTCCTCGGTTAGGAGGAAGCGAAAAGCTGACTGCGTCAGTGGACCACCGCCGCAACGCGGCCGGCGAAAGCAAACGTGTTTAAAAAAAATTGGAATTGCAACGGAGATTCCAGTCTTACCAGGGAGCTACGGAAAAAGCCAGGGAGTCGAGGCGGGCGAGTGTACAGTCGTTACAGAGGACGTCAAAAGTAGGGGGAAGGGAGACCCGCGAAACGAACAGACTTCGGTTTGTCGAGTACTACTGGCGGAAGGCTGCAACGAAAAATGCGGGGAATAGTTGCCTCTGCTGAGGCACGAAGTATCCACGCGGAAGGTGCCTGGCAATGATTCGTCAATAAACAGGAGCGGGGCGGCCTCAAACCGGATTCAAAGAGGGGTTTAGGCGTTAAAAAAGGGGCACTGCGCATAAATCTTCTCATGCAAAACAGGGAAAATGGCTAGTGCTGGTAAGCGTCAAAGATAGAAAACAGCAGCGGAGCGGGTGGGAAAAGGGAAAAAAGGCATCGAGAAAACCAACGGGGGCTGCTCGGGGCACAGCGGGAATTCTGGAACACCTTAAAACACGAACGGCAACCGATTCAAAAGAGACCAACCGAAGTTGAGGGATGCACGAGAATCCGCGCTCTAGCGAAAGGCGTCCTGTGGGGGTTGCGTGAACCTGGGGAGAAAGCGGCGCTCGAAGAAACAAAATGAGGAGCCGGAGCGAGAACTGTAACCGATGCGAGCAGGGCTTGGCCGGGGGAATGTGAGGGCAAGAACAGGTGGTGGCAAGACTCGGAAGCTAGACCTAAAATGTCGGAGCCGGGGTGAGGAAAGGGGTGGGTTGAAAAGAAGCGGGGAAGCTATTATTTGGCATTCAATACAGCAACCAGTTTGAAAAACCTTGAAGGGGAACCGGTAATAAGCGTGGCAAATATACCGGAAACCTTGCTGAGAAAAAGGGAACCGGGGGGGGACTGCAGATCAGTTGGTTTAACGCTACACGTTGGTCAAGCTTTCCTTCGGAATGGGGGGTAGAGAAATGGGCTACAAACTCATTTAAATCTAAGGGAGTCAGAAACACAAATTTTGGATTCTTCTCAGGTGGTGCACCAAACTCAGGAGAACCAATTTTAATTTTCTGGAAGAAAGATCACACACATAGGAGGAGGGGAAAAGACTGAAAAACTTAAAATTGAGGGGCATAGAAAACAAAGAACGGCACCTGGGAGGACAGAGGTTTATGGAGGATAGGCCGGTTCAGCAAAAGGGAACTGCGGTGTAGATCGTCCTCTTAATAATGACCATCAGGGGATAAAGGGAAATCACCGCGAGGCGGTTGCACGAGCGAAGGGGCCTTTACACAAGGACACGAGAAAGGGGGGGAAAAAAATTTTCCCCCCTGGATAACTTGGGGGAAGGGCCGGGCCCTCGAGGACAGCCCTATTCAAAGTGGGGGGCGGAAGGGTCCAAAGGGGAAGAAAACCTCCTGATCGATGCTTCCTCCGCGCTAATACATCGGGTGAAAAAATTAGTTGTAAGTGGAATCTCAAAACAAATCGGACGCAGACTATAACGAAGTAGAGCGATCACTCGCAAAAGTTGCTGGTCATCTCAATGGAGATCGAGCTCCCGCGCTGGACACGCAACGGGAAAAGGACGCTCAGAGGGGGGGAAAGTGGGCCGCACAAGCACAGCAGCGTCAAAAAGAAAAAAGAGTACTCGAAGAAAAAATTTAAATAAAGGGACCAGGGACTGTTCCCAAATCCTCTTGTCATTCGAGAAAGGGAAACGTTGTAAAAGTATGAAAAGAAAGCATAAGCACCCAAAAAATTCTGATAGGAGAAAACAAAGGAAACCAACGGTCCGCGACGGCGCCAAAGGGACAAATCAAAAGAGTGAACCCCGTGCAAGTCTAGGCACCGATAAAACAGAGAAAGGGGGTGCAAAGCCCGGGCGGAAGGATGACTGAAATCATTGCGGACAAGCTGAACAGATCGACCTTTCCGATCCTCTGATCACGGAAGAAAAAAAAGCTGGGAGGCAAAAAGATATTACAGTCTAACCCGCCGGTGCCGGGATGGGGGGAACAAAGGAAGCATCCAAAAAAAAAGCGCAACGTCACGAAGGACACGAGCACTACGCGGCAAAGCAGAAAAAAAAACCTCGATCAGCTGGAAAGAATGGAAATCCGTGGCTAATCAGCCCGTAGCTTGTAAGGAAGAGGGTCACCGGCGGACTGAATGGTCAGACTGGGAGCATGAAAATTAGGCTACAGCCCCTACAACAACACCGACCACGGCGATAGGAAAAAATAAAAAAAAAGGTCAACCGGCGGCTCGCCCAAACCTGCAAGCCCGCCAAGTAATAGGAAAATACACGGAAAAACATGGACCTGAGGGGCATGATCAGCAAAAATAAAAAAGCCATGCTGCGCTTCTGTGTGAAAGAAAAAAACAACAAGAGCGCATGGATGGCCGGCTCGTCGGAGACAAGCGGCGTAGACTCCGACGCATGAAGAATACCTTAGAATGATAACTTCCCAAGAGGGCGATGGGTGGGAATCCAAAGGTAAGAAAAGCTTGGCCCGTCAGTGACTGTTTCATGGGAAAAAGTGGAAAGGGGACGCGCAGGTCATGTCTCCTTAGACGTCCTCCGAGGCGTGAGAGAAAATAACAAGTACGCCCACGCGAAAAATCCAGGGTGACGCAACGGTCAGGCGCAACGAGAGTGTCGAAGAACTGGAATCGGAAGGGAATGACGGCAACCATAGCAAAAATGGCAAGAGTCACGAGGAACACGCGCAAACGCGGAAAACAAGTGAATCACAAAGAGAAATCTGACTCAAGAGCGAATCGAAAACGCGTCCATAAAGCGCGACCAGAACTCTTCAAGCGTCACAGGGGGATGCGAACCGCTCCGGGGAGAAAAATTGGAAATTCAGCGGAGCCTTGCCCGAGGAGGGGGAGGGGCCGGCGAGAACGCGGGACTGAAAAAAAAGATCAATACAGAGCTAAAAAACGCGGGGTCCCACTCGCGAAAGGTCCAAAAAGGAAATTAGAGAGGATGGCCAGCAGTAATACCGCAGTCCGAATAGCCAAACGGAAGCACAGTAAAAAGGGTCACGCACCTGTGCCAGAAAAACCGAAGAAACGTGGGGCGAAAGTCGAGAAGCGCCGGAAGAAACGAAATCCAGGGGGTATCTTGAGGAGTCGAGAAAGGACGGACGGCGAGGCGCAAAAGATTTGAAAAACACAGCCCCCTTTCGAGAAAAAGTGTGAAGGAATCCGTGGGGCGGGATCTTGCGGGGGCAGTTTCCAATAGGAAAAAAAGACCGGGGCCGTTAAACGGGTTCTGGCGACAGCGCCTTTCGCAAATACAGGAGAGAAGAACTTTCTGAGCTTCGTAAATACAAAAAAAAAAGAAGACCTCCGGTGGACAATCACGAGACGAAAAAACTTCTGAGTTAAGGATATCACCCGGTCAGCCCCACCAGCCGCCGGCACGCGAAGAAAAATGGAAGAAAAAAAGCAAGCGGGTTGTGCCGCCATGGCGCATACGCAGCAAAAAAAGTGCGGGAATGGCAGTAACAACAGATAGATGAGTGAAAACACGTCGTTGGTCCGCGCCAAACACTCAAGGGGGGGGGAGGGGGAAAGAAGGGGAAAAGCGGGGTGGTGCGCGCCACGCCAAAAACGTGGTCTGAGTCTATCCAAACCAGAGGTCGAATAAACGCTTCTGGAGTGTGTCGCGCACCAACGCTCTAACGTCAAAAACAAAAATCCGAACCTGGTCTGTTTTGCACTCGGGAAGGGTGAACAAAGGAAAAGGCTACAAGTGGGCCTACTGCATCGACGAAAAAAAAAGTTTGCTTATTCGAATGGCGGCCACACAACCGACGGGAGGAGCCGGTGCAAAGCGGGTCCGGATGGTGTGACTGGAGGATAAGAAATAATACGTACAGCTTCAAGGAACGAAGAAGTGTAGGAGCGGCGAGGGGGGTGGGGCCGTTCAATAAAATACGGAAAGGCGGCTCGCGTTTGAACCAGGGGAGATGGGGAATCCGTAACGGGTGGTCTCTAGCATCGTGGAAAACCAATGGGAACGCAATCCGCTACAAACGACTCAGAGAAGGACATTCATGGCTCGAAAACGGTGTGGGGGGTGGCAACTGAGATACACCCGGCCGCACCGCCGGGGAACGGAAAAAACAGTTCACTAAGACCAGTGGATTTACCCGGAGCAAAACAGTCAGACCCAGTCATTTGATATCGCAATGAAAACTTAAAGGGGGAGAGTTGTGCGACGTACCAGGGGGAAATCTCCGGCGTGGGGAGGAAATTATGCCCTGCGGTCATGCGCGCAGCGCAGAAAAAAGATTGGCGGATGGTCGATGAAAAAAAGCTTGACGCTATGTGTTAAAGGTGAAAACCTCGCTGTGCCGGACTCGGACAGATGGCCTACATAAAAGACCCGAATAGCAATGAATCCAAACAAATTACAGTTCTCTTTCAAAAACCCAGATAATGGATTATTTCTGGGGTACTGCAGGCAGGCGGCCGAAAAGGGCGGCTCCGCGCTGGGGGGACATAGAATGTAGGTGAATACGCACCAGGCAAGAAAGTCAAAAAAAAAAAAATTGCCCCCTGGCATGGTTGCCGCAAATCAGGAAAGCCGGGATTGAAATCGCCCTAGGCCGCGCCGGCGTTTAAAGAAAGAAAGAGCGCCGCTTCGTCGATGGGGGGACGAAGGTCTTGTGAAAAAAACTTATGGTCTTGCCTTCCTGCGTCGGTAAAAAATCCGAGTAAAAAGAATCGCGTTCGCGCACCCAAATGTAATTCACAACACTGACGGGAAAACAAATGGAGAGGGGAAGAAAAGTTCGAGATTCAACGGCGGCCCCGCGGGGAGAGTTCTAAAGCTCGATGACCCCATGCTAAAGGCATGCCAGAAAAGGAAAAGGCCTGGGCGCAAACCGCGGGCTCGATTCGACAGCGAATACATTGCAACGCGGACTAGGGAGAAATCCACAACAGGAGGACAAGGAAGGTCAAGCCTTGGGATAAAAGAAAAAACAGGAGGGGTCAAAGCTCCGTTCGACCGTATTAGTAGACCGGGCGAGCGTGGCGAAGAACTTCGTCGGGGCGCACGAAAGTTCAGGGGGGTAGCGCTGGTGAGCGAGCGCGGGCAAAAAGTTAATACCAGCGAGGCAGTCGCACTCCGGCGGACCGAAAAAGAACGGGGGAAAACCATTTCGCCGGAGAGTAAAAAGGGGAAACGCTGACCTAGAAGGCAGTACGCTGAAAAGGGCGCTCGTGTTTTACATGAAAAAAAAAAAATCGTCGGGGGAAAATGGCCACGGGGCACGCCGTGTGTAGCGAAGGGCACCCGGAAATTCCGGCTAGAAAGAAGGAAGTCGAAAAGACAAAGCAGTCAAAAAAAAAGGGGGGGAAATGGCAACGGCGATCAATTACGGCAAAGAAAAGCAAGGACGTTGTAGATGCTAGAAGCGGGGGAAAAAGGCCTGCACCTGGGAAAAAGGGGCAGGGTTGGATAAAAACGACAAAAATCAGCGCATCAAAAACCCCAGGCGACCTCTGTTTTTAAAAGGGCTAGTATTCAGACAAGCGGGTGGGACGAGCGAAGGAGACCTGGATGGAAGAAACTGCGAGGATCAAACGAATGATGGACATCCCTTGGCCGGGGGGAAAAATCTGAGGCAAAAGAAAACCGATTCCAGAGTCATATGAAAAAGAAAAATCTGTGGCGGAGTAAAGCACTCGAGGGGGCGAGGCTCCTGTTTTTCGGGAGCGGCATTGATCATAAAAAGCTCTCAGGGGAAAAGAACCGGGCAGCTGGGCTGAAAGCTAAAGAAGGGAAAGTGGACTGTATGACCGTAATGGCGCTACTGAAGTCCCGAGGAGGGAAATGCTCTTTCTGCAAGTGTTGGAGTATCACTCTAGACTGTTGGCGGAGGAGAAGTGAGACCCGTTTTTTAGGAAATACCGGGGGGAAATATGATTTTGAGCAACCAACTGATACGTCAGCGCAATCTAATGGGGTTGGGACACATAAGAGAACAAAAACCTTTTGCGGCCGACTCGGTTGGGGATTAAGCGTCAAGGCATTGTGAAAAACGCTAAACTGTGATAACTTACGGGCCTTACCGTGATTGCCTCTATGAAAAAATGAGACCGTTCAGGGTCTGCTAGTATTAAGCGAACGAACCCGAAGGTGAACTGGGGTAGCGACGCGAATGAATGACCCCTAAATTGGGGGGGGAGAAG
>Ga0179593_1456974_pt1 | contig 19165 bp, 24 predicted proteins | sample CZODoug2_1_08_16_FD_185931 | JGI IMG/M metagenome (GOLD analysis project Ga0179593, IMG submission 185931) | Vadose zone soil fungal communities from Angelo Coast Range Reserve, California, USA - CZODoug2_1_08_16fungal (PacBio error correction) | ecosystem: Environmental > Terrestrial > Soil >...
ACCATAAAACTAAACCGCTGTCGCCACTCAGGATGTCTTGTCCCATCGTTTTTGACCAGATGATAAATACTGGCCTGGAGGAAATCCAGGGTGGATATTCGGTATCGTTGACCGTAAGTATCGGTATGGACCTCAGAAGTATCTAATTGATACGAAAATAGGCGGGCAGGGGGGAAACAAGTGAGGACAGCGAATGTCCCGCCAACCAATGTTCCTTGATACGCAAGTGAGAGCCTCCTAAACCTGGCTCAAGTGGGAGGAGGCCAGGTTAGCTGATCAGAAAGATGACTTCGCATAGGAGATCAGCAGAGCTGAAAAAAAGAAACAAATGTTCCGCGAAAATCCGCGGAGGGGGCCTCCAATGCCGACCAGAAACGCCCAAAAAAGGAAAAAAAAAAAAGGGGAAGGCGGACAATCGCAAGGCAGGATTGAGAGTTGCATAAGGGGAAATCGCCTTACCGAACGTAAAAAGCACGGGTCAAGGCGGAGAAGACGCAGCAAAAACGAGGCAGGGAAGCTCTGCGGGAAATGAAAGGAAAGGAGATAGGCACGGGGCGGATTCATTGACTCTCGCGGGCTCAAACGCCCGTCGGACGGCGGTACTAGGTCGTAAAGAAGGCGCCAGTTCACTCTGTCTACGGATCGCCGGGTGTGAATCTAAAATATATAGACTGGGACAGAGACTTTGGTGGTGGGTAGGAACTTTGAGCGGATCTTTCAGTTTGTCGATACGTAAACCCGAGGTATATCATGGCTCCGTTTACCCGTGAGAAAAAGCAGCAAGACCCCTCCCACGACTACAATTGCCAGCGCTGCGATAGTGCCGGGGGAGATAGAATTCAGCGGGTAAATATGGGGATAGCCGGAAAACGGGAAGCTGCAACCCACATAGCGACCTGCGCTGTATTTGAACTAAATGCGCAATCGAACTCAATCAAGGGCAACTACGATTTTCGTAGAGAAACTGACACTAATGACGAGACAACGAACTTTGGGGCCACGACTCAAGCAGGCCACGGGTGCTGTATGGGACAGTCGCGCCTTGTATCAAGGCCAGCTAGTTAAGTTGTAGAAGTAGCAAGAACCGACCAGACCTGGAATGGACGACGGTTTCTAAGAATCTGTTCCAATTTACGCGACATGGGATGCTTGTCGCTGGGGGGACCGGGCCGTTTTTCGAAGAGGAGTTGTAGGGCGCAGTGCGACCGACATCCGGCCGGGCCGTTCCAGAAGGAATAGAGAGTGTTCGGGGGAGAAACCCAAGGGTATCTGATCGTCATACCGAAAAGTTGTGAGATCAGGGCGTGTCCTCAAGAGGTCATGGAAAAACCGATGACCTGAGTCGAGGCGGAACCGATGGTCCACTACCCAAAGTTTAAAATGGGTATCCGGGTGTTCAAGTCGTGCAGACCCGAAGGAAAAGGGCGTCGAAACGGACCAACAACGATCGCGGGATGCGCGGTCCATGGCGCGAAAGCGTGGATCATTGTGAATGGACCGAAAAAACATTGGTCCCCACGTAGTGCCTATATGACGATTAGCGGGAAGCGGTGAAAAAGGCAGCGGAGGGGAGGAAACTATCCGTCATATTCCATCTTGGAAAAGTGTGGCCTGCCCAACAAGAAACGAATGTTGTCATACTGAGGGAGGTTCAAGAAGAATTCAGGAAAAAGGCGCGCGCTGATACAGAGAGCGGTAACAGAAGATACTCACAAGGGGACATCAGCCACCCTTGCCATTTAAATCAGCGGCGGGGGAGAACGAAGAGAACTGCGTGGAAAAATCGAAAAGTTTTACCCAATTTAAACCTCAATGCAAGGGTCAACATCGTAAAACAAGGCCGGGGAGCTGAAAGAATAACATGGACCACGGGGGCAAGCTGGATTCCTTCTGAAGGGGCAAAAGAAATCGCTTAGGGGAAGAGGGGGAAGAGCTGAGAGGGTTCAAGAGCTAAGCACCAATCATCTGTAGCCCGTAAAGAGTAACTCGGGACCGAAATAGATGCAATACGAAAGAAGATGCTAAGCGGGAGGCCCGACCGGGCGTGCAAGTATTCGCTGGTCACGACGGCTAATGGGGCGGGAGGGAGCTCGAACGATCTGTCATAAAAAGGAAATCTAAGTCTTGGGAAGGAGAGGGGATGCGTGGGTCGTGTTAATCTGCCTTTCAACGCCTGGCTGGGGACTTTCGGTGTTTCCTAAGGAAGGAACAGCCGTTGCTAGGGAATAAAGGGCATACAAAATCTGCGAAGACTGCTCAAGTAGGACTTATGCGGCCGGAAAACAACAAAGGAAAGAAGAGATGACTCAAGCACTTTTCGCACCCGAAAGCAAAGAAACTAAAATTCAGGTCTCTGCGAGAATGACGTGACCAGTCGACCACTGGTCAGAAATAAAAAAGCGCGGCAGAGTCCGATCCGAATAAACTAACATCCGCAAGTCTCATGGGAGAAATCAGTGGAACAGTCCGAATAGAAGAGAAATGAGAGAGAAACCATGCAGGGAGTCCGGAGTCAAAGCATCGTTGCGCGGGGGAGGCGGTCGACAGAATATGGCGTTACCGAGGAGGGATAGCAGCATCGGCGGAAAGTGGGGGCATCAAATCACGGTTTGGAAAGAAACGACGTGAGAGGGTGAGGGAAGAGAGGAAGAGACGCAGAGGGGAAAGCTCAGCAACCATCCGCTTCGGGAAAGACCAGGGAGGGAGAGGAGTCAGGTGAGGACCCAAACGGGTAAAGGGACCGGTGAGGTGAAAGAGAGGGTCCTTTCCTTAGCCCAAAAGCACTGGTTTGCAACTATGTGTAAAAGTCATCTAGGGAAAGAGTTGCGAACTCCGTTAGAGGCGGGAACGGGAGCAACAAAAAAAGACCGAAGGGCAAGGATTCGGTTTTGATCGGGAGATAACGGATGTAGGTCAAGGCTCGGAGCGCGCAAGGATACCTGGGAGTCTTTTGTAAAGGCCAAGATCCCTCAACCAGGTCTCAATGCGATGACCGACAACGGCAGTTTTCGAAAGTGGTTGGTAGCCCAAGAAATGGAGAAAAAAGGAAGAGGCGCCATTTAGACTGCAAAAAATCATCGCACCGTGATAAATACAGAACCGACGATATGACAATGATGAGGAATAAAGGGAAGGTCAAGAAAGGAAAGAAAAACGGGGGGAGAGACTCTGAGACGTCTGAAAAGCGCTGGGGAAAGACGGAATTTAAAGCGGGGCCCTCAGCTAGATACTTTGGAACAAAAAAGCAGCAGGGCAGACAGAAAAAAGGAAAAGGGGGGACGTTTTTAGTAACTGGACACTGATACAAAATCGCAAAAAGAGGCCATAAAGGCTGCACCTGGAGTTAAATTTCCAGGATAAGAAGCCGGGGACCACGGCCCAAAATAAAAAGCCAATTTGAGGAGAAATTAGTTCATGAAGTAGGTGCAAGGAAAAAAAAAAAAGAATCGACCCAAAAAGTCGATTATGTGGAAAGCTGTAGAGCCAGTGAAGGAAAGAATAGCTTAGTGGACCCGGCCCTGACTGGAAAAGAGAAACCGGCTATTTGAGGAGTTTGAGCACCGGAAAAAAGCGTTGGACCCAGAAAACCGTGACTCTCACCTACAGCCCCAGGGGGGGAATGAAAGGGCAAAAGGAAAAAAAAAAAAAAGGGTGCGCGTCCCAATTTTTTTAGAAGGTGCCTCTAGATAAAAGCAGGCGAAGAAAAGAGAAGGCGACCGGTCGGGGAGAGGGAAAAGTCAGGAAGGTTCAGAGGTGCTCACAGGACTCCGAGGGGCTTGTAGTTCTTTGGAACGAGCAGCGAGAGGCCGCGGAACAAAAAGAGACGAACAGAAAAGGGGAAGGCACTTTCACGATACGAAAAAAGGTTGCTTGCTCTGAGGTGGGAAAAGTCGGCTTGGGCGAGGTTGGCTTAGGCAATAAAGAAGAACGAGAAGGTACATTCCCACGGAAAAGGAATCGGGCGTTGCAACCGTACTAAAAAACAACAAAACGGGTTTTCAAAACTGGGGAAGGAGGAGAAGAGGAACAGAATCGGTCGCAAAATTGGGGAAGGAAGACCGAGTCAATAGTAAAAAAGACTTTGACGCTGCGTCTCCAGGTGCAGAAGAAGAAGACGAAAGGGACGGCTCTGTACGTACAAATCTATCAGGCAACGCCAGAAAAACGAAAAGGGCAACTAGAGGAGGTGACGAAACAGACAGGCTCTCCGCCCTTAAGACGCGTTTTGAGCGTCTGGGGGGAAGGGCGCACGAAAACACCTGGTCCAAAACGAGGTTCTAAGGGGAGCAGTGACATTGCCCTAAGGCGGGTTGTTGGGGACAATGGAAAAAGCGCGATGGGAATGGTGCGGCCGGAAAAGACCGAGTGAAGTAAAAGGGGGGAGAGGTTCAGCGCAAGGAGAACAGAGGGACCTAAAGGGGGAGATTATCATCCGGAGTAACCGCAGACGGAGGAGGAGGGTCTAAAAATAAGTAAGCTGCGCCGAATGGTAAAAAGGGGAGAGGAAAAAACCCACGTTGTCAGAGGAGCAAGTCAGGGGGAGTGCGCGTAACGGAAAGGTCGGAGTTGGAATAAGAGAGAGAGGATGGTAGAAAAATGACCAGAATCAGGCCACTAAATATAAGACAATGGGAATAAAAGAGGCTCAGCTGGAAAACTCAGCTGGGGGGACAGAAGAGAAAGGAGGGGCGAACTTTATTGTAATTTCAGAACGATGAAGAGAGTCAAAAAAAAGGGAATAAGAGGAAAGAGAGAGAGAGAGAGTAGAAAGCAAGGGACAAAGAAGGATTGGCGCCACAATGCTCAAGAAACGTGTGGGTTTGGAGCAGCGCGATTTGGAAGGGGGAAACCAGCCTTGGCGACGATGAGTGAAGATCGTGGGGGGGGGGAAGGGATTCAAAAATAATACCCGCCGAAAGCGGACTACATCAATGGATGTTGATAGTAAAGGAGGGCGCGCTGCACGCCTAGGAGGCGTAGGGGAGGGGGAAATGGGGGGGGGAACACGCCCAGAGCTTTCGGCCCATCAGTCTCAAAGGAGCGAAGAGTGGCGGCGGCACAAGGATTCTAGAGGGGAAGAAGACGGGAAGGAAAAAGTCTCTCTGCAGCGAGGACTACCCACGGAAGCGCTCGGCCGGAGAATCTGGAACTGCGCACCGGATAGGGAATGGGAGCAAATAAGCGGGAAGACCGCACCCAACTGCGTACTCACTTTTAAAAAGGGCGAGGATTGAAGAGCATTGGGAGGAAACAGGCGAGGGAAAACGCCTGGGAGGAAGTAAACAAGGGAGCGGTAAACACTCCTCCACGAGGTCAGGCACGTTGATGATTAAGGAGGGACTATGCGAGTAGCAGCGACGAGGAGTAGAATGCCCATCCTGTACCAACCGGGTTTGGGGGCAGAGGGGATGATGCCGGAGCCAGAGAAAAATCGAAGAGGAAAAAAGCGGTTCAATCCAAGGGATTGGAAATGTTGTGGGGAGAAGAGCTACTGAAAAGCATAAAGGCAAGCCGTGAAAACCAATGGGTGGGGGGTCGTTGAAACTGTTGAAAAGAGAGATGGGCATTGGAATCGGGAACTCCGGCAACCAGAGGGGACGGCGCCGTTCAGCTGCCCTGGGAGAAAAAAGAGATAAAGACAAAAGAGAGCGATTTCTGGTTCCATCTATTCCTTCTCGAAGCGCGGTGTGGCGAGGAGGGTCTTATCTGGTGGCCGAAGGCATTCGCGGCCCAGGACCACATAACGAGCAGGGAAGAAAAAGGATTCGGGGGATAAGAGGGTGGGAACCATTCAGAACACAGAGAAACCCGACTGCAGGGTCACAAGGGGAAGAAGAGAGAAGTTATCGACGACGAAAAGTAAAAGACGAATTCACATACGAAAAGAAAGGAAGGGGAACGACGACAAAGGCCGCCACGTGTCTGCGCTGTTTTAACGTAAATCGCTAGGAAGCTCGTCATTTTCACGGTGAGGGTAAGAAAGAACGAAAAAAATAGACCGACTCTCCCTCGTAGAAAAAGGCCCAAGAATGGAAAACAAAGCCTTTGTGGTGGGGGAAGAAGGGAATCAAGACCCCGCGCGATCACTAAGGAGGGAGGGGAGCAGGGAAGGTGTTGTCATCGAGGTGGGTAGTCTCCCTTCCATTCACACAAAGAAATCACTAACAGTTTCACGGATGCTGTGAAAAAGGAAAGACACATGCGGCTGATGCCCAATAAAGAAAAGGGGGGTTGGAGATAGAAGGGAAAAAGCAGGGGGGCACAAAGTATGGCCGGGAGGGTTATTCGATGGTCAAATCTTACACTTCCCTGAGGGAGACAAGCCGGGAGGGGTTGAAAGTGAAAGCCGCTCCTGGGGGTGAAAGAGCCCCATCAGAAAGGAAAAAGAGCCTGTACAAAGAGGCGGTGAAAGAAGGACAGTAATCAGGGGGAGAAAGAAAAGAGTGAATTTTGGATCTGGGGAAAATCTTGCACTCTTAGCAAAGGATTTAGGGGAGGAAGTCTCATCATTTCGTGGCAGCAAAAAGAATCCGTAGGTAGACACAGGTTTGTTTTGACTTCACACGTTCGCTATTGGGGTCAAGTGGGAAGAAAAAGTTGAAGCCGTTGAGCAAAAGGATCGATCAGTTGTGGTGGAAGGAAATGCGGAGGGAAGGCACAAAAGAGAGAAAGTAAAGTCGCAAAGTGGCCTTGTAAATAAAATATCGCTAAAAGAGTCTCCCGCATCGATCGAAGAAGGGCAAATTGCTAGGAACGATGTCGGCTGAGTTGAGAAGGGGGAAAGAAGGAGAGGAGGCGGGGAGAAAAAAGAACGAACACCAATATGCTGCAATAGTTGGGGGGGGAGCCTTTTATTGACGCGGGACAAAAGGAAGAGGAATCTTAACAATCTCACCGGTCGAGAAAAGTGGCACGGGGACAGAAAAGGGAAAGGAGAAGTAAGCTTCGAGTATAAAAAAACTGGCTAGCTAGCTTCTTGGGTTCGGAGGGGAAAGGACATTGCGGAGGAAAATAGGCGAACCAACAACTCAAAAGTTTAGAAAAACTACTCTCTTAAGGGGCGAAACAGAGTGCAGGATTCTGAAGAAGAAAAAAAAGATTACCGATGCCTGAAGACGATGAAGAAGAGGGGGGAAAGAAGGGACAGGGGGGCGAGGGGAAAAACTATCTAGGACTACTCCTGATGGCAGGTCTAAATGTTCTGAGTAGGAGACTGAACAAAAAAGAAAACGGGGGAGTCGAAACACTCCGTCTGGTTTTGGGAAGGGAGGAGGAAGGGAGGGGAGGGGGAAAAGGAGACACTAGCTGTCCCTATTGGACTTAACAGGGGGCGTCTTTCACTAAAAGAAAGAAGTCGAACACTCAGGAACACCATATAGGAGAGGACTGAAGAGTGTTGAAAGAAACCGGAAGGATGGCCCGGAGGAGCCTCTTTAAAGAAAAAGAATCCAAAGGGGGAAGGAGTAGATACAATAAGAAGAAGCAACGGGTTTTTCCAAAGAGAAAGGGGAGAGAAAAAAGATAGGAAAATCCCATCTTATAATTCGTCGGGGAAAAAACTGTCGAAGGCAAATTTGGAACGCCATCCCGACCGAAAATGGGAAGCAGTAAAAGGAGCGGGGTAGGAGGCCATCCTAGTGAGGGGGGAACTCCTCCTGGGAAGAAAAAAAGAAACTATTCAAACAACGTGAAGGTCGACTGGAAGGAAGGACTGTAAAAACTGCTCCGAAGAGAACCGCTGTGGGGTAGGGAGAGAAACCCGGACCAAAGTACCCTACCATCTCGAGATGACGATCTGCTCAGTAAATCTGAGGACATGGGAGAAGGTTTAGTCGGTAGGCATGAAAAGAGAACTTAGGGGAAGATGAGGGTGCACTAACCTGGAAAGGGAAGTAGGCTACGAAATGTTGGGGGAGAGGTCTAGTTAATCCAAATCTGGGGAAATAGAAGGAACCAAACCCGAATCTTTTTTAAAGGGAGGGAGGAAAGGGGAATGGGTTTCGAAACCAAGTCGAGCCTGGTCACAACAAGGGGTAGACCGGTGAGAGTGTGGAAAGAGAGAGAGGAAGGAAAAAAATGAACAGGTCCTGGAAGGGATCGTTTGGAAGGGATTTCCAGGAGGTGGACAAAGGAAGTGTGTCGTCTCAGGATAGGTTTCGAAATCATCCTCAGTGGAAACTCGACGAGTGGGGCACTTGAAGAGTCTGATGTGTTCCATCTTGCGTTTGAACTCGGCGTCCGAAGTTTAGGGCAAGGGGGAGGAGAGAAGGTCATCAATTAAAAAGAAACTCTGATCGGGGAATCCATACGACGTAAACCACATGAGTGATACAATGAGAGAGAGGCAAGTATGAAAAACCAGAATTTTAGGGAGCGAGGGGGGGGGGAGGAACCAATTACAAGTTATATGATAGTCGGCTGAGCCAGATATCAATCATCCCGCAGAAGCCGGTAGAGGAGGACGCGAGGGGTGAAGGAAACCGCTTCAAAAACTCAGGGTCCATGGGAAAAAAAACATGCAGTTGGGAGGGGAAACGGATAAAATAGGGCGCACCTACCGCAGAATAGGGAGGAGGGTGGTAAACGGATTCCCTGATTGGAAGCGGGCAAGCTCGTGAGAACGCTATCAAGAAGGAACCTTCAATGGGCTACAAGAACACTGTCCAGTTGGTGAAAGACGGGCTTGAAAAAGAGAAATTACGAAAAAAAGGAATAGGAGAACAGGCTAAGAATCCACCCGTTCGTAGAAAGAAATCCCCCTGTTTTTAATCGAAAGAAAGGGGGACACTCCGAGTCCCCGAATAGGGAAGGGGGAGCCCTTCAAGAGAGGATTTATCGGGGGGGAATGAGAGAAGGCAGAACATCCAAATCATCCACCCCACGAATAAAAACTAGCCCACGTTCTCTTAACGAAAACCGGGGGTGGGCAGGAACTGGAGCTTCTTGGACGGCAGAAAAAAGGGGAAGGAGACTGGGAAAAAAAGGACACCCTACTTTTTCTGAAAGAGGAACTCGGACCCACTCCGTATTACCAGTTCCAGAACGTCTCGGAAATAAAAAAAAAGGAAGAAAGGTACTCCTGGACCCCAGCTTGAGGGGAGTCCCGTGGTGAAGACTCGTACTTCGACAATCGGGGAGGGAAAGACCCGAGTTCGATTGGTAGATGAGGAGGATTGCGAATTTTCAGACAGACAGGGAAAGGGAAAAGAAGTCAAAAGAAAGTTTTGGGGGCCTAATCCGAAAAAGGAGAAAGGAAGATTCAGTAATACCCGTAAAAAAAAAACTACTTAAGATCAGTACGGGGGCTAGGGGGGGAGGAACAAGAGGGGCACAAGTCAGAGGGTGAGGGGGGGGAGGGAAGTGGGAGGGGAAAAGTTAAAGACAAAGACATTCGCAGCGGTACCCATAAGGATCCGTGGTCGTAAAAGGACAAACTTCAAGGAAGGAGTAGGGGAACAGTTGGGCAAGCCGTCTCGAAGGGGAGGGGGGAGAAAAGAGGAGGGCATCGGGCCTAAAAAGACTTCCTGAAGCGCACCGAGGGGTCGCAGGCGACGAGACAACCTTGACAGAAATAAAAAAAGGAGAAAAAAAGAAAAAAAAAAATTGCTTTTTTTCGGGGAGCACTCAGGTATCTGCTCAATCTAAGAGAAAGACTCGAACGAAAGAACTGTTACGAGAGCTAGACAGCAAGAGGAAGGGAGGGGGAGGAAAGATACGAAGAGGGGAGAATAGAAGACTGCGCTGTGACTAAAATCATTGCGACGCAACCTAAAATCCAGTGTAGAAGGCAAGGAAGAGTTTAAAAAGGACGCCAGCCCGGCCGTGGGTTGCCTGGCGGCCGGCGAGAAGGGGGGAGGGCAACCTATAACGTTCCTTTGTAAACCAGATCGCGTCAAATTTTTAAGACGAATAATAACGCAATGAAGAAGGAAACATCTATTTAGGGGGAATAAAAAAAAGAAGGGGGAACCGCCAAAGGGAAAGCGATCTGCGAGGAGTCAAGAGGTTCATCCATTGGCGTCGAGCCCAAGGAAAAGACAAATAGGGCTGGCCTCAAAAACACAAGGAGGGGAGAGGAAGAGGGAGAGACAAGTCCTAGAGGTCCTCCAGCGAGAAAGGCTCTGTCGAAAAAAAGAAGCCGTCTGGACACATCGGAGATCGAGAGGGCCAACTGGCTGGGTGAAATCGAACGGGATCAGGAGGGGGGAAGCGGAACAAATCTCTGTGAAGATGGCTTTAAAAGCCTGATTTTAGTGGGAAATGGGGGGGAAAAAGAGTGGAACAAAAACAACGGAGGAGGAGAGGAGAGGAGAAGAGTTAGAGAAATTGGACTCCAATCAGGAAGGGGGGCCCCACAAGAAAAAAACGGGAAAATGCTTCGAGGTAAGTTAAGAAAGGGAAGAAAAGCCATTTGCAAAAGGCCGGCAGGTGGCCGTAGAGGGGGGGTCATGTTACCCGACCTCAGGCGGAAACAGAACTGCTTAAATAAACGCTCTCACGATATGCCACATATGGAGGGAAGAGAGAAGCCCCAAAACCAATGGTCATTCGGCTACACCCAAAGGAAGGGGGATCGAAGAACTCTCAATTCCGGGCGCTACGTCTGATGGAAAAGGGGTAGCTGATAAGGAATTAATGCAGCGTAGAGAGGAAGGAGCCAGGAAAAGAGTCCAAAAGTCGGGAAGGGGAAAGAGGAAGAGTCATCGTTGGACCAGTCTCGTATCAGAGGGGAGAAAGAGCGAAACCAAAAAAAGAAACACGAGATCTTCAAGAGAAACGAGATTGCAGAACCATGGGGGGATAAGAGGGGAGGAAAAGGAGAAGAAAGAACGCTGTCTACCTCAGGAGCGGGGACAAGTCTCTATAAAAGGAAGAATTTCAGCTCTGCACACATTGGCTTTGGAGGGGGAAAGAGCGGAGGCCGAGGAGGAAGTGGGGGGAGGAGAGGAAAAGACCAACTCAAGAACTCTGGGGGATATCCTGAGGTCAGAGAAAAAAAAGATACGACTACGAGAGAGGGGAGGGAGAGATAGGTAGACTTAGAATTTAGGGAGACTCATGTGAAGGAGAAAACCATAAAAAAAGCCAGTTTAAGAAAAGGGGGGGGTAGGGAATTTGCCGAAGTCGTAGTCGCCGTTTGCATGCGAGAAAAGAAAAAAATGTCCCCTGAATAGCGTCCCTGGAGAGGAGACGGACTCTTTTGTAGGGAAAAAAAACTGCTAATCATCAGCTAAAAGGAAAAGAGACAAGGAGAAAACAGCGCTGTGGCCGCGCGACCAGGAGGGAAGAAGGGGGGGAAGAGGAAAAGGGCAATGGGGTCTGCCTGGCTGTAGAGGGACGGAGGCAAAAAAGAACGGCCGACCTTTCAGGGAAAAGGAAAGGGAGTTGGGGAAATACGCCAAAGGGAAAATGACCCGAGAAAGAGAAAAACGAACGGGGAGACTGGGACAGATGTATCTAAGGAGAGAAAAACCCACACAGGGGCACACTTATTCAACCAGGATATTTGGTTAAAAGAAAAAAAGAACATGAGTGACCACCAAAATGGGGTGGTGTGGTGATTGGTGTTGAAGTCTCCCGGTGGGGAGGGGGGGTTGACATAGTCGATTACTGGGACCGCCTGGGTTCTCACTATTGGAAAAAGAGTTAGCAATGTTAACGGGGGGCGGGTGCAACCAACGCCATAGAATTTGACCAGTCAAAGAAGAGGAAGAACACGAACAAAGACATACGGGATTAAAAAAGGTACAATGCGTGCCTCCACACAGCGGGGCTTATGCCGAAGGAGGGGGGAAGAAGGGGGTTAGGGCTCCGGCCCTTCATTTGCACCAAGCTGGCCTCGAAAAGGAAGAGCAGTTGCACCGAATGCAAGGGGGGAAGAAGGGGGAGGAAAATCTCAATGTGGGGGGGGTGTGGAGGGGGTGATATGAATTATACCTGACAGAAAGGGAAAGGACTGATAAAAAAGGAGGGCCAAGAAATATGGATCACCCATGGCCTCTCATATGGGGAGGGTCGAGGTTCAGAAGGGTAAGAATATGGAAACAATGGATCCTTAGGAAAAGGGGAAGGGTGGGGTAAAAAGTCTTGGACTCTTCCCATCTTGTAATTCGAATCGACACAAAGATCAGGAAAAAAAAAGACACAAGAAGAGGAGGCGTGTCGTTTCTCCTTATTTTTAAAAAGAGATCTAGGAAAGGGGATGATCATTGGTAAAAGTAGGGGCCGCTGGTCTCACGAGTCGGGGCAGCAACATGGGGGAAAAGGGGAGCGGTACGCAACATTAGGGTTCAAGAAAGATACAACAGAGGGAGGGGGGGGGGAAGGAAACACCAGGCACGATGGCGTTGGAGGCAATAAAGGGAAGAGATTGTATCGGGGTATTTGGACGTGAGTCGGGAAAAAAGAACAGTGACTCAGAAAAAGGAAAGAAATGGAAAAACTAGAAAACGAACTGAACCAAAAAATTGGAACGAGAGAAAAAAATAACCTCCAGAGCCGAAGCCAATGGAGGTCGATTGAAGGGGAAGTGATTGCAGAGAAAAGGAAGATGCGTCGGGAGAAAAGCCGCGGAAAAAAAAAGGGGCAAAAAAAAAGAGTTTTTCAATAGCGAGCGGGAAAATTCAAGGCCTCTTGGGGAAAAGAGGGCGGAAGAAACTCTGGGAAATCAACCGGGAAAGAGAAAAAGGGAACCCGACCTCAATGGAACCTTGACGAGTACTGGGGGGAAGCGAGTATAAACTTAACTCGAGGAGGAAAGGAAAACTCCAAAAAGGGCTGTGTAGGCGACCCATTAGGAGAGAAGAGAATCACTAAGCACCGAGAAAAGAAAGAACCGTTAGCAAGCGACGAGCTTGGAAGGGGAAAAAAGACTGAAAAACGTCGATATGCATACCCGACTAAGCGGAACCTGAGAAACGGATGGAGGAGGAGGGGGAAAGCCTTGACTCTCAACTACCTAGATGGACATGAGGACTAAGGAAAAGCTCAATTGGTCAAAGTGAGAGTAGTAACGTAGAGGGAAGAGAGGAGAGGTCTCCGGAACAAATATCTTGGCACGAAGGAGAAGGAGTGGGGGAAAATCAGCAGTGGTCTTAGTCTGATCTTAACCGAAAAGTAAAGAGACTGTGTGATCTTACCGGGAGGGGTGATCATGGGGGGCCGAATCTTTCCGGGACAAAAAGGGGAACGGAGAGCAGGGCCTCCGCCGCTTTCAGAGTTACTACCTACTGGGGGAAAAAAAAAAGTATTTCGAGGGGGGAAAAAAGACCGGCGGTAGACTACTGAATAGCGAGAGACAACAAAAAAAATATATTGGGAGGAAAAAGAGAGAGATGACTGTCCCTCAAAAGGAGACATCCTGTCAAAGAAAGAAAGGTAGGAAAAGCTCTCGACTCTCAAGGGGGGTTGCTTCTCGGAGCGAGAGTCCAGAGAAAAAAAGTTGACCGTACACGAAAAATTCCCAAGGAAGGAGAAAAGAGGTCGTAACAGAAACCGATACACGAACAAATAAAAAGGGAAAAAGACTGAATCAGTTCTATCCGGTTCCGGAGTCAAATTCTAAAGTTCAAGTCGAAGGAAAGGGAAAAAGGGGGAGAATGAGTGGACAGGCAGGGCGACATTCAGGAAAATCAGAGGGGAGGGGGAAAAGAGAGGGAGGTGCAGAAAAATTGCCCTCCTAAGCGTGCTTTAAAGAAAAACATGACGTCGGAGAGAACAAGCACCGGAGGGAGGAGAGTTGGGGGGGACGGGAAAAAAGGGAGTGGGAAACTTTAAGAAGAAGAAGAGGGGACCAGGCATTCCAATCATCGGGGGGAAAAAGAGACTCGCCATGCAAAAGAAAAAAAGTCGAATTTGTGCGGCACCAAAGGGAGAGGACATGTGGAAGGGTGAAAGAGATCACTAAGAAAAAAGTGACCATAAAACCAGCAGAAGATCTCAGGGAGAAGTGGGGTGGGACAAAAAACTTCCGATCAAGGGGTCAAAGAGGGGGGAAAAACTCGCAGGAACAGTTCAAGAAAAAAAAAAGAATCGACTATACAATTTGATTTATAAACGAGGGGGATGGGAAGGAAGGTTGAATTTCACTCATGGTTGGAGGAAACGCCCGTTTTCCAGGAAAGAAAGATTGAGGTATTTGGAGGAAAGAGAATCAGTTCCAACCAATTAAGAGGACCTCCAGAAAAACAAAAAAACCACGAGGGAGGGGAGAACGGTGGTTGACGATTTCACATTCATGGCGAAAAACTGATCAAAGGAAGAAAAAAGTGGGGGAAAAAGCTGCGAAATCGTCAAACTAACTTCCAAAGAAAAGGATCAAATTCTGCATATCGGGTGAGAAAAGGGGGAGAGGGGGGAAAGGGCGCATCAGTAACCACACGGAGTTCGGCTGGGGGACCGGTTCGTTATTTTAGAAAGAGGGTCACCAGGGAAAGCGCTAGAAATAAGGGGGACCACAAAAGGCCAGGCGGCGGAAAGGCAACGGATAATGGGAAGACGGAGGTGGAATCTCTAACTCTAAAGAAACTCACAGAGGGATTCCCACGAAAAAAAAACTGATCCGAGTAGGGAAAAAAATTTGATTTAAAGGGGGGAAGAATCAGAGCCAAAAAAGAAAGAATAAGAGAAATCACGACTACTCCTGGGAAGTTACTGAACCTAGGAAGAGGATGGGGCCTTTCAGAGAGCATACGAGGGAAAAACCATCAACGGAAAACAAAGAAAAAGAGGGGACCGCTAGCGGAAGAGGAGCAAATTCTATTTGGAAAAAAAGGGATTGACTTGAGAAAGGTGGGAAAAAGGAGAAACCTTCTATGGGATGGGAGGTCAGGGACAGACAAGGTAATACTCTTGAGGAAAAGAATGTACGAAAAGGGAAGGAGTCACCTAAAGAAAAAGGAAAGGAGAAAGGGGGGGAGGAAAATCCGTTGCTCGGTCCCAAAGGTCGGTCTTATCAGTGGGTGGAACGCGAAAGTTTTAGGGGTAGTCTATATAAAAACAGAAATCACAGAAAAGAAGAGGGGGTTTCGATAAAAGAAAGTAGCTTAGGAGGGGGGGAGGAAGAAAAGAATTAGGCATACATCCTGGTCGGCAAAGTGGAGGCAGAGAGAAGAAGAGGAAAAAAGCAATAGACCGCCCTTCTAGAGCAAGAAGGAGGGGAAATCTGGACTTCCCTAGTCGCGGACACACGCTTTGGAGAACACTTTTAGGAAGGGGGCGGGGCGGGATGATTGGGGCTGAGGGGAAGGAAGTGTTCCGGGGAAGCTCAGTCGGCAGAGAGGGAAGGACGGGGAAAGATGGTCTTGGAAAGAGAAAGAAAAAAAAGGCTAAGAACTGACGCACAGTTGAAAAAAAATGGGTTTACACCGCGCTGAAAATGATTAATACCAAGAGACCTCGGCCGATCAAACAAAAATAAGAAAACCTTATAGAACAAAGGAGAGCCACGTAGTTTGGAAGATGATAGAGCAACGTTGAGACCTTCAACCTAACGTTGGTTAGAAAAAAAAAAAGAGCGAAGAAGGGAAAGCCGAGCCATATGTCGCGACGTGAAGCGCAATAACGAAAGAAGAAACCAAACGTTAAAAAGAATTATACAAGGCAGGGAGGCTAAAGGGAGAACTGCGACCAAAAGTTTACTAGCACAAGAGTTGGGATCTCAAGAGCGGTACGCAACTCTAGACAAATCGGCACTAACAATGGCGACGGGTTTCAAGAATTAGACGCCTCCTTTTTTTTGGAAGGTCCAGCGAGGGAGGGCGAAACTCTAGTCCTGAAGGTCGAAGGGTAAAGTCAGGGAAGCGGAAAAGAGAGATTGGTAAATAGGATAATGCAAGGATCTAAGGTCGAATTTCATTTTGATTCCAAGAAGAGAATTGCGTGAAAGCATGGCCGAAGAGGGAGCGTCCATGAAAAAAAACTCACGAATGGCGGAGGGCTTGGTAAAATGAGTTAATCGCTGCCCAATGAATCAAGGAGGGTTGCCCCAAAACAAAAAAAAACCACATAGGCGAGAGGGCCTAATAAAGGGAGAGAAAAGGGAAAATCGACTATGGGCAAGATCTTCGAGTAGTCTCCTTCAAAAAGACTCTCTTAAAAAAAGGCATAGCTATAGGAAAAAAGATGGAGGGCCAGAAAGTAATATAAAATCAGTGGAGAGAGGAACGTCGGTGGGAAAGAAGGCAGGTGTCTTGGTTCCTGTTTTGGGGGGAATTGTTCAACCAGGGAGAGAGAGAAAAACACAACTTATGAAAGGAGATCAAGGAAAGAAAAAGGGAAACTAGAGAAGGCTTTCCGAAACGCAGAGAAGGACAACACGCGGAGTGGGAAGGTCGGAAAAAAAATTATCTATCCAGTTCAAGAAAAGCCTGGTGCTAGGGAGATGTGGCCATATGCGGGTGAATGAGAAGAGTCCAAGAGGACTACAGGAAGAAATCATACGTCGTGGGATCCGAGCAAAGGCGAAGCGAAACACATGAGGTTAGAAATTTTCAGAGGGGAAGGGTCCCATCCGGAGATAAAAAAATAAGCCCGGAGAGCTCCGAAAGAAAAAACCGAAATAGGAGAGGGAAAGAAGTGAGCTGAACCCGAAATCAGGAAGTTCTCAACTGGAGAAAGCTCAAACAAAAGTCTTGAAAGGCAGACGGTCCGAGGGAGAAGAAGGGTACTAACAAACGAAGAGAAAAGGGGGGGGGGGGGGAACACGTATTTTCTCCCACGCTCTGAAAAACAACACCCAAAAGAAAAGACCGAACGGGAGGGAAACATAGAGGGAGAGTAATAAACTAAGGGGGGGAAGGGTCGAAAGGGAGAAGGCGACAAGCTATCTTCAAAAAGGAAGCTCAGGGTCAGAAAAAAAAAAAGCCTCAAGAGTAGCGATGAGAGAAAAGGAGGGCTAAAATTGCGGAGCGCTGGCCCGTCGAAGGAAAAAGAAGACTGAGCTCGTCAAGATGCAACAACACCCGTTGTAGGGGGAGGAAGCTGGGGGAAAGGTTCAGCATCAGAAGCAAGGCATAGGGTTCTGAGAGGTCGCCGGGGGGCGGCAGAAAGAGTGGGGGAAGAAAGGTCGACAGAATCAACAAACGGTGAAAAAACAGGGTGTTTCAACTGAAGGGGAGACGTCGTCGAGGACATTCAGGAAGAAAAAAAAAAGTAACGGAAGGAGACGCAAGCATGAGACGCGCGAAAATTTCGCTGCCAAAGGGCTTAAGACACAAGACAAACCAGAAAAAGGGAGAAAGGCAAAAACGCTTTAAAACAACTCAGGATGCAGGCGAGTGAAGAAATGGAGAACAGTTGGGGGGGGGGAGCATAACGTGCTGGAGGAGAACCGCAAGCAGGCAGCGGCGAAAAAAAGACGAACAGGGGCTTTAATGACGGTTCTGAAAGAAACCCTTGCAAAAGAAAGAAAAAAACTTCGTTAAAGAAAAATCAGGGGCCGAGGGAAGGGCGCCGAATGAAAGGGGCGAGGGAAGAAGGAAAACCGGACTCAACGAAAGGCCAAAGACAAAGGGAGGGGCCGCCCCCCTTTCGGAGTATTAATCCAAGGAAATCAGAACGACAGCGTCAGGAAGGGTGAAGGGAGGGTGGAAAAGAAATCCCAGCCATAGAAGCGCCGTTTGAAAAAAAGGAGGGGGAGCCGTACCATCACTCTAGTCCACAGATACTGGGCGCGGACTCTGGCAAAGAAAAAGACAAGATGAGAGGGGCCTGAGGGGAATCTGAGGGGGGGGAAGGAAAGGGTATGCCATTAATGCATAGCGAAAAACAACGGGTACCCCTGAACGGTAAATGGGGCTTTAAAAGGAGGAAGACCCTTAAACGGCCCGGACCAGGGGGGCGAAGAGAAGGGGAGGCACCGCCCAATCACAAATGTAGCAAGGACTCGAAATATACGGATGGAGAGGGATCGGTCACTAAAAGGGGAATGATTGAAAGGGGATAATACGGGCCCAGAGGAAGCTTTGGTGGTCATTCCGAAGATCGGAAGAGACCTCCATAAAGAAAAAGCTAAGTGAAACAGACTGAAAGAGTCTGAGGGGAGTGCGCTTGACCAGTTTGACGCCCAAGGGGGGACAAGTTTTGAGACAATTTGTCAAAGATAGCAAGGTCCACCCGATTCAGACCGGTGAAAAGGGCGGAGGAAGGACAACTAATAATGGATTTCGCAAACGGGAACTTATCCTGTCTTATGACGGGGAGAGGGTTCAAGGAAAACCAATTCTACCAGGTTCTGAAGCCGAGATTAGGAGAGGAGAGTGGGGTTTACTTAAAAAGGGAAAAACCAAGATCAGAAAATTATCAAGGGAAAAACTTGAGAGCGCCTTACCCACTAGAAGCATCTTGCACCTCACAAGATATTCAGCCAATCCAAAACAACAAGGCATCTCACGGATATAAATTGACAATTTTCAGGGACTATGGAGGAGGAGGTGAGAAGAGGGGACACTACTACACTATGGAGAAAAACCTCCAGGAAGCGCACCATGAGAAGGGAAACCTAAATTTGGGGCAAACCCCCTTGCAACGATCTTGACGAGAAGAAGGTGGTCAGGATCCTCGTCAAGAGAGTTCACATCCCCCTGTCCAGAGAAACGGTTTCAAAGTTACCGGCTGAGGGTTCAGAACGATTCTAAAGCGGAAAGCGCTTAGCCAAACGAAAAGTTGATTTTCATTAAGGGAAAAAAAGGGAGGAAGTCCACTACCTGCGCACCAACCATCGCGTACGGTGAACCCCGAAAGCGAACGCTCACGTTTTTTGACCACTCAATTCTCTTCGAAGAAAAAAAAAAAACTCTGAAAGAAGAAGAACAAGGCGGAGGAATAGGCAATCATCTAGTAAGAAAGAAGAGGCGATGGAAGGAAAAAGAAAAAGCGAGAAGGGGCAAGGGGGGATAGCTAAGTTCATAAGAGGCTCAGGCATCAAAAGAGAGAGCACTTGAAGGAGAAAAAAGGGGATGCATGCGACTCGTGGAGTGGTAAAGGCAGGAAAAGAGGAAGGAAAAAACTAAGGGCCTCACCCCCAGAGAATTGGGACTGAGTAACATGGGTCGCATGATGGGTACTAAGACTTCAAAAAAAATCCAAGACCACCATGGAAAAAAACGTGATATCTCTGAAAAAAGAAAACCCGTGATTCGAGGGACAACCTGCAGGAAAGAGGGGA
>Ga0179593_1559549_pt1 | contig 19162 bp, 29 predicted proteins | sample CZODoug2_1_08_16_FD_185931 | JGI IMG/M metagenome (GOLD analysis project Ga0179593, IMG submission 185931) | Vadose zone soil fungal communities from Angelo Coast Range Reserve, California, USA - CZODoug2_1_08_16fungal (PacBio error correction) | ecosystem: Environmental > Terrestrial > Soil >...
GGCGGAGGCTGGACGCTGTAGTGGGTCGAAAAAAGGAGGGAGGAGTTAGGGGGGTTTCCTGTCCGGGGACGAAGAGGAGAGGCGATAGGAAAGGTAAAAACGGGCAGAAAGGGGTCATCGAGCGACTGAAAAAGGCGGGAAGGAATTTGGGAAACGGCCGCGAGTCAAGAAGAGTCTTAGAGTGAAGGCTGAGCAGAGGTTTGTGGGAAACTTCCAAAACAAAAAAATATTCGGGGGGGCAGTGGAGGGTAGTCCATTAAAAGAAAAAAAGTAAGGAGGCACAGAAGGGAGGAGTTATTTTCTAGTCAAGAAGAGGAGGACTCCTCGAGAAGTTCCTTCAGTAGAATTTGCCTCCGAAACTCTCTCTGGTAAAGTGTTGACTTGTGGGTCTCCTTTTGGGGCGTAAGGAGGGGGGTTATAAAGACAGAAAGTAAAGGTAGGACTTCTGTAGATCTAGAGTTGGGAGAACGATCTTGGAGGTAGCTTCTAATACCAGGGTTAGGATACTCGGAATTTCAAATAGTATAAGCACGGGAGACGCCTTTACATATTCAAATGGGAAAGAAAAAAAAGAAGGAACAGTTTAGATGATCAGCAGGGCTCCGGGGGTCTTTCTAAGTGCTACTGAATCCATAGCATTCGGAGAAAAGTGGATTTATTCAAAAAGGCGAGTAGCACTTCAAAAAAGAAACAGTCAGACTGGAATGGCAGGACAACCAGTAAGCCTAGCTGCCGGAGTCAGAAACGCTGCACTCCAGACTCTGGGCATGGAAAAAACCGTGTTCTAGGAGGGCGCTGGCTGCGCAAACGGCAAATCAGAAAGGTTATAGGAGGGGGAAAAAGAGCCCTCCGGGTGCCGCCACCAAGGGAAGACTTGATCTAGGGGACAGGAAAGGGTAACAAACAAGGGGAAATGTCCGAAGGACGGCCTAACGAGTCAAACGGCATCAGAAATCGCAAGACAGTCGAAAAAGCCACATCAAACAAAGAGGGGGGCACCAAATGTATGGAAAACCGTCAAGGGACGGTCACCGGGCCGAAAGGAAGGTCTGACGCGGAAACAAAAAAATATCCATACGCGGAAAGGGGAAAAAGCGAACGGAGCAGTTAAGGGACTTCGCGGCTTCAGTTAGGAAGCGTATCGACGTCAGAAAAAAAAAGGGGGGCAGGAGGGTATCTACTCCAAAGAAGACCGGCCCGAAGGGGAAAGAATCATCCGAGGAAAACTGACACTCCGTGTTATGACCGGAGGGGGCTTAAAAGCTTGCAGTAAAGGGAAAAGCTGGGGAAGAAGTCCTTGTCGAGGCGAGTCCTAAAAAAAAAAAAGATCGCGTAGAAGAGGGGGGACCTAAGGGACCGCCGGGGCGGGGCCAGAAAGGGAAATCAGAGTGAGAAGGACGGCGACACCGAGGCGGGAGGGCAAAAAGGAGAGGCAAAAAATGCTGATTCGGCAAAATCAATCGGGAAGGGAAGCGCGGAAATTCGCTTGAAAAAGTAATTGACTTGAAAGACATCAGTTTCCGCTGACTTAAGGGCCCTCTCGGCAATAGAAAAAGAAGGGGTAGTCTTAAGTTTACTAGAAACAAAAAAAGAAGTCGCCGGGGCGACAAGTCAGTCTCTGGGGGGGAGTTGAATTGGAAGAATAAGACAAGACTATCTTGAAAGAAGTGGGGCTGCGTTTCAGGGAACTGCTAAAAAAAAAAGAGAGAGCCTCAACAACACAGGGTGAGAGATCTTTTGACAAAAAAAAAAAAGATCAAACGACATAAAGAGGGAACGGGAAACTCAAAGCAAATTGGAAAGAGGCGTGGCGGCTTCGCTCTTTAGGGGTCATTCCCGCAACAAACCAAAGGACGCTGGGTCGGGGTCCGCGGGAAAAAAAAGTGTAAGATCCGTCGGAGAAAAAGGAGAGAGAGGGGGCCGGGAAAAGGAAAAGAAAGGCACACTAATGACGAAGGAAAATGGGGACGGAAGTTTGCCCATAAAAGGGGCCGAAGATCTAGCTTGTTAAGAGAAAAAGGCCGGGGAAGAACGAAGATGGAAAGGGGGGGGACTGGGGATTCCAAGAGTTGGCAAAGGGGGCCGAAACCCTCCCGTAGGACCAACAATCTACGCGATCAGGGTGTCGCAGCTCGGCCAGAAAGCTCGACAGCGTTGCCGTCCGCAGGATTCCGCCAGGGGGGGAGAAAAAAGGGTCCTGAAAAATGAGAGGGGAAGGGGGCAACGTTTTTGAACACTATGAAGGGTTGTGCAGGATGAAAAAAAAAAAAAATAGACTGCGGACTGCGATTGGAAAAGTGCGATTCCAGATAAACCCGAGAAAAAAGGAAAAGGGGAACTGGCCGATAAGATCCAGCCGCGAAAAGATCCCAAACAACCTACGTTAGAAAAAGGAAAAGTGCGGTGTGAAAAACTCGCCTTAAAGGAGGCAAAGGGCTCGGGGAAGGAGAAAACGGAACCAGTCAAAATCCTGAAGGTTGACACCGCAGGGAAAGGGAACGGCGTCAACGTTTGCTGTGGAATGGAAGAGAATCGACTGTGAGAGAGATGAGTGCATAGAACTGCGCCCCAGGAAAAGAAGGCTAGTGGCCTTTGCAGTTGGAAGGAAACTCGGAGACGAGATCCGTGCTGCTGGAAAAGGGTGGGCATGCTGATCTCAAAAAAAAAAAAGATTTCCCAGGCTTAGACCTAATAGGGGGGTCATAGCTGTACAGGGTCGACCACCAGTTAAATTACTAAGGTCCAGGGGAAAAGCCTAGAAGAAAAGCAGGGCGTGTCAGGGGGTCATGCTCTGGGTCCAAACCAAACTCGTGAGATTGTGTAATGCTCCGGTGGGACTTCTGCCGACATTGGCTCTTGCGCAGAAAGGAGGGAGTGGGACGTAAGCTGGCTTGCCCGCAATGAGGAAAACAGCAAAGACCGGTGAGTGGGCGAACCTGGTGTCCCGAAACGGAGGGAAAAAGAGTGGGGAGGTCGAAAATAATGTCTCCGAGGATCCAAACGCGGTTGGAGAGGAAGAAAGACCCGAATCATCCTAAAAAAAAGGACACTCGAGAATAAAAGAACGTTGCCGCCGGAAAGCTCGTCAACTTTCTCAACAAGTTTGACAAGAAAGACCCATTCGATTAAAAGGCCGGTGCCAAAGACAGCTCTTTGGTAAAACTTTCTCGGCACGGGGATGCACGGACGACGGCCCAAATAGTCTGCAGGAAAAGGGTAGAAACCTCAAATCTACAAGAAAGGGAGACAGACCGGCTTGGAAATCAGGGGTAGTGCGGACGGTTAAAGACTATGAAGGCCAGGTGGGTTGGGCAGTCCACCACAAGAAGAGAAAGGGAAGGAAAATTATCTAGTTACCTTTGAGCGGAAAAGAAAGGGGGGGAGGAAGTACTCTCGTAAAATCGTGAAAGATGGAGGAGGAACATAGCCCGTGGGGAAAGACTAAAGGGGCGGGGCGATAGAAAAGAGGTGCCACCTAAACTCCGCGTGTTACGAAACTCGACAGCTCTTGCGGGGGAGGATCCCCAGCTTTTTCCCCTTCAAGAAAAAGCACTGCCACAAGGAAGGGAAAAAAAACACCGAGGAGAGGAGATTATGTCGGAAGGGGATGGACTACTCGTGGAAAGAGCTATTGGCTCCACTAAACGCGGAGGGGGGGACAGTACACGCGGAGCCCGAGAAGAAAAAGTCTATACTGATCAGAAAAAGGGTTCCCACCGGCAAAGAAGAGGAAAAATGCTCGGCAGACTTCGAGGGGGAAAAAGGAATCGGGAAGCTCAAGATCACACTAGCTAAGGGCCTCGGAAAGCAAATTTGGGACAAAAAAAGAAAAGCACCTTTGGCAGTTGAGGAAGAGAACTTATGAGTAAAGGACAAAAGAGAAGAAAAGAGGAAGATGAAAGGTTCAAGACTAAGGAGAGTGAACAGACGGGAACAAGCCGTCGTAAAGGGACCTAAGAAGGTTGCTCCCACCTCAAGAGAGTACTTGGGGGGGAAAGTGGCGTCCTGGGGGAAATGTTCGGGACCTTGTAGCCGCTTGGTCGAGGGGAGGAAAACGGCCAGAGGGAAGCGGACTCATGGCTAAGCGATTATAGAAACGGTGAAAGAGGGAAAAGGGGCTTAGAAAGAATTTCCCTTCGGGGACAGCTCAAAAAAAAAAAAAAAAAGCCTTTATGAAGAGGGAGCCACAGTTCGAAGGAGAAGGAAAGCAGGGGGTTGTCTGAGAGCGGTAAGCCAGGACGGGACGGCCAAAGCACAGATGTACGGGAGAGAAGGGTCTTCAGTACCAGAACGGAAGGAACAACATTCCGACCCGCAATTAAAAAAAAAGAAGACTCGGGGGAAATATTGCGGACCTCTCACGCAGGAATAGTGAATTTCGAGGTTCGACAAATGAAGGGAAACGGTATGGGTCGAAAAACGGTCCTGCTACCTACACGGGGAAGAGTTTTAGGGAGAAAGGGGCCTCCCCGGAAGACTGCAAAAGCCCGGAGCGAGTGGGATTTTGACAACTAATAGATGTCCAGAGGAGACTTTTTTCATGAAGAGAAGCATAAGCGAGGGGAGGCAAACATGCGGAAGATTGCCCACTCGGCGTGTCAACTAAGGGTCGAGCGGGAAGAAAAAGGGGGGGGAGGCACAAAGTGCGCTGGAAAGGAGGGGAGGACGAAAAGAACCGTCTAAGGAAGAGGGGAACCCGCAATCGTCCGAAAGGTGAAGAGGAACGAAGTTGGCAGCATAAATGGAAGAGAGAGGGGCAGCATCAGGGAAGGGCTTAGGACTAAGCAACCGACTCTGCAGCTCGGAGGTATGTCCTCCGGATGATAGAGAGGAATTTCCACAGAAGAAACACCTATTTTCAGGAGGGAAAAAAAAGAAGGGTGAACCAGGTTGTGGTAAAGCGAAAGGGAAGGGCGTAAGGAGGAGCGCCAACAGCTGGGAGAACGGAGGAAGTCAGGGTTGGAAAAATGGCCGCGAATCCCTCAAAAGGGGGGGGCTGCTGTTCTAAGGGAAAAAGGCTCCATCCAAGATCTCTGGGAAACCGATTCGTTTCAGAGAGCATCAGCTTCGTTCCCAAAAAGATAAAGTAAAAGCGCCGTAAGGCGGCAGCTTGAAGAGAGAAACCTCTTACAAAGGGGAAGAACCTCAGGTGCAAGGGGGATCCTCCACTCGGGAAGAGGCAAGTCAGCAGAGGTTCGGTTTTTTACTCGAGAGAAAACGACCTCAGTCGTCGCACAGGAAGAAGGGAAGTGTTAGAATTGCGAAAAAAAGGATCGAAGGGGAAAAACACGCTATCTTGAGGGAAAGAGAGGAAGGGGGACAGGGTCAGGAAGGATGGCCGTGGGGGGAATCGGAGAAAGACTGCAACAACAACTTAGGATGAGGGGAAGACTAAGATCTTTTGGGTGGAAAGAAAGGTGCGTGCTTGGAAATCGGTGGAAGGCAAAGGGGAGAGAAAGGACGCCGAGCCAAGGCAGAGAAAGCCAGGGAAACGCAGAATGAAAGATCAGGAATCTTTCGCGATGGGAGGTCAATTCCCGCAACAAAAAAAAGGAAAAGAGGAAATTCTCTGCTACGTGGAGGAGGGGAAAGGTAAAAACATTGGAAGGGTAGACCGACAGGTCTGACAGAGCTTTCCGGAAGCAGCAGCAAGAGCCACCTGAGGGAGGAACATTAAGGGAGTGTAGAAGTCTTGCCCGCCGGAAGGAAAAAGATAAAGCCGAATCCGCTGTTGGGGGGAAAGAAAAATATCAGCTAAACTCATCGGTGTAAAGGCCAGGAAAGTCTTCAGAGATTTTGTTATGAAAAGGGAAGGGACCAAACTACCGTAAGATCATCTAGAATGGGGAGGAAGAGGAGAAAACGTATCGGCCACTCAAAGAGAATTTAAAAGAGTCCCTCCAAGGCTTGGCGAAAAAGATTAAGCTTCGGCTGGACGGCCCACAAAGGGGGACCAAGGGTAAGGAAAGAATTTTTTTAAAGTGCTCCCCCCCAGAGGAAAGTATCAAGTACATGTCTAGAAAGGAGGGGGCAAGAAAATACGAAGGAATCTTGACTCATCCAGAAAAGAAAGGGAGGGTCCTCTAAATTACCAAGGAGGTAAAAGAGGGATATTCCCGAAGGGTTAAAGAAGGACGTGTTGTCGGAAAAATCAACGGTTTTTCCGGCGAAAAAAGCGTGACCGGAAGAAAAGGTTTGGACCCCCTCTTAGGAAAGTTTGAAGACCGCCGGCGTCTGTGAGTGCAATGGACGGCCTGCTGCTAAGAAGGCGGCTGTCGGGAGGATCCTGAGAGGCCTACCCCTTATCGGGGAGGGACGACATTTTCGATTAAGGGGGGGGAACTATCAGGGAACTCGGATCCGTCGTGGAAGACGATAGGAATGCTGGATTGCAAGGCCTCATTTTAAAACCAGGAAACTTGCTTTATTAAGGCTCACGTTTCACAAGAGGAGAGAGCCTCTTTGTAGAAGAGGAAGGAAGGAAACAGTTGGCAGGCGAGGGACGCTACGATCCCTAGAGGAGGAGGGCGACCCGGACTTCGACTTTTGCAAAATCACTGAGGATGGGAAAGCCTCAGTACGCTTGCTAGGAGAGACTGTTTGTACCGTGCGGGCTCGCGCAGTGAGAAAAGGAAAGCAGTTTGTCTTCGGCGAAGCGAACCGTTTAGAAACGAACGTCTGGGAAGGAGTGTTGACGTGGGGAGCATCGCTAAGGCGAAAAATGAAGCCGCGGGTACCTTCAGAAAACGGAGCTAAAAAAAAGCCTGTCGTTCAAAATGAGAAACCGATGATCCAAGAGACTCAGCCGGGGGGGGGGCAGGCGGGCGTAAGAGAGAATAAAAGACCAAGGGAACAGGCCGATAACCGCGTCAAAGAAAAAAAACTAAAATGTGGGGGAGGAACATTTGAGGGCCCGTACTATCGAGCCGCGACGAACTTCAAAAAGGGGGACCGGGCTCCGCGCAAGCCTCTCTCCAACCACGAACAGAAATCGTCCTTGGTACATAAGGAAAGGGGGGGGAGCCAGGGAACTTGCCAAGTAGTGTCACGTTGGGACGTCCGACCCCAAATCGAGGAAGAAAGAAAAAGCAGAGTCTCCTTTGAGCGACTATGAGGTAAGTTCCCGTTCCATGCGTAACTCAGAAAAAATCGTAAAAAAATCTCAGAAAGGGGGAATCTAGACCGGAGCATCTTCGAAACGGCTTGGGTGGAAAAGGGAGCCGGCCCCTCCTGTGAAAGAGGGGGGCTACTCCTCGGTTGCAGAAAGAAGGGAAAGTTCCCTCGAAGGGGACTGCTCGCAAGCAATTGGGGGGACGACAATCTAGAAGAAAAAAAAAAAGGGGGATGTAAAATAGATGAGGGAGGTAAAGTTTGACAAAGGGAAAAGAGGGCTAGGGGAATAAAAGCACTCGGTCTGTGAGATTAGAACACGCGGATAGGGAAAGGAGAAAAGTAGAGCTGACGCCAGGAAAAATACCACAGGGGGGGCAAGAACTAATTTAAAGCAGGTTGTCCGCATTTGACACTGAAGCAAAAAACGGCCCGCAGGAGTCCGCTCAAATAAAGGAGAACGGTGGAAAGCAGAGCATTTGGGGGGGAAACTGCCAAACCAGCCCGGAAGGAAGGGGGGAAGGGTGGAGTAAGTCAGGAAAAAAAGGATACGAACTGACGCCGTGATGGGAGATGTTCTCGGCAGGAGGAGAGCAAAAAAAGGGCCTACAGGAACGTAGACCGGAAAAAGAATAAGTGAGAAGGCACCTACGTCGTCTTGGTCGCCGGGGAGGGAAGGGGCAAAGGAAAAAAAAACCGTTAGCTAGCAAGGACGGGGCAGTCAAAAAGGAGGGAAAAGATAATTGTGAAAAATCAGGAGGATGCTTGGCCCGAAAAAAGAAAGGTCCGTCAGAAGGGGGAAATAAAAAAAGGCGAGTGGGACAAGAAAAAAGGGGGGGACATAATGGTTAGAGGTGTAAGGGAGCGCGCAACCCAAGACGAGCGGGGGGGGGCTGTCGAAGGGGGTGAAGCCAAAAAAAAGGCGGAGCACAGATTAAAAAGAGCAACTGCGGAGAAAGGGGACAAAAAACAGAAGAGAAGTGAAGAGGTCGCTGCAGCCATTAATAAAACTTCGCGGCTTAAAAAAGAGGCAACAGTAATCTTCAGGGGCAGGGGGGAGACAACTTGCGTTACGCGAGGGAAACTTGACTGTCCGTCCAAGAAAGGGGAAAGGAGATGATAAATCATTCAGAAGAGGAATCCAAACGACGGATCGAGGCGAATATATAAAAAAACAAAGTTCCAATCAGATTCTGCTACCGAAAAGCAGTGTCCTATAAGTAAAGGAATCTGCATCACGCCGCGGAGATTAAAAGGGAAATAAAAGAAGGGAGGGCCCGCGCGGAAAGGGGAGGAACGTGTGGCAAACCTTCAAGGACACGCCGTGCCGGACCTTAGACGTCGAACCGAACCCAGGAAAGGAGAAAGGGGGAAAAGCACTACAACTGGAAGGTGCGAAGGTGTATGACGCGGCAAAGGAAGGAAAAGGGGGGGGTCTGACCGCAAATAGGACAGGCCGCTAGGAAGACCGCAACTGACCGTCCATCCCGCTTGGAAAAATCCGTCCGATGCAAAAGGGGAAAGAATACCTATGGGAACGGTGAACAGGTTGTGGGAATGGTAAGGGGTAATACTGTCGGGGAGAAAAGGATAAGGAAAGGGAAGCCTGGAGTCGATGGGTCGAATCCTGCCATCAAGAGAACTAAAAATGATCGATGTGATAGTTGGGGGTAAAAAAATGGAAAAATTCCTCCGGGCGTGGCAAAGAGGGAAGAAGTGCGACACTGGAGGTGAAAAAAGGGAGACAAACAGGAGAGGAGGGGGCATACGGACCAAGACCTTAGACTTTTGAAAAACAAGGAGGCTGGCCGTCATAGCAAAGGGGGGGGAAGCATGTGGGAACGGGGACAGCTCAGTCAGATGCGGTCGCGGAAAGAAGAGAAAAGGGGTAACTCGCTAAAAAGAAAACGCAGATGTACAGGAAATGCGGGTGTTGCCGGGAATTAAAGAGAAAGAGCGAAGGAAACACCCGGGGGAGAGAGGGAGATTAAAATTTGCATTCGAGGGGAGAGGATGCGGGGCTGCCGGGGGAAAAGCGGCGGCAGCACCAAAAAAAACACAACACCAAACCGATATCTTGAAGAAACAAATTCCGCGCAAAAAAGGGAAAACATCCTGTCCCTGAACCCTGGAAAAGGGTTAAAAATATATGAGTAGCTTTCGTCAAATTCCTCAAACGGAAAAACCTACGAGGAATGTTCTAAAAGGAAAAAAGCGGCCCTGTGTAAATGAGCTAGGAAAACGCCTCTGGAAAGAAAAACATCCGAACTGGTGAGTCGGACGCCATCAAGTAAGGGGGGAAAGGGGGTCGAAGTCCTTGCGCTCAAAAAAAGGAGGGATCGCTTGTTGACATCTAGCTGATGAAGAAGAAGGCCCGACAGGGGGCGGGGTCAAGGCAAGGTTACTCGTACCAGAGATTTTTAAAGGGGATTGCCTCCCGAGGCCACCCTCGCCGTAGACCCAAAAAGAAGAGAAAGCAAATTTTGCCGGGCCTCTTCGCCAAAGGAAAAAGAAAAAAAAAAAAAAAAGGACACGTCAGGAAGGGGGGAACAGCAGTCCCTGAACGAAGGGCTCTTATCACTGCAGATACGGGAAAACCGTTTAACAGGTAAGAAGAGGGGGGGTTTCAGGAGGGAAATGACGCCCGGGAGAGAGAGAGTAGTAGGAGAAGGGACGAATGCAACAAAGGGGAGAGAGGCACTGAAAAATGACGCGCCTAACACAACTTCCGGATCCTCGAGGGAATCGAAGCGTTGTAAGGAAACCCTGGGACTGAGGAAGGGGAGAGGGGACGCATCACAGTCTCTGGGAGTTACAAGGAAAAGAAAGCTGAAGGTTTGCCCCAGAAAGCCGATCTTGTCAGACGCGTTTTGCTTTGGCCGAAAGAGACGCAGGGCTGCAGAGCAAACAGCACCTTGTGAGGTCGGAGAGACGTCTGACTGCGCCAAAGGAAAGGGAAGGTGGGGGACGGTACAGTGGGGAAAAAACTAAAGGGAGGGCTCGATAGTTCGGGGGAGCGGGAACTGCTGTCTGTTTCCACCTGCCTCTTTCCCTTGCAAAGACCCGTGGACTCACCGCTTAAGCAAGTTTCAAAAAAAAAAAAAAACAAAAAAAAAAAAAAGAAAAAAAAAAGAAAATGCTATCGTTGTAAGACTGACTCTGGGGTCCTGTAAAGGTTCTCTTGGAACGAGCTAAGGGACCGAAGTCAAAACTAAGAAATAGAAGATGTGGTGGTAAGGACTGGGAATGGGTGGGGGGGGCAGAGAGTCGAGAAGGAGGATGGGGAACGGAGGGGAAGGAGACTGAGTGTGTGAAGAAGTGGGGCAGGGAAGGGGGGGTGACAAGGGGGCGAACAAAGTGGAATGGGAATAGGGTAGTATTGAGGAAAGTGGAGGGGAGTGAAGTGGGAGCTGGGGGGGGAAGGAAAGAGGCGCTAGTAATGGGGGAGGCAAAGGGATAGGGCAGAAGGAGAAAGGGGGGGGCGGTTGGTGTGAGGGAAGTAGGTGAACGAACAGAGAGGGGGTAAGTGAGGATAGAAGGTCAAACACAAAGGGAGAGAGTGGAGGGGGAAAAAAGGATTGGTGAGGTTGACGGGTGTGGAAGAAAAGACTCGAGGTGGAAGGAACTGGAGAGGGGCAACGAGGTGGGAAAGATGGTGAGAGGAGAGGAGGGAGGGAAAACGGGGGAAGGGTGGAAACATATGGAGAATGGAGTCGATAAGACGGGGGGGGGGAACGGGAGGGGGTTTGGGGCGTTACGATAAATCCAAGAGAAGAGAGGACTGGTGGGGAAAGTAAGAGTGCGGAAGAAATGGTAAGACTGCCGTCCTAAACTTTTGACGGTGCAGATAGGCTTATCGGGAAGAGAAAAGCCGTGGTGGTGGCGTTGCCGGCACCCTGCCGCCGGTTTCTTCGCCGAGACCTTCGACAGCCCAAGCGCCCTGTTCTACAAAGACCTGTTGAATCCTCGAAAAAATCGGGCGTTTACGCGGGAAAGAAAAAAAAGCCTGCGGAGAGACCGCGGGACTTTTAGAATCTCTTCAGTCAGGGCGCCTGGGATTCTTCAAGGGAAGAGGTCGATCCGAGCAAAGAGATGCTCGAAACGGTAGCCAAAGGGGGAAAAAATACAAACGAAACCGACTATAATATACTAAGAAAGCAGAGTGGGAACCTGTATCTGGGGCGGAAAAAAAGAGAAAAGGCAAGGAAGGCGCTCAGCAGACCTGCCGAAGAAGGAGAATCAGAGGGGGAAAAAGCCGTCTCATTTACTCATAATTTAGTTAAGTAGACTACTACGAGATACTCGGCCAAAACAAGAAGCGGTTCTTTGGCAGTGAAAAAAAAAATATCTGCGCAAAGAAGGGGGAACCTGAGGGGCGCAGTGTTAGGCACTCTGAGAAGTTTCTAAAGATGAATTATGCCTAGCCAGCCAGAGGGAGCCATTGCGGAGGCCAGTGGGGTAGGAGAAAGAAAAAAGAGACATGGATATCAAAACTGGCCTGAACCGGACCCGGAACAAAACTGGGCGTCAGACCTCCAAAATTAGGGTGGGCTAAAGCAAAAGATCTTACAAAGGGCGCGCAGCAACTTCCAGAATCAGATCTCGAAAAGAGGAGAGGGAAGAGAGAGAAGTTAGGGAAGGGAGCTCGACCGGCCTGGGAAAATGGGCTGATTTGGAAAAAAAAAGACGATCAGCGGAGTTAGCTGGAGAAAAACGGGGGAGGACCAGGGAAAAGCCTCTGGAGAAGGAAGAAAACCGTTCAAAACCATCCCAAAAAGCTCAATGGTCAGCGAGGAGAAGAAAACGGTCAATTGGGAAAACGAAACAGGCCGAATTAAAAGACAATAAGAAGGGTCAACTGAGGAATCCGCGATGGGGGGTCGCTGGAAAAAGGAAAAGTGGACAGTTCGTACGTCCGGTAAAGAGAGTACAAGGACGAACGGAACGGCCCGGGACAGGATGTCTCCGCAGCGGATCACCGACCGACATCGAAAACGGTCTTACGGGATTGTGCAGGAACGTCTGGACTAGGTGGCACAAAGGAGGCCGGGAGAGAAAAAAAGGTGGAATCTAATGGGGAAGCAGGGCAAGTGGGGATACAAGTTGCAGGCTCAATGGACAGGCGTAACGGGCCACAAAGAGGACACATCTCGCTCAGGAAGAGAAAATCACTTGGAATCCGCAACTTGGGGATGAAAGGGGTAGAGAAGAACCTTAGAACAGCCGGGGCCACGATGAACTAAAACGCATTGGCAGGGCGTGACAAAAGGGGGGAACAGGTAACACTCAGATGGGGAGAGTCTAGGAAAAAAGCTCTAGAAAGGTCGGGTTGGGCTGGATAAGAAGACGGAGACCAAAAAGAACAAAGATTGACTTCTAAGAAAAAACCTGCGCAGAGACAAAGGAGGAAAGGAGAAAAACATAAACTTCCAAGGAAGGAGACTTCCATTAAATCAGGCTGTCCGAGGCTTCTGCGAACCAGGAAATACCATTTCAACTGTGCTTTCTAAAAAGAAGGGGGCTGAGGAAAAACGTGAGCACTCCAAAAAGGGAAAAGGGCCAATGCAGATCAGCAAGAAAAGAAAAAACAACGACGGTCGACTACGAAGGTAGAGGGCCAACTCAACGCATGCTTGATAAGGTTTGCCGTAAAAGGGCGCCTAAAGAAAAGACGCAGCTTGGATCGTGGTTGGGCGATTGCAAAAAGCACAAAACGCGAAAAGGGAAAAACGATGAACGGGACGAAGCGGGGCAAAGGGACAGGAGTGGACAGTCCAAGAAGTTCGACCGGGAAAACCTTCGAACCCAGGCAAGGAAAAGAAAAACTCCAATCGGACACAGGAGCAAAGTGAAAAAATGCGGCGTAATGACTGAATAAATTACGCGTCAGAGTCAATGAAAGAGGGGGATGACGTCTCCACGGAAAGACAGAAGGATGTCCTGGATCGAGACAGAGGGAAAATCAACGTCCTGAAAAACCGAAGTTTAACAGGTGTTATTAAAGCTCAGAGAAAGCAGTATGACGAACAAAAAAGAACGGCGAAGTCCTTGTCATGGCTAAATGGGGGGGCCCAAAATTATGGAGGTAGGGGATAGAAAGTATGAAGCCACCAAAAAAGTCTGGAAGTACGGGCTACACCGGCTGGGGAGGCACAGCTGAAAGGAAAATGACGGAGTTGGCCTCCTGACGGAAGGGAAGGAGTCTTTCAAGAAGGCTGCGTACCTCAGAAGCTTATGTTCGGGAACAAAGGCCAACGCGGAAGATGGCGGAAAAAAAAAAGGTGTTACGCTCAGAGACCTCGTCGCCGAAAAATAAGTAAGAGGGGAGGGGAGACCAAGAAATGTCGAAGAGCCCGCCTATCTTGAAAGGAGGATTTCAGGGGAACAGGCATTTCTGCCTTGAGGAGGAAGGGAGAAAAAGACGCTCAAACAACCAAAAAAAAGAGTTTGGGCCTCATGCCGAGAAAAAAAGCCAGCCTTTTCAAGGAAAAGAGAAAGGAGGGGATAGGTGAGGCTTCTCAGGAGAAGGGAAATTCAAACCGCAAAAAAACCGACGAATGTAAATTTTCTCGGACGCTGAAAAGGGAAGAGTAAAACCCTGGGAAGAGAGAAAAGAAAACGCATCTACGAAGACCATAACAGCGAGACCGGAAGGGGGTGCTTCCTGACGCAAATAAAGTCTAAGTGAATCCGGATGCCTAATACTAACTGTGGGGGGTCGGAGGGAATCGAACGCCGAGGGGAGGGGGGGGCAGGAATTCTTAAAGAGTGGGGGACCCTCCCCTTATGAATGCTTCATCATAGAGGAAACCAAATAATAGAAGCGAGAAGGAAAAGCCGTTCGTTGAGCCGTCCATGGACGAAAGAGACAAGGACTTTGGGAAGAAAGGAAAAATGAGATTGTTGGACGAAATCCAAGTTCGGCAACTAACCCCAACAGGGGGAACTGGGTGAGAAATGAAAATAGGTGTGTGTCGAAAGTACACCGCGGAAAAAAAGGAAAACGATGGCCGGGGAAGGGGGTAAAGAAAGCCGAGACTGGCAGGGGACCTCTATGAACCAGGAAGCCCTTAAGTCGAAGAAAAACCAATGCGTTAAATCGAAAAGTTGGAAGGAAGGAAAACCCAGTTATTACTTGAAAAAAAAGAAGTTAGTCAGAACGGTTCAGCGAACGGGGGAAAGGGTAAAAGTCAAATCCACGACTGTTTGCCCCCACTGAATTTGCCGCCGAGGTGCAAAAGCGTGAAAGCAGAAACTCCGCCTCTGATAAAAAAAAAGGACAGTAGACTCGGCGGGCTGCCCAACGGAAGACCGCATTGGCGAATGGGAGTGAAGTTGTACGGGGGAATAAAAGAGGGGGGCTATCCTCGATCAGAGTGCGGCGGGCAAAGGAGGGAGAGAAAGGTCTGCATGGTCCACCGCTAAGTTCCAGGGCGGCGACAACTGGTTCGAGGACGGAGGGGCCAGAACGAGCAAAGGGAGGGGAAAAAAATGCGAGTTCACTACTGAAGTCCATTCGGAAAAGGAGAAAGAAAACTCAAGGATCGGAAGGGTGGCCTGCGCAGAAGTTGGCTCTGATGCAGGAGAGGAAGGAGCCATCGGTGCTTTGAGGTCTTGGCTTCCTAAGAAAGGAGGGGGAGAAAGACAACATCAAGGGGGTGCTCTTAAGACTAACAAGGGTTATCCGAGGAAAAGCAAGGATATGTTCAGGTAGCTGTCTCACTCGGAGAAAGGAATCCGACCGTGGTCCAGGAAGAAAAGAAAAAATCATCGCCGAATGAGTTCCAAAAGTCCGGGATTAGGATCTCTGGGACAGGCGTGAAATGGAAAAAGAGCCACGGAAAAAAAAAAAAAAAAAAAGCAACCGTAAAGACGAGAGATTGTGAAATTCGAAGTAACGGGAACGAAAAAGAAAAAAAAAGGCCCGTACTGCTCTCCCGAGGACCGCTCCAATCGGAAAAAAAAGAAAGAGGGGGGAAATTCTTCCATAAATAGCGAATTAAGAAATCTAAGAAAAAGGACGGCCTTGTTTGGGAGAAAAAAAAAGAAAAATGCGGCAAAAAGCCGGGGCAAACTTGGGAAGCTCAGGAAGATCTTCGGAAGGGGAAGAAAAAAAAAAAATGCAACGAATGAAGAGAGAAAACGCGATGACAGCCAGGGTAATCTCCCTCTCTTGGCGGAAGAGAGAATCTAGAAAAGGGAACTGGGCCCAAAAAAGTGAGAAGGAAAAGCGAGGAAGGGGAATGGCTCGACCACATGAGCAAAGCGTCCCGAGACATCATGAAAAGACCCTACACTCAAAAAAGGAGGAGAAAAGAGAGAAATGTGCTGGACGGAGGAAAAAAAGAGGGGAGATTGGGTCAGGGAGTCGACCCTGATCAAAAAAAAAAGAGGGAGGGGAAGCACACGAGTATTGGCTTTCCAGGAAAAATACGCTTCTGAGAGCTGGAAAAAGCATGAGAACCACTCGAAGATAAGATCGATCGCCTTCTAAGACATAGGAAAGGGGGGGACTAAGCGCCACGTTCAACGAAGAATATCACGAAAAAAGGTTGGACTCAAGTAATTTGGGGGAGTTCAAAAGACGTCACTATTCTTTGGTCAGTCGAAAAAGGAAATGTCTGAGGGGGGTAAAAAAAGCGGACCAAGGGGGGGATATGATGGGTCGCGCAGAAAAGGAGGGAAAGAAGAAAAAAAAAGGCCGTCGCCGAATTACCCGAATATAAAGACCGCAATAGCGATCGGTCTTAGAGAAGCGGGGTGTCAGGACCAAAAGTGGGACGGGACTTAATCTGCAAAGACGGAAAATCTAATCAAAGAAGAAGAAGTCGATGATCAAAGTAGGCCGAGAACACACTCGAGAAGAAAAGAATACCGAAAGCGACCCGGAAGATCCTTGCGTGCGCAGGATACATGTTCTGAGAAAAGACTAAAAATGAGGGGAAAAATTCGGAGAATGAACCATCAGAAAGAGGCCAGTGAAGGAGGAGACTGCGCGAGCCAACTGAGAACAAAGAGGAAAAAAGTCGACCGGAAGGCGAATAAAACAGAGATGATAAAGAAAATGCCGGACGACCTCTCGAAAGGGAACTTAAGGAACAAAGAAGCGAGACAAAAGGGAAAAATGGAAAAAAGGGCCGAAAAAAAAGGGGAAATAGGCCGGCCAAGGGAGCAAAACCGCTGCCGTCTCAAAACGACGCTCGTAACTACGCAACGGAAAATTAACATATGCGGAACACCGGGGTGACATGGAAAGAAACTAAAAAAAAAATCTCATCTAAGAGAGGAAATAAAAAACACAGACAAGCGGCGGTTCAAAATGTTGATAAGCTGGGGGCACCTTAAGGTGGGACGGGGAAAAGAAGGGGCAAAAGTTCTAGTCAAAAAAAGGGGGGGGGCCCCGTAAGTCATACGAGGAAAAAAAACAATAAAAGAAAAATGCAGAATTGGAACGAAGGGGGAATTCAAAACTTCATGAAAGCAGAAGGGGAATCTTCAATAATTGGAGAGATCAGAGTCTGGAAGAGGAAAAGGACGACATCGCCTCAGTATGGAAGACGGAGGGCCGCGGGCGACTTAAAAGGGAAGAAAAAAAAGGTCAAAACCTGTGAAAATTTGTGGGCAGGAAGAAAGTAGAGAACTTCGGGCGCACTAGGAAGGAAGCGACGGCGATAACCTTCGGAAAAAAAAAGAGCAAAATGAATAAAGGGGGTGGGAGGAAGGGATTGGCCACTCAGGGGGAAAGAAAGGAAAAAAGAACAACGGAAGAATTTGAAAAAAAAGGTCGGGGCAAAATTCGTCAACCAAATGCGAATATACGACGATAGGGGACGTAAGCAGAAAAGAAGACTTGGAAACAAGAAGGATGAGGTGTAAGCAACACATGGGAAAGAGATAACCCCTCATATAAATCAGGAACTGAAGCAGGTGGGAAAGATAGACCAGACATCGCCAGGAACAGTCAAGGGGGAAAAAGGGAGGGACCCGAGAGACGAAAAACCCTATCTTAAAAAATTTACCGCTGAGGGTAGGAAAGGAGGGGCAGGTACTGCGTACAAAAGAAAACAAAATAGCTCGAAGAAAAAACAACAACTTATATATTATATGATCTGGGTTTGCCCTGGGGGGAGGGAAACCTGAGAACGGCCAAATCTTAAAACGCTCAAAGGGGAAAGAAGCTGGCGCTATAAAACATGGGGGGGACAATAAACAAAAAAAACTACTGAGTAATGGGATAGGCTACGATAGTACGGGGGAGAGGAGGGAAAAACCATGTGTAATAGAAGAAAAAAAAAACGCATCGGCTATCGGAAGCCCAACATCAGCGGCAAGGGGGTGAGGAGACAACAGCCGTAGGGGAATTCAATGGGGGAAACAAAGCAAGTCCGCAGAGGGGGGGGAAGAAGGACGAAGAGAGACGCCTGGGGGTTGACGAGAGCAATGCCCCGGAAGAGTAGTGATTAAAAAAGGGATGCCAAACAAAGGAGGACATCAGGAGTAGGACACCCAACTATCGCGAAGACGGGAAGAGGAGAAGGGCCAAGAGGGAAGAAGTCGCCGGAAGAGAAGGCTTGGAGAAAAATCCGGGAAGGAGGGCAGACGATGGATAAAAAAGTTCAGATGAAAATAGTGGTGGGGAAAGGGAGGCAAGCGGATCGAAAGGAGGGAGAAAAAGGATCGTTTCGGGAATATAAAGAAAGCGGCCGGGAACGAAAAAAGCAGAAAGCAAAAAGTGGAACCCGCGTTTGAAAATCTGTACAAAACGTAAAGGAGAAGTGTTCGGTTTGGAAAGGCAAAAGGGGGTCCGCGAAGGGAAAAGGGGGGCAAATAATGAGGGGGACCCGCGTCGAAAAACCAAGTGCCACCAACAGGGGCTGGGCTCTTGCAAGGTCAGAGGAGGCCGGAGCGTCTGCTGAGGGGAGGGGAGAGAGCCCGCGGGACGAGAAACCACGGATCGGCCGATGGGAAGGATGGGAAGTGGGGGGAAATCGAGGAGTAAATCGAGAAGGAGGGTGGTAGACAAGGAGGGGGGGCACCATGACTGCAAGAAATTGGCACAACCGGAAAAATGGGAAACCAGCGAAGAAGGAAACGTGCAGAGAAGAAGCAAGGATTAAAGATGGGGTACTCGGCAATGAGGAGAGTGACATTTCGGAAAGAAGACAGGTCAAAATCTTTTTCGCTCTAAATGCAGCTGAAAAAGCACGTGGAGGAGCAGGTTTGAATGCGCGGAACTGTTGGGCGAGAAGGTTGGCTCTTAAGAGCTGTGCTTGGGGGAAAAAAAGACGGAACATTCCAGGGGTTTGTCCTAGCAGACAAAGCCAACACGAAAAAAAAAAAAAACCCGGGAAACAACCCCCCCCCCCAAACCAGGGACGTCGCAGGCTCGGAGGAATGGAAGAATCTATCAACGGTCGGGAAGAGTTGAACTAGGGGGGGGGGGAAGCCTCATATCTTCAGACACTTGGAGAAAGAAGTGGACTCGGAACAAAGGTCCGGAAAAAAGGTCTATTCGGAGACTATGAGAAAATCCAGGGGACAGGACTGATGCTCCGAAAGGGGTAGCACCTGTTCAAAGGCCAAAACCCGGGGGAAGAGGAAGAAAACGCGAGTGTTCTGAGCACCTTCTATTAAAAAAAGGCTAAACCGCCTCGAGAAAGTAAAGTCAATGACTAGCAGGTAAAAAATAGAGAAAAAAGAAGGATATTCGTCCAAAAAAGGGGGGGGAGATATTGTACCTGACGAAAGAACTAAAGCTGCAGGGGGTTGGCAGGGGGGGGGACGCAAAGGTCTAGGGAATCACTGACAGGAGAGTTTCTACCTTGAGAACGAGGAGGAAGTGGGAGATCCTCGGAAAATTCCCAAAGGATCGAGAACATTAGCTGAGCCCGGTTGTGGATAGAAAAAACCGATCCAAAATCGACTAAGCGGCTTGGGTGGTTCACGGAAAAGGCCCCTCAGCGTGTCACGTAACGCGAAAAGAAAAGGAGTAGTAAGTCAAAAAAAAAGAAAGAAGGTGTCCAAAAAAAGAGAAAAGCAAGGATGCCACGAA
>Ga0179593_1494792_pt1 | contig 19161 bp, 24 predicted proteins | sample CZODoug2_1_08_16_FD_185931 | JGI IMG/M metagenome (GOLD analysis project Ga0179593, IMG submission 185931) | Vadose zone soil fungal communities from Angelo Coast Range Reserve, California, USA - CZODoug2_1_08_16fungal (PacBio error correction) | ecosystem: Environmental > Terrestrial > Soil >...
GGACGTCCATGAGTCCGCCTTGAGCAGCTCTTTACAAATTGGGAGCTTGGTGTTTGTTGAGGAAAAAAGGGAAGGTTTGGTTATCAGAAATGGTTAAGAGTGGAAGTTGTTGGGGACATAAAGGGGGGGGGTGGAGAAAAGTCGCTGATACATGAGCCCCGCCGGTTTGACGAGCTCTAAGATCTTTGTTAAAGGGGGCAGGAGCAAGCAAAGGTACCGGCGACCAAGGCCGTCTCAGGAACCGCGGTGTTCTAGTAACACTGGACAGGGAATCGAGAGAATTCGTCAGGGTGAACCAAAGGGACCACTGAGACAAGGGGTGCGGTCGGGGTGAGAAAGGTGGGGGGGGGGGGGGGGGGTTTGTCTGGAGGAGCATAAGCCATGGTGGGAGAAAGCGTGAAAAAGGGTATGGGGGGGGGTCTAGGGGGGGGGGAGTGGAAAGAACAACGACAGAGGGGAAGACACACACCGACGACTGACCGGATGATCAGAAATGAGGGGGGGATGGGTGGGGAGGGGGGACAGTCACTGGGGAGGTGAAACGATCAGATCTGCCAACCTGTGGGTGGGTTGGGGACCAATTAAATAAGGGGAAGGCAGGTTGCCAGTCAAAGCAAATCAGGTGGGGTGGGAACTCCTCAAAGGGTACATTGATGTAAGAATAGGGATAGGAAGCAATACGGGAGAGGGGGGTTGACCAGTGAGAGACGAAGGGTGTGGGGGGGGGGGGGTAGGGGTCGAAAGACAGGAAGCGGTGTGGCGGGGGGGGGCAGAGAAATGCCAAGGTGTCAAAAAACAGAAGGAGGAGAGAAAACTGGTTTAAGGGATCTTAAAAAAAATTCGTACTTGTTCGGATTTGACGAGGTAAGGAAGAAAAGAAAAGTGTAAGACAAGAAAGAAATGGAAAGGCGAGTGGTTGGTAGTGCCGTCATGCGGATTCAGTAAAACTGTTTCCTAAGGAAGGGGGATATCCTTTAAGATGCGGGGGGGAGGGGGACCGATAGAGGGAGCCTCTGCATTCAGTTGGGGGGCAAAAAAAAAAGGGGACTGGGATATTGGTGGGGAAGAAAAGGGGGGGGGAGGGGGATGGGAAAAGCGGTTCTAGTTGGTCCGTGACGAGCGTAGGGGGGGAAGGTGGGTGGGGGTGGGGCGGGGTGGGTAAAAATAAATTTCGTAAGGCCGTCTTGACCGTCTTCCAAAAGGGGTGCGGGGGTGTGTGTGGGGGTGTGTGGTGTGGGGACGAGTCTGGTGGGGAACACAACGACCGAGGGTCCGTGAAAACCGCTCAACAAAAAAGGGGGGGGTTAGAAAAGTTAAGGAAAGACTGCCAATCGAGAAGGGGGTGTGGTATTCGAACGACGCAATAAAAAAAGAGATGAGAATGTGGGGTGTATCTGGGTGGGGAATGCGGGGAAACGTTGAATCAGCCAATGAACAAACATAATGGGCGTCCAGTGAGTCGCGCTTAAACAAAACTGGGTGTGGGGACACATGCGAGAGAAAAACCACCTCGAAAGACCGACCTGAAATAAACGAAAGAATCGAAGCAAGTCTGGATAACAATGGTCGAAGCGGGAACGGCAACTCATCAGCAGAAGAAGGAAAAAAGCTTGGGGGCGTACAGCAAAAAAGGTTTTTAACAGGGAAAAACGACAAAAAAACAATAAAAGCAGGGCTAACTCAAAGAGCCGATCGATGAAAAACGGAAGTAAGCAACAAATGGGGGGGGGAAAGTGCACTAAGGCACAAAGATAGACGAAGCTAATAGCAGGAAATGACAAGGTCGGGCAAAGTAAAGAAAGACAAAGACGGGGTCGCATAGGCGTGACGGTTTAGCAGCTTTTAAGGGAATGTTTGTGAGTTACATTTCAATATTGTCCGAGCGGAAGCAACGAGGGGGGATCGAAAGGATGTCCGTGTATCAGGTACGGGACGGATTGCGCCTGCTTACTAGCTCTAGTGTTTGGTGCCGGGGCCGGGTTCGAAGGGTGTCGTGAACTGAACCCTGACGCGTCCTTATTCTCTCTTGTCGCTTGCGGCCCTACGGATTTCTGAAATAAGGTAAAGGAACCCCGCCTCGCGTTCAGGTCATTGACCCGAACCAACATAGGGGCCGCATGTACCTCCAGACCTTAAGAAAAGTCTTCTTTGTTGGGATGGACCGACACTATTTGGGTTGGGCAAGGGGCAACGGCCATGGCGGCACGCAAAGGGCATCGGCGAAAGGAGGGGCAGGCCAACGTGGGACAGAGTACGCGTCATAACTTTTTTCGTCGATGCAGACGGAGCTTTTTCGAAACCTCCAATCACGGTGTTCCTGCTCCACCCACTACTATGGGGGAGGATCATTGACCCAGTTCAGAGTTTATAAAAAGTCGCCGGGGAGTGGATAGGGTGGGGAACATGGAGGGTAGGAAACGCGAAGGGTACTACGGAGACCACGACGGTTAGGGGGTCTTTCGGAGAGAGTCTAGCAAGCGAACGGGACAGAGTGGCCTGACGACTGGGGGGGGGTCTAGAGGTCAAGCTCTCGGGGGGTTAGTGCAAAACGACGTCGGGACGGCGGCCGGCACGAAATTACTCGAAAAGAAGAAAGAAACGGAGAGGAGAAAGTAAAAGGGGAAGGGCCGTATCGAAGGAGAAAGACAAGACTTCACGCGCCAGTGGCGTTGAAGTGGGCCAATCAAGAAAAGGAGAAAACGAGGGACCACAGGGGGGGAAGAGAAGGATTTATGACAACGCAGCATGATCTACTCTGTAAAGGAAAGCACTTTCGCGGGGAGATAGAAAGAACTCTTAAGATTGATGGAACTGCTGAGTGGAGAAGGTTATAGTCTTAGGAAAGAAAATTATCGAAAAAGGAAAAGAGAGTCTTGAGAACTTGGGAAACATGGAGGGAGAGGTAGGACGCGCTTGGGGAAAATGATGACTTCCAGAAAAAAGCCGGTACGGAGCCTGAAGTTAAACTACAATGGAAGAATAGGAAAGATAGATGTGACAGCCTACAGGAGTGCGTCTGTCCGTACAGGGGAGAAAATAGGAATCAATGTCAAAAGAGATTGGGAGAAGGCAGCTGCAGCGGAACGACTAAGCAGCCGTCGGAAACCAAGCTTGTTAAAAAATGAACTTCATAGCAAGGAATCAAGATCAAGGGGTCTGGGGGGGGGGGGGTGGGGGGGGGGGGGGGGGTGTGTTGGGGTGGGTTTGGGGGGGGGGTACCTACGGTTGTTAAAGGGAAAGATGACATCTGGCGACTACGTCCGTTCCTCTGCGCCACCCATTGGGAAAAACTATGTTCTGTGCCCCCGAGATATAAAGAAAAACAACTGCTGAGGAGGGCCCCTCTGAGGGGCGAAGCAACTGAAAAAAAAAAACAGAATTCGTGTCTAGGGGAGAAGGTACCTCAGGTCATCGCTATGGAGACGAAGTCCCAACAGATATAGATCTTATCGGGGTATTCGTTAGGAAAGTTGGGGAGAAAAAATCTGGGCCGTGTGGTGCCGACGGCGAATGCATCAAAAGCGTATTGGGCAATAAGATAGTGGTCCAGGGATAGTAAAACCATTGTGGAAGGGATAAACTCAACGAGGAGAGGGGGAACCTGACTCGGAAGTAAGAGGGGAACGGTTTCGTCAAGTCATGGGGGAGCCGGAACGATGTAGGGTGAGAAGCATTCCAAAAGCAGGAGAAAAAATGAGGCCTCAGGTAAAAAGATTCCTAATGGATCTTAACGTGGGCTTGCAGGAGAAGTTCTGCGACACATTAGTCGCAAAGGCGGAAGAATCACGTCGGGTCAATTATAAAAGAAGGGACACAGGGAGGGGGCGATGGGGGAAGAGTGAAACTATAGATGCGGCAGAACTACAGGAAAGGCAGGGTAAGGAGGAGTGAAACTCAGGAAGGGGGCGAAGATGACAACGCACAACCGGCGATACTTAGAAAAGGAAACGAAAAGGGACACAATGACGGGTGGGGTCAATAGCGTAATGAAATTACATTGAGAATGGATTGAAAGGCGACCGTACAAGAAAGGGGTTTTAGCAACCCGGCAGGAAAAGAATTCACCGGGAAAAAAGAGATCGACGAACGTCGAAGTCGCCGGTATGAAATATAAAGGGAATACAGGGCAACACGTACGTATCAAAAACAAAGGAGGCCGTCAAAAGCTCAAAGGGGGAAGGGAACTCAAAAAAAAAGGGGGTGACGACCACTGGACACGGAGAGTTTCACAACGCGGAGCGCAAAAAAAAAAGGTAAGGGAATCGGAAAGGGGGTCCCATACCAGCATTTCGGGAGGAACTGTTGTGTAAAGGAAAGATGGAAGGCAACAGAAGCTGAGGGAAGCAAAAAACTGGACGGAATGTACGCTTGACCGAAGTGAAGAAAAAAGATGAGAGGGGGACCAAGGAACTTATTTTCACAGAAGTGGATCTGTAGAAAGCCGTCCGTGGGGGGGAGGGGGGCTGTTTAGAGTCAGAGAAAAAAGAGAAGTACCCTCACGAAAAAACATAATATCTAAGTCAAAAGCTGACACCAAGAGTACAGAATAGAAAAAAGGCTCCAAAAATCATCCAGCGGTGGGGTCGCGCGACCAGACAAAAGAAATGAAAATAAAAAAAGGAATTAAAAGATGAGAAAAAACAAGGAAAGAAAAAAGGGATTTTGTGGGGGAAAGGTAACTGCAAGGGGGCGTGGATGGAAGGAACAAGGGCGCCAGGGGTGGTGCGGAAAACAGGAAGGGCAGCGAAAGCCAAATGGGGAAGCGACGGGGTCAGAGGGATACGGCCGAAAGGAGGCCAGAAAAAGACAGGGGTTGTGGGGACAAAGAAACAGGGACGGAGGAGGTGCGAAGACCAAAGAGTTGTAAGGAACTCAGAAAGGATGTATATGGTGGCTTTAACTAGAAGGGGGGAAGTCATCAGAAGGGTCAGGGAGAAATTTCAGTCTATTAGACAAAATTTTAAGCTCGTGAAAAGTCAGTCTTGGGGAGAAGAGAAGATGAAGAGGGTCCTCAAGAATCTCGGCGCGAAGAAGACGAAAAGTTGAATGAGCAAGTGCCAAAGAATATGGGGGGGGGGGGAAAAAGAGATCTAGGGTTGTTACGAAAAGGTGCCTTGAGGCCGGTTCGACCAACTTTACGAGGGAAAATAAGGCGAGGTTTAAAAAATCACAGGAGGAACTGCCCTCCTACGGAAGGTCGGGGGGAAACGCCGGGGTGTAGGAGTGGTATAATTTCTTTTATGGGGGTTAAAAGTCATGAAAGCAATTTGTCGGGAACTTAAAAATGGTCAAAAGAGCGAACACAAACTAGCAACGAGGGACAAATCAGCCCCCAAGGCACTGGGGGGGCATTTCGCTTCACTCCATGGGGGAGTGTGTTTTCAACCGGAAAAATTGAAGGCCATTTACATTGGATGAGTCTAAGCACAGGAAAGGAAATTGACACTCGGGTAAGACCGCATATGATCCCTAAAAGCGAAAGGGAGTTGTCGTGATCAACTAACAATGGCGACTGCAGACCTCCTACAAGTAGAAAGGGGTGGGGGTAGAAGCCAATAAACAACTAGCGGGAAGCAGGAGGTGGTGTGGGAAAAAAAAGGGGCAATAGGCGGCGCGCGACACTAAAAAGCTTCGAAAATCCAGGAAAAAAGGTAAGGGGGAGGGAGGAAAAACACAAGGCAGGAAAAGCCTTGGACGATCTGAACGCCCCAAGGCAGTGCGGGTTAAACAAAAACGGGTGAGGGGGCACCACCGCGGTTCTGGGGGGAGTGAAACCAGGGGGGAAAAACAAGAGAAGCCCGCCCGGTCGTAAAGGGGGGTGGGCAGAGAGCGAAAAAGAAAAAGTAAGGGTACGACAAAAGAAAAATAATATTAAGTAATCAAAAAGTTGGGCTTTGAAAGTAGTGGGATAACTTGGCTTGGTGTTTACAATCGAACAAAGGAAAAAGTGGACAAGAGGCCCGTCTAAGGGGGGCTTATGAAGACGAGGATGTATCGAGAACACAAGAGGATGGGTAAATGGTATCAAGACGAATCGAGAAAGAGAGAGGGGACAATTTGAAAATGGGGTCTAAGAAAAGGGAGGGGGAAAGCCTTCTCAGGGGAGAGGACCATTCTAGTGCGAACTGGGGGTTAACCGAGTCGAGAGTAAAAAAAGGGGAGTGCGGTGGGAAAGAGGGTAGGTAAACGGAATGTGCGAACAAAAAACTCCTAGGGATCGTCGTTGCAAAAAAAGCTGGACCCAGAGCGGGCCAACTGCACTTCCAAGTTCGGCCCGAAAACAAAAGAAAAAAGCGGGGGAGAAGAAATTTTGGAAAAGAAAGGGATCAGAGGAAGAATTGGGGGTGTCAAGAAAGAAACAACACCAAAAGGAGGAGGAAGGAGGGGATGTTTGGTTGTTTGGGTCCCCGCCTTGTAGGCGCTGTTTGTGTGGGGTGGGTGGGGGGGGCGTAAATCGCTGGAGGGGGGGGGGGGAACTCGGCTTGTTGGGGGAAAAAGAGGAAAAAAGATAACCTGTGGGCAGCAAACGAACAAGGAACGAGAGTTTTTGGACAGTCGCTGATAAATTAAACCAACCAAAGAGTCGAGAGGCGTAAAACTAAACGCTGGCGGAAAGGTATGACCGAGGGAAACGGCGCCAACCCCGTAAAAAACTCCTAGGGGAGGGGGTGGAGTCAATACGAGATCGAAGAGGTTCTGAGGAGTCGTCGGGTTAACGAAAAATTCTTCGCGGGGGGCTATCTAAAGAAGTCTATCAAGAAAAATCTCAGGGAAATGTGGCAGGTAAGGTCGGCCGTGGGATGAAAACGGAAGAAAGGGTACGTCCCACCGACAGCGAATGCAATGAGGAAGGGATCCTGAAACTTTTCGTTGGGAGGGTGGTGGGGACGGGGTGGAAAGCTTTTTCGGGTAGGACGATCGAGGAAACAAAGCGTGGTTCAAAAAAGCTGTTGGACACAGGTTTAACAACTCACTCCCGAAAAAAGGGGGGCACCAGCCTAAAGGGGAAATTATTGTCAACGCTAAGGGGTCGACGGGCATCAGGTCTTTCTTATTTTTAAGGAGCAACGGGTGGGTGGTCAAAGGAAACGAGCTGTTTCAGACGAAAGGACAAGGAGGACAAAGGGGTGTTGCAATCCAAAAAGGCACGGTCTTCAAAGAGCGGGGGAGGGAATCTTAACAAATTCTACGTGTCCGGGATTTGCAGGGGGGTCAGTATGTTGTGGTCAAGACAAAAGGGACAGTTGGGCGAAAGGGAATAGACGGAGGAAAGGTCCAAAACATTGGCCGCAGGATGTTGGAATCCCAGAAGGGTACATAGCAAATTAAGGGGACATGGGGGACCTCCGGGGGGGGTAAAGAAAAAAGGTCGTTGTGGAGGGGGGAAATTACGCTTTTGGAAACTCTAGTGGAATGTTTGAGGGAAGAAACAATGGGGAGGGAGTAGTACAAAGAGGTACAAACCTACTGACGGTGGACCCCAGACTCGGGCAAACGAAGGAAGTTAAAGTGAACCTCTCCACCGCTTCTCAAAGAAAAGGGACGCAGAAGAGGAAGAGTAATAAGGAAAACTTAGACAAAAAAGAAAAGGGTCAGAAAATCCGGAGAAGGGGGAGCTGCGGAATGTCCTGGAGAAGGAAAAGTTAGAGTCGGAAAAGTCGCGCAGCGAGAGAAAACGATTGGGTGAGAAAAACGCAAACCTGGCAGGGGAAACGGTATAGAGACGAATGGGAAAATGAATACATCTGAATACGAAATCGCCGCAAAAGGATGGAGAAAAGTCGATGTTAGTTCCACGACATAAATGAAATCACCCTACGGGGGGGGGGCTGCAGCACTCAAGAGGGTTGTGTACCTCGAGTGCGACATCAAACAGGGTGCAGCGCTCAAGAGCCTCTGTAATCGAATTCAAACTTATTGGAAGAACTGGGGATTCTGACTAAGAAGCTCTACAGAAATAGGAACCCTCGAGTGAAAAGGACAGAAAAGCTTTCATTGCAATCAGGGGTTAAAAAAAATAGCTTGAAAAAGGGGGTGAGCAGGTCATTCCTTTGTGGGGGTTAAATTTCACCGAGTCGGGAAGCCATCCCCTCAAAGAGTTTAGATCAGCTGGGAGCCGGGATAGTGGCTTCAACGCGGTCTTAAGAGCATCGATTAGGAGGGTGAAGGGGAGGTGGGACAGATCTGATAAAAGAAAAAAAGTCCGAATGATAGATAGTAGCCTCGATGGGCTGGGAAACATAAGGACAACGCCGACAACGAGTTTTAATAAAAGGGGGGAACTGGTAAAAAGCTCATATACGGAGGGCCAGACGGATGGGGATTTACCGACCTCTAATTGGGGGCAGAAAATACATATCTAGGGAAAAGCAATCGAATGAAAATGAATTTAGTGAACGTTTACGGGTGCCTTATTTGTTGATGGGGGGAGGGTGGGGACGGGGAGCGACAGTTGGAACAATAGTACTTGATGCAAACGGGGAGGGGATCAGGCCAACGGGGCACTATTTTAAAGGCGCCGGGGGAGGTTTCGCAGGGGGGGAAAAAACCGGTAGGTCACAAGGAGCGACGCAGGAAAGCTACTTTCTGAAGTTTCGGTGGCAGGACAGGCGGAGTAGAGTCGCGGAAGGGGTAACGGGCCAGCTTGTTATACAATCAGATAGGGTAAGACGAACTTCTGGAGATATAACTTGGTTTGCACGAACATTAGACTTTTCAACATATCGAAAGCTAGGAAGGTGGGGGGCAGGACCTAGAAAAGGTCGAAAAAGGAAAACAGGAGAAGCGGAAGTGATACGGAAAGCCGGGAGGATGAATCGAAAAGAATTTCCAAAGTGCAAAATGCTGGAAACGGAAATATGGGGGAGGGTGTGAACGAAGACCAAGCGCAGATGGCTAATAGAGAGGAAAGCTTACAAGGACCTTTATTGGCAGGGGGGAGAATGAGCAGAAGTATATAAGACGTCGCATCAAATGAAAAAAAATAATCACCTTGAAGCTCCGTTCTGGGACGGGAGGAAATTGGGGACGGGGCCCTAGGGGATATGGCGCGCTTTGGAATTCCATACCACAAAACACAGCCGTTCGTAAGCCAGGAAAGAAAACGAAAAGCGTCACTAGGACACGGAACGATCGTGGGGGGGGAAATCGCATTAGTTGTAGATGCCTGTGGGTCTCAACTGGGGGTCTGGGGCGGAACAGGGGAGGTGCGGGGGGGGGGGGGGGGGGGGGGGGATGGTCCGTAAAAGGAGGGAGAGGTGAAATTGCGAAGGACAACACTGAGACGGCAGAATGGGGGTCAGGGGGACGTCTCAAGTGCGAAGAAGTCAGGAGAACGCAAAAAAGACGTCAGTTGAAATAAATTCAAAAATCAGATCAGAAGGCATAACGTGGAGGGAGTGATGTGGGTGGAATGGGGGGGGGGTTAGGGAGAAACTACGGAACCCACGCAAAAAAATGTAAGCGGGAAAGTTTGGAGGGAGTCAGAAGGCACTATATCGAAAAAAAGGAGGAGGAAGGATTAAGCAACTTACCGGAAGGGCGCGGGAGGAAAGGAATAGAAAAATGAACGGAAACCGAAAGGAGAGGTGATAGGGAGAAAGGTGAAGTTGATAAAAAACAGAAGGGGGGCAGACGAAGAGGGAAACAGCACGAGGAGGGCAAATAATTAAAAATTTATAATAAAAAATTGGGGACTTCGGAAAAAGCATGAGGGGGATGGACACTATTCTCGTTGGAAAGGCCTCGCTCTAATGGCGAAAATTGATTTTGGATGCATCAGCAAGAAGAGCGTGACAATCTAGCAGCAAGATGAAGAAAGTGGGGACTAATTAGTCAGTGAAGAGGCTCATTGGTAAGGATACAAAAACGTTATAGGTCAGGCGCAGTCGCGGCCTCACGTGGGCGTCGATTAGCGCAGCGCAGAAAGCATGTAGCTACGGTAAAACTGAGGGAATTGCACTCAAATAACGTCAATGTGAAATGAGTCGATGAAGAAGAAAACCGTCCTGGAGATAATTACACTCACGCCCATAGTAAGGCTTGTGCCGTGACCTTGGGGAGGGCCTTCAAAATGCAGAGGGGAAAACGACTTGAGATCAGGTGAATGGCGACTGAAAGTTCTTTAAAACTATGCCGTGCCTGCAGAGAAGGGGGGGTTTGAGAGAAACGCTAGGATAAAAACATCGTTCTCTGTCCGCGATCGAAGAAAAGAGTCCAAGGGATCAGGGTAATTCATTGAACGCGTGGGGCAAAGGTTCACAAAAGTCAATCCATCCAAAGGAGCCGAAGTCTAAAAAAGAATTAAACCCAAGCATTGTGCTAACCGCACTTAGAGGTGGGCAAATTCCACAATGAGAGCGGCCTCCGAAACCCACTTGGCAATGCAAGTGGAGAAAGTTCAGACATAAGGGAGATTTTACTTGGCCTTACTATATGGATTCAGCAAAAGAAAGGAGGGGCCGCCCAAAAAGCAATCTTAGAACGATCTGCGAGTGACGGCGGGCCAACTTAGGGAGGAAGAAATACAGAGGGGGGCCTAAAGGATGGTCGGAGCTAGTGTCGATCTGGGAAGCATTCGCGGACGGGGTCTTCGGGTAAGTACTAAAAGAAAGTTAAAATAAGACGAGGATAAAGAAGCAGCAAGACGTCCCCGATCCTAAAGAAAGAATGATACGAAGCGTTGGGAGGGAACGGACGCAAAGAACTGAAATGGAACTAAAACACCCTTACAGCGCCCCAGGAAATCTCACGAAGGAGTGTGGGTTCAGGGTGGGGGGTAAAATCGGTTAGTAGTATATGGAAGGGGAGATGGAGAAGAGGATGAGATCCTAATTGTGTAGAAAAAGTCATGGGGAAGCCGCTGGAAAAAAAAGGTCAGTGGAGAAATGAGACAGCGAAGTATGGTGTTGGACTATTAAACACAAGTCGAGCTAAGGGGATGAAGGAATCAAGGGGGGTGATAATGCAAGAGGAGGTGTAATTCGCGAGGCGGGGTCACGAGACCGGGCTGTTTAATAATACGTATACTCAATGGCTTCGGGTAAGAAGGAGGGAGAGGAGTGTATGGAATCGGGTAGAAGAGAGATGCGCGAAGGGGAACAGAGCGCCGTGGTGGGAAATCAAAAAAAGTATCAGCGAAAAGGGGCCGCGGTTTGCAAAAGGGAACTTGATTCCAAGGGGGAAAAGGTGAGAGGGAGTAGTGTCATAAGAGGAGTTCCGCACGTAAGAGGAAAAAAGGAAAGCGACGGCAGGGGGGGGGGCAAGCAAGAGGTAGGTTTGGGGGTTAAAACTCTAACGATTCAGAACCCGGGGGATGAAATGAAAATGCCAAAAAGAGAGGCAAGGAACTGTGGCACCAGCAACCGACATCTTTATACTAAGAAAAAGGGGGAAGGAACGTAAAGGGTCCAGGGGGAGAAAGAGAAAGGGGAGAAAGCTAGAAATGACTGCAAAACAGTTGGAACTCGCAGCTATTGGTGGGGTGGGTGAAGCGTGGGGAGCAGTTAGGGGGTGTCAGTGAAGCAATAACTAGAGGGGGAACTTCACGACGCAAAAAATCCGTACAGAGAAAGGGGGGGAAGCAAAACAGCTATAGGGGAAGGGCATTGGAGGGGGGGGGAAGTTTTAAAAAAAGAAGGGAAGGGGGCGTCTAAAAGGACTCGTCTTCAAAATACAAACTGTGAGGACTATCATGAAAAAATTAATAAATAAAATATGAGAAAGAACTGGGAAAAGACTGAGGTTAAGAAAGGGCCCAAGGGGAGGAAGTTAAACCAGAGGTGTAGTGATGGAAAACAGGTCACGCGACAAACGTCTGACATGGTTTTCCTGATAGCGTAAGAAAAGGAAAATGTCCCTCCAAGAAACCTAAAAGGGGGAAGGGAAAAGATAGGGGGGGGGCAGTAACGTTGAGACACTTCGGTCGTTGGGTATTGCAAAAATAACCGCAAGTAGAATAACTATATAGCGGGAGTGGGAGAAGAAATGGGGGGACGACAAGGGACAGTTGGGGCCTCGGGGAAATCCGATACATCTCTATCATTGCAAAAGATTTTATAACGGGAGGACAGGGATAAAAGGGGAGCAGGGGATGCTGGCAAAGGAAAAAGGTGTTTTGGCTAAGTTGAGGTGTTAAGATATAGAGTTCCAAAGGAGGGCGGGGGTGGAAAGAAAGGGTCTCAAAAAAAGGGGGGAGGGTCGGGAAAGTTGCTGACAAAGGGAAGGTAATGAAAGTTCACAAAAAAACAGGGTCCAAAAACACGTACGCCAATTTGTGAATAGAACAAGCGTACTCAGGTAAGGGAACATCCTAGCTCAAAACAAAAACACGGGGAAAAGGAAAAAAGGGTAGGGTGAAAAAAAGGCCATTGAAGGGAAAAAGTGGAGCAGATAGGTAAAAGGGGTGCTCAAAGCGGATAGTTTGGGTTTAACGGCGCAAGTTAGCCCGAGGGGAAAAAGAGACTTGGGGGGGGGGGGGGGGGGAACAAGAGAACGAAGTAACGGAGTTTGGTTGAGACGTCGATGAGACATTTAACGCCTCTTTTGAAAATCTCTAAATATCGGGGGCTAAAACTAATTAAGGAAAAGGAAGGGACCCAGGGGTTGTTAAAGGAAAGAAATGAAAAGAGAAGGGGGCTCACTGACCAGGGAGGGGGGTTTGTGGTGGAGTGGGGGGGGGAGAGGTGAAATGATAAGGAGACGGACTAGTCCAACTGAAGCGGGGGGGTCGCAATAATTGAAAAAAAAACAAGAAAGAGGGGGAAGAGTGTCCGGGAAGGGGGTTGATTTGAAAACAATAAAACAAACACGAATGTCTCCCCTCGCCTCTGGCTAAGCCTCATGGGGGTCCAAAGGGGAGGGGATGTTGGGCGGGGGGGGAAGGAATTTTCTTGTCACGCAATTCGCACCAATGAAGAAAATTTGGGGGTGGAAAGAGGAGAGGTTTAAAAACCGGGGGGAAAACGAAAGACAAAGAAAAGGGATAAACTCCTCAAGGTCAAAATTGAATTTGGTAAACCAAGAAGTGCGTAGCGCTAAAAGTAAATAGTGGGAAGGGAAAGTTGTGTTTTGTGGGAAGATATCCCAAGTGAGTGACTGTGGAGGGGGGGGAGACGGAGAACTTGGCAACGAGAAAAAGGGGGACGGACAAGGGGTGAAAAAAAAAACAACACTGCTTCAGTAGCGTTTATCTTCAGATAAAATTCTGAAGGGTGGAGAAAAAAGGAACGAGGGGGGGTGAGAGAAAGACAGGACGGAAAATCTTGGGCGTAGGTCCATATCGTATTACAGAGGTAAATGTTGCCGGGAGTGAGGCTTATGGCCTGTAAGCCTTCATAAGAGCGGGATAACCTGTTAAATACGATGCATTTGCCTTAACCGCCTGGAGAGTAGAAAAAGGAGGGGGGGAGGTGGGGGCTGGGCGGCAGGGGGGAAACTCTATTGACGACCGCTCGGGGCATTTTTAAGACCAAAAATTGCGGAAAGGAAAAAGGAGGGAAAGAATGGAAAAAATCCCTAAATATGCTAATGCCCCGAAACGAGCGTGGATCCTAGTAAAGCTCCCTGGGGAATTCCTAATATTACAAGATCAGGGGGTTTCTAACGGAGCCCGTCAACACTTGAAAACAAGATCTCGATCGCAAACTGTTCAAGCTGAATTGGGAGCGGCTAGGAAACCGTACGGGTGGGCCATGAAGCAGCCTCGAGGGGGAGAAAGAGGGGGCAAAGATAAAAGGGTCAACGGATCTTAAGAGACGACAATGATTAAATAAAAATCAAACCGCAAAATATGCTCGAAACGGAGTGAAATGTTACCCACTATAAGACGACGGGACAGTCCGTAACAATCTTGGATTTACACCACGTCTCGGATACTGTTGGGATATGGGAAAGTAAAAGACACAAAGAACAATGATCTTTTGGAAAAAATTCTAAAGAGATCGTATTTCGAGAGGAAAAAAATGATTGGACAAAATTGTATGCGCCGATCAGACTCGCAGAATCGTCGAGGGGAAGATACAGAAACAGGAGGCCGGAATGCAAAGCCGTTGTGTGCGGGAGGTGAGGGTTTGGGGGGGGGGGGGGTGGGCGCTTGAAGGGGTTCACGGATTTGAAGTGGGGTTAGTTCATTTACGTCTGAAGCCGCGAAGGGAAAAAGAATTTGAAAATCCTTCTGAAAACGCGGATATCGTGTAATATGGGAACTCTGCTGAAAGGAAAAGAGAGGGAATTATGTAATGGATACTTTTCTCGAAGCAAACCCATAAACTTAATAAATGGGGCTGATCTCTTTCGTACTTATTCGCTACTAATTTTACCGTAACACAGCCGCGAGGGGTGGGCAAAAAGACCATGGCAGGTTCCCTCGCAGAGAAGATCGACAAGGGGGGAGTTAACATAAGAGTAATTTGGGATTATCCATCTGGAGGCAGTCTCTAAGAATGTGGGGGGCAGTTGGGAACGGGGACGGCGGAGGGGGGGGGGGAAAACGGTTAGGTAGAAAGAGCACGCGCTGCGTGGAAACCGGATAAGTTAAACTGATAATTCAACGATGGGAGATCATGAACCGTGACTGATTGGAGGGGGGATTGGGGAAAGTTAACAGGAGGCTTCCCCTTCCGTTATACGTTAACCGGACAAAATTGGGGAAAAGTTTCGGACTAAGAGTCAGGCCAGGAGAGAATGTACTCGGTGTATCAAACGGGTTGGATCTAACAAAGGAGATCTTAGTAGGAGGTGTCCCTCCGCTGCCATCCACGGATTTGCACCCTGAATCAGGGGAGAAAGGGAAAAAAAATAATGTGGAAGGCCTGCAATTTTACGAACAAGACCGGTTAAACCGCTAAAAGGGATGGGCGGGGAATTCTCATCCAATTTGACCTTCCGGCGATAGAACGCAGGGTAAAAACATTGGACGGTCGCCGATTGATGTCACCAAAAGCAAGAGAGGAGACTCGAATCCCACACTCTGCTGAATGCTATAGAGATACTAGACTCTCAAATTCTGGGACAGGGAATTCGGCGAGTATAATATCGTCGCAGAAAAAGCACTCATAAGGGTAGCTCAAGGGAAAAAGGTACGGGGAAGGATTAGGGGTGGGGAATCAGCTTTTAAGACTTCCATCACAACTCAGGGTCGAAAGGAAGCTAACATTGCCTATTACAGACTATCGTGTCACGCCTGATGATTTCGCTGCCTTCAGTACTATCAATCAATTTTCGAAACCAGCAGAAGCGCGGCTGAGGATAAAAATACCTCCTTCTGAGCCCCGCAAACTTTTGTCGGAAAATATAACGAGATAAGATCGCTAAGCCGCTGTATCCCCATCGGCTGAAGAATTAACGCAGACACCATGAAGGAGTGGAATGTTGCGGTCTCATATCAAAAAAAAAAACAAACCCCTCTTGGGTAAAGGGGTGGGGAGAAACAATTGACCTCCGGATAAGGGTCTCTTTCTTCGTCCAACTCATCCGGGGAGAACAAGTCCCAGCCGGAGTAGATGGGTGAGGGACGGGGTAGAAGGGGGGGGGTAAAGTAACGGCCGTTGGGTTTCCACAAGAGTTGGAAGGGCCGCCCTATAGGAGTAAAGGCTGGAGGGGGGGCAAATGATATAGATGCCCCATTGACGCAGCTCCGAGGCACGAGAAGGCGTAGTTTGGGGACTGGTCCGTATGTGGCGGACAGAGGGGGGGGGGGGGGGGAATGGAGCATTAAGAAAAAAAATAGGAGGTCATAACATAGCCGCCATGGGTAAAGCTATGGCAGGCAAGTGTAGGCTTAGCATTCTTCGACGGGGGGGGGGGGCTTTCTCACTGAATCTCAGGCTCTGCGCGGATCCTTACGTAGAGGGAGACTCTAAAGGAGAATTGCTTCGGATTTCTCTTAGTAGAAACTGGCATGGGGCGGAGTGTAAAGAATGCTTCTGCCCGTCCCTTGGTGAAGGGACGTCAGATCAGAAATGCCAGTTATCCTTCGAATGGGGGTCACTACACACGTCGATTGCAGGATTATTAGCGACGGGTCTCCTGGGTCAGTACTCTTCCTGGCAGAAGAAATTTGCGTGGGTCAATATCTATCAGGGAAATATTCTAGGAATTCGTAAATAAGACGTCCGGGGGACCATGGGGGAAAAGGCTTCCCACACCTCGATTCATCACTAAGCCGGGCGTAACGGATCTCTGAGGGAACTCACATTGCCCGGTATGCCACGTATGAACAAACCGGTTGGACAAGGGGGGACATTGACTAAACGTCATTGAAAAGACATACAAGAATCCGGTAAAATCGTCAAAAAACGAGAAAGAAGGTGCTCATGAAAAAGGGGGGGTTCCAATCGTGGCGGCCACAGAAAAGGTCAAGAACAGGAGTAAAACAAAGGCCTCATTGTAGAGGAAGGACTTGGGGGACGAAGATTGATTCACGCACAAAGCGGGGAGTGAGCAAAAAAGCCTCTGTAATCGACATAAGGTAGGAGGGCCAGGGAGGCCCATTAACACGCTGCGGGGTACCGGATGGGAACCTCGGAGGCGAACTACGGGAGGGAAGGGAAGACCTCAAGCATGGGGAAAAGTCAGGGGGAAAGGGACATAAGTCCAACAGTGCCATCACCTCCACTTTCTTTCTCCGCCTGGGAGTTGACAAGAGACACTATCATCATTAGAAATCATGTCCACATAGTTGAGTCGTGACACAAAAAGAGGAAAGAAAGAAGCACCACGACCTACTCCCCGAGCGCGGAACGTAGGTGAAAAGGGTGTAAATAAATCTGGGAGGGGGAGTCAAAGGAGAGGTTTTCCGGAGAGCTGATGCGTATAAGAACAAAAGGGGTAGTAGGGGGGCCTCGATTTACCTGTTTCTGGGTTTAGCAGAGAACCTTGGAAGGTTTGATTTGGGCTCAAACGTAACAATCGCGGCTATTAACGATTTGGATGCCTTATATGATGATTTAAGAGAAGGGGCAGAAGGAGAGGCCGGGGCAAAATTGCTTTAGCTGGCTAGCTACACATGGGGATTAAAGCTTGGGTCAAGTCCCGAATGTAATCTTCTCTTCCCGCGTTGTGCCTCAAAAATCAATCGGAATAGAGCGTGACAGGACAAGTGAACGTAGGTTTGATCACGGGGGCAGTCTCAGAAGGAAAGAAGGGGGGAGAGAGAGGTGGGAGCTTTCTTTGATCCAAATTACAGATTTACCGCGTGGAGCGGGTCTTATGTTCGCAAATGGGAGTGAAACAATAAACGTCTCCTCGTCCGTTCTTTACAACCGCGCGGGGAGGGGGATGATGCAGCCTAACTGGGGAATTTCCTTCGCGTGTACTGACAGGAAAAAAATGAAACGAGCAAGAAAGAAAAAAAAAAAACAAGAAACGATGCACCAGAACACCGACAAGGAACAGGGATACACCAGGCGGGGTGGAAAAAAAATAACTGAGTTCTAGTAATCCTCTATGTGAGCTGAAGGAGCTACCGCTACGAGGGCCCCCCGTTTGTACCTCGGTAAGCTAGAATATGCGGCACTCAAAAAGGCAAGGGGAGTGTCTGGGGGTCGCACGAACAATGAAAGTACGCAAATCCAAAGTATGGGAACGCCCTCATCTACCCGAAAGAAGGGAGGGGGGATTTTGGGGAAAACCCAGGGGGATCGCGTTGCAGTCCAAGCGCGTTCAAAAACAGAAAAAAGGACGTAAAGGAAAAAATTCAGAATCGGGGGAAAGTAGCCAGCAAAGGCGTTCGGGTGTACAATCAAACAGTGAGAGTTTTCCCCCGGTGAAGGGGAAGGTAAAACAGGTACACACCAGTCGGCAGGGGGTGGGGGGAAGAAGTGAAGAAAGGGAACAATGACGCCCAGGAAAAAATAAAAAAAAAAAAAAGAGAAACACAAAAAACCAAAAAAAAAATAAAACAAAAAAAAAAAAAGAGAAAAAAAAAAAAAAAAAAAAAAAAAAAAAAAAAAAACAAAAACAGAAAAACAAAACACCCCCACACCCAACAAAAAACCACCCCGAGAACAAAAAAGGGGTCAAACAAACCTCACAAACACACAAAACAAACCACCACAAAACAAAAAAGAAGACAACACAACCCAACAACAAAACCACAACAAAAAAGAAAAAAAAAAAAAAAAAAAAAAATACAGAAAAAGGGGCCTTCAGACAGATGGGAGGGGAGCAAGAGGAGGGGGGAGTACAAAAGACGTGTGAAGGGAAGCCATACACCCGGACTCGTACCCAACAGCTCGCGCTGGCGGGGGGGAGACAGAAAAAAGACCACCAAGAGAAAGGTTGGAAGTTTCGACTACAAGCTAGAAGCAGATGAGGAGAAGGTAAAAAAGAGGGGTTAACAAAGAGTTCAGGAACGCGCGCCGGGCGGGAACCATTCGGGAATAATCGTGTCGCACAGCGTTTATTGGGGGGGCGTGGGGGGTGAGTTGGCAAAGGGAGGGCGTTTTGTAGAGCGGAGAAGATGGGTGGCGGGCGTTAAATCTGAGCTGTGTCTGCCCACAGTCGGGAAGCGGCTGATCACCAAATTCCAGCGACCGAAAAAATCGTTCAAGATGAAGCAAATTTGGGGGGGAGAGAACAAGGAGGGACTCATGGAAGTGAAAAAAAGAAAATCACAAAAACGGAGGGAAAAGAGAGAGATTTAGGACCTAGTCCGCCTTGGGCTCTGCAAAATGGGCTCAGTCAGCGGGAGGGTTGAGTGAAAAAAAGGGGGGTGGGTGTGGGTGGTACAGAGTGCAGAGAAATTGGGCACAAGGAGAAAGAACAAATACGGGGTTGGGAAGTGGTGGGGGGGGGGGGGGGGGTAACAGCAAAAAAAAATGAAGAGAGAAAGTATAAATGAAAACAAAAGGGCGCAACAGATCACCAAAATGGTTACCTTTTTGGGGGGGGGGGATGAATGGGGGGGCGGGGGGTGTTGTCCGGGCGGGGGTGGCGGGGGGGCGACACAGCTCCGGGCGCCCGGCAAACTCGGGTGTCTAGAAAATCTTTAAGTCGAGAGCGTTGCTCTGAGTGTGTCATAAAGCCCGAGTCCGAGGGGAACTAGATAATCCTTGAGAAAAACCATAGAAAGAGACGGGGAGGGACGGAAGGGTGGCGTTGAAAATGCCAAACGGCAATGGAACAGCCTCGAAAAAACAAACAAAATTAAAGGATAAAAAA
>Ga0179593_1285898_pt1 | contig 19160 bp, 15 predicted proteins | sample CZODoug2_1_08_16_FD_185931 | JGI IMG/M metagenome (GOLD analysis project Ga0179593, IMG submission 185931) | Vadose zone soil fungal communities from Angelo Coast Range Reserve, California, USA - CZODoug2_1_08_16fungal (PacBio error correction) | ecosystem: Environmental > Terrestrial > Soil >...
CGGCAAAAAAACAAAAAAAAAGACAAACCCTGGCACCGTCTTGAGCCAGGAAGTTCAAAAAAACGCGCCTCAAGGAAACGCTTCGGCCGAAAAAAAATACTGCTGGGGAAAGCAAGAATCGGCCGAAAGGCGGAGGCTGGGGTCAAGCGAGCGGCGGCTGCTGTCATCCAAGAAAGGGGTGTGCTGTCCAAGCGAACCCCGGGAATGACTCGATCAGTCGTCCCGTTCAGGAAAGAAAGCAAGACGGAAAACCTCAAGAGCATGCAGGATCCGAATGGGAATTTTCAAAGCTTGCAGGAGGGTGCGCACAAGACCGCGCGTGTCCCTTTCGATCGGGCTCGACCGATCAGGGAACACTGTCGCGCAGGGAAAAACGGGTCTGGAAGTGTCAGCAAGAGCGTCCCAGCTAGCGTACTTGAAGAGGCTCTGGTGTTCGGTTTCGAATCGTTGCAAAAAGCATGCAGGAGGTCGGAGCCGAAAGAGCGCTTGCTGCCCCGTAGCGGGGTGCATAGGAAAAACCGGGGGAGCCAGGGAATGCTGACAACTGTTGGACGGCCGAGATGAATGGCAGGGGTGGGGCGATTTCGAAGCCGCACACACAACCGGCGAGTTTGTGGGAAAGCTCGTGGTCGGTTTGACTGCGGGGAAGGCGCGCAACCGGAGTCCTTGGTGCCATGTCTCTGGCCGCGGGGTCCTCGTCGTAGACGAGGGAAGAATGCTTCTGATGCTGCCGTTGGGCGTGCGCGGCGGGTCTTGAGCTGGCTGACAGGCGGGAAAAAAAGGGTGGGGGCCCACTTTTAGATGCGGGATGAGACGGCCGGCCAAAATTCACTGGGGGGAATAGAAATCGGATTCATATTTGTTCTGTGCGCCCCGAGAAAAACGGACCTATGGGGGCATGGCAAAAGAAAGGACCCCTAAGAAGAGGCGGCACGGGGTCAGTGAGGGGGACCAGAGTCGTCCATACAGGCCGAAACCACGACAGGCGTAACGGGGGGAGAAGAAGCACGAACAGAGTTAACGAAGAAAAAAGGTGAAGGTGCCTGTCTGGAAAGGCAAGGACGCATCTACAATGCAGGGCCCATGTCCAAGTAAACCTGTTAAGGAGGTGCAGAGTAGTCCTCAACCGAGTACAGTCGCGAAAGGGGGGGCATCGCAACCCTAAAAACAAAAGCCCTATCTAGCGAAGCGCGGAAGGGCAAAGCCATGCTCACAAACGCAAACTCGGGGCCGTCCGCGTCGAGGCCACGTGTGTGCGGTAGAGATCGTCCGCGAGCTGAAAGGGAAACCCCCCCGAGGCGACGGAGTCGGGTGGGGGGGGGGAAATCCAAAGCCCGACAGGGCGGTCGTCAGCTCAGACCAAAGGAGGATTCGAGCGGATCGGATGGCAAGTAAAAAAGAGAAACTTCGCAGCAAAAGGTAAGCGCTGGAAATCAAGGGGCCAGCGCGCGATCGAAAGCGCGCGGGTCATAGACCAAGGAAAAACAGGGACTCGACGCCTACGCTTCGGCAAGTGTGTGAACAGGATCTCGTACCAAAACATGGGCCTAAAAACACGAACAAAGGGCGCGTGACACTGGCAGTCTGCGGGAGAGGAACGAAGTCCGAGGCGGTATTATACGGCGCACACTAAAAAAGAAGCGGCTACGCGGACCGATTCGGGAAGTGGTACCTCGACTAACGAGCGGGCACGAACGCCTTGGGGACCGCCTAAGTGGAAAGCAGCTCAAGGACAGCCAGGGCCGATCGGGCCGGCTCAAACAACAGGAAACGCGTTGGTGAATCCGACGAGCTAACAAAAGAAACGATGCAGCAGTCTCGTATCAAGGGGAAAGAGGTCCGAGTATTCTGGATATCGATCAGCGTGGCGTGACTTCTTGGGCGTCAGCAGGTCGGCTGGGCACAAAAGTAGAGGACGCAGTGAGGACTCGGCGCTGGGGTTGCTCATTGGTGGGGCAGGGGTAAGCGGTGTGAAAAAGAAGTGTAGAAGTCATACAGGCCCGCCGCCAAAGCAGGGCGAGCCGGATGAGTCCACGGAAGCCACACGGTGGTTGAAACTTCGCGCGGGGCAGGCAATTTCGACGGCTCGTAGCGGTTGGTCGGGGGACGGGGGGGGTAGGGAAGTAGGGGTTTGAGAGAAAGAAAGCGGGCCAGGACTAAAAAGGAGCTTCGACCGTTGTCAGGCGTGCTCGAGGGGGGACGAAGCTCGTGTCTGGGGGTAGACGGTGCATCGTCGCTGGGCGTTTCCGGACGAGAGGCATCGAGGGAGGGGGAGGGCCACAACCCGATTCATAGGCTAGGCAATCACACTAGCCAAGAGCGAAAGGTGCGTAAAGAACATCGGTCTTCAAAAATCACAGTTGGTAGCCCCAGTGGGGCATTAACGTGACAAATCAACTTTGGACCTAAAGGAGACCGTCCGCTGGAAAGAATGTCGAGACTGCGTCGCAAAAGTACTACCTGTGTAACGACGGAGCTGAACGTCGCGAACACACGGCATACTGAGTCGACCTCAATTTGGTGAAAGACGTGATCAAGGAAACACTGCCGCACACGGGTCTTTTCACAGGGGAGTCTTGGAAGTACCTCGGGGTATCCTTACGACTATAGGCCGTGCCGGACTGCTACAGTCTTTCGTGTTTCATACTAATGAGTCTTGGAGCACCAAAAACAATTAGAGCAATGTAGATGTAGGATCGCGGTGGAACGGACACGGGCGCTGACAAGTGTAAGCCCCAATGGACTCATAATCAGCTCATCAATCGGTTCACCAAAGGCAGCAATAAAGCACCCGGGCTAAGAATACAAGGGCGCGCTATTACGTATGGTCGTTCCAGGAGTGAACAGTCACAGGTTACAGAAAAACGCGACACAGATGACAGGCCCATACTAGATATAACGGCCGGTCTCAGTGGGCGGAAAATATATCCGCGAGAACCTGCACACAGGGAGCGGATGTAACAGCCATAAGTGATTGATAGAGACATGGGAAATGGCATAAGTGAGGATGCCGGCCGCGGTGCACGGCCCTTACTACATCACAATAAGCCAAAAAAAGCGAACTACAATCTCAGAGTGCTTTTGTCGATCTTGATCAAATCCGCCACAAATCCGAGACCGTATCACTAGAAACGTTCTACTGCCACCGCCTGGGGAAACGGGGGCAATGAACAGCTACGGTACGTCCCCGACCATATAACTACCTGGCGAAATACAAATAGGGAGGACGTCACATCGTTGTTTCCGGCGAGGGCCTGAAACGGGGCGGCTATATCAACAAAGCCTGCACACAAATCGAACGGGGCTCAGGCGGAAAGTGAAGAGACCGACAGCTCACATCAACATTGGGCCCGCTTAGACGAAGCAACTGTCCCGGGACAGGGAAGAAAACGAAGTCACGGGGCAGGAAAAGCTGACGACCAACCACTCGTGCATGGCAAAGTAGGTCCGGCAAGGACAGCGTCAGCATCGAGGCATTACGGTTGGCGCACGAGCCGTACCTGCATAGGGGGAACGGGCTGTGCAGTCTTTGCCACAGCCCACTAAGTTCGGCGGGGGTACGCGGCTTGCCACAATGACGACTGCCTTACAGGGACGGAGAGCGCGCGAAACATGGGGCAATCGACGCACCTGAGTTTCCTAGCACTGTGTAACTTTCAAAAGAACGGGTGAGCAAGACATAGTCGGGGTATTTAGGTCCGGGATCCATCTGTCCGGGAGGTGCCGCAGCTTGGCACGGCGAACAGGCTGTCGGGACTCTGGTCGGATGCGAAAAAAGCAGACATCAATACGGACTCGGACGGGGCATTCGTCATGCCAGCAGAAACAACCGAAAACACACAGTCATCAGCAAGGACAAAGAGGGGCTTTCGATCGCAAGTAGTGACGAGATGATTCATAGAACGGGGTCCTTACAGCAGGCACGGATAAGCCGGACCAACCAACATGGCACATTGGCATGGTACGCATAATCGCTGGCAGCCAAATAACTGAGCAACAAAAATGCAATCGCTAGGTAAAGAGCGGAATGATCGTACATTAAAAACGCCGAGTACCAAGTTTGGCATCGGCAACAAAACTAAGAGGGATAACGTTCGAAACGGGTGTCGCATTCCCCTTTGGAAGTGGGACGTCCAGAGTGAAGTGAGGATACCATTGAACGCGGGCCTTTCGAGCGCATTTTCTGTCAAGAGACATGCCAGAGGACATGGGGCTAAAAAGCATGGTCTGTGTACCACGCATGATTGTAGCATACGGGGAGCAAGCCAAGGAACCTAATCCGCGAGGTGTACATGAGGATAAAGTGGAACAAACTGCATGGAAACGGGATGGAGCAGCAAGTCTTCAAGCTCTCTAATGGAGACGACACAGAAGTAATCATGATCTCCGGAAGTGGCACTCGGAGGGGATCCGCTGAGGACATCGCAGAGATGCTAATATGTAGCACAATGATATTCCGTGGGCGGGGTCGAGCCAAGCAGATGTGCTCGAGGTCGGGCGCTAACAAAGGACAGGGACAGGCGGCAGTCAAAACTGGATAAAACTCAAAAGTCACGTGCGATTGGACGGACGGGTGTCTCACACACTGGTTCCGTCGTAGCTTTGTGACACCGCGGAACCGCTACCTGCGGGGGCTGGCGACGAAAAAACGACCAGTTTTGGATTACTGGGGAATCTACCGCAGGAGTCCGCTCGAGGATACTTAAATCGAAGTACGAAGGTACGGAACGGAACACCGCTCCAAAAAACTAGTGAACCGAGAACGGGGGGGCGACATGGGGGACTCAGGGGGCAGATCTGCAGTCGCATAGGCTCCCTAAACCCCACAAACAACCGCCCTAAACTTGCGGAAGGACACAATCGCACGGCAGTGCAACGGCTAATCAGGGGTGCAGTACTTTTCTGGGGGACAGGGCACCGCAAGCCGTCCGCTGCAGGACTTACCGGAATCGCGGGGCCCGGCGAAGGAGGGATCGAGTACGCGAACCGCCTTTCGGGCAGGTGATACACACGTACGACCTGATTACAACAGTAGCGTCCTTGTGTTGACATGAGTATGTGGCTCGCCAGCCGGGAACACGGCAAAGATAATGGGGCAGCATATGAAAAAGACGAAAATTTGATGCTAGTTAGCGTGAAGTGGGAGGTGGGGGGGCTGGGTTGGGAGGGGGGGAGCGGGGGCGGGGGCGGACATGTTGCTATTGGGGGGAGAATAAAAAATGAAACCGAGATAATTTCGCCCTGAGGAACACGAGCCGGCGGGGCGAAAGGAGCCCCCTGCGACTGCAATCGCACATACATACGTGCAATACCTCCACAGGGTTAAACGATCACCCAGTGTTCCACGGTGGGGACGGGTAAGAATCAGGGGGTGGTGGTCTGGGTGGGGGGCGGGAGGGGGCGTGGCCGAGGGGGGGGGGGTAGGGGGTGGCGGGGAGTGTCCTGCGCCTCCTAAGATGTTAGAGGCGGGGGGGGGGGGGGGGGGGGGGGGCGGGGGGAGGCGGGGGGGGGGCGCGGTTATGGGGGGGGGGGGGGGGGGGGGTCGCAGGGGAAAGAAGGGGGGGGGGGGGAGGGTGTGTCGTGGGGGGGGGGGGGTGGTTACCCAGGGGAGGGGCCGGGACGGGGGGGGGGTGAGTCTACCGAGGGGGGGATGGTCGTGAGGGCGGGGGGGGGGTGTGGGTCATTTGGGAGGGGGGGTGGCGCGGGGGCGGGGAGGTGGGATGGGTGGGGGCCCCCATTGGCCAGGTGAGGTGGGACACGTTAGTCGGGACGGTGAAGTGTGTTTGGGGGGACTACTTTTTTTTGTGTGGCGGAAATGGTTTGTGAAATGTCATCATCTCTAGCAAAAGCCCGCTCCAGGGTGAAGGGCAAGAGAAGAGAGTTGTGCCCAATCAAGTGCGCCAAAAGTAGATGGACAGTCCAAAGCATGTCTCAACAAGGGGATACTGGGGGGCTACCGAAAACAACGGTGAACGAGAGCAATAGGTGCTAAAGGGACGGTCGTGCCGCAGCTAGTAGTCCAAAGTGTGACCAATCCAGCGCGGCATGTAACAAGAGCGCATAGAATAAGAGCGAAAAAACGAAAAAGGAATAACCAAAAAAAAATAAAAACAAAAAAAATAAAAGAAAAAAATAAAAAGCGCCATCAACAAAAAAAAAAAAAAAAACAAGAAAAGAAGGAACTATAGAATGATCAAAACAAAGCATGAAGCCACAATATATCACGCATAAGCGTTCAAAACCGTCTACTACATACAAATGCCTCGTCCCACAGAAAAATTGGCTTAAAACGCGAACTCTCTGTGCGACGAAACCAAAGCCGTCGGTCACTGACGACCACACACAAGGGTCCCGAAAAGTTTCGCGCCTTGCCTGAATTGGAGGCTCTAGTGGGTACAAGATCCCGCGACGGAAGCAAGCAAGCACTGGGCTCGCACGGGCCCGAGCGCTCAACAAAGTCGCCGTAGACCAGCAACTTGACACCAAATAGCCAACAGCCCATAAATCGTGACCAAACCTCGACGCAAAACGCTGACGTCATGAAGGGGCAGACACCAGCCCCGGGGGGGGAGGTTTACCTTGTGATGTGTGGCATCGGTTGACCACAACGGTACTGTGCAGGAGCCACCCATGGTAGTGATGCTGTGTGACCCGATCTGTCTGGGGAGGGGGGGGGGAGCAGTTGGGGGGGATGGGAATTGGGGGCTGCATGTGTATGGGCGATCACCGTGATGCAGGAAAGGCCTGCTGGTTTAACTTATCGTCAGGGGTATAGGGGATAGAAACAGTTGTCCTGGGGGTTTAGGGGGTGGCCTCAACGTAATAACAGTAACAGAACAATGAGAGGGTTACCGTGCACAAGTAACGTTTGGACAACGAGGAGGACAGCGACTCATCGTATTCAAAGAGAGAACGTCACGACTAGATTACAGACACTGGGGAAAATTGTCGCATCGAAAGGATAAGGAGTCGTATGTAACGCTCACAGCGATGGGTCCGAACTCAAACGGATGAAGTAGGAATCACCTAAAGTGGGGTAGGACACGCGATACGCGAAACGCACGACCCGGAAGGGGTAAGGGCGACTCTGGACAGGCAGGCCCGTGATTGCATAGCTTCTAGAAGACCCGAGCGACCTGGCTGATCGGCAATTCGCACCGCGGCCATTAAGGGGACAGAACGACCTCGAAACCTGAACGATAAAAGTCTTAGCGGGAAAAACATCACGAAGGGGAAGAGAGGTTAGATAGCTCGTAACTACATACGCTTCAGGAGAAGGGTCCGGTCGTCAGGCACGGCGAGCCGGCTAGATAAATTGACTTCAAGAGGGCTTAAACATAAGACACGAGGGCGCCTGGGTCTGACAGAGAATCCTCCTATCCTACGCGGACGGCTCATTTCGCCAAGCAGTCAAGGTGGAGGAAAAGATATGTAACAGTCAAAGTGAGGGGGAAAAAAAAGCACGATTGGACGCGAGAGTGAGGGGAGATCGCAAAACCGCCATCGATCAGAGGTGGGAGGAATTAGAAGTAAAAATCATCGGGACAAGGGGTCATAAAAAGTAGAAGCTGCGGACGTAACAGGGGGAGACCGCGTGACGGGCCGCAGGAATACGTCAAAAGGGGAAGAAGGCTGGAGGGCGTTGTCGAAACAGAAGGGAGGGGACGCAGGGTGTTTGGGGGGAGCTCGCGGAAGAATCCTGATATAAAGGGGGGGGCTTAGTAGCGAGAGAAGCGCGAGATTAGGTCTCGTAAACACCAAAAGCGCCGTGGAGAGTCACATTTGGGGTCTTCAAAAAAGTTCTCCGAGACCCGGTCACTCCTGCTATACAAGCAAGAAGGCAGCTTGAAAGCAGCCAAACATTTTAGTCGGCATTCCCTTCAATGGGAAAAAAAGAAAAAATAAACCATCGTGTCTCAAGAAAAGACTGATCCGAAAAGAGCAAAGGGAAATGACGATGTCCAGGAAATGGTAGGCCCAACCACATCTTATCGTCTCAACCGTGAGTAGGGTTGGCTCACGCAGGAGCAATACGGGGGTCGGACGTGTTTAAAACAAAGTGAGAGACAACAGTGGCCAAAAAGGAAGAGGTGGTCCGACAAGGGGAGCCAGTTTAGACGTCTAAAGGAAAGGGACAAGCCTAAAACTCAGGACTACGCGTCGCGAATCGGGGGGTGGGCTGGAAAAATCTGGCATTCGTAAAAAAGAATCAAATGGATAGGAAAACGTGGCAGAAGGTCAGGCGCCCGGCGATTATAACGAACAACGGGGAGGTTGCAAAAGCAACAGTCCTGATGGATGGAAGCGAAAAAACGGCAAGTGCGAAACGAATTTGAAACCGATGACAGGATTCTGGAAGAGAGTGAAAACCAGCTGGGATGCACAGAGAAACCAGCGGTGGGCGACCATTGGAGAACAGGTAATTGGAGATTCAAGCGGAAGAGAGGCACGCAAAAGTACGGTGTCAGACCCGAAAACAAAGAGGGGGCATGGGAATGCTCCAATACTAGGAGGAATAAGACAAGGTCGAAAGTGGGCGTACAAAACGGCCGTCAGGTCAAGCTCTGAGGAGAAACTTCACGGAGAAAGGAAGTGGGACGACTCCAAGAGTTGGGTGTGCAAGTGTGGTTGGGAATAGACTTGGAGGCAGGGGAGGGACGTTGCTGGAATGTTGAGAAAAGGTGGACGGTGGATGTGAGAAACAATTGTCAATTGGGGGGTGGGGTCCAATTCAGAACATATCAAATCCACTGCGTAGTACGTTGCACCGGTATCGGGGGAGAAGATATGGTAATGGCGGGCTCCTGAGCCTCTCGGTCAAGGACAAAAAAACGAGCGGCGAAGGGTGGGGGGGGTCTATCCACACTGTGGTGAAAAAAGGGGAAACGACACAGGGGCACCAACGGCGAGTCGGGGTGAAAAAAAAATGTGAAAAGGAGAATTGGGGGGTTGGGGGTGGAAAAAACTTAGAGTGGCCCAAAGGGTTTCGACAAGGGAAAAAACCAAATGAAACCCGCGTTGACCCAGGCACTGAGGGAAAAGGCCTGAGGGCAGGAAAGGTGGTGGCCGGCGTCGAGGGGCATTGGGGGAAAAATACCATTGTTCAGTCAGAAAAAGCAGTATCAGGTCAACAAATCTCCTCCCAAAACCGTCGAAAGAATGAAAAAAATCAGGCCCAGATGTTGGGGAAAACTGCGAAAATATTACGAGCAGGGAAGCAGACTGTGAACGTAAAAAAAGAGTTGTGGGGGGGGGGGTGGGAAAGGCAGTGTTCGAAAAGCAACGACGGCTATCTCTGAAACGGAGGAAAATAGAGGCTAGTAAAAAAAGGGTCTAAACTTAGGCAACGTCTGCTTCTTCAAAATCCGGGAGGTTGGGTAAAGAGACGGTGGCATGGGATGACACAAATGTCTATAGCTAACCAAAGGGGACAAGTCTTATTTCAGGGTTTTAAAGACGGAGTATCAGTTAACATGTACTACAATAGGCCAAACCAAAGGAGTCAAATAAGCTAAGTCCGAAAGGGGGGGTGGGGGGGGGGGGGGGGTGAACTCGGAAGAATTGAACTATGATGCGCAGGTTAAACCGGGTTGAAAAAAAAAAACCAGATAAGATGGTGTTGCAAGGGTCGCTCTAATCGCTGGGGAATCGGGAGGAGAAATAAGGGTTATTCTGGTGTCGGAAGGTAAAAAAGGCATTGGTGGGCGAAACTTGGGCTCCCGAGAGAAATAAAGGGCCGGCGTGTAGGGGTGGGGGGCAACCAATCTCATTTGGAACTTATAAATCCACTACAAGAATAGTCGAAAGTTGAAAAAAGGGGAGGGCCAGGGCAAAAAACCAAACCCGGAAGACATATCTGGCAGTTCGGGGGGCCGAGGGAAGTCTAAGAAAGGCGGGGAAGGAAAAAAGGTCGGTATCCTAACCGAGCAAAAACCGGGAAAAGCGAGGATTCTGGAACGACCTTGGGAGCACTAAAAAGGATAAAGGGGGAATAACTTATATCGGAGGATCCACGGTGTGGGGAAATTTCTACGGGGGGGGGGGGTTCACCCCGATTGGGTCGATGAAGGGAACACTGAATTATTCCCGAACACTCTCAACCGACGGCCTGGTGTGGGTTGCCTAACCACAAAACTAGGCCTCGGCCATGGGAGTCCTTGACGGGGAAACCTCAATCCCCTTCGAGGATAAGGACAGAGAAAAGGCACGCGCTCGCCATTGAGACCAAGAGGGTCCATAGGCTGTGGTGCGGAACAGGAGCAATGGAAGTGGGAGCAGGAGTCTGAGGCGCTGGGCGGTGCCCGCCACTGGTGGGGGAGGGTGGCAGAGGGTTAGGGACGCACTGCTGAGAGGCTCAACAAAACTACTATTCCCTGGTGACTTCGTGAGGACCGGGGTAGCACCAGCCGAAGTATATTAGTCAAAAAAAAAGTAGAGGAGGGTTGGAAACGAGCAGACAGGTGAGGAATTGTGCTAAACGAAGTTTAAAAATGCGAGGCATAAAAGGCGGAAGGAGCAGGGTTATCGGGAAGTTCCCCCGATTGAGTCGTAAACAAAAAAACTAGGGGGGAAAGGTGACACTTCGAGTTAAAAAAACTCGAAATATCGCAAGGCAAGAGAACTAGGGGAGGGACATGAAAGGTTAGAAGAGTTCGGTTGGATGTCTCCTAGGAAGGGACTGGTTTGTGTCCGTACAAGTGAGGAGACAATCTAAACCTACTGTCAACACAAGAAACGAGGACATAAAGGTATCGGGCAACGAGTCCGGAAAACAGGTCACATAGCGGGCAAAAAAACATGGGAAGTCTTTCAAAAAAGTTAGAGAACGTGTACCACGAAGGTGGAAAGACAAAATGTAAAAATTTGAAAAGAAAAGTCATCCGCCTAACGGAGTCTCGGGACAAATGAAAGAACAAAAGTTAAGGGGGGGGATGATAGTGAAAAGAAAAAAAAAGACTCCCGTCTGGGCCGGGATGAAAAAAGGGAAAGGCTTGAAGGAAAAAGTACATATAAAACGAGACCAACGAAGGCCGTAAAGGGTAGGCAAAATGGAACGGGACCACAATGGCACCCAGTCTGCTCAAAAACGACCTTGTATCACAACTGCCAAACACCAAACCGAGCTCCACTGGGCCATTACGCAAGAGAGCTATAAAGCGTGCAAAAAATTGAAAACCCAAATCAGATGTCCAAACTTTAAAAAGTAAGTACGAAACAAGGGAAGCGGGGATCGAACGCGCGGGGAGAAAAACAGGCGGACAGGGGAGAGCGGCGAGTCCACAAGTGATCTACAAAATGGACCAATAAAAAGCCTTTATTTGGGGGTGGCTCCGAAAGGGAAGAAAACGGGAGATCTGCAAATGAACGAAACGATCAAAGAAAATTGTGAAGAAAATGGCGGGTAGGGGCCTAACCCCGCGTTCGGAAAGTTGAAAATAAGCCTTGATTGAACCCCGACTGACACACCCAGACCCAGCCCCCCCACATAGACCTAGGCCCACGACAACACTGACCTTCATCTACTATAATTTTTCGAGCGTTCTTAAGCCCATAGCCGGGTAAGGTTGCCAACCTGGAAGGCGGTTGCACCAAAGAACAAGGGTCGTTGTTCAACCCTGCCCCATCGTAGCGTCCTAGGAAAAGACGATGCACCGCAAGCATCGAAATTCCGCTGAACGAGTCGACCGTTTCGGGCGGCCGGAAGAAAAAAAGAACCATATTCGAAAAAAAGAATCGCACTAAACATTAAAGTGCCATCCCCGCACGCAAAAGGCATACGTGCGGAGGCCCCAGATCTGTACAAGATCGTTAAATCATCTGTGATGGGGGTATACTCACCGGTCTACCACTGGCGGGACGCAATAGAAGCCACTTCGGGAACTCCCCATGGGCGGGGAAGGTCATGTTGGGGTCTACTAAAGGCAGCTCTGGGGGTGGAGACCTAGGAAAAGAAAAGCGGATGGCCATTGTGTCCAAGCGGGGAGCGCCGAGCAGAAAGTACTAATGGCGACAAGGGGGGGGCCGGGGGGAATCCTCTGGACTGGGGAAAGAGAACACATGTGGGGTGCTTGGCGCCCGGCAATCATCATTGGAACTGACTTGGGCTTAGGGGGAAACCGAGTTTAATCAGGAAAGGGGAATAAAAAGGAGGCCGATAAAAAAGCGGATGGTTCGTTCCAAGCAACACGAGGTGGGAATCGGAACGAAAGCATCTAGAAGTGAGGACAAAAGCGGAGAGAAGACTAGGATCAAAACAATTGCGGACAAAAACGAAGGGAAAAAAAAAGAAAAGCAATCAGGACGTAGTGTCCAATGGGAAGGTAAGAATCGGGGCAAGCGGAAACGTCTTAATAAAGTAGGCAACGGCCAAGAAGGATTACAATGTAGGACATCGGGAGGGGGGTAAGACAGATCCGAGAAGAAAAAAAACCTCTAAACCGGTGGGCACAGGGAATGGAAAGATTATCTCAACTCCTCATAAAAAAAATACCTCGATTAACAGCTTCCTGTGCCCGGCGGGGAATGAAACGGGGACAGGATTCCAAGGCCGCAAGGGAACATGAATTAATTCAGTCAGCTTAAGGAAAAAGTCGGCGGGGTATTTTGGGGGAAAAGAACCAGCAACTTAGCGCGGAACACAGATGAAGATAGTTCAAAAAAAAACCCAAGAGAGGGCTTCATGACGTTTGTAGAATACAAAAGAGAGCTGCAACCGGGTGGAAGATCGGGTCGCCGAAACCGACGCGATGGCGTTGTCGCTTGCAAACACCGGGCGCGCTTGCGAACCACGATGAAAAGACGAAGACGCAACAAGTCTAAAGTACGAGCACCGGAATCTAAGGGTCAGAAAAAGCACGTGAAGGGAGAGGGGGGGCAGACAGCTAAGCCCGTAACCACGGGGGGAGTCGGGCACAGAGAAATACAAATAGCTCAACTCAGTTGGAGGAGAACGGGAGCAAAGGGTGGCTTGGGGGTTGCACTGGATGGTGCAAGGAACGACCAGAGGAATTGCGGGCCGCTGCTGGGTTTTCCTTCAATGTAAAAACTTAGGGGGGTGAACGGATTGAATTTCCCGAGCAGAAAAGTGAAAAGGGGGTTGGTTTATGTGCTAGTGAAAGTGGGGAGCAATTAGGCCGAAATGTTTCCGAGTTACGCCGATACGTGCACGCTGGGAATCTGGCAGGACTCAGCTGAGAACTGAACAAGAAACCGAGTTTACAACGTATCAGTCCCGAGAAAAGAAATAAACAAATCTCAAAGAACATTAAAGAGGGTCCGGAATGCTTTTCGGAGAGGAAGCCGGACATTAAATCGTCGAGTTGATTTGGCGTGGGCCATTGACATCCCTTAAAACATATACAAACAGAGACTGAGGCTAACGAATGTACGGATAGTTCAAATTGGGGAGCAATCACGCCACCAATAGATCTTCCTGAAGTTTCAAAATAAGTAGCCGGGGGGGTGCAAAAAACTGCCGGGTTTTTCTCAACTCCCTCGCAATACGGAGCAACTCCAGCAGGCGAAAGTGAAAAGCCATTAGTACGACTCTCAAAGAGACTGGGGGATTCTCCTAACCACAGGTCAAACGGAAATGCCAATGGCAAAAAAGGTGAGATTGAAGACAAATATAGGGCAAAACAAGGATTGCAGGACTTTGCTCAAAAACCCCACAAAACACGACTTGGCCGGGGCTGAAAAGGCTTAGAACCATCCGGGGCACGCGCATTCGGCAGTGGAAAGAGTTGCCTAAAAAGTAGGGATGAGGTCACTAGCAGAGTAGTGGTTGATGGCGGCCGACTACCACTAATGAATCGCATCTGAGTTCCGAGAGTTTCGCCTGGGGGAGAGATCTTCGACCCTAGAGGCAAAAGAAAAAAAAAACAAAAAAAAAAAAAAAAAAAAAAAAAAAAAAAAAAAAAAAAAAAAAAAAAAAAAAAGAAAAAAAGAACCACACACACCCCCCACACCCCCAAGGAGGGGATAAAGGGAGGGCCGCTTGGTTCGAAAGGGTAACTTCAAAACCGAGTCAGAAACTAAGCCGGGTTACGACGTCCACAAAAAAATGGGGGGGGACTCGAGCAATGAACAATTTCACAAAAGCGCCATCTCACTTAGTACAATCGCGATTGGGTGGGGGGGAAAGAACTCTCAATGATCAATGCTTCAACGAAATTTGAGGACGCCTTAAAAGGAAAAGTAAACCAGCACGGGGGAGTTGATTAGTTCGGAAGAAGGCCATGTTCCTTGAGGAAAGGAGGGCAAAAAGTTTATCTCTCCGCAAGAACAAACCAGGAAAACGGGGGGGGAAAATGAACCCAAAATGAAGGGGCACCTCTCCCACAAATGATACCCGAAGCTGAGGGATGGTCAAGAAATTGGCAGAAGCAATCAAGGGAGAATAAGCAATGGATAAAAAGTGTTGGGTTGAAAAAAAAAAACGTAGCCGATTGTAATGAAGTTCGTCTGGTCGACTTCAAGGGGGTGCAATGTCGCGGAGTGCTGCCGCGGAAGGGGTGGTGGCCGTTTTCAGAAACGGCGCAGTCTAACTGGCAGGAATACTGAAAACTGAAAACCAAGCAGAGCGTTTGAGAAAGAGCTGGAAGTACTGTCCAACCGAGAAAAAGGGAACTAAACGGGGAGAAGGGACGTGGCGTCGGCCTAAGAGAACGGAAGCTCTAGGGGATTCTATACCCAAGACCAGGCCTGGAAGTCAAAATGGAGACGATCAGGGACGAAACAAAAACGGAAGTGGTAGCAACCGCACCGAAACCGGGGGCTGGTGTCAGGGGGGGGGGGGGAACAACCAGCATATTTGGACCGATGGGGGGGGGGAGGCAAGACTCCACCAAGGGAAAAGAAGTCATACCGTTCCAATTTGGGGGAAAAAAAAGAAAAAATAGCGGTGAGAACGGTCAAAGGGGAGGTGCCCGGAGGGGGAATGCTCAAAAGAAACGCAGAACGAGGAGGGGAATGTGAGAAAAAACAGGACGCTTGACCCAAGCAGGACTGGGATTCGGCGCCGACACCAGGACGGTGAAAAAAGATTTGGGTCGTTAGTGGGGCAAACAAGATTTTTCCAGAGCCCGCTCAAGCTCGGAAACGTCGAAGTTTTGCAGCAGAGTCTCAAGTGGGAAGGACCTGGAGATCAAAAGAAAATGCGCAAAATACAGGGAGAGAGAATCGGCAGGAACAACTCAGAAGCTATCTCTACCGGAAGTCGTAGACAGAGGGCTGGATAATGTTTCTGGAGGTCAAAGAATCTCGGTGAACTAGGATAGGCCAAATTCAATACAGGAAACGTCAGAGAAAAACAAGAAATTGAAAGTATAAGTGGCAAAGAAAGGTTGGGGGGGAATCAATTCGCGCCTAGTATAAAGGGAAAGCACGTCAATAAACAAGGAAAAAGGGCGAAGATAGTGCGGAAAGCCATAACCAACCCGGAATTGGGTAAAAGGGGGGGCAAACAAAAGAAGGGCGCACGCCAGCAAGATGAGAATGGCGGGCCTGTATCAAAGGCAAAATAAGACCAGGGTTGCTACACCGGGATAAGCCAACTCCGAGGTGAAAATAGTTACCTTCAAAGTATTTAAATCAGAACGTGGAAAGAATTTCGGAGATGGGGAGGGGCAAAGGTCGATCACTGTGCTTGTCTTAAAAAGGGTATAGTACTTTAGGGGGTCTAGTTTACTTTGGGCGTAGTACAGTTCAATCGATTGAGTGGGGCGCAGAGAAATTTTGGGGGGGGGTAAGAATACAAAAGCAAAAGCGTTACTGGGAGAGCCCAGGGTAGCGGCAAAACGTGTTCCAGAAAACAATGGGGCGTCCGCGGGGCGGGCTCCCGTCATTAATCGAACTGGGGTCCAGTGCGAGAAGATGTTCATGATGGCCTGAGTAATAGTCCTGGGGCAAAGACAAACAACATGACGGTCTCGCAACCTTCAAGGGCAGTGAAAGTCTATAAAGAGAGGACAAACGTTTCTACAATCACAAATAGAGAGTTAGAGGTGGAGAAGGGGACGGAAAATAGAGAGATTCACCCCCAGGGAGGAACCAGCGAAATCAGGTAAGGCGGAAGTAACATAAGGCTAAGAAACCGTGGCAAAGAGCTGATTGGGGCTTGGCCTGGGATTGGTAATACGGGGGAAACATCGACCCGCCAGGATGATGAAACTGCAATTTGGTACCGTCCGCCTTTAGTGTCTGGGCCGAGCGTGCAGCGCGGTGGGTGAAGTCAGCTCTCTGGAATCCGGCATCCGAAAAAAGGGAAGAGTGGGAGGGGCGATTCTAAAGAGAAGCACAATCGTGTTCGAGGGTAAGAACGCGTCACGTTTGGTGGGCCTGGGGTGGAGCGCGTAAGAAGGTCAACGTAAACGGGGGGGACCGTTTCCAGTCTAAGAGAAATGGGGGTAAACGTGGTAGGGGAAGCACACATGTAAAGGCCTTAAACCCCGGGGGGCAAATGATTGGAAGCCGTAAACAACTCTGTCGCCCTCAAGGTAATTCTGAACAGCGAGCGATGTACAAAATGGGCCATCTCTGGGTGTCTGTAGACATTTCCGTCAAAACTACTTGGAGGAAAAGAGACACTTCACTTATAATGGTTCTGATCTTAGAAAAAGTCTTAGAATAGTTAGGGACTGATGTTTTGGGGTCACTACCGGTGATTCGACCATGAAGTGGGCTCAATCGAGGGGGGAAACTTTTTGCCTACTTGCACTGCAAGTGTCTCCTGGTCAACTTGGGGACTTCTGAATAACACCCCCGTGTGGGGAAGTAATGGACGCGTATGGTCTGGACTCGCCGAAAGGCGAAAAGGGGAATCGATAAAAAAATATGGATATCGAAGGGAGGCTGGGCCGGATGACGCGGGAGGGGTGAGAAAAAAGGCGCCAGATAGGTCGGGGACCAAGCACAGTAGTCGGTGAAGATTCTGCCGAGGTCCAAAAAACGAACGTAGGATGCGGAATGTCATTGACACGAGGGTCAGAAATGAGGGACTTGAGAGGCGCGTGGTCAGAAATGCCTAACCTAGGCGGGATAACACTGTAGCCGCGGGTCGGCCGCCGACATTGAAGAAAATAATGGCTTTCTGGCCCGAAACGAGAGAGTCCAAGCCAAAAGGGACCGATAAAACGGAAAACAGACAGGCGCAAAGATGTCGCAACGGTTAGAAATCATTCTCACATAAGATAGCCGCTATAAACGTGTGCCCACCAAAATTGGTCGTGACAAAACAGCCGGAAGGTCAAATACCAGATGGAACGGATTCTGAATGGCAAGGGATAAAGTGGAAAAAAGGGTGGGGGCACCAGCACGAGGGGGGGTTTGCCAAAAATGTTGTGGCATCGGGAGGAGAGAAATGCTGGGGAGGGCCGGAAAGAGCCTTTGAAAAGGGGTTGAGAAAACGGGGTGTGGGCTTGGGCATGGTACTGTAAGGGCGCAGGGGCTGTCCTAAAAAAATACGACGGAGGGGGCTTTCGGCGCGCGCGGGGATCGGCGCCAGGGAGTGGGGGATGGGAAAACATCATCAGAAGAGCTCAGCAAGAATTCAGAGATGGAAGAGGTGGTAGTGCAAGGGATAGCCAAGGAATGTTTTCCGGCAAACCCAATTGAAGGAAACTTAAAGCCTTACTTGGTCTCAAGAGGGTTTAGAAGGGATCAGAGACGGGGTATTCATTGGGTCCGAAAGGGAGTGGCCATAGTTGGCTAATCCCCTTGGTGAAAGATAGGACGGAAAACTCAGAAGGTAACGTGAAGGTGAACCAGCCGGTCAGAAATTCATAGGGGAGTCCGCTTTGTTGAGGCAGTGGGGGCGGATTTTGGGAAACTGGCCGGTGTTCGAGGAACAATCCAGATAGGCCGGAGCGTCATAAACGACAGGCCGAGAGACATTCCAAATAAACAATCAGGCTCAAAAAGGAATGCAACGACATGATGATCACGTTAAAAATGGTTGCGTTCGTCGCCCTAAGCTCGCGCGGGCAATAAGAGCGGGTGCACGGTGCCCACGCTGTTGGGGTTGAACGGGGAACCGAAAAAACTGGTGGAGAAGGGCAAGAACCCTGCGCATCGAGGCGGCGGAAGGATCGCCATCGGGCCAGATTCCGAAAAGGAGAACGGGAAAAGGGCGTCCTGCTTTTCGCCCCAGTCCGGAGATGGGGGGAGGGACATATCGGGGGCTGGATGCTACGGGACCTAACGCCTCCCGCGTGCCGGGGGAGGTATGAAGTTTGGAGTACGGGATATCAAGTACGAAGATAACGAGATCCATAACAGGGGCAGCATACAGCAGGATCCGATTATCACTACCAAAATTTAAACGAATGATGACAATGTTCCGAATGGAGGACGGACTAGGGGTTGACAGATTGGTTAAAATTAGAGGAGGTCTCGATTTGGCTCGTAAAAGGTGAAAAGAACCAAACACCTAATTTAAGGCGTGGGGTGGAAATGAAGGAACCGTCGGGGCTCGTGGGAAGTCCAAGACGCGCGATACGCATGGAAAAAATGAAAAAAAGAAAAGAATTACTCCGAGAAAAGCCCTGGCCAAGGGGCAGAATTTCAAAGCAAAAAAGAAAGGAAAGCCTTGCAGAACCCGGAGGGATTCGGGCATAGAGGCTTCCAGTTCGCCTGGCGGACAGCATCAGAGAGGAAAGGGTTAGGGGCTACAACTGGTTGAGGAGTCTGCAGGAGATGTTTCCAGGTCTTAAAACACCAAAAGAGGGGAAGGGGGACTGAAATTAGGGGCGAAGTGCCTGAAAATTGGGTTCTCCCCTCGCAGCTTATCCCTGGCGTTCAATTGAGAATGGGACGAGGAACGGATTCAAACGGTTTGGGAAAACACGCGGCGAAAACTGGGTTTGGGGGAGCGCGGTTGCGGCGGGGGAGTAGTCCAGGGTTACGATAGAAGAGGGGGGATCAAAAAGCGCACGGAGGCGGGTCGTGGTTCGGCTAACTCAACGAAAACAAACACACAGGAAGTTAAAGACGAGGTGCGGACGCAAAAACGCCTTCCGTCATGGAAAAAAAGTAAGACAGCGCGCCCCGCGCACGCGCCTCGCCGAAAAACTGGACGGAACTTCTGCGGGGAAGGACGTGTAAAGCGGGAGAACTGGCATCAGCTTAAAAAAAAACAGGGGAGGGCGGCGTCGCAGGAGGGG
>Ga0179593_1435099_pt1 | contig 19160 bp, 19 predicted proteins | sample CZODoug2_1_08_16_FD_185931 | JGI IMG/M metagenome (GOLD analysis project Ga0179593, IMG submission 185931) | Vadose zone soil fungal communities from Angelo Coast Range Reserve, California, USA - CZODoug2_1_08_16fungal (PacBio error correction) | ecosystem: Environmental > Terrestrial > Soil >...
TCTCGGGTCGAACTTGCTTCATCCCCACCCCACCCCCCACCCCCCAAAAACCCCCCCCCCCACCCCACAACCACCCCCCCCCCACCCCTGCCCCACCCCCAAACCCCCCCCCACCACACACCAACCCACCCCCCCCACCCCAACCCACCCCCCCACACCCACCCCCCCCCCCCCCCCCCCCCCCCACCCCCACACACCCCCCACCAGCCCCCCCCCCCCCCAACCCCCCCCCACCGCGCACCACCCTCCCGAGACCACCCACCCCCCCCCCACACACCCCCACCCCAACCCAGACCCCCCCCAACCCCCCACCCCCCCCCCCCCCCACCCCCACCGCCGACCCCCCAGACCCCCAGAACACCCCACAACCGCCCCACCCGCCCCGCCGCCACCCACCCCCAAACAACCCCAACGCCCCCAAAGACGCCCCACCCCCCCAAAACCCCACAACCCCCACACCCCAGCCCCCCCCCAACCCCCCGCCTACCCCCACCCACCCCCCTCACCACAACCCCCCAACGACAAACCCCCCCACCCCCCCTCGGAGGCCCTACCCGCCCCCCTAGTTGGTTTGTTTTTTGTTGTTTGGTTTTTTTTTGTTGGGTTTTGTTTTTTTGTGTTTTTTTTTATTTTTTTTTGGGGTTGGTTTTTTTTTTTTTTTTTTGGGGTTTTGGTGTTTGTTTTGTTTTGTTTTTTTGTTGGTGTTTGTTTTTGTTTTTTTTTTTGGTTTTGTGAGTTGTATTTTATGGTGTTTGTGTTTTTTCGGCGCACCCGCTCCCGGCCTCCGTCCCCCCCCCGCCCCCCAACCGCCGCCCCCCCCCCCCCCCAGCACCCCCCACACCCGCACGCCCTGCTCCCCCCCCCCCCCCCCCCAAACCCCCCCCCAGTGGAACCCCCCCATACCCCCCCACACCCCCCCCCCCCGCAGGCCCCCCACCCAGACCCCACCCCCTCCCAATTTTTTTTGTTTTTTTTTTTTTTTTTTTCCCCCAGCCCCCCGACCCCCCCCCCATGAAACCCTCCCCCCGCCCCCCCCCACATCGCCAGACCCGAACCCCCACAATCTACGACCCCGCCCCCCGCCACAACCCCCCACCCCAAACCCCACCCCAACAACCCCCCCCCCCCCCCCCCCCCACCCCCCCCCCACCAAAAACACACCCCCCCACCCGACCCCAACCCACCCCGCGCCCCCCCCCTCCCAAGCGCGCCCCCACCCCTTTGTCTTTGGGGTTGTTGGGTTATTTTGGTGTTGTTATTTGAAGTTTGGTTTTTTTGGGTTGTGTGTTATTTTGATTCAGCTTTGAATCCGATCGGTGTAAGAGTGGCTGTGAAAATCGTGAATTGCCTAAGTCGGGGTTGGTCAAGCAATTCTGGGGATTTCAAAGAACGATAGTGCGACCCTCACGGGACGAGCTGACAGATCTAGAAGCAAGGCGATGACACATGTCCAATACGGCCCCCCGAAGATCGCGCACCAGGACGGAAAAATGGTCCAGCAAGAACAAAGGGGAACAAATCGATCAGGCTTGGAGGAGGGAGGGGGGGACACCGGATAACATGGTGCGCTGGGAAAGGAGACAGTAGCAGGGGAGGAACTCGAGAAACACAGCGGTCAGGAGCTCAAAGACGTGCATGGTCCGGCCTGCAACGGAAAAGCAGTCTGTGTGGTTCATGCACCCTCGACAAACTGGAAGGCGGTTAGGGGCGTAAAAGGGGGTGAAAAAAGGAAATTACAGCACAGGGATGCTGAGCAAGTGTAGTGGGGGGGGTCTGTCACTGTTGTACCTTAGGAGTCTTCGGGGCGGGCCGAAAAGAGTATGTACCGCTGCCACTGGCACTTGGTCGGGGAGAGAAGTCCACGGGATAGAGTTCAACTTGTAGGGGGTAGTACTTTAGAATAATTGTAAGAGGATGCAATAGAAGATCCGGGAGGGGTCAATGGAACAAGTGGGGGACTAACCACAAGGATTTAGAAACGGACGGATGCGTGTCTTAGTTCAGGCGGCAGGGGCATGCCCTGTTCTCCGAAACAATTAATGAAAGGAAAACTGGGGGGTAGACGATGAGAGCTGTGACCGGAGGCTATATACTTGATGAAGTGCGTGGAAAGGACTGACTATAGCCAGGAAAAAGGTGAGAGGTCTTGTTTGCTTTTGTCTATAACTGGAGGAGGCGGAAATCCTTTTAACAGAGGGACTGCGTCGTGGAAATCATTCAAGGCGGGGCTAAAGCAACGCCCAGAGACGAGGGACGGGTCCACCTGGGGCATCATGTTGCCCAGACTCCGAAGACACGCAAGAAAGGAAACAACGAGCACGAAAACGGGGGGAAGGGGATGGGGAGCGAGGACTAGCAGGGGTACCCGACTGGTGAAAAGGAGGAAAGGGATTCTGGAACGACAGCCCAAAGACCTTCAGATATTGGAGGGGATATTGGGAAAACTCACGAAAGAGGAAAACGAGAACGTAAATGACTTTCCTGAAAAGAAGGCGCCGGTGTCGCCTAGGGAGGGCCGGGGCTGCTAGGTGTGACTACGAAGAAGTAAGGAGGGCGACAGGTGCGATCTCTTAACAAAGAGAAATCATGAGACAGGGAGGGGGCCAGGGGAAGGGAGAGGACAAAAGCAATCGTAGAAAGACTTCCAGGCAACGGAAGGTGTTTCGCTGGATCGGGCAGGCGAGCTCGCCGGACAAGGCCTTCCTCACCCACGTCGCGAGCGCCCTTTCCCTGAGAGCGGCGCGCGGGAGAAAAGAGGAAGGGCAGAAAGTCTGTCTGAAAAGGTTTGACCAAGGAGGGCGGCAGGGGAAAAAGGGAGAACCGCCCTGCGACACGGTTTTTACGGTCTGCAAGCCTACGACACAAATGGGAGAAACGGGACCATGGCGGGGGAGTTGTGCAGAGGTAGACAAAAAGCCCATCTCGGGAAGAACCGGACAGCTGGAAAGGAATAATTAGGAGCACGGGAAAAAGTGGCCCGGTCGAGAGGTAAAAAAAAAGGCGGTACGCAATCAAGGGAGACCGCAAAAAAAAGACAACCACGAAAGGATGCGGGAGCGTACGCCACCATTAATCGAGCGGAAACTCGAGGGGGAGAGCGTTCCCTGCAACAACGACCGGGCCACCAGAAGCTCATGAATAACCTAAGTGCACTGGTACGGAAGCTCTTCTCCTACAATTCAGGGTTTTATCAAGACGAGAGTCTAAGAACTACCAACAAGTAGGGGAAAAAAAGAAGAGTATCTCCTCTTTCGCCGAAACCGACTTCGAATATCACCGGACGCACTCTCAGTATGTCGTCTAGATCTGGGCCTACGAAAACCGAAAAGGCACTGCGCGACGCGAGGCGGCAGGGGAATGGTGGAAAGAGAGAAAAGAAAAACCGTGACGTGCTTTCGCTGCATCGAGGAAACCAAAGCCTATCAAAAATAACCCGCGTGCAGAACTCGAAGGAAGACTTCGGCAAGACCCCGGAAGGAGAGGGGCTGGCGGTCCGACTAGAGATGAAAGCCGCGCATGGGGGGAAGCAAAGTGAATTCAGCTGCTTGGAGGAGGAAAAACAGGAGCGAGGGGGATGTCCGCCCGGGTGGGCGGCTATTGACGGAACGCAAGCATCGTCACCCGAGCTCCAGAAGACCGGGGGGGGGGAAGAGAAGTAACGGCAAGGCCAGCGCCAGTTAAAACCATGAAACTGGCGTAGAAGGGAAAGGGTGTGGAAACGGGGCCTCAACTGATCTCTGCGACGCCCCGACGAAGCCCCGCGACAAACAGAACGGCACGGGGAAGCTGTCCTTACATCGTGGCGGATCATTCAACTTGGTTACATACGAGGAGCCAAGACCATTTCGAGTAGGCGGGAAGTTCTTGACGTCATGGAGATCGCGCAAAGCCTTCATGCGAGGTCGAACGCAACGTAAGCGTTCGCAGGACGGCAAAATCGGGCGCAGGCGACTTCGGGGAAGGGGGGGGGGTGTAAGCACGTCGCCGGTTTCGCATGTAGCTAGCTGGGCAAGGTCCGATCACGATCATCGAAAATGTTCCGGGAGGTGTCGCAGGTCAAGAGCTGGAAATCGCTGGGAAAATAAGGGCGGGCGCCAGCGGATTCTCATAGCCGCCCATAGGCCAACGGAGCTCGGAGTAGTAATGGGAAGTCGTAGCATAAACCGAGGAAGACTGGCAACTAGGGAATTTCAGTAGACTCTCTAAAGTTGCTGTTGCAAAGGACGATGGAAGGCCGAGGAAAGGTCGGGGAGGGATAGACCAGCCGGGACAGACCAGCGGCTTCAACAAATCCAACAGAAGCTTCGGAACCAGGGGGAAAAAAAGAGGCTCAAGGAAACGACTTCAGAGCCGAAGCGCTTCAGCCACGAGAGACGGGGGAAAGAAAAAGGCAGAATCGGGCGGAGGGGGGGAAGGGACCGTCGGCAGCCCGGTTTAAAGCCACAAGACTCGAAAAAAAAAAGGAAACGCATGGAAGAAAGAGAAGTAGGGAAAGGCAAACATTTGTCGTAATTACCAGGATGACCAGAAGCCGAGCTCGGAGGATGGCGCCAAGAGGGGAACGAGAAAGACACGACGTGGCAAATAGTCCAATGTCGATCAAAAAAAAACCAGAACGGGGAAAATCAGACTAGGCCGCCAGAACAAAGTAAAACCGGGGACCTTGAAACCCCTACATGCGAGACCTGGGAACCAGCACTTCCCTTAAAGGGAAGGTGTCGGGGGGGTTCAAAAAGCACCCTGTGAAAAGGAGTCCGCAAGGGGTAGAGGGTGGCAAAGCCACACAAAGGACATAATCAGAGAGAAGAAGGGCCTGGACACGAGGGAAAGAATCGAGGAAACCTGAAGGTCAGACGGGGGCTCAGGGCTCATCCAAGAGCTACAATAGATCCCACGGGAGCTAGGAAACACGGACATAAAGGGCAAAATCGAGTCTCTTTCCCCTGTTTGCTAAGCCGCATGGTCAGAATGTGAGTGAAGTGGAAATGGTCTCAGGGCACTGTAGCTAGAACTGGGCAGACTGTCGGGAAAGGCGAAGTGACCCTGGGAAACGATCTTTATTGTGGAAATCTTGAAACCAATTTCGCAAAGCCATTCAAGTAACAGAGAATTAGAGGAGCGGAACAAGGACGACGGGGAAAGAAAGGGAAGAGAGTACGGGGGAAAAATCTCTCTGAACACGGAGGAGGAAGAGAGGGTGATAGGATCGGAAGGACTTTTCACGTGTCCTTTGGGCGGAGCCCGACTCGGTGGACTGACTGCTTGGTCATTCGGGGGGGCCACCGCGTGAGAAGGGGGGGGGAAAAACTTTGAAAGGGGGACTTTAAATCCTCAATCGTGCTCCCCGGTACTGGTAGAAGAACGTAAGGGAGAAAAATGTCCACGAAGAAAACCGAGCTCGGTCAAAAGAAGGGGGAAGCAAACCAGGGGGACAGAGACTCTTAAGGTAGGGGGGAGGGGGAGAGAACAGCCGTGGATCGAAGGGGGGGGCGCCGAGCTGCTAGGCGACGGAAAACACGCGGAAGAAAAAGAGAAGAGCGTGCAGGGGAATAGAAGGGCCCCTTAAGGAATTGGGGGGGGAAGGACAATAACCGTGAGGGAACAGGCTTTAAGGGTCTTTTGAAAAAAAGGGAAAGGTACACAGGAATTGAGTGGAGGAAAAGGTAAAACTGTAGGGGGAGGGGGGGTTGGAGGGAGGGTTTGGATGGCTCGGCGTCCGCGAGTAAACCACGTCCTGAAAGGGGGAGAGCATCGCCACGTGGGGCTCGATAGCAACGTCTGTCGTGGCATCGGATGCCTCATAGCTAGGGGAGGTAAAAGGCCTGGAACGATTAACGACGGTCTTGGGTCTTCCATGCAGGGGGGAATGGACATGTGAGACTAAGGGGGTGCGCTGAACCGGGCCGCATATGGAATAACGGAAGAAGAAAGAGAATCACTTCTCTGATTGGGGTAGAAGCGTCCTAGACCCATAGGAAAAAAAAGGCTTCGGTTGGGTATTTTCTATCCCCTGGCTAGTTCTTGCTAGTCCTTGGACAAGACAAGTCCAGGAAAAAAAACGTAACTTGGAAACCAAAAGCGAACGCCAATAGAACTAACAAATGGCCGACCTTGTCATCGGGGAGACCAAACGAATCGGGAGGAAAGACTCCATCCCCAGGCGGCAGAAATAAATCGGGGGGGTCCTGAGGGAGGAATTCTCTTGTGGAGAAACTAGTATACAATAGGGGATCGGGGTTCGGACGGAGACGACTTCAGACAATTGGAACAGAAGTATCGGTTAGTTGGGGCCCTCAAGAGAACGGATAACGCTAAGGAAACTAGGAAGAGCTGTCTTCGGAGGGTAAGGCCTTCACTATTAAAGCCGGCTTCAGAAAGGGAAGTGAGCGCTAGAGCATTAAGGCGTGGGCTAGGTGCATGGTGTCATATCAATCATTACAGACGATTGGAGCTCGAGGGAGTACCAAGGAAATAGAAAGCAGAGGGGAGGAAGAGCTGAAAGGGCGGAGTTTTTCTGGAAGCGGGGGGGAAGGGGCTTTCTTAAGACGCTATCATATAAAAAAAGGGATCAAAGGGAGGGTCAGGAACATTTCACCCGAAAGGACGAGCGGCGGGACAAAGGGGGGAAAACTAAAAGGAGAGGGGGGTTTCCAAAATAGGGGAGCCGCGGAACGGGTCGTACAAACGGCAACCTCAGAGCGAAGGGGGGGGACCGGAGAGAAAGGAAACGAGACGACAAACCCGCAATAAAGGGAGCAAAAGGGTGGCAGTCATCACTAACGCGCAGAAAAAAGGGAGGGAACGGAGCCGATTCAAAAACAGTGTCGTGGAAGGGGGGAGGGCGCTCATGCGGGGGGAAAATATCTAAAGGCGCGCTCCATATAAAGGCTGGTCGTCTCCACAGCGGGACCTCGGCTTGGGGCTGGGAAGCACAGGAAAACCGGAAAGTCGGAACAGATATCTCGTCTAACACGGCGCGTGGTCACCGCTGGCTGACGTAGTGGGGAGCAGAAAAGAGGAGAAGAGCGATCACAAAAAAAAGGGGGGAGGGAGGAGATCCCGCTTGGATAACAAAAGAAGGAAGCCTATACGCGGCGGAAAGAGGGCAGGATTTTTCGATGGAATCAGGGGGAACAGCGGTGGCCGCACTCAAACCGAAGGGCTACCGACCTATCAGTGGCGACGAAAGCCAACCGTAGGGCGGTCTCGCTCACTGACCCCGCCGACAAAGCCGACCGCGCCACTAAGGGCAGAGAACCTGCAGGGGAAGAAAAAAGTACCGGAAACGGGCTCTGGGCTCGAAACGGAGAACTGCATCACGGACATGGGATTGCGTGGAGAGGACGGGGAGGTGCGCGAAGGTAAAAGAGGGGAAGGGCGGGGGCCGGCTCACGTTCCGCTTCGGAATAAGCACTGGGCAAAACTAGCGAGAACGGGACCGACGAATTGAGACAGAAAACGCTCGAGGGGAGGCTGTCGTGTGTGAAAACAGGCAAGGACTGGTGCTGAGAGGAGGGAGACGCCCGCTCAGCCGATACTCTGACGTCGCCACCTGACGAGAGCGGGAAAGGAAGGGAAGTTACTTGGGAGAGGTAGGTGGAACGAACCGCTCTCAACCAAAAAAACATGTCTCTGTCTGATTGATAGAAGGATGTCATAGACGAACGAACACGAAGTTCATGGCAAACCGTTTCGGGGGGGCGGGTCACAAAACCCGCGTTCGGACAAAAAGACATTCAAGGAAGGGACACCGTGGTCCATCGGCAAAGCGAGTTGTCTCCGATGGCTAAGAAATGGGCAAGAGAAAGCACACCCTCAGCGAGGCCAGGGGTGAAGGAATAGCGGTGGAACTGACCTCGGAGGCCGGGGGATAAAAGCTGCAAAAAAAATCTACCTGAGGAAGCCAAGGTACCCGGGCCCGTGCTCGTCGGGTCAGGGCCGGGGGGAGGCTCAGTCGAAAGATAGGGGGCGTTCAAAACTATGAAAAGGGAAGTCTCTCTAGTAAACGTGTCGGCGTAAGATCCGGGGATGGTCAGCAAGTCTGAGGGAGATCTGTGCAGTCTAACCGGGCCAACTCCGCTTCGCGGCACAGGCCAAAAAACGAGAGGAGAGTGGACAGGAACGAAGAAAATCGGGAGAAAGGGAGTCGCCAAGAAGTGTCTCCAGGAGCTCTCAGCCGGCCGGGGCCAGCTAATCGACGGCGACCCAGACAATCGGCAGTTTCGGCGACAAGCTACCTGGAAAAATAAGAATCCGGAGGATAACAGCGTGGTGCGTAACAAAAAGAGATCCAAGATCAGAGAGTCGGGAGGGCCAAGATGAAAGAGACAAAACGACGTAAACTCTATCATCTTGCTAGGACCCACCAAAGCCCCAGGAGTGACAATGCGGTCATCCAGCGGCCAAGAAAAAGCTAAATGAAAAAAAGGATAAAATACCCCTACATGCTACCCTTGGAGAAATCAATCCCTGTGGCTTTGATTGGGTTCCAAGAGACCCGTTAACATAAGGGGGGTCCAAAAAGGGGGGTCAAGGGGGGGGAGGATACAAAGAAATGACACTAAATAGGGGAAGCCGGAAAAAAAAAATGGAACTCGAGGAGAAGACGATGACGCGTCGGTTGGGGGTCGAAGTCAAACCAGAATCCAAGCAACAGAGGAAATCTCCACTTGATCTCAGGCAGGCGAAAGGGTCTAAAAGGGACACGGTGTCTCGGAAAAGAACGCAATGGGAGCTCGGAGTGGACGTACTTTTACATGGGTCCCGATCTGCTCAATCCATGCAAAGGGGGGGAGGCAGAAAAGCTGTGTGCTCACTAGAGGGGAGAAAAAAAAGGAAGGCTTAAAACCCACAGGGTCGGAAGGCAGTCACATGTAAAGGAAGGATGTATATCACTCCGAAGGACGATCGTACAGAGAAATCTATCAGAAAAAACACAACCGGGGAAGAAGAGAGAATTTAGAGTCAGAAGGGGGAAGAGGGGGGACGAGGAAGTGGGAGGAGCTCTAAATCGGCCGATATTTGGGGAAGAATTGGACACACTGCGAAATGTTCAAGCCTTCCTGGCGGGGAAAAGAAAAAAGGAAAAAAAAGGAAATCAAGGAAAGTAGGCAAAAGCAGGAAAGAAAAAAACACATTTCCACGAGGCGCAAGGGAAGCTGGGGGACCAGGCGGAGGGTCAGCGACAAGGTAGAGAGACTCGATGGTTCTTGAGGAAAGGAGAAGAAACCGGGTATGGGGAAGGAAGCAAGGGAGAGGCCGGGTAAGACTCCTAGAAACCAGCCGCGGGGAAGCGAGACTAGCGGCCTCGTAATGCCCTCGCATGAAAGGGTGTTTGAGGTCCCTCGTACCCATTTGCAACCAGGCGGGGTAAAGGGGAACGGGTGTTTAACCAGGAAGGGGGCAGACAAGAGGCTGGCGTCAAGGGGGAGGAGGGTAGGCAGGCGGGGGTAGGGATCTTCTCGCGGCCAAGGGACCGATTTGGCGTGAGAGATTAGGAGGAAACGTCGTCGTCGGGCTTTCATAGTGGGTGAGGAAAAAGACGATACGCTATAGAGGGGAAGGGAAAAGGTACAATGGGGACACAAAATGCGAACAATGCTTCTTCTCCGGCGGCCGTCGTTACTTGTCAGGGAAGAAAAAAAGGGCTGCAGACTGTAACCTGGGTCCCGATAGATTGGCATCGGGAAAGGCGAGAAAGGGCGATCTTGTTCGAGACGTCGCACAACGAGCAAAGGAAAGGTAAACCAGCGTGAGGGTGGGGTGGCGAGGAACCGGGCGGAGAACAGGTAGATCCGATATAGCGAACGGAGAAAGAAAAGCTACCGAGGGAAAGCCTCACGGTATACGGGCGAGAAAGATTGGTCATCGTGGTCCCGAGGTAACGCAACCCAATGTAAAACGGCAGAATGCCGGGAAGGGGCGGCTAGGTAGTTGGTGACCGCATTCTTAAAGAGAATCGAGTGGATCGGGGAGTAGGACCGAGAAGAATCCGAAAAAACTTGGCCTAAGGGAGGAGACGGTGGCCAGCTCCGAACAGACTCAAGGGACTAGACCGCGTGCGGGAGTCCAGGCTCGAGAGGGGACGTCGGGAGGGAAAGAGAAGGAGAGAGAAAGGTCAAATGCGTTGCGCATGATAACTAATGAGTTATCCATCACATCAACAATATAAAAAAAACAATGTAGGTTCAGTAAAGCAGGGGAGGGCACAAAGGAAAGAGAAACAGCAGAGTTCTAAGATCGAGGGGAGAAGCTTGTTCTCGTAGCTTCCTGGATAGGTCCTTCTCGCCTAAGCAAGCAATAATGCACTTTGAGAAACGGCTCCCTACTAAGGAAAATTTCAAAGAGGGAAAATACGAGGAGGCGAAGGCTATTTCCCAGGAGGGAGTCTCGGGGTCTCAAGATGGAGCCGTCTCGGCGATCCGTCCACCCTCTTCTAAAATGTTGGAAGGTCGACTCAATCAATCTGAAGGGAAAACCAGTCAAGGACTGAAGATGGCGGCTGAGAGAATCAGGTAGGGGAGGAAAGGGAAGAAGCCAAACTCGTTCTCCTGTCGGGGAAGGCAAGGCTTCAGAAAATATCGTCGGGATCGGTAGAAGGGCTCTTAATTTGCTGGGGGCAAGAGAGAAAACCCACTACACAGGGGAGAAGAGCGACCATTCTACGGAGGGGAAAAAAGGCTGACGCAAAAAGGCAAAAGGGTCGCTGGGGAGGACATCCTGCTAGTGGGTCATACCGGATGAGGACGACGTAGGGTGAGCGCAAGCATAGTCCTACGAAAAAAAAAAAAGGGATGATTGAATATAGAGATATAAGCATTGCGTCGTCAAAAGACTAAGTAGAAGGGAGCAACGGAGAGACAAACGCGAAGGGAGGTGAGGTCTAGCGTGGCCGGCCAACACGGAGGTCAAAAGCGCCTTATTCATGACTAATGTGGGGGAGGAGTAAAAGGGGAGGGCAGGGGCGTCTGGAGAGATCTATTCCTCAAACCGCACCGAATAGCCTGGCCGACAATGCTACGATCCGAAGCGGCCCTACCGGGAGTTTCGGAATAAGACAACTAGGGGACGACATCGAAGGGGAGGATCAGGCACGGGTTTTCGACCTCAGGGAGAAAGGACAGGGGTAAAAATAGGAGGGGGAAGTCAAGGATGGCCTTAATCATCAGGAAGCGGAATAAATAAAGGAACCGTCCCATAAAAGGGTGCACACGAGGGATATGCGTGGAAGCCAGACGAAGGCTTGAGAGGTGAAAGCAGTAGGTGCGCCGGTGTGTGAATCGAAGTTTATTATTCATGCGACGCAAAACTCATCCAACAGCTCGAAAAGACATAACGGAAACTGGAAAGAAGGAAGGAGAACGATGTACTGGGGACATCCTTGGTGACCTGCACCCTCTCTGCAAAAAAGAAAATCAGTGAGGAGGGAATAGGGAATCTTGGGGACGGGCATCAGGAAACATGCGGCACAGAATCTGGAGAGAAAAAAAAGTAAAAGCCCAGCGTGAGGCCGCCCGCCTCGGCGAAGAAACTCACGAAACCGTCACGGTGCCGGGGGCGAGGTGAGCCAGGGGGCATCGATCTGGACCAAGAACCAAGTCCTCGATGCCCAGGGTAGGACGGTGAGTGCCTGTCCGAATCCGACTGAGAAAAACTGAACGAAGCGCGGGGAGACCAACTAGACTCTTGCGGCGAGAGAACGGCACCTTCTGATGGAGGTAGTTCGGGGCGCGAGTCAGATAGTCTGGGCAAGGGGGGACAAAAGCTGACTACTGATTTCAGGAACTGTCGGGTGTCTAAGCCCAGGATGTACAGACCGTCAAGTCAGGGATCAGGACGGCAGGAAGAAAAAAATCCGCCGCAATCGGCTCGCAAAAACGCCCAAAAAAACTAATCTTTCCGGGGTTTATCGGGTAGGAAAAAAAGGGGGAAGACCAAAAGGCCCCAGGATCAGTGGCAAGGGGGAAAACTCCTCGCGGCGAACCCAGGGCCGTAGAAGCAGGTGTGGGGGTGCGAACGGGCGACGGCACTCCTGAAAAGACGTCGGACGAAAGACGGGTGGCGGGTCAGAAAAGAAAACCTCTGAGGGACAGCATGGGACACGAGACTAAAACTAAAGAACTTGGAAATCAACTAACCTAGAGAAGCTACAAGAAAAGTAAGTGGTCAGGGGAAAGGAACCAGAGCCGACTGACGAAAGAGGTAAAACATGAGGGAAATACCCCTACAGGCATACAGCCTCTCGGTGATACCGTGAAGGGGAAATGTCCCTTGGTGTCATCAAAGAACCACGGGTACAGAGGAAGAAGGGGGGGGGAGGGGGGGGAGGGCACCAAGAAAAAGCAGGCGGCGAGGGCATGAAGGAAGCAAGATCAATCGTCCTCCCTACGTAGGCTGGGTCCTCGAGTAAAGGCAAGAAAGGCGTTACGGATCAGAACAAAGAAATGAGGTCTCCGCTCCAAGAAGGAGAAAGTCTCTGGGGAGAAGTGTGTGGAATGGGTACGAACCGCATGGGCGAAGATCGCTGCGGACGTCTGGGGGAGATTGACGATTCGAACAAGGGAACAATAACTTTTAGGAGGAAAAGGCCAACAGTAGGGACCTGGGGTCGCACTATCGGAGGTTGGAAAGCCAGGAACTTGCCAGAGCTATAAATTGATGAAACGAAGAAAAGAGTGTCGAAACAGGCGACAGGAAAAATTGAGAGAAGATCGCCGGGGAGAAAAAGATCCGAAAAAAACAAACGGAGTAGGAGGGAAAGAGGCGGTCCGAATCTAAAACTTGTCCACCCGGCACTCTCGAAAGAGACGGGATAGGAGTTGGGGGGGAAAGTTAAGAAGAGAGGAAGGAAATGGGGTACAAAGGAGGACCTGGAAGCAAAAAAAATCCTACGATCGTTACCAGGGGACGAGGTAAGAAGAAAGGACTGAGGCGATAGAGACCCAGTTTCCACTCCCTTCGGAAAAGTCCAGGAGGAAGGGGTCGCGACACCATGTAAGGAGAAAACGGGGGAGGTCTTGGCGGCGGAAGCATCCGGTACAGGATTGGGGGGTGAGGGTGGCGTACTCTGCGCATAAGCCCTAATGGAAGAGAAAGAGAGTTCGGCGGCACTGCCTCATTCTGTGAAGGGGGGTGAAAAAAAAATCGAACCCACCCTTGGGTAGGGAAAAAAGCAGGGACAAGGGGCTTCCTGGTGCAAGACGTGGAGAAAAGAGTGCAGTGGGGATTCGGCCTGGAGTGTGGAAGTGTTTAAGTATCTTCGGGCCCGCAACCTGCCATGAGAGTTTAGAAAGGAGAGAGGAAGAATCGAGAGGGAAGTCGGAGGGAACTAAGAGGGGAGAGGTGGCCAAGCTGGTCGAGCTCACGGCGGGGGTAATAAATGGGGTCCTTTAACGAGAACGAGGCGAAACAGGCTGAGTAGGAGGCGGCCGTCGGCAGTGTGAGGGGGAAGAACACGGGGAGACTGGACCCTGGCGGGAGGTGGCCTAAGGCCGAGGGGAGTCAAGGGGATGCTGAGGAACTAGAAAGTAGTAAGGGAGACAGATGAAAAAAAGGGGGGGGCGGGGTCGAAAGAGGGCAGGAGGGTCCTTGCGAGAGGAGCGACGGCCGCGTCGTCACAAAGGGCCGAAACCGCGGAAAACGAGAGGCGCCGAAATGGTCTGAAGTTGTCCCGCCTCGTGACACACGCAACGGTAATTAAAAGAAGAAACGGGGCCGGTCGGGGAACTACGCGAGGGGTGGGTGAGAAAACAAGAGAAAATCAGGGGGAAGACGCGGTCAGCGAGGAGGAAGCGAGACAACTCTTCAGACGCATGTCCGAGGAGCGTTTATTATACCCTTTGCAAAGAAAGAACACAGGCGAAAACGCGAAGTTAAAGAGGACCAATCTTCGAAAGGAGGTAAGCCGATCGGTGGGGGTGCGGTTGATCCTAAATTCAGGGAGGCATGGGAAGCATGGGGGCGATCGAAGAACTTTATCCAGCATAGGAGGGAAACTGATTGTCTTGGGAGGGTGACAAACCGGAAAGAGAGTCACAAATCGTCAATAAAGGGAGACCGGTTGGAACGGAAGGAAGGTGTATGCTAGGGGAGAGGGCGTGGGGGGGCGAAGATAGAGCAGCAAGGCCGGAGAACCACGCGCCCTCTACCCATCTCCGAACAATGGTACAATCGGGAGAAAACGGGGGCCACAGGAGTAGAAGAGACTTCCGGAAGGACACAAGGTCCGGGTACAGAAGGTTTTCCTGACGCTACAACGGTCACTTATCTGCAACGGGGGGTAGGGTTTTTGTTGAAGATGCAGGGAAGAGGGTAAAGACTATCCAAGCGCTGGGCCGTGGAACATGAGGAGGACCGAAGTCTTCTATCATGTCGTGGAACTCTTAGCGGCGGTAGGGTTGGCTTTCGATAATCGTCGTACACTGCCACTCACTTTAAACCTTTGAAAAGGTCAAAAAACCATCGAGAGGGGAAGAGGACACTAAGCGACATTCCACCTCCGGGAAAAAAAACCAAGCTCCGCGAGTAAAAGAGGGAATCTTCGGGAATGGTGGGTATCGAAAGCGGAGATAGAGGAATCTCAAAAAAAAAGGGAGAGAAAGATCTCGCCGCGTGCGCTCAACCCAGGCCGCCGAGCACTCTCACCACGCGCAGTATTCTGTCGGAGTTTCCGACGAAAGGGGGGGGGCCGGTTTCCTTCATCGACCGAGAGAAGAGAAGGTGGCAAGATCGCCGAAGGCCCAGTCGTGGCGCATCACGCTGAAAGACCCGCCACAAGCGTACGCGGCCACGAAGACCCTTGGAGAGGACTGCGACCTCGCGTTTCTGGCGTCCAAAGACGCAATAGATGAAGGGGGGGTAGTGCAAGCCAAATGGGGGGGGAAAGAGCATGAAAGGGGTCGCGCTCTTGCGAGGCAGGGAAAAGGGGGAGGCTGTTGGGACGTAGTCAAAGAGCCGTCCATATCAGGAAGATTGGGCAAAAAAGAGGCTCACAGACAGTCGCTTGCGACGACAGAAATCGAGGGAATGAATAGGGCTCTTTTTTGGGCGGCCTGAGGGAGGACTAGGAGACGCCACTCCCTCCATGCTCGCGAAACAACGGAAAAACCGGAAGAAAGCAGGGACGAACAATATGGTGCTTTCTTTCAAAAACTGTGGGAAATTTTACAGAAGGGGACGGCAACAAGTCAGTCCTGACTGAGAGGGTTGACTAATGGGGAAAGCAATAGATCGTCATCAATGCGCACGTGGCATCTCGGGTGAGTAATCAAAACAACCCCGGAGGGGGCATAGGAACGTGCGAAAAGTCTGCCCTCCTTCACACGGTTAGGGAAGGGGAGCAAGGGCCAAAAGCATCCAAATAAGAAAGGAAAAGGGGTAGAAATCGGACGCAGGGGAAGGAGAAGAAGCCCTCGCTTCAGAACGACGCGGCTAACGCGGCGTCCTCGCCTAACAGACCGGACAGGAGTGCTGATCAACGGGGAGGAACCGGCGGACGGACGGGAAAAAAGGAAAGGGAAAAAGAATGAAAAAAGGTCGTCGGTCGTACACTTGGCCGCGCGACGCGATGGAAGGACCCGTCGTCGAAGCGAGCAATGAGAAAGGCCCGCTGAAACCGAGCAAAAACCACTACGCTTGCCGGTTTAAGGAGTCTGGCTCTCCGAGGTCAGAGAAAGCACTTAAACCATTGAGCTCGATGCAAAGGGAGAAGAGGGGCGGAAACCATGGGGACAGTAAGGAGAAAGGTGTTGGGCGGGAGAAAAAAAGAAACGATGGAAGAAAGCGATTCGCAACTCCAAAGACAAGAAGGAAAAAGCAAGCCAAAAAGACGATTAGCAGATGTGCGAAAAAGAATTGAAACTCGACAGAGGAAGTTGACCCTCGCAAGTGGCGAGGGGGATCCAAGCCATGGAGTGTTTCATCAGGAGACTCGTCAAAGTCAGAGAAGCTAAAATTAAACATGACACCGGGAAGAACCCTACATTAAGGCTTGACGCCAGCCACTCCCGTGGATTAAACTCCTTGGGGGGGGGACCAATTCCCCCGGAAAAAAAAGTTCCAAAGGGGGGTCGAGGTCAAGGGGCACCAAAAGGGACAGGGGAAGACTAGGGAAGTGAGCAAAACAGGCACGCTGCTAGCCAAGTGACTCGCCTGGTTCTCGAGTACTCCGGAAAAGCCAGGGCCAACAAACCCATCGATCAAAACGAGGGGTCGCGAGCCGAAACCCATCGATCTCTGGCCTGGTGGCGCTGAACAATCCGCGGGGCGAATAGAGCTTCAGGGGGGAAATGGACATGGAGCGGGGGGAGAGTCAGGGGGGGAACTGCAATTTCTTCGTCGGATCGGACCCGGTTTACTCAAAACAAAGCAGGTAAGGATTGGGAGCCAGAAGGCGGAAAACCAGTTGAGAAAAAGAGCAAGGAGGTAAAAGCGATAAACGACTAATCTCCACAAGGGAAAAGGAACTTTCAAGAAGTCACTCGGACCGGTCGCGAGAGACAATAAAAGGAAGGAAAGGAGAGATTTACGAGCCGATCGTATGCCTTCGTCCTGGGTTCGGGGATCGAAGGAAAAGAGGGGTCTAGAAAGAAAAGGGGGTCAGCATCGGGAATGGCCAGAAGGGGCTGTCGAAAGGTGGTTGCACAAGAAGGCCTTGAAAATCCGCGAGCGAAAACCATGGACACGAGGTCAAAGGATGCAGAGCGGAAAGGAGAGAAACCATTTAAAAACAAAGGAAACGAAGAGCGCATGGGGGGGAGCCAGGCGTGTCACGGGGAACACCAGGGACAGAAAGTCAAGCGTCTTCAGGAGCGACATCCTTGGGGATGGGGGGGGGAGGGGAGGGCGGCGCCGATCAATCAGCAATCGAAACCAGCCGCTTGAAAATAAGCGAGGGGGAAAAGAGGGCCTGTTTCCGCTGCCCTAGTCCGTCCTTCTGCACGTGTTACACAAGACAAACCTGGGGACGGAAAAAGCTGGTCCAAGTGGCAGGCCTGTGTGGGGGGGAACCAAGAAAAAATCACGGGAGAGGGAGTCAAGGGTAAAAATTAGGGGTAATGGCGAGGGGGTGGACGGTGCTGGTCTCGGCGCCCGAGGATGACCGAAAAGGAACTTGAGTGGGGGAGGCAGGGACACATGGTCGGGGGGCACTCGTCGTCGTCCGTTGAAGAGTGTGCGCCACCTCTGCTCAGCCAGTATTGTGAAATATGGTCAGTTTACTCAAAAGGCGGCGACAGGAAGGTCGGAAAGGCGAAGGGGGAAGTGACCTTGTCAAAACAACAGGGAGTGGCGACTGACACCGGGAAATAATCTATGGATCCTGGCAAGAGCTTAACTGCTATTCTTTTCGTGGTCTGGGAGAGGCAACTTCCGAATATCAAGTAGTAAAAAGGGAGAGTCGGGGGGTGGATGTGATATCCCGTTCAGACGCGTATAAATGCTATATCTACTAACTCCTTTGCAAGGGCCGGGAGGAAAACTCGACCAAAAATTAGACAAGCAGACGGGGATGTTGCAAGAACTCTGGTTGAACGACTTCTAAACCAGAATACCAGGAAACGACTCTGGGCCGGAAGTATGGAAAGAAAACGCTTGGGGAACGAATTCATCTTAAACGAGGTAGGCAAAGTGTAAAGCTACAACCTTCGTCAGACCTCAAGAACTCAGAGCCGGGGAGGCTTGACCCGAGAAAAAGTAGGAGAAGAAGCCGTGAAAGATGGACAACGGCTTAAAGTAACTGCGATAGGACGAGGCTGAGAACCGGGTACGGGGGAGAGAAAATGTCATGAAGGGAGGGGGTCGGCGGTGGATCTCAAAGACGAGGGGTATCAACAAGCGGGTCAGGAAAGAGACAATGATGGGAGGGAGGAAGCTGAGTGAAGGTCCCAAGAAGCACTCATCTGGGTACAAAAACCCATGGAAAAAAGACTGTGTGGGGTCGCGAAGGGAAGGGGAGGGAGGGGGGAGTCGGCTGATATCAACAAGAAGCCAGGGCCTCACCCAAATGAAGCCTCGCGCCCATTCCCGAAAGCTGGCTGGACGGGAGGAAAAAGATTGACCACTGACTAAAGACGGTGTTTGCCAAGTGATGAAAAGAGGAAAAGGAGATATGCCAAACCTCGGCGCATCTATTTTACGGATCGAAAGCTGCCGAAGGAAACCGAAATGTCATGCCACCATTTCTGGGACTGCAAGCGGGGTCGGCCGAAAAAGACGAGAATACTATGGACCGGGGACTTCGCCGAACGTGAGGGCGTGAACGGGGGCTGCGAGGGTTAGGGCAGATACGCGTACGCGCCACGAGGCATGCGATCAGTAGGGACACAATAGAAACGGGCGGAAGGCTGCGGTAGGATGAAACCGGAAGGACGCGGCCCAGCTTCTCCCAGGGAAACAGCCTGGCAGGGCGGGGGGGCCTCCGCGTGCCCGCAATGGGGTGGAGCGCAATCAGATCTAACAACACAAAATGATGAGAAAAGAAGGGGAGAGGACATCAGCTGGACGCTCAAACTCTACGACCGACACGCGGCGGAACAAAGGGTAAGGAGGGGAGGGAGGGAGGCTTGGGGAACTAACGCCGGTTGTCCAGGGTCGCCGTCAGGGAGAAGAGAGGGAACACGGCAAGGCGGGGGGTCGCGCTAGGAAACACCTAAAAAAAAACCAGAGAAACTCGGCCACGAAAAGTGACTCCGTAACGAATCGGGGACAATCGCTGGGCCGACCGAGCTTGAATGCCCGCATTGGCAGCTCAGTCTGGGGGGACAGCGCTGCTGCGAAAAAAGGAAATCAAGGATGTCGAACGAGGGGGGGGGGCCTGCTCAAATCAGTTCTCGACCAATCTGCAACCCTAGCTCCAGACGTGGTCCAATGAGAACCGCAAGCGGCACTAGGGGATGGGGCGTAGAGGGCGCGTGGGGAAGGCCAGAAGGAGGCTGATCTATTCGACTCAAAAACTCCCGACAAGGCCAAGAGTAGATAAAACAGAAAAGCACGGCCACAGGGCGAGCTTCTAAAGATAGGCTGCTAGAAATTCCTTGGAAACTCTGGGGGGGGGGCTCCAAGACAATATTGGTCTCTGTCATGATTTCTATGAGTGGGCTGATGAAATCAGACAGGAGCCGGGGGGGTACTTCATTCTCCTTTTCGGCGAGCACCGTACCCCG
>Ga0179593_1518167_pt1 | contig 19158 bp, 25 predicted proteins | sample CZODoug2_1_08_16_FD_185931 | JGI IMG/M metagenome (GOLD analysis project Ga0179593, IMG submission 185931) | Vadose zone soil fungal communities from Angelo Coast Range Reserve, California, USA - CZODoug2_1_08_16fungal (PacBio error correction) | ecosystem: Environmental > Terrestrial > Soil >...
GGGCGGGGAAGGATCTTATTGGGATTGACAAGGGTCAAGGTTTCAATTAAAAAACTGTAAAAAGGGGGTTCCCGTTCTCGGGGGGATTCTGGAGGAGGTAAAAAAAGCCGGGGGTTGAAGTGCTCGGGACCCAATTTCATATGAGCAAAAGCTGAAATAAGGTTTTGAACCTTATGATCCGATCAGCATTGATCGAGGGAGTAGGGCTGGAACGGTCATAGTTGAAGAATTTGGAACGTAGTCAGTCTAGCGGAGATGTGCAGTGAGTGCGACAGGTGTATGTTCAGTGGCGGACTAACGAACCCGGAATCGAGGATGGGCATGGATGAACGTGCCGCGAACGAATGGGAGAGCCCGGGAAGAGGGTAGAATGCGGACGTGGACCCGAATAGAAAGACGTTCGCATAAACATTTCAACCAAAAGGGGCCTTCGGATAGCGACTAATCAAGGTTTAGAGCCAATTGCAACTGTGGGTCAGGGTAGACCTGGACTTTGTATGGGAGAAAGCTCGGGCGTGCCTCAAACGCGACCTTCTTGAGGGACGACCGACGAGCGACGATGCAAAGGGGCTATTAGTTCGATCAAGGGAGGGAACATCTCATCCCTCTAGTCATCAGGTATTAAATCAACCCTTCGGAACTGGGCCTGGTTGCTCGGGAATGTCTCTCTGAGCAGGCAGACTTCCCTATCTCTCAGGTTACCCGACGGGTCCAGGTGGCTCGGGGGCTAATAAGGAACACTCTACTTGCTGATGATCATTGTGGCATCCCGAGAAAGCGCGCAGCCAATAAGCACGAAAGAGAAAACGTCATGGGGGAATACGTTGGACGCATCCGTAAACGCAAAGGTCCCTCTTCAACCTCTTGGGGCGAAAAGGGGGAAAGCTCCGACCTCGAAGGACGGGGTGCGAATATCGCCGCGGGAAGCGTTCCCGAACTTGGAAAACGTCCATCACGCTGTCAGGAGGGGATCTCGGGGAATCGACCTGTGCACAGGGCACGCCCATGTGATGATGAATTCGAGGTGAAAAAAAAAAAAAGGGGGGAAAGAAAAAAAAAAAGACTAAACAGAAGAGGACAAGTCGGGAGCAAGGACAACCTCTCAGCAAAAGGTTCCTGTGGGACGAAAGACTTATGACACGAAGGAAGTGAACCAATTCCGATCGTAGATAACAAGCACGTCAAAGCGCTGCGACCGATAGAGCGAAGAGCACGGCATCGAATCGCGAGCACAAAAGGCAAGCTTTGAAAAGGGGAAATATTGAATGGCGCCGTCCTGCATCGCGCTCGATAAACGGTCGCCGCGAGAAAACGATCTCGAGCACGGCACAACAGCGAAAATTCTCCAAAGGTAGGGACGAAAGCCTTCGCCGCTCGCAGACGCAATTCACCGAAAAAGTCACAACTTCGTTGCATCTGAAGCAAATACACGTTCAAACATTCCGGACTTTGGGAAGTCTGGCACCAAAGACTCCCATACGTTAAGCCAAAATCGCAGGCCGACATCGCCGTATTCCGCCTAGGGAAGAGATCATTAGAGACGGGGGTGATCTCCAGCCATCTCGGGGCTAAAAAAAAGAAACGACCTCCAAAAATTGATGGGTAAAAGCGAAAAAAAGACTTATATGGGACTTCGCGAAAAAATGTGCCATCTCAGGGAAGGGTCGTCAGAAGATAGCGAAAGACCTCATAAATGCACGCGACGGCCGCTTCGATGTAAAGTCGCCGGCTACCTCAAAGGAACTTGAGGAGACGCAAGAGCGGCCTGCAAGGTCTCGTCCGACGCGCGAAACGTCGCTAATATAGAACAGCAAACGCCAGCTGGCGGAAGTAGAGATACGAAGTAGCAGCGATAAAGCGAAAAAAAGAAGTTACACCTTTCCTCCGAATAGGAATCAGCATCAGGCGCAAAAAGCTGATATCTCGAAAGCTTCCGCCACCGGCCCATAAGGGGGGGAGAAATAGTCTGGTCCGAAAAAATTCAAGCAAATGTCGACTCCGGGGGCTCGCAACGAGGATAATGCGCCGCGGTCCCGCACCGTGGAAAAGGGTCGAACTCAGCGAGGACGCATACTTTCTCGACTTTTCGCGCCGCTCATCATATCCTCCGGCTCCGCTAATAGGGCACACACGAGCACTGAGTTCCTGTCCGTCTATGAGGATGCCACGAGTCGGCGATCCACTTCGAGAGGGAAGGCTGAGGTGGGCTAAAAGAGCACGCTGTCCCAGAGTCATCCGAACGGATCACCGAGCGTAGGATCGGAGAAAGAAAAAAGAGGGGTGCCCGGGGCGCCTACGGAAAAGCACACGCCACCAAGAAGAACAGGAAGAACCGGGGCACCGGAAAAGCACGGGGGATCGGGAATCTCCTTTCTAATCACGAAAAGAAGAACACCTTTGGAAACGTCGTGAAGAGTACCCTTGCCTCGGTCAGACGTAGAGAAGTAATGGGTGAGATACAGGCGTCTGCATGGGAGCAAACGAACGCACGGCAGAAGTTATCATCAAAGGACTACGACCTTCGAGGGGGGGGGAATGGTTTTACCGGACTCGTCGAAGTTGCAACGATCCTCATTAAATTAGGAATCGCCGTGCAGCCAGACATCAGATAAACGCGCCCTTATCGAGAGGGGGGGAAAAAAGACTAAACTAGTTCGATATCTCCACCAACCACAACACACCATCAACAAAAATCGAACACAACGGAAGGTGTCGAAAAATATTATCGGCAGCCCTTCTCTATCTCGCGGTGGGGAAATTCGATAAAATAAGAGGTTTGTATGGAAGACAAAAGGGTAGTACTGCGGGGAGGATTCCGGATTGGCTGATTCCTGAGACCTTTCAATTCGTATGCCGAGTACGATATTTCGCAACGGACCTACGGTCAGAAAAAAGATAGGAGTATGAGGACTTGAAGGGGTCCGGCTCGGGCTCCGCAGGCAGAAAGAGAACGCGACAAAATCACTTCGCCACTTCTAGTACGTCCGATCTAGGCCGACACTACATTGGGGAAAATCCGTAATGCACTGCGCGTGTCGGATCGGAAAGGGACGGACAGATCACGGCACAGAGCGTGCCACGATCGCTCCGGGGGTGGCGTGTGAGGCTCGCGGAAGAAGCGGACAGGGCAAATGGGGGACACCAGGCCGGCGGATTCCCGGGGATACGTCGACGATGAACGCTAGGTCTCGCGTGGGAAGGCTGTCTCTCCACCTCCTGCGACATCTCGAAAGGATAATGGGATCCTTACTGTATCTGGTTAAAAGCTCCCTGGAACCTAAGGGGGATCTTAAATCTGGTGCTGACTGGCCCGGTCACGCAGGTGTGATACGCACTCGGGAGAAAAACTAGAGGAGAGGGGAGGAAGTCAGTCTGCTACGAAATCGTATAACTGTCTTTAGGGCTCCATTCAGATGCCGAATTGTCCCCACACCCGTTTAACCCAAAGCACGGGAGACAGGGCGTGAAATCGACGGCGGAGCACCCTGAGTGCGACATCGAAAAACTGGCTCGCACCGGGGACCATATCCTGAGGCAAAAGCGGGCGAAAAAAAAAGACAGGACGAGGCACGGTCCGAAAAATGGCTTATTGCGATACGCGCAAGTTGAAAGAGTCCGCGATCGCAGGGCAGCCTCTTGAAGAGACCAAAACGGATCCTTCATCTCTCTTGGTCTTGGCAGTGTTAGGGGGGTACGGGGGGGGTCTCCTATTTAAGGGTTTCTTCAGTGGTGTCTAAGTCTCCTATCCTAACCGCGGTCTCTCTGGGAGTGAACGCTCAGAAAGAAGGCCGCTATCAATAGGCGAAAGACCGGGGTCTTGTAGTGATCCATCTAGAAATCTACAAATAGGGTAGACCAAGCCCTGCAGGATTCGCGCTGTTGTCACGTGGGTTACCACGTCGTTGGATTGGTAGTGGGTTCGGCAGGAATGTAACGGGATTGAAGTATAAGGTGACGGAAAGTCAACTAAGCGAACTTTGCGATCACGCGCTCTCAGGCACGGAAAAGATGCTCACCAAAACAAGGGGGGGTGGGTCTTACTAAATGCTCGCGGCGCCGACATACACCCGAATCATTCAAATTCTAGGCTTCGCAGGAGGGAACAGCGGACTGGGAGGTAGAAGTGCCCGTTACCTTGGTGCATTATGGATTTCCTCCGGTCCCTGAAGGCAAATGAGGCGCGTGGGCTCGACAGTGACATCCGAGGAGGGCACGATAAGCGGGGAAGGGTCCCTTCGAAGGACGCGCAGACAGATTTGAAACTAAGATGTATCCTGTCCTCCGGAACTTTCTGGTTCAGGGGTATTCCTCCGCCGTGTCTAGGCTCCTGCCTAGCGAAGAATTTATGTTCAGGCTACGTCGTGTTCTTACAATTTTGCTAGACCATTTCTATAAAATGATCTTTTTTCCCCGGGGTGGAACTCTCGTCGTCGAGTCTCAATACTATTGCGGCCTTGATGTCTACGAAAAAGATTGGGTGCGCAGAGGTGGTCCGGCACTAATTCTATGAAACGTACACCGTAAATGTAGGCGAAGGCGGGTTGACTAGATATTTCGCCTATCAGGGGGGTCTCTTGCGTGGGGGGCAAAAACTTCAGGAGAAAACTCGGGAGCACATTGGCGAGTTGCACAAAGATGGGAATTACCCTAGAACGAACGAGCACAGGGGATTGGACGCCTGTGGAGGCAGCGAGCAACTTTCGACGACGGGAGTTCCCCCTAAAAGGGGAAAAAGGTGCGTGAGGGAATTCTGGAGCCATTTTTAGGGCAAAAGATGGGGATCATGGGTGAATGCTTTGAGGTTTTCACCTGGCAGGCCGACTCCACTAAATGGAAAAAGGGGGAAGGGGAGAGAGGGCATCTGTTCACCAATATTGCTGTTATTAAAAGGGGCAGATGATTTCACTCTTATCCTCCTTCCTCTCGATGCCGACCCTTCAAATCAGGGGTCGGGCAAGTGTGTTCATTCCGCCGGACCCTCTTCTGCTTTAAGGGTCCCCCATGAGTTCTGGTTTTTGCTAAGGGTCTCTCCTGGGTCACAATTAGTGTAGGAAGGTCTCGCCTAGGTCCTGAGAACCAAGACATCAACTTTTCGGATGACGGGGGCTGATGAAAAACGCCGGTAAAGGTGTCGACTTTGTATTGGGGATTTCCCTGGGAAGGCTGACACTCATCCGCGGTGGGGAGAGTAAAGTCCATAGCCGCCAGGCCATAATGAGCCTCTTGAGTATAATCGCGCAAAATCGTCGGGTCGACGTCAACTACCGCCGGTACCTAAGAGAAGGTATACGCAGGCAAGTCTACTTCTTGCGCTGATCTAACTGCTCCCCGGTCTTTCTATCTTCTTACTATCGACTACTTCACTAGCAAGCGCCTGTTATGGGGATGACTTTCAGAAAAAGGGGACCGGGATACTTGGATTGTGCTCAGACTATCTGTCTACCCAGTTCCGATTAGCTCTGCCAGCTGCCGGTTTCCGCGGCACCTTTCATCCTTCAGCAGAAAAACCTCAAAAATGACGCGGGGGCTCAATACACTGACCATAGCACCCTTGGTACCTCCTATTCAAAAATGCTCTCGTGAGCGAAGAAAGGGGAATCAAAGAAAAACGAGTTATTGACTTCAACACTCTACTCTCTCGAGGTAAAAACGCTGGGATCGCATGGAAGTCCGTGGAAAAAAACGCCAGGAAAAAAATCGTGTCGGGTAGGACTTCACATGGAACATCATCTTTCCAACTCACGTAGCTTCACTGATTGAGTCAGCGAGCAAAGCAGAAAGACTCCCTCGTTCAAACGACGACTAAACCTTTAACCGCAACTGTTTAAACCTTTCCCACTGAACCTGAAAAACCCAGCAGATACAGACAAAAAAGCCAGGCTCTCTACAAAAAACTGATTAGTCCGTAACAGAAGATGATCGGCTGCGATCGAGGTTAGGGTAGGTTCAGGTGACAAAGGGGAAAAAACGTGCGAGGGACGGGTCAATCGGCTTAGATGCGGCTTTATCTATCGACGCAGAAAGGAAGGTGGGGGCTCGAGCATGTCAATCAAGAACAACAAGCTTGTGTATGGGGGGGTTGGGGGGGGGGGGGGGGGTGAAGTTTGAGGTTGCTCTTCCAAATATCGTTGACCGAAGTCGTGAGAAGGGGTGGCAAAAAAAAAAAAAAAACTCTCATGATGATGATCTTCATGGGGGTTCCGAGGATGCGCGACTGCTCGGTTTCCCTAAGTCGGGAAAAAGTGATGTGAAGTGGGGGCGGCAAAAAAAGTCTCCGCTTTCATCTGTCTTTTCTGGTCATGGGGAAAAGGCCAAGAGGGCGGGGCGGCTCCCTTGAAGGACGTTCTAACTAACGGGGAAACATAATCAACAGAAGGGGGAAAAACCGTCAGGCAGGAAACGGGGGGAGGGGGCTTCTAGATCTGGCAGAAAGGTGGGGAGGCGAAAGGAAGATTATGGAGAGGGTCAAGCACCAGGTGAGTTTACTACAACGCGAACTCTAGGCAGTGCAAGAATAAAATAAAAGCATCCGGAAAAAGTCGCCGAGATACTAAGCACACGGAGGGCTATAAAGCGGGACATAAACAAATCCAAAATACGACAGCAAAGTTCCAAAAGCGTAAAGAAGCCCGGCGACACTCGATGCGTCGCCAATGAGAGAAGGGAACAGAGAAGAAACATCGAAAGAGGCCGAAGGTTATCGAATACGAAGCCGTTGCTCAGGCAGACGGAACACCTGCCGATACGGAGGGCAAAAGGAGGAATGCGCGCGGAACGAGACAGGACTCGCAGAGCTGACGACCACATATATAACCATACACAATTCCGACCATGGGAAGAGGGGGGAAAAGTTGGCATCACGGTGAAAAGACCCTCTGACATCTCACATCGGTGTCTAACGTCGGCTAGGGGGGGGGGGGGGGGACTCTCCCTCATCTCAAGTAGGGGGAAAGAATGAGAAGACCCTGCGTTGATATCTATCGGAAGTCTCTTAATCCCTGGTGGCTCGGGCAGTCAGGAGTATTTAATCGCTCTTGGGCCACGGGGGAAAAGCCATGGGGTAATAGGAGCTTGGCTAATAATAAAACCGTACCATGTCAAAGCCCTATCGTGGACAACCTGGGCATTTCACTCCAGGGTCCGTGGGACGACTCGCCGTGGAGAGACGAAAACTAAGTCCAGCAATTTCTCAATCGTATCGGGGGAACATCACGGAAGACTCGTCTTGACGACAGGGCAGAGAATCGAGATCGCCGAGGCAAGGATCAAGAGCGCTGGGGCAACTCATGGGTGACGACCACGAAAGTTAGGGAGAAGAAATCCGGCGAGAGGAGAGGGGAACCTAAATCCCCGAAGATAACGTCGAAGACTAGGAGATCTCGCCCACGACGACGACAGGGGAATTCATCATATTTGGGTGGGTGGTGAAAACCGTCTCCTCTCGCTTTTACAGGGCCAGATGAAGAAGGAAGCAAACGCCTTCGGAGGTAACGGGATCACACTACTACGATCCATGGCACATGCACAGGCGGGCAAGATCCGAATGTCATAGGGTAAAGGCGGATAAAATCCGGAAATCATAATCCAAAGGGACTCCAATACTGCAACGCGCCTTTTTCGGGGCGGAGCGCGAAGGAGAGCCAAGTCCTCCCAAGGTCGGGGCAAATAAAACTTCCTCGCGTAAAGGAAACTTCGGTACGAGGTCGAGAAGTGAGAAAAGAAAAAAGGGCATACGTAACGCAGGAAATAAAACAGCATCAATATGTAACCGGACAGAGTCGCAGATCGGATGTCGGAGGGAGCGACTCCTCCCATCCTTAACTTAGACTGCTCAGGAAGGCGCCGGCACTGGCGCTCGTACTTAAAAGGCCCTGCGAAATGGGGCTCTATCTCGACAAACAAAAACCACGGCTCGCGAAGAGAGACTGAGGAGCCTATATCTGACCCGTCACAGTGGGGGACAGGGCAAGGTCTAAGTCAGCTACGTGAGAACTGGAATAACGTAACAGGCTGTCGACAAAAAGGGGATGTCTACGATGTACTGGTGAATAGCCTTTCAAGGCATGTCGGAGGACATGGTCGCAAAAAAACTCATAAAAAGGATGCCCCGGTAAGCGCCGCCGTGAAAGGATGGAGCCAGAGAAGCGTCCTACGGAGAACAAGTATTGAGATCAGCAGCGGACAGCAGATCTAGAGGATTAAACGCCCGTGAGAAACAAACAGTTTACTGTGTAAAGGCTCGAACTCGGCGTCAGGCAGCAAAGGACCGTCGGGAAGAGTCCAAGGCCTGACTCTCTTTGCGGCGGTGGGCTATCATCTGACTGCTGGACACGGATAGAAGAGAGCCTACCTTATCAAAGTCTAGGAGAATCAATGACTTGCCATCTTTTTACCGAGTCAATTGAAGGTGAATCGATCCTCAACACGACCCACGTCCAGATCCTTTCTTGACACAGAAAAGATACTTGACCCTGTCTTGCTCGCTCCGGTCTATGACGACACGACGAAGTGCCATTTGGACGGAACGTGGGGGCGTACAGATCTTAGGCGTGCCTCAGATCGTCGCCGTAGAATGGTCGGGATGGGGGGGTAGGAGGCAAAAGCAGGGAACGAGGAGGGAGCCTCTAAACAGGCGTGAGAAGAATCATCCTTCGTCGGAGAAACGGAAGGGACGTGGTGGAGAAACCTAGAAAATGGAAATCGTTGCACGCGAAAGGGGACAGCATGAAATAGGGATCTCCGGAATCCAAGAACAATCATCATAACGAGCCCTGAGAAAAAGAGGGGAAAGAGGGGGGCTCAAAGCGCCGCGGTATGAGATTCTCAAAATATTCACCAACCTCCAAACAAACCAGGAACACCCCCGTATTATTCGGACAGTATATATCGCATCAAGTCCTGATCTCGCGGACTCTTTTAAAAAATATCAGGGGAGTCGGGGGTGTCTTCAGTAAGGAGTCTTATTCTTGACGGGGAGGAAATTAATTTTCATTATTCCGATTCGCGGGAAAACCTTCTCCGATTCATATTTCAGAAAAACCAAGTCAAAAGGACTGGTCGAATAAGGAATTATTACTCTAATTGATACTGGGGAGGATCGCGGGTGATCCTCCTACTTCAATAAGACTGTTAAATTCTCAAACCTAAATTCGAACACTTCTATTTCATATTCGGCCCTCTTGCTCGGACTCCGCTTTCCTAGTTCTTAAGATGGGCACTACCATGGTAAATTCTTGCGGTCGGATAGGGAAAGTCGCCGGACAAGATAAACGGGAACGGTCGCATCGGTGCATACCTAGGAGAAGGCCTGTTTGAGTGTGCGCCAGCGGAAAGGGCCATGGCTGCCGACCGGGGTTGTTCCTTCAGCTGATTGCCTAAGACGTGTATCAGGTTCGCCGATCTCTGGGCTCGCGCGAGCTGAGACGCCACACGAAAGCGAGGCTCTCAGTCCGTGGTCGCCGAATTCTTCGAAAGTACGCGGGCTATGGCTCGAAAGGCAAAGATCAACGCTCTTGGCGCGAGGGCGGGAGAAAACGAGAAAGCAGCTAAGTTAAGCGGCTGCTAAGAAATAAAGTATGCTCCTGGATGGAAAGGACCTCCTGATAGCGCAACGGGGTCTGGGGACGGGGGCTAACGGAGTCACTTGGACTGCGAGGCACCAAAAGGGCTTCCTCCGATCTGCCTTTTCCCTGAGCTCCCTTAACCTCCCGAATGCAAAGTTTCTGAGAGTTTCGTACATACCGGCGAATGAACAAGTCTCATATCGAGTTGCGCAAAGGAGAAAAAAAAATTATACGAGCTCTTCAAGGTGACCGAGGTACGCGCATCGGTTCGCCTTGAAAAAATCGATCTAAGGGGAACGCGAGAAGGGGAGGCGCGGTTCAGACGCGCGACGAAAGGGTCGCCGGGCTGGCAGGGAGGGGGAAGCAAGAGAAAAAATTGTCCGGAGCCGGACGCGCGGGCGAAAAAAACCAATGCCGGCGGGGGGGAGGAAGCGCCGAGAAACCGACCTCGGGAAAACGGACTATCTTGCGGTGAACCATTGAGGGATATTTGGTCGCCGCTGACGTGATAAGGACGTGACGAACGAAGCTAGCGTAGCACGCATGTGGGGGGTGGCGAAAAAGACGGAGAATCTCCTATCTTGGTAGTGATGCGCACGCCCGTGTTACGGAGAGTTTCCGACTCAATCTCTTAAGCTCCCCCGACGTCTCAGGCTCGTCTTTCGATGAGAAATCGCTTCTAGTGTCTCGAATTTGTAAACTTAAACGACGACGGGTTGGAGGGTAAGGGGGTGCTCCGCGACTGGGACAGGAGGCCTTGAACGGCGTAGTCTGAGGGATGGTAACGAAGGCATCCGAGATTGAAGTGTGTGGACTTTAGGGACGACCTGCTAAATTTGAGGCGGAATATGGTTCACTTAGCTATACGACTAGGCCTGATCTCAAGTTCGTGTTTTTAACTCTGGGAAGTCTCATCGCGTCTGAGGAAGCCGGTGCGAGGTCGCGATAGGCGCGGGAAATCAGTTTGGTGCTTCTGGACTGGCTGCAGTCGATCTACGTCGCTCGTAACTGGTCAACTGCAGTCCGAAGTCGTGTCGGGTAAAAGAAAGGGGAGTCAGGGAGACGATTCTAATCAGCCGGGGGGGTGTAGGGCCTGAGAGCGAGACTCGGCTCTGGTCTGTGCCCCAATTCTACTTTCCGGTACGAGACTATTTCTAACTCTGAAACCTGATCGAACAAGTCGTTTTCTTCGCGGTTCACCCCCCTGCTTCGGAACCTAAGAGGGGAGGGCATGACCATGACAGGTTTACATAGAGATTATCAAGGATACTCCTGTTATCTGAGGGGGGCGTGGCTTCGTCGAATCTCCGATCGCACAGGATTGTTCTCAGTACAATATCTGATCCAGGAGTCCGAAAAAGAGCAAGCGGTGTGGAAGAACATGAGTCCATAGAGAATCAATCGGGAAGACTACTGGGCACGGCCTTCGTCGTTATGATTATTATGGAGCCCGGACGTGCGCCCACAATTTGACTCCATGGCCTTAGTCTGGGAGGCCGTGAGGGCGAAAGACAAGTTTCCATGGTCGGAGATAAGTGAGGGCTTGTTCCCTCAATTGAGAGGTCTATCTTCGACTGCTCGGTTCGAGGGGAGGACTAGAACCTATCTTTCGGCGGGAGTCTCAAGGCCATGAAGGGCGGAAGCCGTAGATGAAAGAGCCCTGAGTCGAGGGCCTTGTGTTGGTCCTACGCCTTATCCACTCATTCGTCGGGTAAAACGCGGCGCTAGGCAATTCGATCTGGGGCCGGGGAAGTGAAGGGAAGGAGATAGGAAAACGACGAGGGGAAGGAAAAGGAAGAGAGGAAGTCGCGAAAGGGGAACGACAAAATCAAGGACAACGGTCTACTTGAGAGTTACTCTCTTGGGAGACGCTGGGGCTTGCGGATGTGTGATTGGGGTCTGATTACCTTTTCTCGCACCTCCTCATACGTGTTTTTTCTCTGGGGCTTATCCACCGTCGGGGCGTCCCTGAAAACCTCATAGGGCCTGTCTTTACAGGAATTCCAAAAAAACGCGTGAGTAGGCTGTCAGGCATCTTTCAATCGTCGCGCGCGAAGTCCCGTGAGATGAGAGAAATAAGGAAGGGAAGAAGAAGAAGGGAAACATCGCCAGTGACGAACCGGGCAAGGGTGTGAAGAATGCTGAACCATCCTCGACCTGGGATGTCGGGTCGGATCGTCCCGACAGTTTCTTTGCATAAGTGATAGTGGTAATGAAGATGAGGATCTGAATCGTCTCAGATATAACGCAAATAACCTCATTATACAAAGGTCTTCGCGGGGGAAAAGTAGACGTGGAGTGAAAAAGAAAGGGGGAGAAGTGAAAAGGAGTTCTGTGACGTGACGTTGGGGTCTGCACGGTATATTCGGGTCAACATCCTCTCTGTCGAACCCCGCGCGTTTAACTTCCACTTTTCTCGACGGGTGGGCAAAACCATAGGCTCCTTCATCTTGATTCCCTTGCAATGAAAATCCTGACCAGCCTAGGAGAACAGCTATGACCTCCTTAGGTGCGATCTTCTGCTTGATCAGGGACTCCGAAACATCTACAAATTAAGCCTAGGAGGGGAACTACCTTCGTTGATGCCGGGATCACGCTACGATGTCACATATCAGCTATGGAAGAATCAAGGCCTCCAAAAAACCTTCAGTACAATCACTACAAGCGGATGGAATGACGTCCAGCACTGTCTCCCTCCTTGTTCGGACAAAGAGACGAGCAAGACTATGGTTTCAGAGGGATGAGAAACCCTAGGAGTAGCTCTCCCGGACTTAGAAGACCCAAAGGCTCAAAACGAGACTCAAACCGCTTTTTGCGTCATGCTTATGATCCCTTGCCGTAAAAAAGGTAGACGGTGCTCCCCTTCCCCATTCCTAATCTGTAATCGGTAATGTTTTGTCGGAAGCGTCTCAAGTGACCGCATCCTGCAACTAGGAAAACGAAAGAGAAAGGAGAGGAATAAACCATGACATGAGGTGGGGACGGAGATGAGAAGCCGAGGAAAGAGAGTGGGGAGAGGAAAGCAGATGGGATGATGCGCTCGGGGAGAAGGGCAAAGTATCCACCCGATGGACAGCTGGAAATAACGGTGTGAACCTTGAAAACTGACTTGGAAAAACCATTTAATATCAGCAAAACAGAAACGAGAATAAAATGGATCAAGAGGGGGTAGAAAAAAGGAAGAAAAGAATAAGGTAGTGGGAGGAGGAGGGTGAGAAAAGGGGGATAGAGGAGGGAGAAAATAAGGAGGAGAAGAGCGAAGTGGAGAGGTGGGGAGGAAGGGGGGGGGAGGGGACCTAAGGAAGGGCGAGGGGGTAGAAACAGGGCATGGAGAGGGGTGGATATAAACGTGGGAAGGAGAGAGAATGGAAACTGGGGGGGTAAGCAAGTAAGGGGGCTAGACGCTCAACAAACAACAAAAAAGAAGGGAGGGGCGAGTGAAAGGATGCTGATCTGAGAAGGGTAGGGGAAAGGGGGCACAAGGTTCAAGGTTTCAACGTTCGAGGTGGTACAAGGTTTCTCGTCGTGACAAATGTAGGGGGGTCCGGCGGGCTTCTAGAAAACCGCCGCATGTAAGTAAGTGGAGCTGTAAAAGGAAGGCATTACCCAACTAGTGCTGACGGGAGGGGTGGGGGTAACTCGGTTCGTCAGGCGATACTTGTACTCGAGCAAGAAGAAGTTCTGCAACAAAGTAACTCATCGAGGAGAGTACCTTCATTGGTGCCGGCGATGCCGAAGACTGCTTGCCAAGAGTCGGGGAAACGACGTGTGATGGAGATGCTTCTGATCACTCTTCAGGGGCCAACTTTGCTGCATGAGAACTTGCCAGAAACGGAAGCATCGACGACCTTGCCTCGTTCGACGGCAAGTAAATCAAACTAATCGTCCCAAGGATGTAAATCCGTCATCTTCACCGCGCCGAGAGTCGAGAGAGAAGAGACACTTTGCGAGCGACCTCAGGACGAGAGGGATTCGGTCGTCAACGGCCTTGTCTTGACTGAGAACGCTCCGACCGCCGGTGCAGGGAACCAAAACGATAGGAGGGATTGCGTCCTACGTAAGAAAGGCCCAAGTGGGAGATGAGGGCGCATCACCGCGGCCATCCATCAAAAACTCCCTCGGTCAAAGGAGCGGAAAAGAACCGGAGACCCTTTGACCTTGAATTGTCGTCTGCACAGGGAAAGACTTTATCCACAGATCGACATCTGGACAGAGAGCGCAGGGGAACACGACAATGCCGTGGATCCGGAGAAATCTGACACATGCCGATACGAGGTCCTGTCTTTCAGAGGATCAGGCCCTCTCGTACGCGGCGAGAGATTCCTACGACAATAGGGAACTCAGAGCAAAAGAGATTCCGGACCATGGAAATAGGGGGGTCGTTTCAGTGCATCAGTAACACGACTACCTGCCCCTGCTTAGTTGGACTAACAGGAGGAAAGAAGCCTCCTCACGGGGACTTCGAAACTGTGAGAAAGAGGTCGCCAAGGCGGTATCGCTCTTCAGCGCCGTAAAAACCCTCACCTTCGGCTCTTTGCTGGAAAGCTTTTAGAACGCTCTTTTTACCACAGACGCCCATGTGAATGATATATCTTTCTACTAATGACGGACACACCAGCAGAGACCAGGATCGGAAGCACAGAGCGCGGAAAAACCTGTCATTTCCGACTCCTTTTCCATGGTGGACGACTACGCCGTAGGGAAAATGAATACACCGGGACCGCGACTTTCCATCGTAATCGAAAAAGAACGGAGGACCTACGTCTGGTCACGACCGCGAGAACGGATCTCGTCGCCGGAAACGCGGCGGAGAAGGATTCTAAACTGCACTCGTGGACGACAAAAAGTCGATGAAGCCGTCCTGCTCGCGCTAGAGAAGAATCAGGCCCGCGATATCCCTGATATCTCGGAGACCGGCACCAAAGATGCAGGAATTAAATTCCCTCGTATGTAACGCGACTCGCGGCGGACGGGGAGACTCGAAAGACACGGTCATCATCAAAGAGAAATTCTTATGGTTCACTGTCGAAGACCAAGACAAACTCTCAAGGCGGACTTTCAACGAGGGAAAAGAAGCCTTACTCACAATAAGGGGCACGCGCAAAAATCTAAGAAGCATACTCCTATGCAGAAGCGAAATACGAGGAAAAAAAAAAGAGAGTGCTTCTTTTGGATCGCCGAGCGGGACTCCGGGAATCAAGAGAAGCCACGTCGTGCGATCACTCACGAGAAGGAGATTCTCTTTAGAGAAAGGCGTTCGCCGCGACGATGAAGGTTCGCATCTCCTCAATACTTCCTCGCGAAATAGCATAGAGGGCACAGTGTCACGAGAAACCTCTTCGAAAGGTCGTCGGCGGGGCGAGGATCAGACCCACGCGCCTGAATCGGAAGAAAAGCTCGGCGAATAGCTCGAAATTGGGCTCTGACGAAAACCGTAGAAGACACGCGAATAGTAGCTAGCAGATCACAAGATACCGGCTCTGGAGGAAGTAGAAAGGGACTGAATTAGCAAGGGGCGAGGACCGGAGGAACCTTGAAACGAGCTGGAAAAGAAAGCATCCTTGGGGGGGCAAGAAATCTAGATAAATCGCCTCGCGCCACCGCCAAAGGGAGAAGGTGATGGTAGACTTTTAACGAAGACCCTTTCAACTTAGAAAAATGTCGCCATCCTGGGGTTGCTCTGAAGTCGAAGCGTGCGCCAGTCAAAACCGCAGACTTGAGGCGAGCCGGAAGACGGGGGGGCGCCGTCCATACGTAGACGACTTTATAGTCTCATGCCGCAGCTAAGATCGACTTAGGCGCAGAGGCAGCGCACCCGAGCGTGACGATTTGGGGCATGAAGGGAATCTATCGCAGGGGGGAGGCAACGCCGTACGGAGTCCACGAATGAGAGGACTTCTCTTTCGGTTGGCGATCACTCGGGGGTCTCTAAGCCCTGGAGTAATCGGCGAAAAGATCACCGGGCTAGTCTAATCGCGGGGGAGTAACATCTTTTGAACGCAATGGACCGGTCCGCTAGCCGCAACAAACAACCACGGTAGGAGAGAAGACTTCGAAGTATTCGACGGGTTACGTGAAGATGTCCGTCCGGAAGGGAGATACGAACGCACGCAGTGAAAGTTGGCGTGAAAAAAGACATTGCCATATCTGTACCGGGCGTGCAAGAATAGTAAAGGGAGAAGTGGTAGACGTGGGGGTGTCGAAGTTGCACCGTCTTCTTGACGAGCGGAGCCCGAGAAAAACAACCCCACAAAAAAAGGAAAAAAAACATTAGAGATCACCTGAGACTTCGTAAAAGGCTCGGTGAAGTGGTGGGAAGGAACTATAAATCTGAAAATCGAAGGGGGGGGGGCACCGCTACGAGGCCTCGACAATTCAACTGATCTCCGTCCGAAAACGAGATCATAAACGGCCCTGATGAAGCGGGCAAAAAAGGGCAGCTCGCGCCCGGATGGGATGAGATCTCGGTGTTTACTGCAACAGAAAACAACTTACTTCTGAGTCAAAGAGAGATCCGCAGCACCTTTCTCTGGGAAAAGGGATCGGCGGCCGCGAAAAGATCAGGGAGGAGGTCTTTTGGCGACTCTGAGGCTTCCGGCGATGAACGAGGTGGACCTTATTCATCGTCCGCGTGAAAGGGGCGAGGACTATTCTAAGGTTCTCCACCAACGTAAAGAGACCTGGGCGACTACTCTCAGGATGTCTCGCTTGAGGGACAGGGGCACGTCGGGCTCCCCCTCGTCAAGGGGAAAGAGTGGGAACTGCGACAACCTCAAGTCTACCACTGCTCGGACTGCACGACGAGAGATGCCCGCCCGGTACTATGAAAGAAGTGGATAAAGGGCAAAGGCTGACGTTTCGTAGTAGAAAGTGCGACCGGGACAGAATCACGGTCAACTCGAGACGGGTGACGACGGAGAGCTCGCGTGGTTCTGGTGCGGCTCGCCACCGGACCATTTCAGTAAAGGGTTACCTGGGCGATTCAGAGGAAGGGAAGGTGATCCGGTGGGCAGATAGACTCTGTTCTCGCGTGGATATCTAGTCAAAAAGACCGAGCTCGCAGATGCCGTGGATCGCCGAAAAACTTCGGGAGTCTGACGCGGCGATCGCGGGACTGCAAAGGAAGTCACGCTCGTGGGGGTGCAGAGGACGGGAGCGAAACAGTAGAGACGATGACGCTGCTGAGGAGAACTATAAAGGAAAAAAAACCGTCGACACCGGGATGACCGCGCAGAGCTCGCCGTCAACGGCGGACGGAACCTACGCACGCGGGGAAAGGTTTCTTATCAAACCGGAGGCCAGCGCCGGAACAAAAGGGTCGAGGAAAACAGAAAGGAAAGGAGCAAAGTCGGTGGCTACCGCGGGACGAGCAGCTCATATTTGAAAAAGAAAGGATCTTATTGGGCTAACGGCTGGGCAGTGACCGAGGGTCCGCGAGTCTCTGCTACGTGCCAGGGCTCTAATTCCTCGATCCGGGGAAGGCGTGCCGTTCGAGAGAGTCGCGAAAAAACATCTGCCTGTCTGAGGAAAGTCGAATATCCATTGCCAGGCGCCTCGGAGCCGCTCTGGGCTAAAAAAATCTGCCGTCGGGGAGTTTCCAGAGGCAGACAGCGCCGACATCGAACGGACAGCTGGAGTTCCGGTGGACACTATTATTTGGCTGGATTGATGCTCTGCGAGAGGAGGGAAGGAATTCATCGCGGCGCAAGCCTGTCGCGCGAACATCTCCGATAGTGAAGGATGAGAAAGCAGTGGGGGCTGGCTCGTGCTCGCAGGCGCGCTCGGCGATCCACAAAAGGGGTCTCGGGAGACGGATTGGGAAAGGCGTCGCGTCCTGGGTAGAGGGGGTTGAGGGTCTTTGCGACAAAGATGTGAGGAGGGGGGGACATCGTGACCTGGCCCTGTCACTAAGAATTCCAGTCTTAGGAGGACTACAGTGACCTAAGTGCAGGGATCTTATGGAGTGGAAATGGGTCTGGTCAGAGGGAAAAACGAACGACGCAGCGACGGCGAGGGAACAGAAGAGGATCATTTCCCTGAGAGTCGTGTTGCCGGAGCGCTCGTCAGGAGCAGTCTGGATAATCGCGCGCGCTGGCTCGAGCGATATCAGGACGGGGAAAGGCATACGAAGTCGTGGTCGGTCACAGGTGGCGAGATCTGCGATCCGAGCGTTTGCCAGATACAGAGAAGAGGGAGTTTTCGTAAAAGACGAGGCGGAAGGATGTTTCCTCCGATTAAGTCAAAAGTGGCTGCGGCGGTGTCGGAGAGAAAGGAAGGAGTCCGTAAACCAAGGGAGGCTGCAAAAATGACAGGGTTGCCGCGCATCTGAGACCTAAACGGGGGAAAGTAGGTGGTGCTATTGATCGCACTCCGATCAACAGGCTCTCCGGGGTTGAAAGAGCGATTACCCGAAGCTGCCGAACGAGGAGAAGGTGAATGGACGCCAGGCGGGGGCCGTCTCTCGAGACCGCCGTGTGCGACTACTAGACGTCCCCCCTTACCTGGAGAAAGATTTAGTATAGGCGGTGCGCCCGGTTTCGAAAAACGATTGATCAGATGGGCCGGCGTCGTGTGAACACAGGATGCCGAAAGAAAGCAAAACTATGTCCATGGGAGGATCTCCGTGCTCGGGTTGAAAAGAAGGGGTAGGGCTGTCTGCCAGGGTCACGCGTTTGAGGCCGAGTAACGTCGCGGGAGGTGGCCAGCAGCTGCGGGCCGCACGTCACGCAAGGGAGCTTCATGTGTGGTAAGATTCGCGGAGCCACGGCATGAGGGGGTCTGGGGGGGTACAAGCGGCGGCTATGGGCAGGAGGGCGAAGAGTTGATATCCGGGTGGCTGGGACTCATGACGGAGAAAATCAATCAACATCACGGGCTGATGGAACGCGCGGGGATACCGCGGTCGGTTGGGATGGGGAGGGAAGGAGGTTAGCTCCCACAATCGGAGGAGCTAGTTCCGTCAAGGAGAAAAAATCCAGGAAGGATTCCCTTCGTGATGAATGCCAGAGAGAGGAGAGCTTCGAACGAAAAATCAAACTCCGTTGCGACAGAGCCATCATCGGACGGATGTGTCGCGGCAAACAAGGGGCTGCGCGGAGATCGAGAATGCACGAACGCCGTGGGAATGGCTGACGGCGGGAACGTCGTGGTGAAGGCTTCGGCCAGGGAATACTACGACGAAAAAGGCGAATCGCTTCAAAGGCCGCGAGAACGGCCGTCGGGAGCACTTTCAATCCGGAAAAAAAAGACACGAATGACGATGAGCGCAGAGACCATCACGTCTTTCAAACGCTCTGGCACAGAAAACATAGAGGTAACGGCATCGACCGGACATGAAGATCAAGCGAGATTACTGGCACAAAGTATAAGACTTCGATACAAAGAGGAATGCTCTGACCTATAACGCTTGAAAAAAACTCGTACGACCGAGGTTTGAGTAAGGCTGTAAGGGGACCGCAGGCCATTTCACGATTAGACGTTGCGTCTCAAAAAGGCAGGAACGTCTCCCTGTCACCGGGAACCGGGGGAAAAAAGCGAACGTTTTACCTTTACCTTGAACAGTTGAACCTACCATTTCAAGGTCAACACAAAGCTC